>Ga0335081_10008453_pt1 | contig 16517 bp, 16 predicted proteins | sample Lox_Sample_35_FD_206713 | JGI IMG/M metagenome (GOLD analysis project Ga0335081, IMG submission 206713) | Soil microbial communities from Loxahatchee National Wildlife Refuge, Florida, United States - Lox_Sample_3.5 | ecosystem: Environmental > Terrestrial > Soil > Wetlands | place: USA... | reverse complement strand
AGCGTGGGCCGGGTCCGCCCGCGCGAATCGTTCAAGCTCGTGGTGCTGGCGGGCGGAAGTTTCGAGCCGTATCTCAAGGACGTGCAGCGGCTGGGTCTGAAAGACCGCGTCGTCGTGCGTGACAAGGTGAATGAAATCGAAGATTACTTACAGGCCGCCGACCTGGGATTTTTCACGTCCGAGACGGAGAGCTTTTGTCTGAGCATCCTCGAGGCGATGTATTTTGGCTGTCCGAGTGTCGCCCGGCGCGCGGGCGGCATACCGGAGGTGGTGGAAGACAACGTGAGCGGGATTCTGGTGCCGTCGGACAATCCGGACGAATTGGCGCGGGCGATTGAAAGTCTGATTCAAGATACAAAACGCCGAATGGGTATGGGTCTGGCGGCACAGCGCCGGGCGCGTGAAAAGTTTTCGGCTGAGGCCATCGTACCGCGTTACGAAGCGCTTTACCGGCGCGTGTGCGGATAATTTAACTCGGAGGGGTTGTGCTCTCGGCACTGCCGTCGCCACTCGCGGAGGCCGGTAACGAAGCCGGGGTATCTGCAGCGCGGATTTCAATTTCGCCGAATTCCTCGCTTTGAATGCAGAGAAGTTGTTTAAGACGAATCAGTTCGAGCAGCGCGAGAAAGGTGCAGACGACCTCCGACCGGCTGGCGGCAGTCGCGAATAATTCTGAGAACAGCACGCGGCCGCGTTCGGCCAGCACGTGCAGAATGGATTCAATTTTTTCGCTGACCGTCCATTTGTCCTCAAAAATGGCACTGCCACCTTCGCGCTGGCTGAAACGTTTGAGGACGGAATTGACGGCATTCAGCAGATCGAAAATCGAGACGTCCGGCTTTGGCAACGGCACGGTGCTTTCAAATTCCAGCTTTCCGGGCAGGCGCGGGAAAATGTTTTCCTGACGGGCCTCGAGCGTTTGCAATTGCGCGGCGGCGTCCTTGAATTTTTTGTATTCGACGAGCTGGCGGATGAGTTCCCAGCGCGGGTCTTCGCCCTCCTCCTCGCCTTCGGCCTGCACCTGCTGGTCCACGGGCAGCAGTTCGCGGCTTTTGATGTACATGAGCGTCGAGGCCATGACGAGGAATTCGCCGGCCACCTCGAGGTCGAATTCCCGCATGAGGTCAATGTATTCGATGAACTGCGTGGCCAGTTTCGTGAGGTTGACTTCGTAAATGTCCACCTCCTCCTTTTTGATGAGGTACAGGAGCAAGTCGAGCGGGCCTTCAAAGACCTCGAATTGAACTTTGTATTCCGCCATGCGCGTTCCGGATGAAAAATTCTAAGACGGTTGGACAAGGTTTGCAACGTGCAAACGGACGCAGACTGCCTGTGGACGTTGTAGCGTCGAGCCTCCGGCTCGAATAAATCGGCGCGCAGCGCCAACACTACAACCGGCACTTTAAGCTTTGAACTCCGCGCCGGGGATTTAGATTGGCCGTGTGACGGTTCTCGAAGCGATTCAGAAGAGTGCGGATTTTCTGGCGAAAAAAGGCGTCGAATCACCGCGCCTGCAGACCGAGTTGCTGCTGGCGCACCTGCTTAAACTGCCGCGCGTGAAATTGTATCTGAATTTCGAGCGCGTGTTGACACCGGTCGAAACGGACGCGCTGCGCGAACTCGTCAAACGCCGGGGCCAGCGCGAACCGCTCCAGCATATCACCGGCTCGACTTCATTTTGCGGATTGGAGGTCGCGGTGAACCGCCACGCCCTCGTGCCGCGGCCGGAAACGGAATTGCTGGCCGAGCTGGGTTGGCAGTTCCTTCAAGGTAGGGCGGGCTCTCCGCAGCCCGCCGCGAACGGTAGAGCCGACCTGCCGGTCGGCCAGGACGCGCAGCAGCGCGTCCCTACCGAAAGCGCGAGCGCATTGGACCTCGGCACCGGCACGGGTTGCATTGCCATTGCGCTGGCTGTGAAATGTCCGGCGGCCAGAATCATGGCTACCGACGTCTCGACGGATGCGCTGGCGCTGGCAAAGGAAAATGCAGCGCAAATCGGTGTCGCGGGCCAGATTGAATTTTTGCAGGGCGATGGGTTTGCGGCGTTGCAGAACGTACGATTCGACCTCATCATCAGCAATCCGCCGTACATTCCGTCCGCGGAAATTGCAGCGCTCCAGCCGGAAGTGCGTGACTCTGAGCCGCGTAATGCGCTGGACGGCGGCGCAGACGGCCTGGATTTTTACCGTTGGATAGCGTCACAAGCAGCGACGTTTCTGAAACCGGGCGGGAAAATCATGCTGGAAATCGGCGACGGCCAGGCAGAGGCGGTCCGGCGGATCTTTGAAAATGAAAAGTGGATTGTCGAAGCTGTGAAGGAAGATTACAGTCAGCGCGCGAGAATTTTGATAGCGCGACGCTGAACGAATTTTTCAACCACAGATGAGCTCGGATAAGCACGGATTAAGCAAGGAAAAATTGAGGCCCCTCGCCCCGTCCCTCTCCCCGCTGGGCGGGGAGAGGGTGTCCGCAGGACGGGTGAGGGGATTTTATGTTCTCTTTTGTGCCAATCTGTGTGTATCTGTGGCTGAACCTGAATTCAAATTTACATGGACAGTTTTTTGATCAAAGGCGGCGTGCCGTTGCACGGCGAAGTGACCATCAGCGGCAGTAAAAATGCGGCGCTGCCCATCATGGCGGCGACCCTGCTCACCGGCGAGCCGTGCGTCATCCATCACGTGCCGAACCTGAGCGACACGCGGTTCATGGCGCGGATTCTCGAATCACTCGGCGCGCAGGTGAAATTCGAGCGTGGGACGCTGACGGTCCGGGCAAAGAAAATCCGCGGTTACGCCGATTATGATCTCGTCCGCAAGATGCGCGGCTCGATTTGCATCACGGGACCGCTATTGGCGCGACTGAAAAAAGCGCGCGTGTCACTGCCGGGCGGCTGCGTCATCGGTGCGCGGCCCATCAACCTCCATTTGAAAGGTTTTGCGGCGCTGGGCGCAAAAATCGGAATTGAAGGCGGCTACGTTGACGCCACGGCCAGGAAGCTGAACGGCGCGACCATGTTTCTGGGCGGGCGCGCCGGTTCCACCGTGCTCGGCACGGGAAATGTGATGATGGCGGCGGCGCTCGGCGACGGCGTCACGGTCATCGAAAGCGCGGCGTGCGAGCCGGAGGTGGTGGATTTGGCAAATTTTCTGAACGCCATGGGGGCGAAAATTTCCGGCGCGGGCAGTCCGACACTCACCATAACCGGCGTAGAAAAATTGCATGGCGCGGAACACGAAGTCATTCCCGACCGGATCGAAGCGGCAACCTACATCATCGCCGCCGCGGCGACGAATGGCGATGTAACGCTGAAAGGCGCACGAGCCGACCACCTGCGCGCCGTGCTGGACAAATTGGACGAAGCGGGGGTGACCGTGGAACGCCGCGGTGCGAATTTGGTGGTTCGCCGCCGCGGCCGGCTCAAGGCAGTGGACGCGACCACGCTGCCGTATCCGGGTTTCCCGACGGACGTGCAGGCGCAGTTGACGTCGCTGCTCACGCTGGCGCCGGGCATCAGCATTATCACCGAGCGGATTTTCGAGTCGCGGTTCATGCACGTGAGCGAGCTGGCGCGGCTGGGGGCAGACATCGAAATCGAAGGGCCGAGCGCGATCGTGAAGGGCGGCCGGCCGTTGAGCGGCGCGCCGGTGATGGCGAGTGATTTGCGCGCGTCGGCGGCGCTGGTGATTGCCGGCTTGGCGGCCAAGGGCACGACGCTGGTGAACCGGATTTATCACCTCGACCGCGGTTACGAAAAAATGGACGTGAAACTGCGAAAACTTGGCGCGCGGATTCAACGTGTCAAGGAATCGTAATTGGCAGGGACGACGCCAGTTAATCCGTTGGAAGGTTCAACTTCCATCACAGATGCTCCGGCGGAGCGTCCCTGCCAATTTTGAGTCCCCACAAAGCAAAAAGGCTCGGCGAGAAACCGTTGGCGCGGGCGCGAAATTACTTTCGCCCGTGCAAACGGTTCCCCGCACACGCCTCTGTCCCCACTTCAAGTTGATGCGGTTCCATCAACGTTTCGCCCTGGCGCGAGGAACTCATACGGCGAGCAGTTGGTGGCTGCTCGCGTAGATGTGCGCCTGGCGCCTGGTCTGGCGGATGGCAGCCCGCGTTTTTTCCTCAAACAACACCGGAAACACCAGCAGGGGATAAAATGTCACCCACGCCAGTGCTGCCGCCTCGTTGGCTGCGTGTCGCAGCGGTGCATTCAACTCCGGCCCGGTGGCGCGTGCTAATTGCGCGGCCAGCAGCCGGTTTTTGAGCCGTTCCAGTTCGGTTTCCTGAAGCGCGCGGAAGGGAGCGGGCGGTGTGGGCCGCAGCTCAAAGCGCGTCTCGGGGTCGAACCGGGTCGGCACCCTGTTTAGATTCTTGTTCATATTTTGCCTTTCGTTTTTTGGTTTCGGTTTAGTAAACAGAAAACCCGCGATTGACAGGCAATCGCGGGTTTCTGAAATCTATAGGTTTGAATTTACAATTTCGTTCCCACGATGCCCAAAGGACGGGAGTCGCGTCCACCCTCCGTCGCATAGCTATTGCGGAGGACGGGCTGCCAAATGGCCGTGCAGCCGGCGACGGGCGCGTGTTTCAGTGTTTTCGCAAACGTGGTTTTCATATTCTACCGGGACCAAGAAACACTATTTTGCCGCGTTTGTCAAAAGGTTTTTGCCTTGAAAATCAGGCCTTCTCGAGACTTGTCCGCCGGGCGGAGGATGGTAAATTAAACCAAGCATGAGCGACACACCATTACGCATGGTCACGTGTCCAGGGTGCGACGCGAAGGTGTTCATTCCGGGCGACCTTCCGCCGCTGGCCACCGAACCGTGCAAAAAGTGCGGGCACGCCATCATGATGCCGATGCAACTGCGGCAATTCGAACTGCGCAGCAAAATCGGAGCGGGCGGCATGGGCACGGTGTATCGCGCCTGGGACACGACGCTGGAACGGATGGTGGCAGTGAAATTGATGAAAAAGGACCTGCTCCAGGATGCGAAGGCGCTGGAAAGTTTCTATCGCGAAGCGCGCGCGTGCGCCAAGCTCAATCACACGAACATCGTCCATATTTATACGTTTGACGAAGTGGAGGATCAGCGTTACCTCGTCATGGAACTTGCCGATCGCGGCAGCCTGGACGCGCGCATCGAAAAGTTGCACGCGCTGCCAGAGCTGGATGTGCTCGACATCGGCATCAAAATCGCCTCCGCGCTCGACATGGCGCTCAAATACGATCTGCTCCATCGCGACATCAAGCCCGGCAACATCCTGTTCAACGCGGACCATGAGCCAAAGCTCATTGACTTTGGCCTCGCGCGCAAAACCGACGCCGAACAGGAGAGCGATGATATGACCTGGGGCACGCCATACTACGTCGCGCCGGAAAAAATCAAGCGCGAGCCGGAAACTTTTCTGTCCGACATGTACAGCCTCGGGGCGACACTGTATCATGCCATGACCGGCCATGTGCCGTTTGACGCGCCGACGATTGAGGAGGTGGTCGTGGCCCAGGTGCAAACGCAGCTCACGCCGCCGAACCTCGTGGTGCCGGAAATCACGCAGGCTGCAAGCGACGCGCTGGTGCGCGCGCTGGCGAAAAATCCCGCCGACCGTTTTCTGAGTTACGATGAATTCATCATGGAGTTGACAAAGTCACGCAGTGAACTCCTGGTGCAACAATCCCAGGCGCCGCAGGCCAAACCCAAGAGCCTGACCAGTTGGTGGAAGCGGGGATAAAAAATGAAGGCGGGCGTTGCCGCCCGCCTTGAAAAAAGTCCAGGATGTCGGGTTATGGCTTCGCCTCTTCACTCGGCCGCTTGCCGTCGTTAATCGTCGTGGCGACGAGCTTGTCACCGGTCTTCTTGTAGGCGCCGCCGACCTTGTCGCCCACCGCGATGTCGCTCAGAATCGCCGGCTTGCCGTCCTTGGCAATTTTGGTTTCGGACGTGACTTCGAACGTACGCTTGCCGACCGTCAAGGTCATGGCCTTGGCGTCCACGGCGCTGACCGTGCCGCGAAAGACATTGCTTTCATGCTTTTTAGGTTTGGCCGGCTCAGTCTGACCGGGCGCGGCCGGAGGATTGGTGCCGCTGTTCTGCGCGTGAGCAAGCACAGGCGCGGCAATGATGGCGGTTGCGAAAAGACTCAGGGTAAGTTTGATGATTTGTTTTTTCATAAGGTTGATTATTAGTTGTTTGTACGAATAAGGCGGACAGCATGAGCGATAGCCACAGGGAAAGCAAGCCAATTCACCACGCGCCTTCCGTCAGCAGTTCGACGGCGTTGCGCGCCAGATCGGCCGCGAGCAACGGCAGCGACTGGCGTTCCGCGCTGGCCAAATCCGTGCCGACATGAACGAGGGTGTAGCCACTCACGTCCTTGTCGAGCAAAAGCTTGCCGCTGCTGCGTTCGCGGGCGGTGACGTGGGCGATGACGCCGACGCGATAATTTTCCACGGTGACAACGTCGGTGTTCAAATAACTCAAACCTTCGCGATTGTAATGCGTGATCACGCCGGTGACGACAATGTCGCCTCCGCCAGGCGTAGCGAGTTGATAAGTGCCGTCGGTCTGGAGCCGTTCGCGGAGCGCTTGCGTCACGGCATCGCCGAGGCGCGGCTGCAACGTCTGGTTGTTAAAGGGAACGACTTCAATGGATCGTTCGCCGCCAACGCGAGCTTCGGGGTTGACCGGGCCGAGGCGATAACCGGCGCAACCAGCCAGCAACAGCGCCGTCGCGCAGGTCAAAAAAAGTCCGGGCGCGCGCATTTCAACTCGTCGGAGCCTGGAGACGCGGTTTGAGCGACTCGATTCGCTGGCGCGCCTGCGCGGCGTAGCGTGAATTCGGATCGAGCTGTAACACTTCGTTGTAATAGACCACCGCACCCGCCCACTTCCGGCTTTTCTCGTAAAATTGCGCGATTTCAAAATTGCCGCGCACTTGCTCGGCCTTGAGTTTGGCGATGGCCCACTGCGCCCGTGGCACGCGCTTGTCTTCGGGAAAAAGCGTGATGAAATCCGTGAAAGCCGCGATGGCCTGGCCGGCGGTGCTTTGGTCGTATTCGGCGCTGGCCGCCTGTTTATAATAGGTGATGCCTTCGCGATAGAGCGCATCGGCGGCGACCACCGGTTGGTCGTGGTAACGGTCGGCGGCGGTTTCGTAAGCCTTCACCGCCTCGGGATAATCTTTCGCGTTTTCGCGCGCGGCGCCGATGCGCAATTGCGCGTGCGGGGCCACGTCACTGTAAGGCCCGTTGTCCACGACCTTGCCAAACATCTTCGCCGTCTGCTCCATCGAGGGATACAGCGGGATGTAGCCCCAGAATTTGAACCATTGGCCGTGGAGAAAACGGTCGGCAATTTCGTATTGCCGCCACAGCACCTCTTCGTAGTCCGGACTCTTGGGATATTTTTGAATGATGTTCTGGTACGCGTTGAAGGCCGCCTCGTCCTTGCCGGTGGCTTCGAGGCAGCGCCCGACGAGATATTCGGCGTGCGGTGCGTAATCGGACAGCGGCCACACGTGCAGGACGCGATGCGCCGCCCGCAACGCGATGCTGTAATCGGCAGCTTTAAAAGCCTTTTCGGCCACGTCCAACTGATCCTTGGCTCGGCTGCGCTGCCACTTCGCGTTTGCGCCGTAAGGCTCGTAATACCAGCCCTCGCCCGGCACATAAACCAGCGGCGCGGGCGAACGAAACGGCAGCAAAACCACGCCCGCAACGAGCACAATCCAGAAAACAACACGGCGATTCATGCGGCGACGGTAACGACCTCAAGGCCGCAAGTCAAGAAGCGCACAGACGGACTCAGCCCCGAAAAACCACCATCACGCCAAAATCCACCAGGATCTTTTGCAGACCGACGTCAAAGTGTTCGTAGTTGAGGACGTGAACGCTGATAATGTTGGATTCGCCGACCTCGTTCAAAAATTCCGTGATTCGTTCATCGAACTTGTCGTGGCCGGCTTCGATGCACTGCGCGTGACGAATCGTGCGAATGCGGATTCTTTTATCCCCGGCCTTGGCGGCCACCGTCAGGGGCACCGCCTTTTTCACCAGAGACTCGCCCGGCTTGTCGCGCACGGGCACCTTGAGATGCATCTCGATCTTGGCGGCGGCGGACGAGGCGATGGGATTAATCGGGTGCACGCCTCCCGCCGGCACTGGCGCCGATGCCAGTTCGGGTGATTTGTCCGGAATCGTGATTTTCGCTCCGCACGTCGGGCATTTGATTTCCGACCCGGCCCCCTCGCTGTCCACTGACAATTCCTGTTCGCAATTCGGGCAGTTGAAGATGATTTCCATAAGCCGCAATGGTTAGGTGACAGAGCCAGATTAGCGGGGTCTCCCTCCGAAGACCAGCAAAAAATTCGCGCGACCTTACTCCCATTCAATCGTTCCGGGCGGCTTGCTGGTAATGTCGAAGACGCAACGGTTCACGCCCTTGACTTCATTGATGATGCGGCTGGCGAGCGTTTCCATCAATTCATACGGCAACCTTACCCAGTCCGCCGTCATGCCGTCCTGCGATTCCACCGCGCGGATGGCAATCGTGTAATCATAAGTCCGCTCGTCGCCCATGACGCCCACGCTGCGCACGGGCAGCAACACGGCAAAACTCTGCCAGATTTTGTAATACCAGCCGCTGCGCTTCATTTCCTGGAGAACGATGGCATCCGCGTTGCGCAGAATTTCCAGACGTTCCGGGGTGACTTCACCCAGAATGCGCACGGCGAGACCGGGGCCGGGAAACGGCTGGCGGAAGACGATCTCCTTCGGCAGACCGAGTTCAAGCCCGAGTTCGCGCACTTCATCCTTGAACAAACGTTTGAGCGGTTCGACGAGTTGAAGTTTCATTTTTTTGGGCAGGCCGCCGACATTGTGGTGGCTTTTAATGAGCGCCGCGGGATTGCCGGCGATCGGCACGGACTCAATCACATCGGGATACAGAGTGCCTTGCGCGAGAAATTTTGCCATGCCGGCGCGCTTCGTCGCCGAATCAAAAACCTCGATGAACGTCCGGCCGATGATTTTGCGCTTGCGTTCCGGGTCTGTCATCCCTTTGACCCGTTTCAGGAACAGTTTGGAAGCGTCCTCGTATTGCAATCGGATGCGAAAATGCCGGCCAAAGACCTCCCGTACCATCCTGGCTTCGCGTCCGCGCAACAGTCCGTTGTTGACGAAAATGCAGATCAACTGGTTGCCGACGGCTCTGTGGATCAAAGCCGCCGCCACGCTCGAATCCACGCCGCCACTCAGGCCCAGAATGACGCGCTCCTTGCCGACCTGCGCGCGGATTTCCCCGACCGCCTGCTCGATGTAGTTCCGCATGTTCCAGTTTCTGCCGCAACCGCAAATGCCGTGGACGAAATTGGAGAGGATTTGCCGGCCACGCGGCGTGTGGACGACCTCGGGATGAAATTGCAGGCCATAAAACTTCCGCCTGCGGTCTTCGATGGCGGCATATTCGGAATTTTCCGTGACGGCGGCGGGGGTGAAACCGCGCGGCAGCCGGGTGAGCTTGTCGCCATGCGAGTTCCAGACCTGGAGCGTTTTCGGGAGATTCGCGAACAACGGGGAGCGACGGTTCCTGACCTGGAGCGTGCCCTTGCCATATTCGCGTTTGCGGCCTTTCTCGACCTTGCCGCCGAGAAACTGGGCCAACAGTTGCACGCCGTAGCAGATGCCGAGCACGGGCACGCCGAGGGCAAAGATGCTCTTGTCCGGCAACGGCGCATTTCGGGCATACACGCTGGACGGACCGCCGGACAGGACGACGCCGTTGGGTTGCAGCGCGGCGATTTCCCTGGCCGGCGTATCGTAGCGCAGGATCTGCGAATACACGTTGCACTCACGGATGCGGCGCGCAATGACCTGCGTGTATTGCGAACCAAAATCCAGGATGACAATCTGTTCGTTCATGACCTCAAAAGCTGAAGCGCACTCTTTGCCTGCGCCGGATGGTTTTGGCGAGCGAAAAATGTTTCCAACCAGCCGCTCCGTCCAGCGCGCGGACGGGGACAACTTTGCATTGTTGCGGGCAGGAAAGTCCGCTATACTTTAAACGTGAAGGCGTTTGGGCAAAACGGGTGCAGGCAGGCGAACGATATTCGGGAAGTTCGTTTTAGGCTGCGTCCGGCCCCGGCCGGTTTTTCGCTCGTCGAGTTGCTGATCGTGCTGACGCTGATGATCATCATGACGACGATGATGTGGGGATTCGGTTCCGCCAGCCATCAACGTGCGCAAAAAAAGGCCTGCCAGCAAAATCTGTCGAAAATTTACCTGGCGATGCAAATCTACGCCAACGACTTCGGTGGAAGATTTCCCGAAACGAACGGGGTGCAGACTTCAGAAGAAGCGCTGTACGTCCTGGTGCCGCGTTATACGGCGGACACTTCGATTTTCATTTGCCCGGGCGGCCGGGATTCGGCGCTGCCCGAAGGCGTGTCGTTTCGCAAACGAAAAATCAGCTATGCCTATTACATGGGCGCGCACCTGAACGATGCGCAACAGGCATTGATGTCTGACCGTCAGATAAACACCCTGCCAAAGAATCCCGGTGACTACGCGTTTTCCATCACGGGCAAGCCCCCGGGCAACAATCATCACAAATACGGCGGCAATTTTCTTTTCGGCGATGGAAACATGAAAATGACTCCTCCGCGCGTTCCGTTTGCGCTCGCCATCGCTCAAGGGGTTGTGCTATTGAACCCCAGACCTTAGGCATTCCATGAAAATCCAGTGCGCATGCGGCGCCAAATATGCCTTCGACGTCACGCCGGAAATGGCGGAGCACCCGGTCCGGTTCGTCTGCCAGAACTGCGGGCTGGATTCCTCCGATTTCGTCAACGGCCTGATCCGGCAGGAGCTTGGCCTGGGTGCGCCCGACGCATCGCCGCCATCCGCGGCTCCGATTCCCCTGGCAACGCCGCGGCTCCAGGTGGCGCATGCGGCGCAACCGGCTGGTCCGGCCGGCGAACCCGCTGCCAGCTGCGAGACTCCGCAACTCTGCCTCAAGCACCGGGGTGAGCTTTGCACGGAACGTTGTGTGGTCTGCCAGAAACCGATTTGCCCCAAGTGCATGGAACTTTTCGGCTATGTCTGCTCGCCGCTGTGCAAAGCCAGGGCCGAAGCGAAGAAAATCAAGGTTCCCGTCTATGCCGGACAGAAATCCGTGGTCGAAGCCCAATTCTGGCGGAAGACCGGCAAAATCTCCAGCGCCATCGCCGTCGTCGCGGTTGTGTTGCTGGGTTTTTGGTTCTGGTACGCGTGGTTTGGTTCGTTCCCCCATCCGATTTTTTCCGTCCGCTTCACCAGCGTCGCGCAGGCCGGCCAGTCCCGGCTTTGCGGAAGTGACCAGCTTGTGTTCCTCCACGGCGGCACCCTGGCGCGTTACGACATCAAGTCGAAAAAGGAAATCTGGTCGCATCAGTTGATTGACCGGCAACAAATCGTGGATGCGCTGGCCAAAGAAGAAGCCGCCTTTCAGGCCGCGGAAGCCCGGGCGCGCGGCGAAGCTCCGAGCAAAACTTTGCCCGTGCCGGACGATAAAGAGGTCCAGTCCGCCGAACGCGGGGCGGAGGAGGGATTGCAGTTGCAGGTTGGCGGCTCGAACGTCTGGGTCAGCACGCCCGAAAAACTCACGCACTATGATTGGGACACCGGCAAAGTGTTGCAGGAAATCCCGCTCGCAGGCGGCTTCGGCGAAGTGACTTCACACGGCGGCGAACTGCTGATGATGGGTGAAAGCGAAAACGGCCAGCCGCTCATCCTGCACGTCAGTCTGGCCACCGGCGAGTCGCACACCGAAGAAATCGGACCGTCGGGGAAATCCGCCGTGGCCATGGCGCGCAATGAGTACGGCACGATGGCTGTGGGTTCCGCCAGTGGCGAGGCCGGGTCGCCCGGCGCCGGTCTGCCGCTGGTGCCGGGAGCCAGCGCCGGGAGACCGTTGGACCCGGGAAAAGTCGCGGAGCAGGCACAAAGTTTGCCGTTGCCCGCCCGGATTGCCTTGCCCGCATTGCTGGCCAACAGCATGCATCAGGAACGCATCATGCAGGAAGCCAATGATGAAACTGATGATTCGCGGCCCCGGCGGCCGCACCGCGCACTCGCATCGCCAACCACCAATCAGCTTCAGTCGGTCGTGCGTTACTCGCTCATCCCGAGTCCGTACGGGTTCGTTCAATTCTCCGCGCGTTTGCTCGAATCACGGATTGTCACGCGCGACGCCATGAAGGCCCCGCCTTCAAGATCCGTGCTCGACAGCGGCAATCTCAACGTCACCAAAACCGCCGACGTCGCCAACGAAATTCTCAATGAGATGCAACGTAACCGCGGCGGCAGCACGGTGGAGGAGGATGAAAGCCGTTATCAAGTCGCCCTTCGCCGCCCGGACTCGACCGGACCGGCGGATTGGACCGGTGAAGTGGTCGGGCCGCCCGCGCTGTTTCCGTTGAAAACTGTCAACGTGCTGACCGCCGGAAAGACCGTCACCGTTTTTGACAAAACCAACAAGAAACTGTGGCAGGCGTCGCTGGCTTACAGCGTCATGAACGGCGCCGGTGATTTCGGCGAAGCCGCTTTCGGGGGGGAAAACACCCGATTGGGCGAAGGCCCATGCGTCGAGCGCGGTGACTCACTCTACGTGTTTGATCAGGCGGTGCTGACGGCGTTTGACGTGGCGACGGGCAACGTGCGTTGGCGTTTGCCGTCCGTCGGCATCGTGGGTCTGTTTTTCGACGACAAAGGAATGATGTACGTGAACAGCACCACGGCCAGCCCGGAAAACATCAAGTATTCAAGGCAGATTGACATCAACCAGACAACGGAAGCCATCCTGCTCAAGATTGACCCCAAAACCGGCAAGACCCTGTGGAGCGTAAAACCGGGCGGCTTCATTTCCTATTTGTCGGGGAAATACATTTACGCGGTTTACGTTCATCAATCCGACGAAGACGAGGAGGCCAGCGCGGCGCTCACGGGGACAACTCCCCACCCGCCGTTCATCCACATCCGCCGGTTGAATCCCCGGAACGGCCGGGTGATGTGGGATTATTACCAGGAACGCGCGCCGCTCAGCGTGCAGTTCACTGGCAACTTGATTGAACTGGTCTTCAAGAAGGAAGTGCAGGTGCTCAAGTTCCTTTCACTTTGAAAACGCAGGGCAGCGATGGTGTGAGAAAGCATTATGACGTTGACACGGATCGGGGAACGATTGTGAAAAGGCATGATACTTTTGACTGCCCTTTTTTTATTGCGCCCGTTTGATGTACCACCGTGCAACGTTCCTGATCGGCAGTATCTCGCCATCCGGGCTGAACTTCAACAAGGCCCAGAATTGAAAGTCGTGACCCCGGACACCGTCCGGACTTGATCCCCACCGGTCAGCCATCCAAACGTACACCGGTTCTTCAGGCGTGGGAATTGTCGCTACCCAGGTTTCTTGCGCGGGTATCGTCGGCGCGTTGGCCGCATGTATGATCGCCGTGTTAGTCTGGGGATGCAGCGTAAATGTTCCCGACGGGGTGGGAACTTTCAGTCCACCGATTTCCTGGGTAGATATAACGGGAACGTCGTATTCAGCACGACGATTGATATTCCATCCCGGTCTGGTGATAAAAGGACCCAGCGGCGAAATGGCGGCGAAGACCTGTGTCTCACTCCCTTCCGGGCAAAAAGTGCAGCGGGGTCCGCACAAGGCGTAATAGGCATTGTCCCGTCGGAACAGTATGGGAGCTTCGCCGGCGGCGGCCAGAATACTGCTGGCCCTGCCGGCGGAACCGAGATAATCCGACGTCAGACGCTCCACGCGAATCGTGTACCCTTCGCCGGCGGCAGTGTAGATGAAATAACCGGTTCCGTCCTCGTCCACAAAGAGACTGCCGTCGCCCGGATTGGAATGAGAGAGATGCACATTGGGATTGACAATGGTGAATGGCCCGACGGGTGAGTCGCTGATCGCCACTCCGGCCTGTCCGTTCCATTTCTTTGGATACCAGTTATACCAAAGCACATATTTGCGGGTGTTCGGATTGAAAACCACGCAAGGACGGTAATAAACGCCGGTGGGCTGGTCCTTGAGCAATTCACCGGCAAAAGTCCATTGCCCCAAATCCGGCGAACTGTAAACCCGGTAACGGTTGCCAATGCCGTAACCGTCGTTACTCCCGTACGCCGTTCCGTAAAGATAAAAGCGGCGCTGGAAAAACTGAAGACAGCCATCGTGCGCGTCAATAATCTCGCCGCTCACATCGCGCCGTGGCTCGACGTTGTTGATAGTGACTGTCCGGAAAGCATTCGCCCCCGACTCCTCAGCTTGCGACCGGCGCTTTTCCTTGCACGAAATGGCGGAAGCAACCAAAAGAACGGCAAGCAAAGTTGCCAGAGAACGCCTTGCCACAAACGTGAACGCAAAAGGGCCCGTCTTCCCGATTGACACTGGTCCACTAATTTTGCGTTGTTCGCCAGTAATTCGACGCCGTCTTCCGGCTGTAATCGTTGCGTGAGGCATTCCAACGTCATATCGTCTTCCCGCTGCAATCGCAATGGAATCTTTATCGTTTCCGCCCCGGCGGCCATCCCGGCCGGCTGCGAGCAACGCCAACGGTTGGCCAAAAACCGGCTTGCTACGCCAGACACATTAACTTATCTTGCCCACAAGTGAACAAAAGGGTTACAGCGTATAAAGTTGTCGAAGGCGAGTGCGCCGGGCCGGCGACGTGCCCGTTGAGCCGGGTCAAGGCCGGCACCACTGTTTGTATCAAGGAGCTCGCCGCGGCGCCGGAGGTGCGCGACCGGTTGCGCGAACTCGGTCTGGGCGAGGAACAGCGCGTCAAATTGTTGAGCAGCGAAGCCAACGTCATCTGCCAGGTTTGCAACGCGCGGCTCGCTTTGAGCGAGAAACTGGCCAAGGCGATTTTGGTTGAGCCGTTGTCTTCCCCCAACTCGGTTTGAAATTCTTTATGGTTGTCGCTCCCCAGCCGCTCAGTTCGGTTGCCGTGGGCACGACGGCAACGGTTGCCGAAATCAAACTCCCGCCCGAAAGCCGACCGCGCCTGATGGAAATGGGGCTGCTCGTCGGCACCACGGTCGAACTCATCCGCTTCGCGCCGTTAGGCGACCCAGTTGAAATCAAAGTCCGCGGTTACAATCTCACCCTCCGCAAAAATGAGGCGGAACAGATTCTGGTCAAAGTGGCGGGTGACCCGCCTTCACCTAGCGGCTACGGCGCGGCAGGCAAGTGACAGCGGACACGTGGGGCGTGACCAGTTCGGGGAGGCTGGCATTGGTTCCAATTTGGTTTTACCACAATGAAATACACGGGGGCGCAAACCACCGACAATAAATCGCAAAATAACGCCACTGCGAGTCGCTTTGCAGCCTGTATCCTGAGGTTCAGCCTATGACTGTTGGCGCGACAAAAAAATGGGAAGACAGCCTTTCCCGTGCTGAAGCGGGCTCTCCGTTACCCGCCGCGCGTCCCTTTTATGTCGTCCTGACCGGCAATCCTAACTCCGGCAAGACGACTCTGTTCAACGCGCTGACGGGACTGCGCGCGAAGGTCGGCAATTACGCCGGCGTCACAGTTGAGCGCAAGGAAGGCCGGTTACTCGGCGTGCCAGCCGGGATGAGCGTGCGCGTGCTCGATTTGCCCGGCACTTATAGCCTCAGTCCCAACTCGCTTGACGAGCAGATTTCGCGCGACGTGTTGTTGAATCGTTTGCCCGAACTCCCGCCGCCGGACTTGATTGTGCTCGTGGTGGACGCCGCGAATCTGCAACGCAATCTATATTACACCACGCAAGTAGTCGAGCTGGGTCATCCGACCATCATTGCCTTGAACATGGTGGACGTGGCGGAAAACAATGGTTACCGCATTGACGAAAAGAAACTTTCCGAAGCGCTGGGCGTGCCGGTGATGCCGGTGGTCGCCAGCAGCGGCACAGGCGTGCCGGAGTTGCGCGCAAAAATCATCGCGACATTCCAGAACCCAGCCGAGATAAAACCGAAATTATTTTGTCAGTTGCCCGGATTGTTCCGGATTGAAGCGACCGGGCTGGCGGAATTGCTGGCCGAAACGTTCAAGGAACGGCGGCTGCAGGCCACGGCGGAGGCGTTGCTGCTGCTCAGCAACGAAAAAGCGCTGGCCTCCTCCCGGGAACATTATCCGCAAAAAATCCAGGACGCCGTGACCGCCGCGCGCAAGCGGTTGGAAGCGCACCGGATTGACTGGCGCGGCGCGCCGATTGAGTGGCGCTACGCGCGCGTCGCCGAAATCCAGCAGGCCGCCACCGCCGAACTCGCGCCACCGGGCGAAACGTTCAGCGATAAATTGGATCGCATCCTGACGCACAAAATCTGGGGCACGCTGATTTTCATCGGGTTGATGACCGCGATGTTCCAGAGCATTTTCACCTTCGCCAAAATCCCGATGGACGCTTTGCAGCTCATCGTAAATTGGGCCGGCACCCTCGTTGGCAGCCTGATGCCGCCTGGCGATTTGAACGATTTGCTGGTC
>Ga0335081_10008452_pt1 | contig 16517 bp, 9 predicted proteins | sample Lox_Sample_35_FD_206713 | JGI IMG/M metagenome (GOLD analysis project Ga0335081, IMG submission 206713) | Soil microbial communities from Loxahatchee National Wildlife Refuge, Florida, United States - Lox_Sample_3.5 | ecosystem: Environmental > Terrestrial > Soil > Wetlands | place: USA: Florida... | reverse complement strand
GCGCGGCGGGCGCACTTGGAACACCTTGCGCCGTCGCTGGCGATGCAGGTAGCAAGCAACAAGCAAGAAGTAGAGAACTGATCAGCAGTTTTCTCATTATGGGATTGAGCCCCGACAGATCCACTAGGTTCGAAACAGCATACTAATTTTCGCTGCTTTCTCAAAGTCTCACCGCGCGTCGCGGTGCTCAATATGCCAGCAACAGGCTGGGTTTGCCGGAATGCTGCGGTGGAAGGATACGAGCTTCCGGGCGAGGGTTGCGACGAAAACTCCAGCGCAAACGATGTCCCGCCGGTTCTCGATTCTTCAAGCCGTTCTGACGATCATGGTTTGACTATCGAAGTCAGGTGAGTGAGAATTGATTTGCACGTGGGCTTCATTCGCCGCGTGCCCCACCGTCGTGGGCCTGTGGCGCAGTTGGGAGCGCGCTTCCATGGCATGGAAGAGGTCGTCGGTTCGAACCCGACCAGGTCCACCAAGTCTTTGCACCTTTTCGATGGTTGCTAGTCCTCTCTGAATGCGCCGCGAACTCTCATCACACCCTGACCTGAAAATTCGTTTCTCCGCACCCTCGTGACTCGCGACTTCGACGTCATTATTCTGGGCGCTGGTGCCGCTGGTCTGATGTGTGCCATCGAGGCCGGTAAACGCGGCCGGCGCGTTGCCGTCCTCGAACATGCGGACCGCATTGGTAAAAAGATTCTTATCTCGGGCGGGGGGCGCTGCAACTTCACCAACCTCGACTGCCAGCCTGAAAATTTCCTCTCCGCCAATCCGCCCTTCTGCAGATCGGCCCTGGCTCGTTATACACCGGCCGATTTCATCGCCCTGGTTGAGAGACACGGCATTCCTTATCACGAAAAAGCGCAGGGCCAGCTCTTTTGCGATCGCTCTGCGCGCGACATCGTTGAGCTGCTGGAAGAAGAATGCCGGGCCGCCGGGGTCCAGATATTTGTTAACACGAAGGTGGACGAAGTTCGACACGACAGCCAATTCAGCCTCCACGCCGGCGCTGCGACATTTCGTTCGGGCACGCTCGTGATCGCGACAGGCGGCCTATCAATCCCGAAGATCGGTGCCACCGCCTTTGGCTATGAAGTCGCCAAGCAATTTGGATTGGGGATTCAACCCTGCCGGCCGGGCCTTGTTCCGCTCACCTTCAGCGAAAACGATCGCCGCGACTACTGCGACCTGACGGGAGTTTCCGCCGAGGTAATCGTTTCCAACGGCCGGCAGGCCTTTCGCGACAAAATGCTCATCACCCACCGCGGTTTGAGCGGACCCGCCATCCTGCAACTCTCGTCGTACTGGAAGCAATCCTCACCGCTCGCGATTGACCTCGCGCCCGATCAGTCGGCGACCAGAGACTTGCGCGCTGCCGGGAGCCGCCGCGATCTCTCTTCCGCGAAAGCCGCTTTGCGAAAGTTCCTGCCGCATCGTCTGGCGGACCGTTGGCTCGACCTCCATCCCCCTGCAGGCTGGACCAATGCCTCTCTCGAAGAGTGGGAGCGCCAAATTCACCACTGGACAATCACTCCGCAAGACACAGAAGGCTTTGCCAAAGCCGAAGTGACCGCCGGCGGAGTCGACACGAACGAACTTTCAGCCAAGACCATGGAGAGCCGCAAAGTGGCGGGCCTCTTCTTTGTAGGTGAGGTTGTCGACGTCACCGGCCATCTTGGCGGCTTCAATTTTCAGTGGGCCTGGGCCTCAGGCTACAGCGCGGGCCAGGCCGTGTGAGGAAATCATCCTGCCGGAAGGAAGAAGAGTATTCCAGTATATTCTTTCGGTGGACCTCTCACGCCCCGCGATGCATCGATCATGCGGAACAAGAATAGAAAACGCGCACCGAAGCCGCGAGTGCTAGAGTCGGCAAAGGGGAAGTATTTCTGACAACCATCCGTCAAGTCGTGCTTGCCCTTGCCACGATCCTCGCAGGGCAGATTGCGGCATCTGCTGGCGGGACCTCCGTGCCCTCGAAGTCTCCCGCCTGGTCGGTTCGGGCGCAGCCTGCTGCGATCGTGAATGGCGCGCCGGTCTTATTTCAGGTGAAGCCTCCCACTCAGCTCGCGGCCCTTCGCGGCACGTGGCTTGAGCACGAGCTTTCGTTCTACTACGACCCGGCGGCCAAAGCCTGGTACGCCTTCGCTGGCGCCGGCTTGAAGACTTCCGCTGGCAACTATCCCCTCGTGATGACCGGGCAGACCAGGAAGGGCGATTCACTGTCCTACCAGCAGAAGATCCATGTGAGCCACGCGAAATATCGCACTGTGGCCCTGACCGTGGCCAAACAATTCACCGAGCCAAACCCCGCGCAGGTCGAAGCCATCCACAAAGAAGAGGCGCTGAAGAAAGATATATTCGAGCAGAGTGCTCCCCGCCGCGAGTGGGCGGGACGCTTCGTTCCCCCGGTCGATGCGCCCGTGTCGGACCAGTTTGGCACGCAGCGAAAATTCAACGGGAAAACGCAGAGCGTCCACCAGGGACTCGACTACCACGTGTCGCAAGGCACGCCCGTATACGCCGTCAATGCGGGTACTGTCATTCTGGCCCGGCCGCTTTTCTTCGAAGGAAACTGCGTCGTCATCGACCACGGACAGGGACTCTTGACCCTTTACCTTCACCTCTCGGAGTTCAAGGTCAAAGAGGGTGACGTGGTGAAGCGTGGACAGGAGCTCGGGCTGAGTGGCGCAACCGGGCGTGCTACGGGAGCGCATTTGCACGTGGCCGCACGCTGGCAAGGCGTATATCTGAACCCGGCTACCCTCTTCGCGCTTCGCTTTCCGGGAAGCTGAGGCCGCTACAGCGACAAGCAATTACTCAATGTCCAGCGGCTCTGTTATTGGGCGGGGGCGTGGATCGAAGCGAGTCTTTAAGATCCAGATTGCGGATGAGCCGGTGCAGGTAGTTCGGATGCACTCCAAGCAGACGTGCTGCCTCGGTGTAGTTTCCTTTCGCATCCTCCAGAGCTTTTGTGATCAGTTGCTTCTTCAGATCCTTCACGGCGGCATGATAGCGGGCGGACGCTCCGCTCGGAGTTGACTCGCTTTCCAGCAGGGACTCGGGCAAGTCCTCGGGTACGATCATCTCCGCATAGCCCAGGACCAACGCGCGCTCGATGGCATTCTCCAGTTCCCGCACGTTGCCCGGCCAGTCGTAGTGCATCAGGCAGGAGAGGGTCTCGTTCGATAACACCTTGGGCTTCACTTTGCATTTGGCTGAGTGCTTCTCCACGAAATAACGCGCCAGCATCGGAATGTCTTCCTTACGATCGCGCAACGGCGGCATCTTGAGCCGCACCACATTCAGCCGGTAGAACAGGTCCTGACGAAACGTGCCGTTTTTCACGCATTCCTCAAGGTTCCGGTTACTGGCGGCAATCAATCGTATGTTGACGCCAATGGGACGGGTTCCTCCCACTCGCTCGAACTCGCGCTCCTGCAGGACGCGCAACAACTTCACCTGCAAGGCGGGCGTGATTTCGCCTATTTCGTCGAGAAACACGGTGCCTCCGTCGGCCACTTCCAGCCGGCCCTTTTTCTGCGCCACCGCTCCTGTGAAAGCACCCTTTTCATGTCCGAACAGTTCCGTTTCCAGCAAGCTTTCCGGGATGGCCGCGCAGTTGATCCCGACAAACGGCTTGGTGGCGCGCGAACTGTTGCGGTGAACCGCCCGGGCCGCCAACTCCTTGCCGGTTCCGCTCTCGCCGCTGAGCAAAACCGTCGAATCGGTGGGCGCCACGCGCGCCAGGAACTGATAGACCTCCCTCATCCTCGGACTGTCCCCGATCAAGCTGTTCTCGAGATTGATTTCGGTGACCAGCCGCTGGTTCTCCTGTTCCAGCCACTGCAGCCGCCGCGCATTCTCGAGGGCCACCGCGGAAATTCCGGCGATCGCCGTCACCAGCTCCAGGTGATCTTCGTCGAAACGACGCTCCGGATTCGTGGTGTCCAGATAAATACACCCGATCACGTTCTGGAAGATGGTCATGGGCACGCAAAGGAAGGACCGCACCTGCGCCACGATCAGGCTCTCCACTTCGCGGAAGCCTCCGCTGCTGGGAACGTCGCTGCCCAGAATCGCGATGGCCTGCTCCAGTACCTGCCGCGCCACGGTGCGACTCACTCTCACCGGCCTCGGATCTTCTGCCAAACGGTTTCGCGCAAATACCGAGGTGAAGCGTTCGGCTTCCTTTCCTCCGAAGAGGATCGCCCCTCGATCCGCTGGAGCGACCTCGAAAATCAGATTCAGGACTTGGCCCTGTAGTTCGTCCAGCTCTCGTATTGAATGAACTACGCGGCTGATTTTCAGCAGCGCGTTCAGATTTCTGGCCAGGCGGGAGGTCGCGGGCAGTTCACTGAGGATCTTGTCGGGATGAAGGTAGAGCACGTCCTGCGGGCGCAACTGAGCGGTGGCGTGGGTTGGGCAATCTTCGAATTCGACTCGGCCTACGTTGTGGTCGGCCTCGTCTTCCACGAGCAGCAGAAAAACGGAATCGCCGATTCCCAGCTGATCGCCGTGCCTCAGCAACTGCTTCTTGATCGAAACTCCGTTGACCTGCGTACCATTCCGGCTGTCGAGGTCTCGAATGCTCACGCCCTGGTCATTGCGGCTGAGCACACAATGGCGCCGGGAGACCGAAGGATCGTTGATGCACAGCTGATTTCCCGGGTCTCTGCCGATCGTCACCTCCTGCACGGGCAGGACGAAAACGGATTCCTTCAGCGGACCATTGACCGCCAATAATCTGGGATTCACTTCCATGACCATACAGCCGTTCTTCGAAGTATTCCGAGGGCGTGATGCGCGAGAATGACTATCTGATCGGATAGAGCTGCTATCCGACCGGATAGGCTAGACCGCCCCAAGAGGCCAGTGGAGCATTTATAAGTTTTCTTAGGAAAACTTGCAAGACATTGAAAAATCAATTGCTTGTTCTGAATTCGTAACATGGCTACGAGCGGCACTGGGAGTGGCCGGTCGCGTGCATGGTCCTTTATGACGACTGGCCTGGCAAAAGCGACGGGGGAAGCGCTTAACAGTCCTGCTGGGCAGTGTCAATCGGGGACCCGAGGGACCCCCTCATCGGGTTCCCGATTGCTTTTTTGCTCTTGCCCCAGGTGCCCCATGCTCCGACCGAGTCGATCCAGGGAATCCCATACTCCATCCGTCGCCACCGTAAGCCTGTTTTCCGCGGAAGAGGGTGCCGCCGTCTGCGGCCTGACTTCGACCGTTCACATCCCTTTTGAGTTTCTGGTGGGCGAAAGAATTCTCGAGGCCGGACTGTATCTGGTGGGCCCGAGCGATGTCCCCGGAACGGTTACGCTGAACCGCTGTGGATGCCACGCCCCGGTATTGGTCCAGTCGATCGAAGCCCCGGAGCAGGGCGAGTCGGTTTCCGCGAAGTTGCTGTTCTACCGGGAGCAGGATCGCTATTTTCTGGCCCAGTTGCTGGGGCCAACCATCACCCAATAGCCGCAAGGATGCGCGAATCGCCGGCATTCTGATCGGAGACCGCCACTCCGTCCCGGAAGGTAACCGTCTTGCCTGAGATCGCCGGGATGCGTTCGCCGGGCACCAGAACCCCCACCAGGTTGAGTGGGTCGGCGGCAGACAACGTAATCGTCTCTCCTGCCGGCGGCATCTTGCGGGTCGCACGCAGGGATTCGACCGCCACCGGCAAAGCAAATTGTTCGCCCAGGAATCCACTGACAAAACGACCTCCCCGGACTTCGGCGCGGTCTTCAAGTCGCCGGAACCCGATCAGCAATTCTCGCCACTTGGGCAGATTCGTTTCTCTGGCCAGCAGATCGCGAAAAACTATGCCGTACCGCTTGAGCAACATCCAGCACGTGGCTTCCACCGCTTTGGTGCGGTCTGCCTGTTGATCGGTGTAGAGCAGCGACCAGCGGCCCGAGCTGTGCCGCGGACGCGCGCTTCGCCCGCTGCCCTGGCCGGCGCGCCGCTTGGGATCGATCAGCGAACGCAGGTTGTCGAACCCGTCCGCCGTGACCAGGCCCCCGGCCACAAGTTCCCACAGCGCGGTTTCAATTTCGGCTTTCAGTTTCCCGGTGCCGCGCACGACGTCGGCGAAAAACGAAGCACCACGCTGACGCAGGAATTCCAACACTTGCCTTGCCCCTTCACTCAGGCCCCGCGCTTCCGGCTGCTCCGGGCCCGGGTGCCGGGGCGTCATCCAGTCCGCATCCTCCCGCGCAAAAAAAGTAATGGGCGCAACGCTGGTTGGGATGACGCGCCGCTTGCCCGCAGCGGAGTCTTCCAGAGTCGCCGGATGCGGAGACAGGCGACCCCAACCCACTGCGCCGGTCAGACAAAGCTGGTCGAGCCCTTTAGGGTCATAATCGGCCACGCGTCGAGCCAGAACGTGCCGCTCCCAAGCATTTGCGGCTACTTCAAAGCCCTGTAACTGCCGGAGAACCTCCAACGTTCCTCTCTCGCCCAACACCTGGCTTCCGGGCGCAACATGCTGCCAGCGCAATAGCCAGCGCATGAACTGCGCCGCGGTGACCGGCTCAATCTGTTTGCGGAGAGTGGCAACGGTCAGGCGATGAATTCGCGCCAGCAAGCGCCGGTCGCACCATTCGGTTTCATGCGCGCGGTGAAATCCGGATTCCTGCAGTATGGGCGCGTCCGGTGGTGGACTGGAGAAGCCCGTGAAGTTTCCCCTCAGAATCGATCCGCTAGCTTCCATCCGCAACAACGCTTTCTCGATCTCGGCGGCAGGAACTCCGAGTAGTGCGCCCAAGGCCGACGCCGTGGTCGGTCCCCAATGCATCATCCAGCCCGTGGCCGTGGCCAGCAGAGAGTCGTCGTGGGACAGAATCCCCGATTCGATTGCCGGCAGCGATTGCTCAAATTCTGCGTCCGGAAAGAGCAGGCCAAAAGCTGTGGCCCGCTCGGCGGTCACCCAATACGCTTTGCCGTTCGAAATGGCTCGAGTTCCGCGACCCTGTTCCACCAGTCGCGCAAAAAGAGCGGACCATTCCTGCGCGATCTCCCCTTCCGGCAGCGCGACCAGAGTGTAAAGCACGTCGTGCAGTTCGTCAGCGTCACGCACGTCCGGCCAGGCTTCTTCTCGAACTTGCTCGATCGCCGCCGGATCCAGCTTGCCCACCTCCTCCAGCACCGATTCGGGCAGCACGCGCCGCATCTCGACCGCACGAGCACGGCGCTCCTCGAGAGGCGCGTCATCAAGATACGCATAAGGATTTGCATTGAGGATTTCGTGCGAAAACTGCGAAGGCACAGGAGTATCCACGGCAATGCAACGGATGCTGCCATCGCCGATCCCGCGCAGCAGCTGCTTGAGCCCATCGAGATCCATGGCCTCAGTGAGCACGTCTTTCATCACCTCCGTGATGATGGGGTGGTCGGGAATCTTGATGTCGCCCTCGATGTTTTCCTGGCAGGCTGCGACATCGGGAAATACCGAGGCCAGCAGGTCGTCGGAGCGAATGCGCTGAATGGGCAGCGGTACTTTGCTGCCGCCCTGGAAGCGGAGAAGCGCGAGGGCACGCATCGCGTCCCAACGCCAGCGAGTGCCGAAGATCGGAGAAGCGAGTGCGGCTTGCTCGAGAATCTCCTGCACCGTTTCCAGTTGCAGGAAGTGGAAGACGTCAGCGAGAGGGAAACTGTGCTGTTCGGCGAGCGCGATATTAAGACCGTTGTCGGTGGCGGCTGCCTGCAATTCAAAGTTGAAGCCGCGGCAGAAGCGCTTGCGCAGGGCGAGTCCCCAAGCCTTGTTGATCCGTCCGCCAAACGGCGCGTGGATGATCAGCTGCATCCCCCCGCCTTCATCGAAAAATCGTTCTGCGATGATGGTGCGTTGCGTGGGCACCGAGCCGAGTACGGCGCGTCCCTGCAGGATGTACTCGATGGCCTGCTCGGCAGCCGAGTCGTCCAGCCCGCACTCTTCCTTTAACCATCCGATCGTCTCGGCCACCAACGGCTGAGTCGGCGAGAAGCCAATGGGCGAAACCTTGGGCAGTCGGTCGCTGATGGCTTGGCGCAGGTCCCCGACCGCAGTCGAAAGCTCGGCGGTTCGCGCCGGCGCCTCTCCCAGCCAGAAGGGAACACTTGGCGGCGCGCCGTGTGCGTCTTCCACCAGCATGCGGCCACTTTTTCCTTCGATGCGCCGGATCATCCACGAAGTGTTGCCCAGCAGGATGACATCGCCGCGATTGCTCTCGACGGCAAAATCCTCATCCACGGTTCCGACGATCGCTCCTTCCGGTTCGGCCACGACTGTATAAAGCGCCGTATCCGGAATCGCGCCTCCGCTGGTGATGGCTGCCAGCCGGCTGCCGCGCCTTCCGCGCAGCTTGCCATTTACCCGGTCGCGATGCAGATAAGCGCCGTATCGACCGCGCCGCGCCGCAATGCCTTCGGAAAGCATCTCGAGGATCGCATGATAAGTCTCCCGCGACAGATGGCGATACGGATAGGCGCGCCTCAGCAGCCCGTAGAGATCGTCTTCGCCCCACTCCTCCGCCGCACAAGCTGCGACAATCTGCTGCGCCAGCACGTCCAGCGGAGATTCTGGAATGATGAGCTGGTCAAGATCGCCAAGACGGATTGCCTGGACCAAGGCTGCACATTCGAAGAGATCATCACGCGTGGTCGCAAACAGTCGTCCCTTGGGTACCGCACCGCGCCAGTGACCGGAACGTCCAACGCGCTGCAATGTCACGGCAATCGACCGCGGCGAGCTGATCTGGCACACCAGGTCCACCGTGCCAATATCAATTCCCAGCTCCAGCGACGCCGTGGCCACGAGCACCTGCACTTCGCCGTTCTTCAGCTTGCGCTCGGCCGTTAATCGCAACTTGCGCGCAAGGCTTCCGTGATGTGCCGCGACCGCGTCTTCACCCAGCCGCTCGGCCAGATGATGCGCCACCCGCTCCGCCAGCCGCCGCGTGTTGACAAACACCAGCGTCGAACGATGCTGCCTGACCAGTTCCGCAATCCGCTCGTAAATCTCCTCCCACATTTCATTGGTCGTGATCGGGCCGAGGGGACTGGGCGGAACCTCGACGGCAAGATCAAGATTGCGTTTGTGGCCCACATTCACGATCACCGGATCAGGGCGTCCGCTTCCCGTGAGGAAGCGCGCAACCTGCTCGATGGGTTTTTGCGTCGCGGAGAGGCCAATGCGGACCGGAGCACGATGGCAGAGCGCATTCAGGCGCTCGAGCGAAAGCGTGAGATGGGCGCCGCGCTTGTCGTCGGCGACGGCGTGAATCTCGTCGACGATCAGCGTTTCCACGTCGCGCAGGATGGCACGGCTCTTCTCGGCAGTGAGCAGGATGTAGAGGGATTCGGGCGTCGTGACCAGAATGTGTGGAGGCCGTTTCAGCATCGCGCGCCGCTCGTGCATCAGCGTGTCGCCGGTGCGGACGGCAGTGCGAATGTCCGGCATGAGCAGGCCTCGCTCGCCCGCCATTTGCAGGATTTCGCCGAGCGGGCCTTCGAGATTTTTCTGGATATCGTTGCCCAGCGCTTTGAGCGGCGAAACGTAAAGGACTTCAGTACGGTCTTGAAGATCTCCAGCGAGCGCCTTGCGAACCAGCTTGTCGATGCAAGCGAGGAAGGCGGCGAGAGTTTTTCCGGAGCCGGTAGGCGCGGAAATGAGGGTTGTGCGGCCAGCAAGGATGTGAGGCCATCCCTGCTCCTGTGGCTCGGTGGGCGTGCCAAAGCGCGACACGAACCACTCCTGCACGAGGGGATGGGCCCAGTCGAGCGAATCAGGCACCAGCAGGGAAGTGGACAGCACGGAGGACATTTACGGTATTGTAATCCGGGGGCGGTATCTTCGCAAAATATTCGCCTTTTGAGGAATGTTTTCGGCCAGCCGGAAGGCCAAGAGCCAAGAGCAGAGCCGAGAGCTGAGAGCTGAGAGCGAAGAGCTGAGAGCAGAGCCGAGAGCTGAGAGCTGAAAGCCGAGAGCTGAGAGCTGAAAGCCGAGAGCTGAGAGCCAAAAGCTCAGATGCTAGAATCCCGCCCATGCCCAATAAAATCTCCCCCGCCGCCCGCGCCAAGAAAATCAAACTGCTTTTATTCGATGTTGACGGCGTTCTGACCGACGGGAAGATCTGGATTTTCCCTGCGCCCGCTGGCGTACCCAAGAGTGTCCTGGAAAAGTCAGCGCCTGAGGGCAGCGTGGGAGGATTCGCCTTTCACAGTCAATCTTTGATTGAGGCGAAGGGTTTCCATGCTCACGACGGCGCGGCCATATCCCTGGCCCGCCTCGCCGGCATCAAGACCGGCGTAATCACCAAGCGTATTTCGGAAACGGTAGCCCTCCGCGCCCGCGACCTGAGAATGGACTACGTCCGCCAGGGCATTCAGGACAAGCTCACAGTCTTTGAAGAGATCTTGCGCCAGGAGAATCTCACCTCCGCCGAAGCCGCGTTCGTGGGAGATGACGTGATAGACCTGCCGGTCATGCGTAATTGCGGATTTGCGATTGCCGTGGCCAACGCGCGCAAGGAAGTGAAGGCTGAAGCTCACCACGTCACCGCTCACAGTGGCGGTGATGGCGCCGCCCGCGATGCGATCGAATACATCCTGAAGGCTCAGGGGAAATGGGATCGGGTGGTCAGCGAGTACATCTGCGAGCGCAGCCCCAAGAAAGGCAGCGATTAGCTCTCAGCGGTCAGCCTTCAACTCTTGGCCCTTGACGGTCAGATGTCATCCTACCCGCATCGCGTTTGAGCTCGCCGACCATCACACAGACAATTGGCAATCGGGCCCGTGTTTCCGAGAGTCTCCAACGATCCTGAAAAAGATCCAAGGTCTATGAAAGGCAATCCTGGCGGCTGAAAACTGAGACGTGAAGCTAAGAGCTGATAGTTGAAAGCTGATCGCTGAAGGCTGACGACGGAAAGCTGAAAGCTGCAAAACTAAAAACCCACCGGCTGCTTGCTTGGGGCGTGCTCGGGTCGGCAGCCGATGGGTTTACCGTTTCTCCTTACTCACCCTGTTGTTTTCAGGAGTATTGGCTCATACTAACCCGCCGCGCGGCGAAAGTTTCTGTGAACTCTGTATATTATTGTAAAGATTCGTAAAGCCGCGGGTCGCGCGGAACTTAATCCGGAATGGCAAGCACTTTCGCCGACATCAGTGCTGCAAATCTTGGATCCTTTCGCAGCTCATTGAATTCCCCGTCTTTGTAAACGTCCGAAATCCCTTTATAGCCCTCTTCCATCGCCCGCCTCAGGTACTGCAGGGAACGATCTGTCTGCCCACCTTTGGCGTAGAGTTTGGCCATTACGTAATCGTAGTGCGCACGATCCTCCGGGGAAGGAAGCTGCGCCGAAACTCCGGCATGGGACGTTCGCTCGAACACGTCGGGGTCAAGCTGAAAAGCTTGGCTGTACGCCGACACCGCCTTATCAAACTTTTTCTCGGAAAAGTACGCTGCCCCCAGGTTGCTGAAGTACGACGCGAAATCGCTGCGCAACTCGATTGCCTTCTCGTATTGCTTGATCGCCTTCCCGTATCTCTTCTCCTCGTAGAAGACCACGCCCAGGTTATTCCACGCGTCGGCATACCCGTGATCGGCTTTTACCGAGCGCTCGAAGTATTTCCTGGCTTCCTTGAAACGCTGCAACTGAAGTTCGGCGATACCCAGTTTGTTCAGCAACAGCGAGTTGTCAGGTTTCTTGCTCAGCGCCGCGAGGTAGTAGTCGAGCGAATCCAGGTAGTACTTCGAAGCCCGGTATTCGTCGCCGCGCTTCTCCAGATCGGCAGCGGAAGCTTGCGGGTTGGGGGGCTCTGCGCGCCGTTGCGGAGGCGGTCCGACCTGAATCTGCTCCGTTGGAGCGGACTGAGCGAACAATGACTGCGCGGCCAGAGAAGCAAGCAGAAAAAAGCTGAGCAGAACGCCAACCAAGGTGCGACGCATGGGTCACCTCGCAAGCCGGCGCTTCATCCACTTCAACCCGTATGGACCGGTCTACTACTGTGGATTGCTGCCACCGTCGGCTGGAGGTTTGGACGGCGGAGCTGCCGTTTTGTCCTCCTTAAAGATACCCACAATTTTGCCAAAAAGACCTTTTTTCTTTTTGGTGCCGTCCGGGTTCGTGTCCGGATCGCCAGCGACCGTTCCCGGTTGGCTGCCATTCTGCGGAGGCGGCAGCACGTCGTGGGAGTTCGATCCAAAGATACGGGAGAAGAATCCAGCCACCCCGGTTTTCTGATCGCAGGTGTCGCGGGGCTCCGTGCCGGCGATGAAAGCCGCCGTGTAAGTGTCAGGACAGGCAGGAGTTGCCAGCCGATTCGTCAGTTTGTCGAGTTGCACATCGACCACGCCCGAGGGCTGCGTGAAGGGTTTGACGTCCGCAAACTCCGGCAGCGTGATCGCCTTCTTCATGAACTCCGCCCAGATCGGAGCCGCAGTCTGCGCCCCGCTCAGGCGCAGATCGCTGTAGTCGTCATAGCCAACCCACACAATACAAAGCAGGTTGCTGGTGTATCCAGCGAACCACCCGTCGTGCGAGCTGCCCGTCTTTCCGGCGGCGGGCGCGTTGAACCCCCTGGCTCGAACCGGGAAGGCCGTGCCGAAGTTCAGTACGCCCTCCAGCATGTTGGTCATCACGAACGAAATTCGCGGATCCAACACCTGCCGCTTGTCCGGCGCGAAATCCATGACGACGTCGCCCTTGGCGTTGCGCACGGAATCGATCAGCACCGGAGACAGCCTCTCGCCATTGTTCGCAAATACCGTGTAGGCGCTAGCCATCTCGATCGGTGTCGCGTCATAAGCTCCCAGCGCCATGGCGGGAGTAGCCTTCACCGAGGTGATGCCTGCGGACCTGGCCAAATCCGCCACTTTGTCGTACCCCACTTCTTCGGCCAGCTTCACGGTCGCATTGTTGAGCGAGAGTGCCAGCGCGTAGCGCAGCGTCACATCGCCGTGGTATTCCTCTTTGTAGTTGCGGGGCTCGTAAATCTGATCGCCATAGACGAACGTCGAGGGCTGATCGGGAACGGTGGATGCTGGCGTGATCACGCTGGCGGTTCCATCCAGTGCCGTATTCATCGCGGCGGCATAGACAAACGGTTTGAAAATGGAACCCGTCGGCCGCTTCGCGACCGCATGGTCTAGCTGGCTGGTCCCGTAGTTTCTGCCCCCAACGAGCGCCAAAATTTGACCCGTGTGCGGGTCCATGGCGACGAGCGCCACCTGCGCCTCCGGTCCAGGCTTCACCGTGGTTTCGTACTTTCCTTTGCCCACCTTCACGCGCTTGGTGCGCATCTTGATCACTTGCTCGTCGACCAGCTTGATGCCGGTTTCGACCGCCTGTGCGGCCGCTTTCTGCAGATCGGGATCGAGCGTCGTGTAGATGCGGTACGACTGGTCGTTCATCTCGCGCTCGTTGATCTTGGAAATCACCGTGTCGCGCACCAGGTCCACAAAATACGGAGCGTCGCTCGCCTCCACATTCGGCGGAGCGAGTTTCATCGGTGCTGCCTTGGCTTTATCCGCTTCTTCTCGCGTGATGGCATGGTTTTCGACCATGGCGTCGAGCACGGTATTCCGCCGTTCCTGCGCGCGCTCCGGATGCCGGTAGGGAGAAAGATAGCTGGGCGCCTGAATCAGCCCGGCCAGCATGGCCGCCTCCGGCAGAGTGATGTCCTGGAGATCTTTATTGAAATATGCCCGCGAGGCCTCGGCGAAGCCGCTGATGGTGAAAGACCCGCGCTGGCCCAAATCCACCCGGTTCCCATAGAACTCAAAAATCTGCTGCTTGCTGAACTTGCGCTCCAGTTCGATCGCGATCAGCATCTCCACCAGCTTGCGCTTGAAGGTTTTCTCCGGGCTCAGGAAAAATGCTCGCGAGAGCTGCATGGTGATCGTCGAACCACCCTGCTCGTGCCGCTGGTGGGTTACATCCACCCAGGCCGCTTCGGCCAGCCGAACAAAATTCACGCCGCCATGCTGGAAAAAACGCCGGTCCTCAATCGACACCACGGCATCCACCATGATCTTGGGGATGTCGTCATACTTCACCAGTTGCCGCTTGGAGCGCTGCTCCGCGTCAAACAACGACGTGATCATCTGCGGCTCCAGCTCGTAGGCTTCCAGCTCACCGGTCTTGCTGCTGATGCTCTCGACTTTACCTTCTTGCATGCGGATGGTGGCCGGCTCCGGGCTATGGTAGGACTCCGGTCCCGGCTTGACCTCGATGGACCGTTCCCTCAGTTCATAGGTTCCCAGGGGAGACGCGCCATTCCGCTCCGAGTACCCGGCCCGCTGCAATTGGGCCGCAATCTCACGCGGCGTGATCTTCTCCCCGACCTTGACGACCCGTGGGATCGCGTAGATTTTTGCCGAGCTGCTGAACACCGGACCGCGAAAACGCTTTTCAATGATGCGGTCGTACTTGACGTAAAAATAAGAAAAGAACCCTACGATGGCGATCGACACCAGCAGAAACACGGCGAGCGCAGCTCGCACCAGGGGGTCGCGCGGCAGGAACTTCGAGCCGCCTTTCTCCCCGTTACCCTTCGGAATTCTTAGTTTGATAGCCACAAGTTGAGCGGAGCAATCCGCGGGCAGGACGTTGCCACAGGCGTCCCGACCCAGACGATAGGTGCGATGCTAATTCTCCAGAGCCGAGGGTGCTCCATCAAGTCACTCCGGGGCTACGGCGTTTGCACCCGGAGATGGCCGGACGTAACGACCTTCACGGCATCCATTCTAAATCACGTAAGAGTGCCCAGCGTGGCGGGAAGGTTGCTACATGATGCTCTTGTTCTGCGTCGAGGGATGAAAATGCAGATCCACTGGATAGCCGGGCAGGTCTACGTGCACGGAGTAATCGACGTCGATCGCTAATCCCGTGGCGTTAGACCCGATGTGCGCGATGCGAATCTGGTTCTTGGTGACTGGAATCTCCAGTTCCTTGGCTTCTTTGAGAACGATCTCGCGGAGGTCGTCATCAGACTTCGAGCTGTAGGTGCCACCAATCGCGGTGTTGTTGATCTGGTCCTGGAACTGATAGTTGGCAAAATAGGGTGGAATCAGCATCCACGCGCCGTAAAACATTGCCAGGATTACCGCAAATCCCGCGATCAGCTTGATAGTTCCCATGGGAAATCCCGCCTTCGGCCGGGTCAGCCGAAAGCGAAATCCTTCAGCGCACCGGCCTCAATAAACTGTGGAAATATTCCGTTATTGCGCCGATGCTAGCATCCTGGGTTTGCCGCGTCGAGCGTTGAACGACTTCCACAGTGCCTTCGGTAACCTTCTTCCCCACCGTCACCCGAAAGGGTATGCCCACCAGGTCGGCATCTTTGAACTTCACCCCTGGCCGCTCGTCCCGGTCGTCCAGTAACACGTCATATCCGGCAGCCTCCAGGCGGTGGGCGATATCGGTAGCCGTGTGGCTGAGCTTGTCGTCGGAGACGTTCGTGGGGGTGACGACGATCTCGAATGGCGCCACTTGCGGCGCCAGCCAGAAGCCGTTTTCGTCGTTATTCTGCTCGATGGCCGCCGTCAGGATCCGCTCGATCCCGATGCCGTAGCTCCCCATGATCGGCGCCACTTCCTTGCCGTTCCGGTCGAGCACCCGGGCGCCCATCGACTCCGAATACTTGTATCCCAGCTTGAAAATGTGACCAATCTCGACCGCCGTATCAATGCGCAGCGTCCCGCTGCAATTCGGACAGGCCTCTCCTGCGGCCACGGTGCGCAGATCGGCATACGCTGTGGGATCAAAATCCTGGCCGGGCGTCAGATTCTTCAGGTGATAGTCTTCCTTGTTCGCTCCCGCGATCAGGTTGGTCCGGCCTCTTAGTGCATCGTCTACCAGCAGAATCGGCCCATCCGAGCATCGGACATCATTGGCCCAGACGATTCCGACCGGGCCCAGGAACCCTGCCGGCGACCGGAACAGATTCCTGACCTCCTGTTCCTCCATCGGGCGCGTCTCTTTACCCGCCAGAGCCGTAGAGAGCTTCGCCTCGTTCAGTTGGTGGTCGCCGCGCATCAGCACCACGACTTCCCGCTGTCGCGTCTTGCCGGTTTTCTTGTCTTCTTCCCGCGCCATCAGGGCCAAAGTCTTGATCTTGTTCTTGGGCGACACGCCCAGATATTTGGCCACATCTTCGATGGTCTTCATCCCGGGCGTGTGCACCTCGAGCGGTTTGCCGTCCCCCTCAGGTGGAAGATCTTTGACTGGCGGAAGCTTCGAGGTCGCCTTCTCCAGGTTAGCCGCGTAGTTGCACTTCTCGCAGCTCACAATCTGGTCTTCGCCGGCACGCGTGCGCACCATGAACTCGTGCGATTGCGATCCGCCCATCGCCCCCGAATGTGCCTCCACCACCATGTACTTAAGGCCGCAACGATCGAAGATTTTGCAGTACGCGTCGTAATGTTTCTTGTAGGAGACGTCCAGACCCGCGGCATCGATGTCGAAAGAGTATGAGTCTTTCATAATGAACTGGCGCACCCGCAGCAGGCCCGCTCTCGGGCGGGGCTCATCGCGGAA
>Ga0335081_10008450_pt1 | contig 16518 bp, 17 predicted proteins | sample Lox_Sample_35_FD_206713 | JGI IMG/M metagenome (GOLD analysis project Ga0335081, IMG submission 206713) | Soil microbial communities from Loxahatchee National Wildlife Refuge, Florida, United States - Lox_Sample_3.5 | ecosystem: Environmental > Terrestrial > Soil > Wetlands | place: USA... | reverse complement strand
ACGACCAAGCCCGCCTCAACGCCAAGCACATCGTCGATACCGCCCTCGCCGCGCTCGGGCGTGCAGGGGATCGCGCCGCGAGCGCGTAACCCGGTCGGCGGTGAGCAAACGGCGGCTCGATACGCTGTTGGTCGAGCGCGGCCTCGTCGAGACTCGTAGCAAGGCACAGGCCCTCGTGATGGCCGGCTTGGTCTGGAGCGGCACGCGGCGGCTCGACAAGCCTGGTGCGCTCATCGATCCCGATTCCGCCATCGATGTGAGAGGCCGCGAGCATCCCTGGGTCTCCCGCGGCGGCGTCAAGCTCGCCCATGCCCTCGCGCATTTCGCGATCGATGTCGCGAACAAAGTGGCGCTCGACATCGGCTCGTCCACCGGCGGCTTCACCGATGTGCTTCTGCAGCGCGGCGCGCGGCGGGTCTACGCCGTCGATGTCGGGCATGGGCAGCTTGATTGGAAGCTGCGCAGTGACCCGCGAGTCGTGGTGCTGGAACGCGTCAACGCGCGGAATCTCTCCAGCACAGAGGTCCCCGAAGCCGTCGACATCATCGTCTGCGATGCGAGTTTCATCAGCTTGAAGGTTGTGCTTCCTGCCGCTCTCGTGCTCGCGGCCACAAGTGCGCGGCTCGTGGCTCTGATCAAGCCGCAATTCGAGGTCGGCAAGGGGAAAGTCGGCAAGGGCGGCATCGTGCGCGATCCGGAGCTTCATCGCGAGGTCTGCGAGCGCATCGCCGCATGGGTTGATACACAGCCGGGTTGGCGCGTCGATGGCGTCACGGAAAGTCCGATCCTCGGCAGCGAGGGAAACAAGGAATTCTTGATCGGTGCGCGAAAGGACGAGGGATGAGCGGCGCCGACACCGCCGATCTCGTGCTCGAGGTCGAGCGTATCGGCGTGCGCGGCGACGGCATCGCTCTCTATCAGGGCCGACACGTGTACTTGCCGCTGACGGCGCCGGGAGATCGCGTGCGCGTTCGGCTGGGCGCACGGCGCGAGGAAGGCTGGAGCGGCGAGGTAATCAAATTGATCGAAGGGGGTGCGCGACAGACGCCGCCCTGCCTGCATTTTGGCACTTGCGGCGGGTGCGCACTGCAGCACTTGAGCGACGCCGCCTACGGCGGCGCGAAGGAGGCGTTGGTTCGGGAGGCGCTGACGCATCGCGGACTCGATCCTAGCGTGGTGCGGCCATTGCGCCGGCTTCCGCCGGCGACCCGTCGGCGCGCTCGGCTTGCGCTCGAACGCGGTCGCTCGGGATTGCCGCGTCTCGGATTTCATGCGCGGGCGAGCCACGAAGTGGTCGATCTCCGAGGCTGCGTAGTGCTGCATCCGTCGCTGTTGCGCTTGGTAGACCCGCTTCGGCTCCTCGGCCAGGACATGTTCCGGCCCAAGGATAAGGGCGCCGCTACTATGACCCTCAGCGAACGCGGCGTCGATCTCGTGTTGGATCTGCCGCGCGAGCCCGACTATCCCGCGCTTGAACGCCTCGCAACCCTCGCCGAAGCCGAGGAACTCGCTCGCTTTAGCTGGCGCCCTGACGAACGGACCGCGCCAATTCTCGTGGCGCAACGCCGCGTTCCCGCCGTCACGTTCTCGGGCGTCCTGGTGGAGCTGCCACCGGCGAGCTTTCTCCAGGCCAGCGTGGAGGCGGATCGCTTGCTGGCGGCGCTGGTACTAGAGGGGGTCGGGGGTGCGCCCCGGGTTGCGGACCTTTACTCGGGGCTTGGTACCCTGACCTTCGCGATGTCAGACCGGGGTGCCACTGTGCTCGCCGTCGATGCGGCAGCGGCGTCGATCGGTGCGCTCAAGATCGCCGCGGCGCGCGCCGGCCTCGGGACCCGCGTCAGCGGCGCGGTACGCGACCTCGACCGACGCCCCTTCGGCGCGGAGGAGCTGGGTTCCTTCGATGCCGTTGTATTCGACCCGCCGCGCGCGGGTGCCCGGGCCCAGGTTCAAGCGCTTGCGCAGTGCCAAGTTCCAGTGGTTGTCGCGGTCTCCTGCAACCCCGCAACATTTGCGCGTGATGCGCGCATCCTGCTCGACGGCGGTTACCGGCTCGTCCGCGTCGAGCCAATCGACCAGTTCCTGTGGTCGCCGCATGTCGAGCTGGTCGCACATTTTCGCCGTGCGTGATTGGCCTTCGGCGCTCTCTGGCCCCTTTTAACGGTGGTGTTGGTCCTCGCACTCTTCCGCATCGATTTGAATCGTGGAGTGGGTGATTCCGAACCGCTCCTTGAGCCGTTGGTTGATGGCGGGCACGATCAACGCCGGATCGGCTCCGGGCGCGCAAACCACGTGTAGCGTGACGAGCGGCTGCTCGGCAGTCAGCGACCAAGCGTGGACGTGGTGCACTTCAGCGATCGCCGGTACGGTCGCCGCCAAGTCATCGCGAAGCGCGCTGAGGTCGATCCCCGCCGGCGTCCCCTCGAGCAGAATGTGCGACGACGCCTTAACGATCGCGAATGCGCTTCTCAATATCAGAAGCGCGACCACGACGGAGAGCAGCGGATCGATCGGCGACCAGCCCGTCCACAGGATGATCACCGCGGCGAAAATGGCGACCACGAAGCCGAGAATGTCGCCCAGCACATGGAGCCAGGCGCTTCGCATGTTGAGGTTCTCGCGGCTGCCGCCGTTAAGGATGACGAAAGCGACAACGTTCGCAAGCAAGCCCGCGACAGCGACCGCCAACATCGGGCGGCCGAGCACCTCGACGGGGGCGGCGAGGCGCCGTATTGCCTCGAAGACGATCCAGCCGGAGATTAGAAACAGCGTGCAACCGTTGACAAACGCCGCAAGCACTTCGAGCCGCTTGTAGCCGTACGAGCGGGCGTGATCGGCGGGCCGATTGCCCATCCGCAGCGCGGCCCAACTCATGCCCAGTGCCGCCGCATCCGAGACCATGTGGCCGGCATCGGCGAGGAGGGCGAGCGAGCCCGCGATGATCCCGCCGGCGACTTCCACCAGCATGAAGCCAAATATGATGAAAAATGCCGAGCCGATGCGCCATTCATCACCCGACCCGTGAGTGTGGCCGTGCGAGTGCGAGTCGCCGTGGTGGTGCTCCTCATGCCCGTGGCCGTGACGGTCATGAACGTGATTGTTGCCGTGGGCGAGCATGGCCGACGTCCCGATCCTATAAAACCGGCCAGATCCAAAACACGAGGCCGACCACCGTGATGACCGCGCCGCTTAGAACCTCGCCGTAGCGCTCAAGTGCCCCCAGCCGAAGGCGCTGCAGCCCGGCGGTCGAGAATACGCAGAGCAGCATATATGTCGCGATTGTGCTGAGGGCAAAGACGATCGACATCGCGATGATGAGGCCGGTTCCGTACTTGGCAGCGGCAAAGAAGGCCGGAATGCCCTCGACCATGGGCGAAGAACCCAGGATCAGCAGCAGGGCGGTTCGCGCCGACGTCTTGTGCCGATGGGCATGCAGAGGGGGCAGAAGAGCGTCGCTTGCCGCCACCGGATGCGTCGTCTCGGGCGCGTGATCGTGCCAATGAATATGTGCCGGCCCGCGGCCGTGCCGATGAATGTGAATATGTCGCGTGAGAACAGCGATCTCGCCGCGCAGCGGAGCGTAGAGCGGATCATTGCGCGGCGACCATTCGGGTTCGTGTTCGAAAAAGGCGCTCTCGAAGTGATGCAAGTGACCGTCGTGCTCGATCGTGATCGCGACATCAAAACCGTGGGGTTCGGGAATTTCCTCGGTCGACTCCCAACAAGTTCCCCGATTGGCAAACTGGAATACCTGCCGTGTTCCGTTGCTGCGCAGTGTCTCCGCCGTAACCCTGGCGCCCTCGACTCCCGTCAGGCGAAAGCGCGGAGGCATCTGGTGTTCGAAGATCGACAGCACCAGTTCGCCATGATCCGTCGCGATCCGCTGCCGTTCCGGCCCATGAATTTCACCCTCGTCGTCATCGAGTGAGGGGCGATGAGTGTGACGGTGCCCGTTAGAGTGCCCGTGACCATGAGTGTGGCTGTGACCGTGTCTGTGCTCGGCGCCGCCGCGACCCCGCAGTTCGCGCCACGCCGAGACCGCGATCCAGCCTCCAAACCCGATAAGGGCAAGGCTTGCGGCGGTATCGACGAATTGGCCGAAGCGGGCTGCCACAGCAAGACCGGCGAACCAAACCAGTAAGGCGATTGCCAGGGTTGAAAGCACGTGCCCGAGCCCGGCCACGAGCGAGGTGCGGGCCGTCTCCGCTTTGGTCCAACCCCGTTGGCGCGCGATCAACGCGATCGGCACCCAATGATCCGGGACAACGGTGTGGAGGACGCCTACGGCACCCACCGCACCGACCAGCAGCAGCTCGGGTCCGAGATTCATTCCTCGTCTCCGTGGTCGTGCCGATGCTCGGGGTCCCAGTGGCTGTGCGCATGCGTATGGCGAGTGCCGTCGGCGTGCTTGTGCTCGTGCTCATGGAACACGACCTCCAAGCGGCGGTCGAACGCATCGGCGATGCGGCACAACGTCTTGAGGCTCGGCACATGATCGCCGCGCTCCAGACGCGAAATCATCGATTCCGTCATACGGAGCCGTTTCGCCAGTTGCTTCTGCGTCTCGCCGGTGCGCGCGCGAAGCTCAAGCAGGCGTTGGGCGCATCGTTCCGCGAGCGAGGCGCTATCGTTCAGCGAGCGGCGCACTGCACGGCGCTGAATGGTCGATTTCACCGAGTTGACTTAGCAAAGATGCGAAGCTCGCCGAAGTTAGCACAATTGCGAAGGGGGTCAAGCGATGCTCACCCTTCGGCGCGCGCCGATGTTGTGCTCGGCAATTTTCGGCGAAGCGGCAAGGATGCGTGTTCTGAAGCCCGGTTCTACCGCGCGACCAGCAGGATCAGAGATGTGCCAAGTGCAAAGACGATCCCGAGCAACAGCTTTGCCATCATTTTTATCTGATCTTCCTCGAGCCGCTGCTCTTCGAGTCTCCAATGGTCCGACATGGAAATCTCCAGAAAGGTACGCACTCAACTGCTCACCGGACACCCCCAACACAAGTTGGCATGCAGGCCGCATGCCAACTCGCCAATCGCCTAGAGACTTTGGATGTCGTTAGTTAAAGGCAGAGTGCTCTGTCGGAAGCGTTGACAGATTCGAGGTTAACGCGATGCCCGGGCTTGGCGGGTGGACGGCGTGCTCGGAAGTGCGCGGGGCATCGTTTCGCCGACCCACCGCACCGAGTTTTTCGCAATCGTGACGATTGAGGGTTGACTTCCCGACAATCGTTCAGATATCAGGCGGAGCGTGCGCGGTTTCAATCGTAGAGAGCTTGATGAGTAGCCACCCTAGCAACGCCGTCGCTGCAGCCGGTCACGCGGTAGCAGCGAGGGCCTCGACAAACCGAGCCACTTCCCTGCCGACGGCGGGGTGAACGAGGGTGGTCTAGCTTCCTAGACCCGCTTTGGTTCACCGCCCCACCTGCGGAGGAAGGGGCGAACGAGGTGAACCATGAGGGACAGCCTCATTCTGGGCCTGATCAGGGCCGAAAGGTGCCGAGCGATCGCCGCTTGGCAGCTTGAGCGCGCCGGACGCCAGCCGGTTCGGCGGCTTTTCCGAAATGCCTTCCGCGCTTTTCCGTCGCTCGCGACGGTCGATGGGCCATGGCACCGCGAGGTTCGCGCGGTGAGCCATCACCGATCGACCGGCCCAGTCCGGCGAACGCTCCCTCCACCAGCCAGCTAGCCGACACCGGGGCAGTTGCCTCGGCAAATCGCGCATTCGAGAGCCCTCCGCTTGGCTCCCGAGCGCTTGCATCACGAGTCCACTTTCTCAGGAGTGGTCCATCACTCCCCCGGTATCTGGATGCTCGTGTTGCGCAGTTACCTGATCGTGACCGGCGGCCTCGTGTTGTGGGAAATGGCTCAGCTCGTGATCGGGACAGTTTGAACGATCGGAGATACCTTACGAGAATGCCGCGGGTTCGGCTCGCGGCCGACAGCAGGTGATCCAGCCGATGGCTGGCCGAAGCTGACAAGGGGGACCAATGCGGCTGGGAAAAAATCGGATCGCGCTCAAGGAGCGCGCGCATTCCATCGGGAAAGTCTGTCGCTGGATCGGGGCCGCGCTGCTGGCATTGTTTCCGATCGGCGGCGAACCTGCGCTGGCGCAGGACGAGGAAGGCGCACCGGCGCCCGGCGCGACCGAGCCAGCCGCCAATCCGCATGCGGGCGGCCTATTCGAGCGCGACGTTCTCACGGGCGACTGGGGAGGCGAGCGGTCGACGCTGGAGGCGATGGGGGTGCAATTTGGCGCAAACCTCATTGCCGAGGTGCTCAGCAATCCCTCGGGTGGCGTTCAGACCGGCGCTATTCTCGAAGATCGCTTGGAGCTGTTTCTCAATCTCGATCTGGACAAGTTCGCGGGCTGGTCCGGCGCCACCTTCCATGTGAATGCCTACCAGATCGCCGGAACGGGCCTTTCGCGCGGTGATCTCGGCAACAATTTGCTGACCGTCAGCAACATCGAGGCTCTACCCACCACGCGCTTGTTTGATCTGTGGTTGCAGCAGCAATTCGCGAATGGCGCCGTCTCGGTCCGTATCGGGCAGCTCGCGGCGGACGACGAGTTCTTCATCAGCCAATACGCCGCCAACTTCATCAACTCGACCTTCGGATGGCCTGCGATCACCATGATCGATTTGCCAAGCGGCGGTCCCTCCTACCCGCTCTCGACGCCGGGGGTGCGCGTGAGCGCGGCGCCAACCGATAATGTCACCTTCTTAGGCGCGGTGTTCAACGGCAATCCGGCCGGCCCGGGCGTCGGCGATCCGCAGAAGCGCAATCCCAGCGGCACCAACTTCGAGCTCAATGACGGCGTTTTCGTGATCGGAGAGCTTGCCTATGCCGTCAATCAGGGCAAGGACGACAAGGGCCTGCCCGCGACCTACAAGCTCGGCGGCTGGTACAACAACAACACCTTCCCGGACCTGCGCTTCGACGCGATGGGCGTCTCGCTCGCGTCGCCCGCCAGCAACGGTATTCCCGCGAGCCACAGTGGCAACTTCGGGTTCTATGGTGTCATGGATCAGATGCTCTGGCGGGACGCCGATAACAGCAATCACGGCGTCGCGGCTTTCTTACGCATCTCGGGTGCGCCCGCCGACCGCAACCTCGTGAGCTTCTATGTGGATGGCGGTATCAACTACCTCGCGCCGTTCCAAGGGCGCGACAACGACGTGCTCGGGCTTGCCGTTGCCTATGCCGGCATCAGCAGCGCGGCGAGCGGGCTCAACCGGGATGCCAATTTCTTTTCCGGCGTTGGACGCCCGGTCCAGAATTACGAGATGGCGATCGAACTCACTTACAAGGCGCAAATTGCGCCTTGGTGGGTGCTGCAACCCGACTTTCAGTTCATCCTGCATCCCGGAGGGAACGTGTCCAACCCAACGGATCCCACCGGCGTGCGCCCAATACCCAATGCGGGGGTCCTGGGATTGCGCACGACGATTGCATTTTGATGCGTGGTGGAGCAGCGCCGGTCTACGCTTGAGCCGCGGCCTTATGGTCCCTGCAGCGGCGGCATCGCTAGCGAGCCTGGCGGTAGGGCGGCGTATTGTGCCTGTCGCAGCGCAAGCCGGAGCTGCTCCAGAGCTGCGCTCAAGGTACCTCCTCGCGTATCCGCCTGATCGCGATCTTCATCGCCGCCGAGGAGCAGCCGCACGATAAACTCGCTTGCGGTTTCAGGCCGAGGGAAGAGCTTCAGCGTCACGTCCTGGTCGGCCGGGATTTTCGCGGCTTCCTTGGCGAGCGCGAGCGCCGCGTTGAAGCCGCCGAGTTCGTCCACCAGCCCGCGCGCCTTCGCTTCCTCGCCGGTCCAGACCCGGCCCTTGGCGACCTCCTCGACCTTGGCGAGGTCGAGATGCCGCCCACGGGCGACGCGATCCTTGAAGCCTTCGTAGGTGGCGTCGAGAAAGGCTTCGAAACGTTCATGTTCGGCGGGTGAAAAATCCTGGAGCGAGCTGAACATGTCGGCGTTTGCGCCGGCGTCGACCGTGTCCCAAGTGATGCCGAGCTTGTCCCAGAGCCCGGCGGTCACGAACTTGCCGGCGAAGACGCCGATCGAGCCGGTCAGCGTCGCGGGCTCCGCGACGATCTTGTCGGCCGGCGCCGCCACGTAATAGCCGCCCGACCCCGCGACATTCCCCATGCTCACGATCACCGGTTTGCCGCGCTCATGCGCCCGATTCACTGCTTGCCAGATGGTCTCCGACGCGATGGCGGATCCACCCGGGCTGTCGATGCGGAATAGGATCGCGCGCACTGCCTTGTCGCGGCTCGCATCGTCGAAGGCGCGCCTCAGCGTGTCCGCTCCCATGGTGTTTGCCGACGCCAGCAAGCCGTCGCTGGAACCGCCGCGCAGAATGAGCCCAGTGCCGTAGACGAGCGCGATCGTCGGTCCGCTCCGATGCGGGTGGCCGGCGCGCCCGAGGTACCGCGCCAACGATATCAGCTTGGCGTCGGATCCCGCGCGCTCCTTCGCCTCGCCCTCGGCTTGGTCGCGATAGCCGACGCGATCCACCAGACGCGCGTCGAGCGCCTCGTGGGTCAGCAGTGGACCGTGATCGATCAAAGCGCGGACGTCCGCCTCCGAAAGGTGCCGACCTTCGGCAATGCCGCGTACGATCTGCCCATATACGGATTGCACCAGAGCCTCGGCTTCCTCGCGGTGCGGAGCGGTCATATGCCGCTCGGTAATCTCGTTCATTGCGGTCTTGTATTCGGAGCGGTGATCGAAGCTCGGTTCGATCGCGAGCTTGTCAAGAGTACCGCGGATGAAGGGGGTCGCGGCCATAAGCCCGGTGAGGCCGAGGGTGCCCAGCGGCTGGAGCCAGATTTGATCGAAGGCGCTGGCAAGGTAGTAGGCATGAGTGCCGGTGTTGAATTCACCGAAAGTATCGGCATAGGCGATCGCGAACTTGCCCTTGGCGCGGAACTGGGCAATCGCGTCGCGCAGCTCCTGAGCCTGTGCCGTGCCGATCCCCTCGTCCCCGAGGCGGACGAATACGCCCTTCACCCGCGGATCATCGCCGCCACGCTCCAGAGCGTCGAGCACGTCGCGCAGGGTCGGCGTCTCCGGACCAAGCGCACTGGCGATGGGATCGGTCACCGGCGCCTCTGGCAACGCCGACGTGAGGTCGAGGGTCAACACGGTGTTGTCGGCAACCGACCCTCGGCCAAGCATGCCGACGAGTCCGGCCACGACCGACAGCACGACGAGCAGAGTCACCAGTGCACCGATGACCGTGAAAAACCCGATAATGAAGCGACGCATGCAAGATACTCCGCTCAGCGATCGAGGCGGTGGTACTCGCGATTGGGCATCATGTCGAGCGCGAAGGCCATACGGTTCGATAGATTGAAAAATGCGATGACGTCGGCGAGGTCGAAAATTTCATCGGCGCCGAGGCCGGCATCCCGGAGCGCCGCGCGGTCGGGTTCCTCGACCAGATGCGGTGTCACCGTCAGCTTCCAGGCGAAATCGAGCATGGCGCGCTGCCGGCGATCGAGCTTCGCGACCCGATAATTGAGCACCAGCATTTCGCCCAATTCCGGATCGCCTGAAAGCCGGCGCACGGCTTGGCCATGTGCCACCAGGCAGTAGTAGCAACGGTTCGCCGAGGAGACCACCACCGCAATCATCTCCCGCTCGAGCTTGCTAAGATTCGATGGCCCGAGCATGAGTTCATTGTAGGTCTGCATGAAATTCCGCAGCTTCGCCTGATTGCTGCTGAGCGCGCGCAATACGTTCGGCACCAGGCCGAGCTTTTCGACACACTTCTGATAGACCGCCTTGATGTCGTCATCGAGGCTCTCGATCGGAGGGACCGGCAGCGCGGAAATATGGTCGGGCTGGGGCATAGGAAGCTCTCAGTTACCAGTCGCTAGTTCTCAGTTGTCAGTCGTCCGTCTGGGACAGCAGTCCAGCTCTAATAACTGACATCTGATAACTGTCAACTTTCAGGAACACTGCGCCTTGTGACGCAACAGGTGATCGGCCAACACGGCGGCGACCATCGCCTCGCCTACCGGGACGGCGCGGATCCCGACGCAAGGATCGTGTCGGCCTTTGGTCGAGATTTCGGTGTCGTGGCCGTGGATATCGACGGTGCGGCGCGGCGTCAGGATCGAGCTCGTCGGCTTTACCGCGAAGCGCACCACGATCTCCTGGCCGGTCGAGATACCCCCGAGGATGCCGCCGGCATTATTGGAGAGGAACTGAACGCGGCCATCGACCATGCGCATCTCATCGGCGTTCTCCTCGCCCGAGAGCGCCGCCGCCGCATAGCCGACGCCGATCTCGACCGCTTTCACGGCGTTGATCGACATGATCGCGCGCGCGAGATCGCCGTCGAGCTTATCGTAGATAGGCTCGCCGAGACCCACCGGAACGCCGCTTGCTACCACTTCGATCGCGGCACCGGCGGAGGAGCCGCGCTTGCGGACCTCGTCGAGAAATCCCTCCCACATCTGTGCGGTCTGGCGGTCGGGGCACCAGAACGGGTTGTCCTCGACGGCGTCCCAATCCCATCGCGTGCGGTCGATTTGATGCGGTCCAATCTGGATGACCGCGCCTCGGATCGTCACGCCTTCGCCCAGGATCTTTCGCGCGACCGCCCCGGCCGCGACCCGGCTCGCGGTCTCGCGGGCGGAAGCGCGTCCGCCGCCGCGGTAGTCTCGGATGCCGTACTTGGTCCAGTAGGTGTAGTCCGCGTGGCCGGGGCGAAAGCGGTCCTTGTTCTCGTCGTAGTCCTTGGAACGTTGGTCGACATTTTCAATCAGCAACTGGATCGGCGTTCCCGTGGTCTGCCCCTCGAACACGCCGGACAGAATTTTCACCTGATCGGGCTCGCGCCGCTGGGTCGTGAAGCGTGACTGGCCGGGCTTGCGCCGGTCGAGCCAACGCTGGATATCGGCCTCGGCAAGCGGGATTCGCGGCGGCGTTCCGTCGACTACGACGCCAATCGCCGGGCCGTGGCTTTCGCCCCAGGTCGTAAAGCGGAAGAGAGTGCCGAAGCTATTGCCGGCCACGCGCGCCTCGCTAGTGCGGCGGATTTGATCCGATCGCGGGTGACCGAATCATGCCCGAATGTATCGATTCCGAAGTTCGCACGTCCGACTTCAGGATCAAAGGGACACTAGCACATATATGATTCTGGTGTGGCTTTTGGATTTGAAGCTCGTCTCGGAGCGCGCGGCCAGAATCGGAGGAAACTTCAATCCGACACACTTGGCCATAAACTCATAAAAGGGATTCCATTCGTGGTCGAGATGTGATTCAAGCTTCCAAACTTAGGGAGCTGGATGATGCGCCGGTACGAGCTGACGGATTTCGAGTGGTCGATCATCGCGCCGATGCTGCCGAACAAGCCGCGTGGCGTGCCTCGGGTCGATGATCGTCGGGTATTGAACGGCATCTATTGGCGGCTGCGGACAGGCTCGCCCTGGGCCGATATTCCGGAGCGGTACGGCCCGGCAACGACCTGCTACAACCGGTTCGTGCGCTGGCGCAAGCTGGGTGTGTGGGATCGGCTCTTCGCGGCCATCTCCAGAGCCTACGACGGCGAATTGCAAATGATCGATTCCTCCTCGATCCGCGTTCATCAGCACGCGGCGAACGTCAAAAAGGGGGTTCGCCGCAAACCGATGAAGGGCACGACGCTGCAGCCCGATGCATGGGGCGCTCGCGAGGTGGACTGACCACCAAAATCCACGCTCTCGTCGACGCCAACGGCAACCCGATCGCGCTCAAGCTCACCCCTGGCCAAGCCCATGACGGCCGAAGTGCTGCCGACCTGCTACAGACCCTCGGCCAGGGACAAATCCTGCTCGCCGACAGCGCCTACGACAGCGACGCCTTGCGCCGCACGCTCACCGAGCGTGGTGCCTGGGCCAACGTCAAGCCCATGCCTCAGCGCGTCGATCCCCCAGCCTTCAGTCCCTTCCTCTATCGCTTCCGCAACCTCGTCGAGCGCTTCTTCAACAAGCTCAAGCATTACAGGGCTATCGCTACACGCTTCGAAAAACACGACGCAAACTACCTCGCCCTCATCAAACTCGCCGCGGTCCGAATCTGGATGCGCTTTATGAGTCGGTGACCTAGACCGTCGAGATATCGGGCGCGTCCACGGCCTTCATACCCACCACGTGATAGCCGCAATCAACGTGGTGCACCTCGCCGGTCACTCCCGCGGAAAGCTCGCTCAGCAAATAGAGTCCGGCGCCGCCTACGTCTTCGATGGTCACGTTGCGTTTGAGCGGCGAGTTGTATTGGTTCCATTTGAGGATGTAGCGGAAGTCGCCGATGCCGGACGCCGCGAGGGTCCTGATCGGTCCGGCGGAGAGCGCGTTGACACGAACGTTCTGCCCGCCGAGATCGACCGCCAGATAACGCACGCTTGCTTCGAGCGCAGCCTTCGCAACGCCCATGACATTGTAATGCGGCATGACGCGCTCGGCGCCGTAATAGGTGAGTGTCAGCAAGCTGCCGCCTGCGCTCATCAGCGGTGCCGCGCGCCGACACACCTCGGTGAAGGAATAGCAGGAGATATCGAGTGTCCGCAGAAAGTTCGCGCGCGTGGTATCGAGGTACTTGCCCTTTAGTTCCTCCTTGTCGGAAAAGGCGATCGCGTGCACGGCAAAATCGAGACGACCCCACCTCTCGCCCACAGCCGCGAACGCCGCGTCGACGCTGGCCTCGTTGGTGACGTCGCAGTCAACCACGAACCGGCTGTTGAGGCTTTCCGCCAGCGGACGCACGCGCTTTTCCAGCGCCTCGCCTTGATAAGTAAACGCGAGCTCGGCGCCGTGTTCAGCTACTGCCTTGGCAATGCCCCAGGCGAGCGACCGGTCGTTCGCGACTCCCATGACTAGCCCGCGCTTGCCGGCCATTATGGGGTCCGCCTGGGCCATGCTCGCAACTCCCTGAAGTCACACGCGATCTCAGCGCTGCCGCATCCTACACGAAAGTGCGGGCAAGCAAAATCTACGCGGGACGGAGACGACGCTGCCTCAGTTCGAAATCCCCGCCAGGTCGCTGCTTGCGGCACACAGCCCAGCGCAACTTACCCTAACAACCTGCGCCCAAGTTCTAGGGCCTTTGGGGGTCGGCCGGGTGCCGCGGCTTTCGAGTTTTCGGAATTGTGACAAGCGTAGGCGTCAGCTTGCCGCCCCGCCTCAAGTATATCTGAACGTAGGCCTTTGGCGCTTTTGGCGGCTTCGGAATTTTCCATAGGACAGATTTCATTGGCTCTCCTCCACTTCTTATTACCGAACCGGCTCCTCAGTTTGCCCCCATCCTGCTGCGCGTATTGTAAGTGTGCTTCGGTGCCCAACGCTCGATGAATTCTGTGAGTTCCGCATCGGGCGGGTCGGGCAGGACCACTCGCAGCTTGACGTATTGATCGCCGACGGCATTGCCTTGCGCGGCTGGGATGCCTTTGCCCCTAAGGCGCAGAATAGATCCGGTATTCGAGCCGCGGGGAACTTTGACGGTAACGGGGCCGTGGATGGTCGGAACCTCGATTTTGGCACCCAGCACGGCTTCCCCGAGACTTACCGGCAATTCGATATGGATGTCGCGGCCCTTGCGCTGAAAGGTCTGGTGCGGCTCGACCTCGATCTCGATATAGGCGTCGCCGGCGCCGCCGCTACCGATCCCGGGCTCGCCTTGTCCCTTGAGCCGCAAGGTCTGTCCGCTCTCCACGCCGGCGGGAATGGCGAGGTCGAGGGTCCGGCCCTCAGGCATGGTCACCCGCTGCTTGGTGCCGAGCGCCGCGTCGAGAAACGGGACGCGCAAGCGAAGTTGCGTATCGGAGCCGCGCTGTCGGAAGTTGCCTCCGCGGAAGCCGCCACCGCGCAACCCTCGACCCAGGATTTCCGAGAGAATGTCGTCCACGGAAAATCCTTCGGGTGCACCCTGCGATTCGCCCCCCGGGCCGCGGTAGGTATAGCCGTGCGGCGCTCGTTCAGCGCCGCTGGCATCGATTTCGCCGCGATCAAACCGCGTCCGCTTCTCGGGATCGGACAACAGCTCGTAGGCAGCGGTCACCTCCTTGAATTGCGCTTCGGTCGCCTTGTTCCCGGGGTTGAGGTCGGGATGCAGCTTTTTGGCGAGCCGGCGGTAGACTTTCTTGAGCTCCTCCGCGGAGGCGGTTCGCGAAACGCCAAGGACGGTGTAGGGGTCTTTCATGCGGGGCTCGTCCGTTGGAAGCGGCCGAATTTAAGCGCGACGGGGCGGCGACATGGCCGCCACCCCGTCATCTCGACCGTGCGGATCAACAGAGATGAGCGGTTCCTCACGCCGGCGGTGGTGGCGGCAATTGGTAAACGTTTGGCGTGAAGCCTGGAACTTGGTTTCCACGGGAGTACATGCACTGGCTGTATGCGTAGTCGTATTGCTGCTGAACGCTGAGCTGGCCATAAGCAGTCGTTGAGGCGCCATAAAGCGTTCCGGCGGTGGCACCGCTTGCAGCGCCGATCGCCGCGCCGCGCCCGCCGCCGATCGCAGCGCCGAGCCCGGCGCCCAGAACAGTGCCGACCACTGCGCTGCCGAACTGCTGATTGTTGATCTGTTGTGCTGCCTGCGCGCTCATTTGGTGCGCGTAGTTGCCGCAGACGGCCTGATCCTGAGCAAACACCTCGGGTGGCTTATTGGGGGGTGGTACCATGTAAACCGTCGGCGCCGTGGCGGGGGTGGCGCAACCGGCCAACAGCGCAAGGGAAAGGCAGGCTGCCGCTTTCAATCGAAGGCTGGTCATTAAGAAACCTCCACGTGAATCATCGAGACCGGGGCGGTGTGGCCGGCGTGACGGTCGTCGCGGCCGGCACCTGTTCCTCATGCCAGCCGCCCGGACAAGACGTGACATGGGGGTAGTAGCCCTGGGGATCATCGCAGCGGTACCAAAACTGGGGCTGCTGCGCGGTGGTTACCGGGGGAGGCCCCGGCATGGACGCTGGCGGCGGCATCGGCGAAGGGGGACCCGGTGGATAAGTATAGGGATAGGGGTAAGGCGAGGGTGGATAGGGGGTATAGCCGTAAGGACCCCAGTATTGGGCCATTGCCGCTGCCGGTGCCAGCACCGTCGCCGTCGCCAATGCGACCGCCAGCAATCTTAAATCGGGCACGGTAACGGTCCTAAACTCACTGCGCAGGTAATACCTACGCCAGGTTCTCGCAAAGCATCCACGCGTTCTCTATCCCCTGGACGAATCAGTGCCGAATACGGCCCACAAGCATATGTTCATGGCGGGAGCCGATTCAATGGGGTAGCTGTTCCCTGGCGCTTGGCTCCTGCCGGGCACCGGGCTCATGCTGGTAGGATGGTTTAAGGAGATAACGGCTTGGTAGACCTGATCCGATACGAGGAGCCATTCGAGGAGTTCGAGCGTTGGTATGCCGACGCGCGGGAAAGAGAACCGCGCGATGCCAACGCGATGACGCTGGCGACCGCGACCGCCGACGGCCGCCCTGCGGCCCGAATGGTGCTGCTGAAGGGCGTCGACGCCCATGGCTTTGTCTTTTACACGAACTTCACCAGCCGAAAAGGAGAGGAGCTGTTCGCCAATCCCCGGGCAGCGCTCTGCTTCCACTGGAAATCGCTGTTGCGTCAAGTCCGCATCGAAGGCGCGAGCGAACGCGTGAGCGACGCGGAGGCTGATGCCTACTTCGCGACCCGCTCCCGCGATAGCCAGTTGGGTGCCTGGGCGTCGGACCAGTCGCAACCGCTCGAGAGCCGCGCCGTGCTCGAGCGCCGCGTCGACGAGGTGGCGCAACGCTACCGAGGCGTGGATGTTCCTCGACCCGAGCACTGGTCCGGGTTTCGCATCGTTCCTGCCTGCATCGAATTTTGGCAAGATCGGCCGCATCGTCTGCATGACCGGATTGTTTATTGCCGCGACGGGTCCGGTTGGCGAAGGGAGCGACTCTATCCGTGACCGAGACGACGGCAATCGATCGGGAGCAGGCGGCGCGGCTGATGCAGCGCGCGACCGGATTTGCCGTCGCGGTCGCAATGATCATGATCACAGCCAAGTTGGTGGCTTGGATCGCGACGGACTCGGTAAGCCTCCTGTCGAGCCTCCTCGATTCCCTGCTCGACGCCGCCGCCTCGGTGTTGAATTTCATTGCTGTGCGTCATGCGGTATCACCGGCGGACCGCGAGCATCGCTTTGGTCATGGCAAGGCGGAGCCGTTGGCCGGTTTGGGTCAAGCGGCGTTTATCGGCGGATCGGCGGTGTTCCTCTTCATCGAGGCGATCCATCATCTGGCCGAACCGCAACCTATTTCGAACTCACTCGTCGGCATTGTCGTGATGATGGGTGCGATCGGGCTGACCTTGGCCCTGGTGCTCTACCAGCGCTTCGTGATCAGCCGCACCGGATCGCTTGTTGTAAGTGCGGACGAGCTGCACTATCGATCGGACCTCATTCTCAATCTGAGCGTCATCCTTTCGCTGATGATCTCGGCCAATTTGAATTGGCCCTATGCGGATCCTCTGTTCGGCATGGCGATCGGCATCTG
>Ga0335081_10008449_pt1 | contig 16518 bp, 20 predicted proteins | sample Lox_Sample_35_FD_206713 | JGI IMG/M metagenome (GOLD analysis project Ga0335081, IMG submission 206713) | Soil microbial communities from Loxahatchee National Wildlife Refuge, Florida, United States - Lox_Sample_3.5 | ecosystem: Environmental > Terrestrial > Soil > Wetlands | place: USA... | reverse complement strand
TCGACCCGGACCTCCAGCGCCTGCACGCCGAGGCGCCGGCGCTCGTCACCTGGGACGATCACGAGGTGCAGAACGACTATGCGGACAAATGGTCGCAATATTTCGACGATCCGGACCAGTTCCTGACGCGGCGCGCCGCGGCCTACCGGGCGTTCTATGAGCACATGCCGGTGCGGCCGATGCTGTCGCGTCCGGAGGGCCCGGTGATGCGCGTCTACGACCGCGTCACTTTCGGCGACCTGATCGACATTTCGATCGTCGACGGCCGGCAATACCGCTCGCGCGAAGCGTGCTACCGGCCGCCGAACAAGGGCGGCGGGCATCTCGAAACCGACGCCGGCTGTCCGGAGCGACGCGATGCCGGCCGCTCGATGCTCGGCTTCGCCCAGGAGGCCTGGCTTGCGACCAATCTCGCGCAAAGCAAGGCGCAGTGGAATCTGATCGCCCAGGACGTGCTGATGGCGCAGGTCCGCAAAAAGCGGGACGACGGCGACGCGTTCTGGACCGACGACTGGAACGGGTACCCGGCAAACCGCAGCCGCCTGCTCAAGCGCATCCAGGACACGCGCGTGTCAAATCCCGTCGTCATCGGCGGCGATGCCCACGCCTTCTTCGCCAACGACCTCAAGCTCGACTTCGACGATCCGGCGGCGCCGGTCGTCGCCACCGAGTTCGTCGGCACCTCGATCTCCGCCTACGGGCTGCCTTACGAGCTGATCGCGCCGCTGCTGCCGGACAATCCGCACATCCGGTACTTCGAAAGCCGGCGGCGCGGCTATGTCTGCGTCGATCTCGAGCGCGCGCATATGCAGGTGCGCATGCGCGCGGTCTCCGACCCGGCCGATCCTAAGGCCGAGATTGCGACGCTGCAGAGTTTCGCAGTCGAGGCCGGCCGTCCGGGCGTGGTCGCGGCGTAAGACTTGGCCGGCGCGGGCTATTCCGCGTCGACCTTCTCGGCGAGCCACACCTTGATCAACGATTGGTACGGTACGTCGCGCTTGTTGGCGGCGATCTTGATCCGATCGAGCAGCCCTTGCGGCAAGCGCAGCGAAATCGCGGTCGTCGAAAGCTTAAGGTTCGGAAATCGCGCACGTTGTGCCTTGCTCCAATCGACATAGTCGGCCGAGTCGTGGGTTTCCCAGAATCTGCGATCCTCCGCTTCGGTGCGAAAGTGGGGGATCGGCTTAAGCTTTCGACTCATAGTGGCCTCTTTCCTTTCGGCTCGCACTGCGGGCGGAAATCACGCGGATTCTTGTTTGGCTGTCTCGCAACGTGAACGTCACATGCAGCAAACGACCTTCGATCGTCCGTCCGAGCGCTTGATAGCGAGGCTCGCGCTGGCTGTTCTTCACGTCGTCGGCCACCAATAACCGCTCATCTACAAAAATTTGCTCCGCCTCCGCTTGTGATACCGAATGCTTCTCCGCGCTCTTGAGAGTGTTGCCCTCATCCCAGTCAAATCCGACAATTCGGCTCAGGTCGACCATATACGTATATTAACATAATATACAAGATCAGCCAATATGATCGGCATTCGAATTCGGGAGGCGAATCTGCCGCAGCGCCTCACCCGCCGCCATCGCCGCGGCGACCGCGACATTGAGCGAGCGCAAGCCCGGCCGCATTGGAATGACGAGGCGGGCGTCGGCTGCGGCGCGGACGTGCTCCGGCACGCCCGCCGATTCGCGTCCGAACATGAGGATGTCGTCGGTGCGGTAGCCAAAGTCGAGATAGGAAAGCGGCGCCGCGGTGGTGAACAGGAGAAGCCGCCGGCGCTCTCGCCGGCGCCACGATTCGAAATCCGGCCACGATGCGTGCCGCATGACGGTGACGGCGTCGAGGTAGTCCATGCCGGCGCGGCGGAAGGCGCGGTCGGAGGTCGGGAACCCGGCCGGCTCGATAATGTCGGCGGCGAGATCGAGGCAGGCGCACAGCCGCAGGATCGTCCCGGCATTCTGTGGGATATCGGGCTCGTAGAGGGCAATGCGCATGGCTGGGTTCGGCGACGCAAGGCCGAATGGCGCCCCTTGTGGGTGCGGTCAAGGCACACCTTGCGCTCTCCGGGCAAGGGTGCCAATAAACGCCGCCGGTTTGCGTCGCCTCTGACCTTCCCCAGGTTCGGGTGCGGCGAAGCTGCCGCAGGGTCCCCGGGCTGCGCCGTCGGGCAAAACCTTGGGGCTCGCAGGTTTTCAGCGCGGATGGGTTGACCCGGCAAGACGGACGAGGATCGCACGGTGACAGCAGCCACAAGAGCGGAGCCTTTGCGCCGCGATTTTCGTCTCATTGCGGCCGCGTCAGGCGCGGTCGGCCGCCCCGGTAACGCATAAGGTTCGATCATGAGCGGACAATCGGTCTACAAGCCGCAGAGCCCCTTCATGCAGTGGTTGGAGCGGCGGCTGCCGGTCGCCAGCTTTGCCTACTCCTCGTTCGTCGCCTATCCGACGCCGCGCAACCTCAATTATTGGTGGACCTTCGGCGGCATCCTCACCTTCATGCTTGGGGTGCAGATCGTCACCGGCATCGTGCTGGCGATGCACTACACGCCGCATGTCGATTATGCCTTCAACTCGGTCGAAGCGATCATGCGCGACGTCGATTATGGCTGGCTGCTGCGCTACCTGCATGCCAACGGCGCCTCGTTCTTCTTCGTCGCCGTTTACGCTCATATCGCGCGCGGCATGTATTACGGCTCCTACAAGGATCCGCGCGAGGTGCTGTGGATCCTCGGCGTCATTCTGTTCCTGCTCATGGTGGTGACCGGCTTCATGGGTTACGTGCTGCCCTGGGGGCAGATGAGCTTCTGGGCCGCGACCGTCATCACCAATTTGTTCTCGGCGATCCCGGTCGTCGGCAATGCCGTCGTCACCTGGCTGTGGGGCGGCTATGCGGTCGGCAACCCGACGCTCAACCGCTTCTATTCGCTGCACTACCTGTTGCCGTTCGTGATCGCCGGCGTGGTCGTGCTGCACGTCTGGGCGCTGCACGTGGTCGGGCAGAACAACCCGACCGGCGTCGAGCCGAAGACCGAGAAGGATACGGTGGCGTTTACCCCCTACGCGACCGTGAAGGACGGCTTCTTCACCGGCCTGTTCTGCGTCGCCTTTGCCTGGTTCGTGTTCTACATCCCGAATTATCTCGGCCACACCGACAACTACATTCCGGCCAATCCCGGCCAGACCCCGACGCATATCGTTCCGGAATGGTACTACCTGCCGTTCTACGCCATCCTGCGCGCGATCCCGAGCAAGCTTCTCGGCGTCACCGCGCTCGCCGCCTCGATCATCCTGCTCGCCTTCCTGCCCTGGCTCGACACCTCGCGGGTGCGCTCGGCGAACTACCGGCCGCTCTACCGCCAGTTCCTGTTCGTGTTCTTCCTGGTCGTGATCGGGCTCGGCTATCTCGGCTCGCAGCCGCCGGAGGGCGGCTATGTGATCGCGGCGCGGATCCTCACCTTCTATTACTTCGCCTTCCTGCTGGTGATCCTGCCGCTGCTCGGCCTGTTCGAGACGACGAAGCCGGTGCCGAACTCGATCTCGGAATCGGTGTTGGGCAAGGGCCTGCAGGCCGGCGCGGCGCTGGCGGACGCCGGGCGGTAGGGGAGGGAGCAATCAATGAATTCCCGTCGCGGCATCGTGGTTGCGTGCGCGCTCGCCTCACTCGCTTTTGTCGGCGTCCGGGCGGCCGGCGCCCAGGAGGCGGACGCGCCGCCGCTGCTACACTGGTCGTTCGCCGGGCCGTTCGGCCTCTACGACACCGCCCAGCTCCAGCGCGGCTTCAAGGTCTATCGTGAAGTCTGCTCCACCTGCCACAGCCTGAAGCTCTTGGCGTTCCGCAACCTCGCCGATCCGGGCGGCCCGCACTTCTCCGAGGCGCAGGCCTCAACCATCGCTGCGGGTTTCCAGGTCACCGACGGCCCGAACGACAAGGGCGAGATGTTCCAACGGCCGGGCAAGATCTCCGACCATTTCCCGCCGCCCTTCGCCAATGATCAAGCCGCCCGCGCCGCGCTCGGCGGCGGCTTGCCGCCGGACTTGTCCGTCATCGCCAAGGCGCGCGGCTATGAGCGCGGCTTCCCCTGGTTCGTCTTCGAGGCGTTCACCGACTATCAGGAGGGCGGCCCCGACTATATTCACGCCATCCTCAATGGTTACACCGATCCGCCGGCCGGGTTCGCGCTGCCGCCCGGCGCCCAGTACAACAAGTATTTCCCCGGTAACGCCATCGCCATGCCGAAGCCCTTAAGCGACGGGCAGGTTGAATATACCGACGGCACGCCGGCGACCGTCGACCAATACGGCCGCGACGTCGCCGCCTTCCTGATGTGGGCGGCCGAGCCGACGCTCGACGCCCGCAAGCGCCTCGGCTTCCAGGTGATGATCTTCCTCATCATTCTTACCGCGCTCCTCTACTTCACCAAGCGGCGGGTCTGGCACGCCGTGCACCACCCGCTCGAGTCGCATCCATAGCGGGATACGGGATATCGGAGCGGCCGATCGAAGCGCCGATGTCGTCAGAAGCGGCAAAGCGAAAGGTCAGTGCCATGATCAGCGCCATGAGCGACAATCCTCTCGACCTTGAGCCGACCGAGAGCGAGATGCTCAACGCGGAAATCTCCGACGAGGCGCTGGAGTCCTCTGCCGGCCTGCCCGGGACGCCGCAGGGCTTACCCTGCACCGGGCCGCCGTTCCTCGGGGCCACATTCGGCGCATCACCCTGCTAGGGCTCGCCCGGCCATGACGAGCGTCGCGCTGGAGAACGATCTCAAAACCGCGATCCGCACCATCCCGGACTATCCCAAGCCGGGCATCATGTTTCGCGACATCACCACGCTCCTCGGCAACGCCCGCGCGTTCCGGCGCGCCGTCGACGAATTGGTGCAGCCCTGGGCCGGCGGCAAGATCGACAAGGTCGCCGGCATCGAGGCGCGTGGCTTCATCCTCGGCGGCGCGGTCGCGCATCAGGTTTCGGCCGGCTTCGTGCCGATCCGCAAGAAGGGCAAGCTGCCGTTCAAGCGCGTCACCATCGGCTACTCGCTCGAATACGGCATCGACGAGATGGAGATGCACGAGGACGCGGTGGCGAAGGGCGAGCGCGTGATCCTGGTCGACGATCTCGTCGCCACCGGCGGCACCGCCGAGGCCGCGGTCAAGCTCTTGCAGCAGCTCGGCGCCGACGTGCTTGCCGCCTGCTTCATCATCGACCTGCCCGACCTCGGCGGCGCCGCGAAAATCCGCGGCCTCGGCGTGCCGGTGCGCACGCTCATCGCCTTTGAGGGGCACTAGCGCGGGACCGCCCGCGCCCGCTCCGACCGGATGCCGGTCAGCTTATTTGCCAGCCGCTAGATGAATGGCGGCAGGTAGAGGTGACAAAACTCGCGATGCGCCAGCGCGTAACCCCAGTCGCCGCAGCGGCCGGTGGTCCAATAGCGCCTGACGTTCATGCGGCACAGCGCATAGTCGCGCGTATGCGGCGCGTAGCCGTAGATTCGGCATTGATCGAACGTCGCGGATGTCGCGGCGCCGGCGGCGCTGCCGCCGCCGATCGTCCCGGCAAGCATCAACAAAACCCGAAGCGGCTTCGATAACGACATCTCCTGCCATCCCCGGCCGGCGATTTCCCGGCCGATTGCTAGACACCTGAGGCGGGCGGGAAGGTAGGCTTGCGCTTTTCGAGATGCGCGGCCAAGCCCTCCGCCGCCTCGGCGCCGGTGAAGCCCAGCATCTCCAAGGCGAGCGAGGTATCGAACGCGGGGCCCGCCTGGCGCAGCCAGTTGTTGAGCGAATATTTGGTCCAGCGGATCGCGCTCTGCGCGCCCTCGGCGAGCCGTGCCGCGATCTCGACCGCCTTGCCGTCGAGCGCGGCGTCATCGACGGCGAGGCTGATAAGGCCGATCCGTTCCGCCTCGGCGCCAAGCAGCTGATCGCACAGGAGGAGATAATATTTGGCCTTGGCCATGCCGCAAAGGAGCGGCCAGATGATCGCGGCGTGATCGCCGGCGGCGACGCCGAGCCGGGTATGGCCGTCGATGATGCGGCACTCTTTGGTGGCGATCGAGATATCGGCGAGGAGCCCGCAGACCAGCCCCGCGCCGACCGCGACCCCGCGCATGGCGCTGACGATCGGCTTGCCGCAATTGATGATGTTGTAGACGATGTCGCGCGCCTCGCGCCAGGCGCGAACCCGATTTTCGGAGTCGCCGATGATGCCCTTGATCATGTCGAAGTCGCCGCCGGCGGAGAACACCGGCCCGGCGCCGGTGATGATCGCGGCGTTGACGTCGGGATCGGCGTCGAGGTCGCGCCAGATGCGCGCGAGCTCGTCGTGCATGGCGCGATCCGCGGTGTTGAGCTTGCCATTGTCCATGGTGATGCGCAGCACCTTCGGGTGCGGCGCATCAAATTTCAGCCGCGTATAGCGGGAGTAGCGGGCGCTCATCTCGGCATCCATCGCGCGCAGCGAGCCGCGGTCGGTCGTCTGCCTAAGCGTCAGGGAATGTGCCGTACATTCATCGATTGTTGCAAAGGATTTTTAATTCGCCGCCCGCCACCCTGCGCCGATGGTTCGCATAGTGGTCAGTGCCATGGCCGCTTTTGCGGTCTTTGATCTGTGGTTTCAGAACGGCATGTACACCCACGCCGCGGCCGGTGCAGCCGTGTCGCTCGTCCATCGCGCCGTGCTCGGATACTGAGGCTCAGCCCAGCTCGCGTGCTGCGCCGGACACGCTCCCGAGCGATGCGGTGACCCGGCTCATCAAGAGCCGCAGCTCAAACTCGCGGAATTCGGTGAAAATGCTGTTGATCCAGCCATGAACCTCGGTCGGCCCGCCGGGCTGCTCGTCGATGTAGGCGGCGAACGAGAGGCTCGGCCGGTCGATCACGCCGCGTACGATCGGCGACAGGCGGGGGATGCGGATCGCGCCGCATTGCGGGCGCGTCGCCGGGAAATCCTCCTTGGCGAACATGATCGAGACCGATTCATTGTGCACCGGCACGAAATTGATCGCCGGCATCCGGCGGCGCAGCTCGGCATAGGCTGTGACCGTCGCTGCCGCGGGGTCGGTCACAAACAGCACGATCGGCTCGATCAGGCGCCGCTGCGCCTCCTGTACGAAGCCGATCTCCGCCATGACCGCGAAGAACTGCTCGAACGCCGCATAGCCGAGATCGATGATCTTGGTGCTGGCATTGTCGGCGATCAGGCGGTCGAACAGCGCCATCTGGCCGCGCGTCTCGGCGATGTCGGCGGGCCAGACCAGGCGGGGAAAGCGCGCCGCCAGTGCCGGCTCGCGCGGCTGCAAGTCGTAGCCCACCAGCGGCCGGCCGCTGGCGCGGCAATATTCGATCAACAGCCGCGCGATCAGCGTCTTGCCGACACGCGGACGCGGCGAGGCGACGATGTAGATGGGAGCGGGTTGCGTCATCCCGGCCGCCGACAATTAGATTTAGCGATGTCGGCCCGCCGCGCCGGCTTGCCGCAGTCGCCGTGAGGGTAACTCTCGGCGGCTAGGAACGCACGACCTGGACGCGCGCCGTGCTGCCGCCGCTCGCGGTCGGCGCGCTCGCAACGAGGTCGTTGAGCTTGATGCGATCGTACTCCGCCCAGACGTTGCCCAGCCAGTGGCGCACATAGCCGCGCAGCACGAACGAGTAATTGGCCGGTTCGCCTTTCGGCCCCTTGTTGGCAACGAACGTGAGGAACGGGACCGAGGCGAGCTCCACCTGCTCGAATGCCATCTCGTTGAGCTTGGGGATGCTGATCTCGGTCGCGCCCTTTTGCTTCTTGAAATAGGACGAGTACGTCGCCTGGTCCCATTCGAAAAAGCTGGTGTTGTTGATGAAGTTCTTGACCAGGAAGTACTCAGCGTCGCCGGTGAAGGACGCCGTGTCGTCGATTTCGTTGAGCGAGGCGATCGAGGAGCCGAGGATATGGAAGACGGCGAAGGTGATCTGCCCCTTCTTGACCGAATCGAGGAAACCGACGTCGCGCAACGCGCGCAGCGTCGGCGACAAGAGCCCAGCGCGCACGTCGATCACGGTGACGCTCGCGTCCGACAGCGTGTCGAAGATCCGCATCTGGTCGGGGACCGACGTCACGTCGACGATGTCGCTGATGTCGGGATGAAATCGCTTGAGCGTCCCCTTCGGCGATTCGGAATCGAAGGCGCGGGTCGGGACGTGATGCGCCGTGAAGTAATCGAGCAGCGTGCGCGCAACCGTGGTCTTGCCGACGCCCCCCTTGTCTGCACCCACCACGACCACCGTAGGTCTCGCCATGGCCGATTCCCCGTTCGCACTCAGTGACACAAAGTGAGAAGCGTTGCGCCCGTTCCCCAAGACTCATTTTTACACATCCCGGAGAGTCTTTGGAAGCATCATGTAGCGGGCAATTTGCTGGCGCGCGGCGGGGGATTGTGGCGCCATTGCGGCTCAGCCGCGATGCGGCCCCCAGGGCCCGATGTCGTTGCGGTCGATCTCGGCGGTGGAGGGCGCCGGCAGCGGCCTTTCGCCGGCACTTTCAGCAGCGTCGTTTTCGGCCGGCGATCCCCATGGACCAGCAGCCGATGAGCCGGCAGCCGATGGGCCTGTGGCCGACGTTTCCTCGGGGTCGGCCGTTTCCTCTTCACTTGGCGGCTGCGGCGGCAGCGCGATCGGACCGGGATCATGGCCGCCGGCGAACTTCACCAATGCCGCCACCCGGCGCTCGACTGATGGATGGGTATCGAACAATTCGCCGAAACCTTCGCGCGGGTTGTCGAGGCACATCTCCATCACCGCCGAGGTCGCGCCCGGCAATTCGCCGCGGCCCTCGATCTTGCGCAGCGCCGAGATCATGGCGTCCGGGTTTTTGGTGAGTTCGACCGAGCCGGCGTCGGCGAGGAATTCGCGCGAGCGCGATAAAGCAAGGCGGATGATGAACGACACCGCATAGGCGACGATGATGAGCGCAACGGCGATGACGATGGCGAGCCCGGCGCCGCCGCCGCGGCGGTCGTCCGAGGACCGCCCGCCGCGGAAGCCAAAACCGTTGTAGAACCAGAGGCGGAAGAACAGCTCCGCGAAGAACGAGATGGCGCCGGCGATGATGACGGCGATGACCATCATGCGCACGTCGCCGTTGCGGATATGGGTCAGCTCGTGGCCGAGCACGGATTCGACTTCGGCATCATCGAGCCGGTCGAGCAGGCCCGAGGTCACCGTGATCGCGTATTGGTTCCGGCTCATGCCGGTGGCGAAGGCGTTGAGCGCGTCGCTCTCCGTCTGCTTGAGCTTGGGCATCGGGATGCCGCGCGAGATGCAGAGGTTTTCCAAAAGGTTGTAGAGCCGCGGCGCGTCGGCGCGGGTCACCTCCTGCCCGCCGGTCAGCGCATCGATCATGCTCTGATGGAAGAAATAGGCGATGACGATCCAAAGCGCCGTGCCGAGCGTCGCCAGCGGCGCCGCACTGACGAGGTCGCTCCAGGCCCGCTGCATCAGCGTGTCGAGGTCGGCGTCAATCGACAATGCCTCCGCGGTGAGCGCCCCGGCGTAGACCAGGACATAGACGAGAAAGAACAGCGCGACGAGGAGCGCCACCGAGCGGCGCCGGTTCGATTGGATGTGGCTGTAGAGACCGTAGGCGGCCATGGCCGGGGCCGGCGGCTCAGAACTTCACCTGCGGCGCTTCCCCCAATGTCTTGCGCTCCTCGCCGAGATCGAAATAGTCCTTGGGCGCGAAGCCGAGCGCGGCGGCAAACAAGGCGGCCGGGAAGCGCTGGATGCCGGTGTTGTATTCCTGCACCGCACTATTGAAGAAGCGCCGCGCCGCGGCGATCTTGTTCTCGATATCGGTCAGCTCCGCCTGCAATTGCTGGAAATTGGCGTTGGCCTTGAGATCGGGATAGGCCTCCGCCAGGGCGAACAACTGTCGCAGCGCGCCGGAGAGCATGTTCTCAGCCGCCGCCTTCTGTTCCGGACCCTGGGCCGCGACCGCAGCGTTGCGCGCCTTGACCACTTCGTCGAGCGTGCCGCGCTCGTGCGCGGCGTAGCCCTTCACCGTCTCGACCAGGTTCGGAATGAGATCGTGCCGCTGCCGCAGCTGCACGTCGACGTCGGCAAAGGCCTGGTTGACCCGCTGCCGCATGGACACGAGACCGTTGTAGATCGCGATCACCCAGAGGACGAAGACCACGATGACGGCGAGGACGATCAGTGTCGAAGTGCTCATGGGACGGTAACCTCCTGGGACGGTAACCTCCGGCATCCTCACGGAAACTTCGGCTGCACGGCCGCCCCAACCCGGCTGCATCACAGAACACGCGCCACACGGCGGCGTTGTCTGCTGCGCCTTAGATAGGGCGGTTAACCGCTTGCGTTAAGGTTAGATGGCGATGGTTATCGCGCGCCCGCTCCTGGTCGTCTAGGCAATTGGGGGTTGAGCAGGTGAAGGTCATGGCCGATCACGATCTCGGCGTCTTCGCAGCGACCGCCACGGCGGGCGATGCCGCGTTGGCCGATGGCGAGCCCGTTACGAGGGCCAGAGCTCCGAGAATCGACCTCGGCGTCGACCAAGCGAGCTCGCTCGCTTCTGCCGAATCCGATCAGCTCGCCAGCGACATTGCCGCGATCGAACGCGCCGCCGCCGCGCTGCGCAAGGCCGAGCCGGCACTCGAATCCTGGTCGAACCCGCCGGCGCAGGCGAGCCGCAAGCCGCGTCCGGTGTGGCTATTGATCGGCGTATTGTGGGTATCGACCGCGCTGGTAACCGTCGGCGCCGCGGTCGCCATCGCCGTCTTGGTCGGCTAGCAGCGCAACGACGGCGCTTGCGGCTTACGCCGCCTGGACTTCGGCAAGGAAGCGGCGCACTTCGGTCTGCAGGTTTTCGGCTTCGATCGCGAGCGCGTCGGCGAGCGCCTTGACGTCGGCTGCGGTCGTGCGCGCGCCGGCGCTGGCGCCGGCGACGCGGCTGATGGCGCTGGCGCCGCTGCGCGCGTCCGAGGAGGCGCGGTTGACGCCCTGGGCGATGGACAGCACCGCGTTGTTCTGTTCCTCAACCGTCGCCGCAACGGCGGCGGCGATCTCCGACATGTCGTCGATGATCGAGGAAACCTGCTCGATCGCTTGCGCGGCGTCTGCGGTCGCCGACTGGATCGAGCCGATTTGCGCCGCGACGTCTTCGGTCGCCCGCGCCGTCTGCGCGGCGAGCGATTTGACCTCGGAGGCGACAACGGCGAAGCCGCGGCCGGCTTCGCCGGCGCGCGCGGCCTCGATCGTGGCGTTGAGCGCCAAGAGATTGGTCTGGCCGGCGATCGACTGAATGAGGCCGATCACCTCGCCAATGCGGTTGGCGGCATTGCCGAGCTGCGACATGGTGGTGACCGTGCGTCGCGATTCGGCGACCGCCCGGCTCGCCACGTCGGTCGATGTCGTCGCCTGCGTCGCGATCTCGCCGATCGAGGCGGCAAGCTCCTCGATCGAGCTCGCCACCGTGGTGACGTTGAGCGAGGCGGCGCCGACGCTGTTTTCGGCGTCATGGGCCTCGGTAGAGACGGCGTCGGCCGCCTCGTTGAGACCGGTCGAGGCGCTCTCGAGCCGTTCGGCGGATTCGCGCAGGCGGCCCAAGGCCTGCTCGATCGAGGCGCGGAATTGACCGATCATTGCGGCGATGGCTTCGCCGCGCTGTTCGCGGGCGGCGTTGGCCTTGCTTTCGACCGCGGCCAGCCGTCCGCGCTCGATCATGTTGTCGCGGAATACCACGACCGCCCGCGCCATGGCGCCGAGCTCGTCATGGGCGCGGGTCTCCGGGATATCGGCCGAGGTGTCGCCGCCGGCCAGCCGCTTCATCACCGCGGCAAGACCATCGAGCGGCCGCGTGATGCTGCGGCCGATCCGCCAGCTCAAGCCGAAGCCGATCAGCGCCGCGGCGCAGCCCATCGACAGGATGAAATGCCGAATCTGCGCGCCCGATATGGTCAGCGCCGTAGCCGCCTCGCCGGCGCTGAACTGCGCCGTCTCGACGATGCGGTCGGCCTCGGTCACTACCCGCTCGGCGTCGCGGGCGATCAGCGCCAGCAACGGCTCGATCCTGTCTATCGCCGCCACCCATTGCGCAAAGGCGCCGTGATAGGCTTGCACCTTCTCGTTCAACCGCCGCTTCATCGCCGGAGCGCCGTCGACCGATTCGAACAGATCGTTGAAGTTCTTGGTCTCGTCGAAAAAGCGACGCGCCGCGGCGGGCGCATGGGTGAGCCGGTACTCCATCTCGTAGCGGCGCATGCTCATGAGCGACGTCATGAGCTTGCCGATATCGGCCAGGCCGACCCAGGACAGATCATGGTGGATGATCGTCTCGACCGCGGCGCTGCTGGAGTCGAGCTCGCCGGTCAGGCCCTCGGTTTCGCTAAAGCCGAGCGTTCGCTGCTCGCCGACCACGCTCGCAAATCGGGCGCCGAGGCGTTGCACCATGACGCGCAAGGCCGGGATCGACTCCCCGCCGGCCGCGCTAAGCGTTGTCTCGATGCGGTCGAGGCTTTTCAGCGCGAGCTCCTGTCCCTCGGCAAACTCGCGGACCTGCGCGTCGGAAGGATGGGCGACAAACTGCGCGGTGGCGACGCGCGTCGTCAGGAGCCCGACCTTTAAGTCGCGGCTGGCATTGGCGACCTCGGTGTTACGGTGCACGCTCATGAAGGCGCGGCCGACCTCGCCGTCGCCGATCATGAAAGCGATGCCGATGGCCAACAGGCCGATAACCGGAATGACCCCCAGCGCAATGATGCGAGCGCGAACGGTGACGCGGGCAAAGGTGGACATAATGGACATTGGCTGGCCGGTAAGGTCCTGCAGAGGGAGGCTTGACCAGAAAATTCGCGCCAGCAGAGCGTAAAATGGTTAAGATTTGCCAAGATTCACGCCATTCCGCATCGGCTTTTTGTTGCACCGCACGCGCAACGCCGGTAGGCCATTCAAAGCTATCCGCTTGAAGTGATGAGCGCCTTGATGCCGCTTGCCGCGTCGCCCATTGCCGCCGATCACGAATTGATGACCGCGCTCCGCCAGGCGGTCCAAGCCTGTGAGGCGTTGTTCGCGGATGCGCGCGGCGCGGTGGCGGACCGGGTGACGGTCGATGGCCGGCCGATGGCCCGCGCGCTCGATCGCGAGCAGCGCGCGACGCACGGCCTCGCCTGGCTCGCGACCTATGTGGAAGCCGTGCGGCGGCTCGCCGCCTACGCCGAAGGCCTGGCCGAGGCCGGCAGCCTCGGCGAGATCGAGGAGCTGATCGTGCGGATCGGCGCCGGCGAATACCTGGCGCAGATCTTGGGCGGGATATCAATGAGCCAGGGCGAGATCGTGCGTCTCTCCGATCTCGGCCTTTCGGCCGCCGCGGTCGCGGCGCGCCTAACGCCCGGCCTCGAGCACCTGATCGCCACCGGCAATTCGGCGCAGCGCCGCGCCCGGCTGGTCGAGCTGATGCGCCAGCAGCGCGACGCGACGGTCGGCGCCTGCGGCCTCGACGAAACCCTCGACTCGATCCGCGACGAGATGCGCAAATTCGCCGACGACAAGGTCGTGCCCTATGCGCACCAGTGGCATCTGCGCAACAACTACATTCCGCTCGAGGTCGTCGCGCAAATGGCGGACCTCGGCGTATTCAGCCTTACCATCCCCGAAGACTATGGCGGCATGGGGCTCGGCAAGGAATCGATGTGCGTCGTCTCCGAGGAGCTTTCCCGCGCCTATATCGGCGTCGGCAGCCTCGGCACCCGATCCGAGATCGCCGCCGAGCTCATCCTCGGCAGCGGCACCGAGGAGCAGAAACGCAAATGGCTGCCCAAAATCGCGTCCGGTGAGGTGCTGCCGACGGCAGTGTTCACCGAGCCCAATACCGGTTCTGACCTCGCCGCGCTGAAAACGCGCGCGGTGCGCTCCGGCGATACCTACAAGGTCTACGGCAACAAGACCTGGATCACGCACCCGGTGCGCGCCGATCTGATGACGCTCTTGGTGCGCACCAGTCAAACCGAGAAAGGCCATCGCGGCCTTTCGATGCTGCTCGCGGAAAAGCCGCGCGGCGACGACGAGAACCCGTTCCCGGCTGCCGGCATGTCCGGCACCGAGATCGAAGTGCTCGGCTATCGCGGCATGAAGGAATACGAGATCGCCTTTGACGGCTTCGCGGTGAACGCGGAAAATCTCTTGGGCGGCGTCGAAGGGCTCGGCTTCAAGCAGCTGATGACCACCTTCGAGGCGGCGCGCATCCAGACTGCGGCGCGCGCCGTCGGCGTCGCGCAGGCCGCGCTCGAGCATGGCCTCGATTATGCGACGACGCGGGTGCAGTTCGGCGAGCTGATCGCCAATTTCCCGCGTGTCGCCGACAAGCTCGCGATGATGGCGGCCGAGATCATGATCGCGCGCCAGCTCACCTATTACGCGGCGCGGCAGAAGGACTCCGGTCGGCGCTGCGACCTCGAAGCCGGCATGGCCAAGCTTCTGGCCGCGCGCGTTGCCTGGTCGGCGGCCGACAATGCCGTGCAAATCCACGGCGGCAACGGCTTTGCGCTCGAGTTTCCGGTCTCGCGCATCCTCTGCGACGCCCGCATTCTCAACATCTTCGAAGGCGCCGCCGAGATCCAGGCGCAGGTGATCGCCCGGCGCCTGCTCGACGGGTCGAACTGATTTGACGGCGCGGCGCTCGCCTGCCGTACCGGATTTCGCTCGCGCGCGAACCGGGCTACAAGGAGCGCATGTCTGAGTTCCTGTCCCATGGCCTCGTCCCGATCGCCATCGGCGCAGTCGCGGTGGTGTTGCTGCTCGGCCTCGTCAATATGATGCGCGGCGGCTCCGGCAATACCTCGCAGAAGCTGATGCGGCTGCGCGTGCTCCTGCAATTCGTCGCCATCGTGATCATCATGTTCACGATCTGGGTGATGGCGAAGTAAGCGATGGTCGTCCTCAACAAGATTTATACGCGCACCGGGGATGACGGCACCACCGCGCTCGGCAGCGGCGAGCGGCGCAAGAAATACGATCTGCGCATCGCCGCCTACGGCACGCTCGACGAGGTCAACGCCGCGCTCGGCGTGGTGCGGCTTCATACCGGCGCCGACGCCGCGCTCGACGCCGCGCTCGCGCGCATCCAGAACGACCTGTTCGATCTCGGCGCCGACCTGTGCACGCCCGGCAAGGGCAAGGGCCCGGGCGGCGCGCGGCTGACGGCAACCGACAAGCAGGTGGCTTGGCTCGAAAGCGAGATCGACCGGCTCAATGCTGAGCTCGCGCCGCTGCGATCATTCGTCCTTCCCGGCGGCAGCGCCGCGGCGGCTTATCTGCATCTCGCCCGCACCGTGTGCCGGCGCGCCGAGCGCCTGATCGCCGAGCTTAAAGACAAAGCCGGCGAGAGCGTCACGCCCGAGGTGCTCAAATACGTCAATCGGCTTTCCGACTTCCTGTTCGTCGCCGCGCGCTACGCCAACGACAAGGGCTCAGGCGACGTCCTTTGGCAGCCGGGCCAGAATCGCTGAAAACAATCCGGGAGGAAATCTCATGGGACGGCTCGACGGCAAAGTCGCGGTCATCACCGGTGCGGGCAGCGGCATCGGCCGCGCCGCCTCGATCCTGTTCGCGCGCGAAGGCGCCCGCCTCGTCGTCGTCGACAACAATGCCGAAGGCGTGGGCGAGACGGCGAAGATGATCGCCAAGAACGGCGGCAGCGCGCAAAGCCTGGGCGCCGACGCCGGCCGCGAGGACGACGTCAAGGCTTACGTCGATCAGGCGCTCAAGAGCTATGGCGGGCTTGACGTCGTATACGCCAATGCCGGCGTGAGCGGCGGCCTGGTGCCGCTGTTCGAGCAGACCGTCGAACAGTGGCTGCAGATCTTGCAGACCAATCTGCTTGGTCCGTTCCTGGCGATCAAACACGCCGCTCCGCACATGGTGAAGAAGGGCCGCGGCTCGATCGTGCTCACCGCCTCGGTCGCCGGATTGCGGGCGAATGCCGGCGGCGCGCCCTATAGCGCCAGCAAGGCCGGCGTCATCAGCCTGGCGCAGACGGCGGCGAACGCGCTTCTCGGCACCGGCGTGCGGGTCAATGCGATCTGCCCCGGTCTGATCGAGACCGGCATGACCCAGCCGATCTTCGAGCGGGCGCGCGAGCGCGGGACGCAGGACAAGATCGGCCAGCTCAACCCGCTGCAGCGCGCCGGGCAGCCGCAGGAAATCGCGGCGATGGCCCTGTTTCTGGCGAGCGAGGAGTCCTCCTACGTCAACGGCCATGCCTTTCCGGTCGATGGCGGCCTCGCGAGCACGCTGCCCTTCGTCCGACCGATCCGTTGACCGCAAGCGCGACGGCCGGTACTTTCCCGCACCGCAGCATCGCCAGTACGCAGAAGAAGCGGCCGTGAGTAGCCGAAGCAACCGTATGCAGCCATGAAAATCCTCGTGCCCGTCAAGCGGGCGGTCGACAAGGATGTGAAAATCCGGGTCAAGAGCGACGGCTCAGGCGTCGAGCTCGCCAACGTCAAGATGTCGATGAATCCGTTCGACGAGA
>Ga0335081_10008448_pt1 | contig 16519 bp, 11 predicted proteins | sample Lox_Sample_35_FD_206713 | JGI IMG/M metagenome (GOLD analysis project Ga0335081, IMG submission 206713) | Soil microbial communities from Loxahatchee National Wildlife Refuge, Florida, United States - Lox_Sample_3.5 | ecosystem: Environmental > Terrestrial > Soil > Wetlands | place: USA... | reverse complement strand
CGACCGCACCGAGGTGCGGCGGCGCAATCTCGTGCCGCGCGAAAAGATACCTTATGTCACGCCACTCAAAACACGATCGGGCAAGCCAATCGTTATCGACAGCGGCGATTTCATCGCGATGCTCGACACAACGCTGGCGGCCATTGACTATACGGGCTTTCCCGAGCGCCGACGCAAGCATCAAGCAGAACGAATCTATACCGGCATCGGAATTGCCTGCGGGCTGAAAGGCAGCGGCCGCGGGCCTTACGAATCGGCAATCGTCCGCGTCGGTCAATCCGGCAAAATATCGATATGCAGTGGTGCCGCGTCGATGGGACAGGGTATCCGAACCGCGCTGGCGCAGATTTGCGCCGCCGAATTCGGCGTTGCCCCTGAAGACATTTCAGTCGTCGTTGGTGACACTGCGGCAGTCCCTCTGGGCATGGGTGGCTTCGCCAGTAGACAAACCGTCACGGCCGGGTCTTCGGTTCACCTTGCTTCCATACAAGTGCGCAGTAAGGTTCTACAGATTGCCAGCCACATGCTGGAGGCATCGGTTGAAGACCTGGAGTGTGTGGGCGGCCGCGTCGAAATCAAAGGCGTGCCGGGCCGCGGCGTTTCGCTTCGTGAAATTGCCACGATAGTCTACGGTTCACCCGGCTACGCCATTCCCGAAGGCCTTACGGCAGGTTTGGAGTGCGCGGAAAACTTCGCCCCGGAGAGATTGACCTATGGCATGGGGTGCCACGCGGTCGAGATCGAGGTCGACATCGGTACATGCCGGCCACGCATATCGCGTTACGTCGTGGTCAATGACAGCGGGCGGATCATCAATCCGGCGATCGTGGAGGGACAGCTTGTCGGCGGCACTGTCCATGGCATCGGTAACGCCCTGTTCGAATTGATGGGCTACGATGACAATGCGCAGCCGGTCACGGTGACGCTCGCGGACTATCTGCTCCCGACGGCAACCGAGGTCCCGCCTATTGATGTCAAGCTGCTCGAGTTTCCGTCTCCATTGAATCCACTGGGTGTCAAGGGAGTGGGGGAATCGGGAAGCGTTCCCGCAGCTGCGGCGATCATTTCGGCGCTGGAGAATGCGCTCGAGCCGTTCGGCGTCAAGATCGAACAAGTTCCAATCACGCCCAGCATGCTACATAAGCTCCTCCAGCGCGCCAGAACTCGCACATAACTCGGGCTTCGCCTAATTTCGGCTTGCCACACAGGCCATGACAGACGCGGCGATTTGCCGGTATGCTTCACCCTAGAGGCTCCTGTGAGGTGATGCCATGAACAGGCGAAATGTTTGGCGCGCACCAATTTCTCGCCGCCGCTTTTTGAAGAAATCCACTGCAACCCTTGGAGCGCTGGCGTTGCCGCTCGCGCCGTTCCGGGCGCGCGCCGCAGGTCTCACGCCGGTGACCATGACGCTGGACTGGGTCTATCAAGGGCCCAACGACGGCTTCATGATCGCGCAGGAGAAAGGCTTTTACCGCGAGGCCGGGCTCGACGTTGCGATCACATCCGGCAAGGGCTCAGGCGCTACCGCCCAATTGGTTGCAAGCAAGGCGACACAATTTGGGTTCTGCGACGGCTATGTCGTTGGCAACGGTGTCGCCAAGGGAATGGGCATCAAGAGCGTCGGCAGTGTTTACCGCCGCAATCCCGCAGCGGTGGTTGTGCTGGCCGATTCCGGCATTACGTCGCCGAAGGATCTCGAAGGAAAAAGCATCGCGATGACCGCGGGCAGCGCCCAGTTCCAACAATGGCCTGCTTTCGTTAAGGGCGCGAACATCGACGCATCCAAGATCCAGGTCGTGAACATTGATCCAGCCGGGGTCGGACCGGCGCTTATCAACGGCAAGGTTCCCGCCATCGGCGGCTTCGCGCAGGGCTACGTGCCGGCGATCGAGATCCGCGGCAAGAAAGAAGTGCGCATTTTTTGGTTTGCCGACTACGGGGGCAATGTCGTCAGCAACGGCATCATCGTTCATCAGGACCTGCTTAAAAGCGATCCCGGCCTATTGCGCGCCTTCGTGGCTCCGACGATCAAGGGTTTCCTTTACGGACGGGAACACCCGGACGAAGCCGTGGGCATTATCAAGAAATATCTGGCAACCATCGATCCGGCGATCACGAGACGTGAAATGGAGCTGTCGTGGAAGACCTGGGTGACGCCCAATACCAAGGGCAAACCGCTTGGTTGGGCCTCCGACGTGGACTGGGCCGAAACCGTCAAGGTGCTCAAGCAGTATGGCGGCGTGGCCACTGCCCTCGAGGCGAGCGGGCTCTACACTAACGAATTCGTACCGAGCGGCGCCGAGTACGTGCCGCCACAAACGGCGTGAGCGGCCGGTGCGCAGGGAGTAGCCCAGGTTGACGCAGCAAACGACTGCCAAAGGCTGGATAGGCGCCAGTCTGCTGCGCAAAGAGGATGCGCGGCATCTTTATGGCCACGGCATGTTCATCGCCGATGTTAATGTGCCGGGTCTTCAGGACGTGGCCTTCGTGCGGAGCCAGACGGCGCATGCCAGAGTCCGTAACATCACCAAGCCAGCGCAAACTGCCAGTCGGGTGTTCACGTTGGCCGACATCGGCCCGCTCAACATTTTGGAGGCCGGACCGGAACTGTCCGCCCATCGCCACAGTCCCTACCCGCCGCTGGCGGACGGACGGGTTCGTTACGTTGGACAGACGATCGCAGCTTGTGTGATGCCGACGCGGGCTCAAGCCGAAGATTTGGCTGACGAAGTCCGTGTTGAACTGGAGGAGCTACCGACCGTCGTCGATGTCGTTGCCGCGATGCGCGCCGACAGCCCGCGCGTTTTCGATGAATGGCCGAGCAACGCCTACATCAGCACCAGCGTCGTCGAAGGCAACCCGGACACACTTGCGGCGGCTCCAATCCGGCTACACCGTCGGCTGCGCCTCAATCGGCAGGCCACCGTTTCGCTGGAAGGCCGAGGCGTGCTCGCCTATTGGGATCATCGGCTTGACGAACTGGTGGTCTACCTTTCGACGCAGGGCGGCCAGGTCAAGCGGCTGGCGCTATCACGGATGCTTGGTCTGCCGGAACACAAGGTACGTGTCATAGCGCCCGACGTCGGCGGCGGTTTCGGCGGCAAGAACCGGATCATGCCGGAGGACGTCGCTGTCGCCGCGATTGCGCTGAAGGCCGGGCACCCGGTGCGCTGGATCGAGGATCGACGCGAACATTTGCTGGCTTCGCCGCATGCCCGTGACCATACCTACGATCTCACCATTTGTGCTGACCGCGACGGCACGCTTCTGGGTATTGAAGGCGACATTTACATCGACGCAGGCGCTTACGCGCTGTGGCCTACTGGCGCGTTTCAAGAGGCAAGTATGGCCTCACGCAACCTGACCGGGCCATATCGCATTCGCCATTTGAAGCTCAACGCGCATACGGTTGCGACCAACAAAGCACCCATGGGCCCCTATCGCGGCGTGGCGCGGCCCGGAGCTACCTTCGCCATTGAACGGCTCGTCGACGAGGTCGCACGCGAGCTTGGCCGTGAGCCTTTCGATCTGCGTCGGCAGAACATCGTTACTGCCGCAGAGCTTCCTTACAGGACGGCCGCCGGCATGAAGCTCGACACCGGCGATTATATCGCCGCACTCGATATCGCGCGCGACAAGATCAATCTGTCGGCCATCCGCGAGCGTCAGGCGAAGGGTGAGCCGGACGGCCGTAAAATCGGCGTCGGATTTGCCTTCTATACGGAACAAAGCGGCCACGGCATCGTGGAGTTCGCCAAACGCAAGTTTCGTGTCATTCCCGGCTACGAATCGGCCAACGCCCGCATGCTGCCGGATGGCAATGTGCTGCTCTTCGTCGGTGTGCAAAACCACGGGCAAGGCCACGAGACCACGCTGGCGCAGATCGCCGCGCATGAGCTTGGCATCAATCCCGAGCAGATCTCAGTCCGCTATGGCGACACCGCAATCGGGCCCTATGGCTTTGGCACGTTTGCATCTCGCTCCATCGTGTTCGCCGGCGGTGCCGTGGCCAAGGCGGCCCGGACGCTGGCCGCGAAAATCCAGCGCGTCGGTGCCCATCTGCTGCAGGCCGATATTGCCTCGACTTACATCGCCGACAGCATGGTTCACGGGCCGTCGGGCAAAGTCGGCTTTGCCGAGATTGCCTTTGCGGCCAATGCCCGTCCGGACCAGTTGCCGACCGGCATGGATCCCTTGCTGGAGGCGATTGCGACCTACGAGCCGACCGACTCCGGCGGCGTATTCGCCTACGGCACGCATGCGGTGGTGGTCGCAGTGGACCCGGACAGCGGCGTCACCGAGCTGCTCGAGTACGTGGTGTCCGAGGACTGCGGCACAATGATCAACCCCATGATCGTCGACGGCCAGGTGCAAGGCGGCATCGCGCAAGGTATCGGCACCGCGCTTTACGAGGAAATTCCGTACGATGAAGCCGGCCAACCGCTCGCCACGACGTTCGCGGATTACATGGTGCCGTGCGCTCCCGAGATTCCCACGGTGCGCATCGAGCATCTCGTAACACCAGCCCTAACGACCGAATACGGCGTCAAAGGCCTCGGCGAAGGTGGCGCCATCGCGCCACCGGCGGCCATTGCCAACGCCATCGCCGACGCTTTCGCCGATATCGGCGCGAGTTTCAACGAGACGCCGCTCACACCTCGGCGCGTTTCCGAGGCGATCGAACTCGCGCGCCGCGCGAAACCTTCCAAAGCATGAAATCCGCCAAGTTCGACTATGTCGTCGCCAAGACCGTTGCGGATGCTGCGGCCTCATTGGCTTCGGCTGGAACTTCGCCATCTATCGTCGCTGGTGGCCAGTCGCTTGTGCCCATGCTGAATTTGCGGGTTGCCGTCGCTGACGTGCTGGTCGACATCTCTGGAATAGAGGAGCTGAAAACCAATCGCCTGACGGCAACCGGTATGACCATCGGAGCGCTAACTACGCATGCCGCCATCGAGGACGGAAAGATTCCCGATCCGTTCGACGGGCTACTAAGGAAAGTGGCGTCCGGGATTTCCTACCGGTCGATTCGCAACTACGGAACGGTCGGCGGCAGCGTCGCGCTTGCCGATCCTGCCGCCGATTGGCCGGTTTGCTTCATGGCGCTCGGCGCGGACGTTTGCGTTTCCGACGGCGCAGTCGCTCGGTCGCAGCCGATCACTGAATTCATCGAGGGCCAATACAGGACATCGTTGCGGAAGAACGAAATCGTGATCGGACTCGATATTCCGCGGTCCGATGCACCACCGCGATGGGGCCTGCACAAGGTCGTGCGCAAAAGTGGCGCCTTTGCCGATTCAATCGCGATAGCGGTGCAGCATGGTGGAGACAAAACCGCATGCATTGCGCTTGGCGGCGCCGTGCCGCGTCCGCTTTTGCTCGCGACTACGGCGCAGCGGCTGGGCCGCGGAGACACATCGGAAGACGCGTTGCGGGCAGCGATCGCACAGGACCTGAGGGCGAGCACGGTACAAGCCGATTCCTATCTGATACGCCTGCATTCAGCGACGGTCGTTCGGGCCATACGGGAGTTGCGCAACTCATGAGGCCAATAACTGTTGAGTTGAATGGCGTAAAGGTCGCCGACGAAATCGAGCCGCGAGAAACACTCGCCGATTTCCTGCGTGACCGGCGCCGTTTGACGGCGACGCACCTCGGCTGCGAGCACGGTGCCTGCGGCGCCTGCACAGTGCTCGTGAATGGCAAGGTCACCCGCTCGTGCCTTCGCCTCGCGGTCATGTGCGACGGCAGCGCCGTGCAAACTCTCGAAGGATTTCGCGACGATCGCATCATGGAAACGCTGCGCCGGCACTTCCACGAGTGCCATGCGCTGCAATGCGGCTTTTGCACACCAGGCATGCTGGTGATGGCGCGCGATATCCTGCTGCGTCTGCCCAGTCCGAACGCGGAGACCGTCCGCATTCAACTCAGCGGCCAGATTTGCCGTTGCACCGGCTACGCCAATATCATCAACGCCGTTGTGGCCGCCGGCCGGGAAATCGGCAACGCCAGCGACGCCTAGTCTAAAAATCCTTCGGCAGCTCGTGCGCCCACTTCTCCCGCATGCGCGCGTCGAGCGCCTTGCTTGAGCGTGCGATGACTGGAAAGGTTTTCTGCCGATTAAAAGGGATGCAGGCGTCGATGACGACGCGGGAATTGCGCCGGTCCTTCTCGGTGTCATAGCACATCGGATCGAGCGCCGAGCTCCAGCCTCCGTGGATGATATCGACCTGAAGGCGCGGGTCGCAGCGCGTGCAGATCGCCCAGATGACGTCGTTGATATTGGTCGGATCGATGTCCTCGTCTACAACGATCGTCCAACGATTACAGTAGGCACCCGCGTGACAATGCGAGGCGACCATGCCGGCCTGCTTGGCGTGTCCGCCGTAAAGCTGCTTGATCGAGATCGTCAGCATGAAGCGGCTGCCGCCGGCCTCATGCGCCCAGACTCCCTTGACTTCGGGTATGCCTGCCGCTTCGAGCTGATTCCAGACCGCGCCGCAGCGATAGGTGCCGAGGTAGAAGGTATTGTCGTTGGGCGGCACCGCCGGAATGGCGCCGACGAGAATCGGATCGTTGCGATGCATCATCGTCGCGATGCGGATTGCGGGCTCCGGCGCGCTACCCGACGCATAATAGCCGGTCCATTCGCCGAGCGGCCCCTCCTGCACAGTGTCGTTGGGATGGATGAAGCCCTCGAATGCGATCTCGGCATTCGCCGGCACCGGCAATCCGGTGCGTGGCATGTTGAACACCTCGACCGGTTCTCCGAGAATTCCGCCGGCGGCCTCCATCTCGTTCTTGCCGTACGGAATTTCCAATCCCGCCAGCATCAATAAAGCGGGATGCATTCCGGCGATGACGGCAACCGGACAGGGCTGATTGCGGTCGTGATATTTGCGCATGATGATGCGCCCGTGCTTGCCCGGCGAGATCATCACTGAGGCGAGATCGGGCGCGTGGCTCTGAATGCGGTAGCAGCCGTAGTTGAGCCAACCGGTGTCGGGATCCTTCATCACCACCATGCAGCCGGTGCCGATATATGGGCCGCCATCGTGCTCGTGCCAGATTGGAGTCGGTACCTTTTCGATGTTCACGTCCTTGCCTTCGAACACATTTTCGAGCAGTGGACCGCCGTTAACCGCCTTTGGCTCGTATGACGGCGCGTGCTTCATGTAGTTGCGCCACCATTGAATGAGCTCCATCTCGGAGGCATGCGGCGGCAGGCCCAGCGCGACGTTGATGCGCGGCACCGAGGTTAGGATGTTGGCGATGACGCGATGGCCTCTGGGAAAGCCTGGCACTTCGTCAAACAGCAGCGCCGGATTACCCATCTTTCGCTGATAGATATCAACGAAGCCGCCGATCTCCTCTTTGGTCCCGGCCCCCTTGATAGTTTTAAGTTGGCCCGCGGCATCAACCGCACTTATCCAGTCTCGAAGGTCCTTGTTGGCCATTGCAATCTCTCGCAAATTCGCAGCGCTAGGGTCGGCCGATGGTCTTGAATTTCCACCGCATAGGCAACTGCAATTTTGCCCGCGATCGATGCCTTGCGTCGCGACGTCGCGGCATCGGGCTTGGTGACAGCGCTGGCGACTTGCCTGTATGCTGATGGCATGCCGGAACGCAATCCGCGGAGGTGATGCCATGCGCTCTCACGCCTTTCGTCGCATTCCGATGTCTCGCCGAGACTTGCTCAAAAAGGCAGCGCTGACAGCAGGCGCTGCCGCGTTGCCGCTCACGTCTTACAGAGCCGCGCGCGCCGCGGGTCCCCTGAAGTCGGTGGCCATGACGCTCGATTGGATCTATGAGGGTCCGAACCTCGGTTTCCTCGTCGCACATGATCAAGGCTTCTATCGTGACGCCGGCCTCGACGTCACGATCACCGCTGGCAAAGGCTCCGGCAACACCGCCCAATTGGTCGCCAACAAAGCGACTCAAATCGGCTTCGCCGACGGTTATGCGGCAAGCAACGGCATCGCCAAGGGCATGGAGATCAAGACCGTCGCCAGCATTTACCGCGGCAACCCCTCCGCCATCATGGTGCTCGAAGATTCGCCCATCAAGACGCCTAAGGATCTCGAAGGCAGAACGCTCGCGATGATCGCGGGCAGCGGCCAATTCCAGCAATGGCCCGCCTTCGTCAAGGGGGCCGGCCTCGACGCCGCAAAGATCAAGATAGTAAATCTGACGCCGCCTAGCCTCGGACCGGCGTTGATCAGCGGCCAGGTCGACGCTATCGGCGGTTACGTGCAGAGTTATGTGCCGATCATCGAGATCCGTGGCCAGAAGAAAGCGCGTTCGTTCTGGTTTTCCGACTACGGCGTCAACGTGGTCAGCAACGGTATTATCGCCCATCAGGACTTGATCAAGAGCGATCCCGAGCTCATTCGCGCCTTCGTTCCAGCTTCCATCAAGGGCTTCCTTTACGGCAGGCAACATCCGGACGAAGCGGCGGCGACGGTGAAGAAGTATTCGGAGACCGTCGATGTCGCCATCATCAAGCGGGAGTTCGAAGTATCGTGGAGGACCTGGGTGACGCCGAACACCAAGGAGAAACCACTCGGCTGGGGCGCCGAAGCAGATTGGGCTTCTGCGATCGCGGTGCTCAAACAGTATGGCGGCGTGACGGCCCCGCTTGAAACCAGCCAGCTCTACACCAACAAGTTCGTGCCGACAGGGGTCGAGTACGTCCCACCGCAGCAGAGCTGATCGGCCACCGCAGCGTGAACAACATCGCCGACCACGATCAGGCGTACTTGCGCATCGAGAATCTATCCAAGGTTTACGCGACGCGCGACGGTGAGGTACGCGCGCTGAACGACGTGTCCTTCACGCAGCGGCGCGGTGAGTTCATATCCCACGTCGGGCCGAGCGGCTGCGGCAAGAGCACGCTGCTGATGATTGCCGCCGGCCTGCTGCCGCCGTCGAGCGGCGCCGTGCTGGTCAACGGCCGCAAGGTCGACCGGCCGCGTACCGACATCGGCATCGTCTTTCAGAACCCCGTTCTGCTCGATTGGCGCACGGCGATCGGCAACGTCATGCTGCAGGCGGAAGCGCGCAAGATGAACCGCAAGGAAGCACAAGCGCGCGCTTGCAAGCTGCTGGAGTCGGTCGGGCTCGGCGGTTTCGAGGAAAGATTCCCGCATGAACTTTCCGGCGGTATGCGCCAGCGCGTCTCGATCTGCCGAGCGCTTATCCACAATCCCGACCATCTGCTCATGGACGAGCCATTCGGTGCGCTCGACGCCCTGACCCGAGACCAGCTGGTACTCGATCTCGAGGCGCTGGTTCGCGAGCGACGGATGACCGTGCTTTTCATTACTCACAGCATTGCCGAGGCCGTGTTTCTGTCCGACCGCGTCATCGTCATGACGCCGCGACCCGGCTGTATCGACCGCATCATCGACATCAAGCTGCCGCGGCCGCGCACGCTGGCGATGCGCGAGACACCCGAATTCGCCGAGTACAGTCGGCAGATACTAGAGCTGTTTCTGGCGCGTGGCGTGCTGCGGGAGCACTGAGCACGCCCGGATAAGGAGTACGACAATGACCGAGATGTTCGACTCGCCGGTATTCACCGCATCGAAACATACTGCGGCCATCGGGAGCCTCGAGGAACACATCAGGCAGCGCCGCCGCACGCGCGCCCGACGTGAGCGAATTGCGGCTTTCGTCTATCCGATCGGTGTGATCGTTGTGCTGATCGCCATATGGGAAATGGCCGCGCACCTATTCGCGCTACCGCCATACCTGCTGCCGGCTCCCAGCGCGATCGTACTGTCTATGAAAGCAAATTCCGCCGTCCTAATAAAGGAAAGCGCCGCCACCACGATGGAGATCGTCCTCGGCTTCGTGTTGAGCGTCGCAATTGGGGTGCCGTTAGCGCTCGCCATTTATCTATGGACGCCATTCGCCCGGGCTGTTTATCCGATTCTGGTCTCCTCGCAAGCAGTACCGAAAGTCGCGGTTGCACCATTGTTCCTGGTCTGGTTCGGTTTCGGCCTGCTGCCCAAGGTTTTGATCGCGTTCCTCATCGCTTTCTTTCCGGTGGTCATTAACACCGCGATGGGGCTTGCTGCACTGGAGCGCGAGAAGATCTACCTCGCTCGCTCGATGGGGCTTGGACCAATTGCCACCTTCTTCAAGATTCAATTGCCGAACGCTTTGCCATCGATTTTTGCCGGATTTAAAATTTCTATCACATTCGCTGTCGTCGGCGCCGTGGTCGGCGAATTTGTTGGCGGCCAAGGCGGCCTTGGCTATCTGCTGCTCATCGCGAACGGCAATATGGATACGGCGCTATTGTTTGCCGGCATCGTGGCATTGACGCTTTTGGGCATCGTGTTCTTTGCGCTGATCGGTCTTCTTGAGCGACTGGTGTTGCCGCCTCATGCAGTAGAGCGCGCATCGCTTGCGCGCGAAACAATGTAAGGTCCGGCACAAGCCAGTGGCATGTTGCAATAATCACAATTTGGTTTCCTCCGAATCTCAAGCTTGACGGCCCCAAGCGCGGCATTTCACGCCCTGATACGTCAAACGACTTTCCCCATGCAGTGGCAGTTCCATCCATGCCCGTGACTGACTTTGGCCGGTTCAACCCGATGTAACCATTGGCTATGCCACCGGTCTTCAATTCGTCTTGGCGGGCGCAGAAGGACTCGAACCTTGGACCCGCTGATTAAGAGTAATCTGGCACTGGGCTGCTTCATAGTTTTGACAGAACAAAGCTGTCGCCAAACACTGTCGCCTATGTCGCCAAAATGCTCTGTAAGTTATTGATTTTATTAGCTGGCGCTCCCTACGGGAATCGAACCCGTGTTTCAGCCTTGAGAGGGCCGCGTCCTAGACCGCTAGACGAAGGGAGCCTGGCTTCCGAAATAGACGCGATGGCCCGGGCTTGCAAGCGCGTCATTCCGGGGCCGGCACAGGGCCGAGCCCGGAATGGCGGTCACGGCGCGATGACAAAGCGCAGCCGGCCGGTCTCCTTCAGCGTCTTGATGTCGAACACCCGCATTTCGCTCGCGCCGTCGACCTTGAGCGTCACCACGAGGCGGCCGGCGGAGACGCCGGTCGCGATCACCCGCGCGCCCTTGGGCAACGTCACGACGCCGTCGACGGCGGCGCCGAGATTGCTTCCGCCCACGGCGAAAACACGATAGCCGATGACGGCGACCACGGCGGCAATGGCGATCCCCGTGGTGGCGGCGGCGATGACCATCAACAGGCGCGCCCGCGCGATCACCGACGCCATGGTTTCTGGCGAGTTGGCTTCGGGTGAATTTTCCGGCGCAGTGTTGTGAGATAGTGGGGCCATGGCCTTGAGCGGCGCGAAGCAAAGGATCTCGGTCGCCGAGACGGAAGCCGGCGAGCGGCTCGACCGCCTGCTCGCCCGTCATGTCGCCGACCTGTCGCGCACCAGGCTGAAGGCGCTGATCGAGGCCGGTGCCGTCGCGCTCGACGGCGCCACGATCCGCGATCCGAGCCACCGCGTCAATTCCGGCGCGACCGTCGCGGTCGAGGTGCCGCCGCCCGAGCCGGCCAAGCCCGCGGCCGAAGCCATCCCGCTCGACGTCGTCTACGAGGACGCCGACATCATCGTCATCGACAAGCCGAAGAACCTCGTGGTGCATCCCGCCGCGGGCAACCGCACCGGCACCCTGGTCAATGCCCTGATCGCCCATTGCGGCGACAGCCTGTCCGGCATCGGCGGCGAGCGCCGGCCCGGCATCGTGCACCGGCTCGACAAGGACACCACCGGCCTGATGGTGGTGGCCAAGAACGACGCCGCGCACCGGGCACTGGCGAAGCAATTCGCCGACCATGGCCGCAGCGGCGAGAGCTTCGAGCGAACCTATCTGGCGCTGGTGTGGGGCGCGCCCGACCGGCCGCACGGCACCATCGACAAGCCGCTCGACCGCCATCCAAAAGCGCGTGACCGCATGGCGATCCGCCACGGCGGCCGCGAGGCGGTGACCCATTGGCAGGTGCTGGAGCGCTATTACGGCCGTCCGGCGCCAAGCCGCCCCGCCAAAGCCGGCAAGCGGCCAAAACCGGCAGAACCGGTGGCAAGCCTCCTGGCTTGCCGGCTGGAAACCGGCCGGACCCATCAGATTCGGGTCCATTTGGCTGCGATCGGCCACCCGGTCATGGGGGATGAGGTCTATGGCGGCGGATTTCGCACCAAAATCGCCCTTTTGCCGGCCGAAGCCAAGGCTGCGCTCGCGGCCCTTGGCAGGCAGGCGCTGCATGCCCATATATTGCGGGTGAAACATCCGTCGACCGGGAAAATCGTTGCCTTCCGGTCGGAACTGCCACCCGATCTTGCCCGTTTACGTCGTGCCCTGGCGGCCCCCGCGGACGCCGGGGGAAACGTGTCGGATAAGACATAACGGATTGCTCGCATTGTGTAATTTCCGGTCGCTCAGTTAAGGATCACGGTGCTGTCGCGGCGATGTGACGGCTGTTCGTTTCACCGGCTCGATTCGACCGTGTATGCTGCGCTTGCGAGATAATGGAACTGGTGCCGTCGGCTCGGGGAGCGGCGGCACCAATAGCCTGCCGCGCCGCGGGGGCTTGGACGAAGGAGGGCGCTATCATGGCCCAGACTGCCGCATTGCCCATCTTGTCGGGCGAAACCGGGCTGACCCGGTATTTGGAAGAGATCAGGCGGTTCCCGATGCTGGAACCGCAGGAAGAGTTCATGCTGGCGAAGCGTTGGCGGGAGCACGGCGACCGCGACGCGGCGCATAGGCTCGTCACCAGCCATCTGCGCCTCGTCGCCAAGATCGCCATGGGCTATCGCGGCTACGGGCTGCCGATCTCCGAAGTGATTTCGGAGGGCAATGTCGGCCTGATGCAGGCGGTCAAGCGTTTCGAGCCGGACAAGGGCTTTCGGCTGGCGACCTACGCCATGTGGTGGATCAAGGCGGCGATCCAGGAATACATCCTGCGCTCATGGTCGCTGGTGAAGATGGGCACCACGGCGAACCAGAAGAAGCTGTTCTTCAACCTGCGCAAGGCGAAGAGCCGCATCTCGGCGCTCGACGAAGGCGACATGCGGCCCGACCAGGTCAAGCTGATCGCCAAGCGGCTGGGCGTCACCGAGCAGGACGTCATCGACATGAACCGCCGGCTCGGCGGCGACGCGTCGCTCAACGCGCCGATCCGCGAGGACGGCGATTCCGGCGAGTGGATGGACTGGCTGGTCGACGACAGCGCGAGCCAGGAAAGCCGGCTCGCCGACGCCGAGCAGTCGGACAACCGGCACAAGGCGTTGGGCCAGGCGCTGACCGTGCTCAACGACCGCGAACGCCGCATCTTCGAGGCGCGCCGCCTCGCCGACGAGCCGATCACCTTGGAGGAGCTCGCCGACGAGTTCGGCGTGTCGCGCGAGCGCGTGCGCCAGATCGAGGTGCGCGCCTTCGAGAAGGTGCAGAAGGCGGTGAAGAACAACGTCGCCGCCATGGAAAACCCGGCGTCGGCCGCCGCGGCGATGCACTAAGCGCGGCGCGCTTACGCGCGCTGCTTTGCCAGTCTATCAACGGCAGCTTCGGCGCGGCGCTGGAAGAGGGCGGCCCCTTGCCGGCGCGCGCTGTCCCGCGCCGCCGCGAACGCGCGTTGCGCTTCGTCCTTGTTGCTACGTCCGAGCGCCAGCAGACACTCGCCGCGCAGGCGGTAGATTTCCGGCACATAGAAGCCGATCCCAGGTTCGTCGGCGCCGGCGATCGCGCGGTCGAGATGGGCCAGCGCGTCGGCTGCGCGCCCGGCGCCGAGCAGCACCTCGGCAGCCAAGCCCAGGAAATATTGCGGCAATGGACCGGACGCCGTCGCGTTGGCGATCTCCGCATCGACCAGCCGCACGGCGTCGGCGATCCCGCCGCCGACCGCGGTGGCCCAGGCGGTGAGCAGCAGGCTGCCGGCGCGCCACGGCGTCAGCCCGAACTTTTGTGCCAGCGCCGCGGCGCGGCCCGCGGCCGCATAGACGGCGTCGCGTTCGCCGGCGAGTTGATGGCCGATGGCGACATTATGCAGCGCATGCGCTAGCGTGTTGGGATGGTCGAGCGTTTCGGCAAGGGCCAATCCGCGCGCAGCGCTCTGGGCGGCATCTGTCTTGTCGCCCGTCATCTGCAACGCCATCACCGCGCAGACTTCTGCACAAACGCCGGGATCGTGACCGCCGAAGGCGTGGCCGAGGTGACGATGGCGGGCGATATCGTACGTCGCGACGCCGATGCGGCAGTTTTCCAACGTCGCCGCGACGTCGCCACGGAAAAAGGCCGTCGACCAGCGGCAGTGATAGGCTTCGAGCATCAGGTCGCCATCGCCCGAGCGCTGCGCCAGTGCCAAGAGCTCATCGGCGCGGTCGCGCGCCAGCGCGGTCTTGCGTCTGATATTGGCGTTGATCCACAAGCCCCACTTGGCCTTGAACGTGGCCGGCTCGTCGCCGGTCGCTTCGCCCATTTCGGCGGCGCGCCGATACGCATCCTCGACGTCGGCGCTGCCCATGCCGCGCGTGACGATCAAGGCCGGACCGAGCTTGAGCAGAAAATCGAGCTGGCGGCGCGTGCGGTCGGCGGACGGCAAGGCTTCCGCCGCCTTGAGGCCCGCCGAAAAATGCGCGACGGCTTCCTGATAGGCGGACCGGCTGGCCGCGCGGTCGCCGGCTTGCGTGCGGTAGTCGCAGGCCGCGGCGGGCAGGCCGGCCTCGCCGAAATGATAGGCCAGCACCTCCGGCTCGCTCGCCGCGAGTTCGGGAAAGCGCTGCTCGACCGCGCGCGCGGTGCGCTCATGCCATTCGCGCCGGCGTACTAACAGCAGGCTGTCGTAGGCGGCGTCGCGCAACAGCGCGTGCTTGAAACTGAAGCCCCGCTCCAACCCCCGGCCCTCCGGCAGCAGGATGCCGGCCGCGACCAGATCGGTCAGCGCCGTCTCCAGCGCCGCGCCGCCGCGCGGCACGACCGCATCGAGGATCGCGAACGGGAATTGCCGGCCGACCACGGCGGCGATTTGCGCCACCTCGCGCGCGGCGCCGAGGCGGTCAAGGCGCGCCATCAACGAATCCTTGAGCGTTGCCGGTACGGTCGCCGCCGACTCGCCGGCCGACTCCACCATGCTCCGGGTCAATTCCTCGGCGAACAGCGGAATGCCGTCGGTCCTGTCGAGGATCGCGGCAACGGTTTCCGCCGGCAGGTCCCGGGATGCGGCGACACCGGCGACCAGCCGGGCGCAGTCGGCGCGGCCGAGGCGCCCGAGCGTGAGCAGCGTCGAGTACGGCCGCGTCTGCCATGGCGGCGCAAAGTCCGGCCGCGCCGTCACCACCGCGAGCAAGCGGGCGCCGCCGATGCTGTCGGCGAGCCGCGTCATCAATTCGAGCGTGGTGGCGTCGACCCAGTGAGCGTCTTCCAGCACCAACAGGGTCGGATCGGTCTCGCCCAGGCGGACGATCTCGTCGACCAGAAGCGCGATGGTCGCAGCCTTGCGCTGGGCCGGTGTCAGCGACAGCGGCGCAAGACCATCGGCCGGGATCGACAGCAGCTCCGCCAACAGCGGCAGCGCCGCCGCATCCGAAGCGACGCGTTGCACGAACGAGGCGCGCAGCTTCTCGATCCGCGCGGCGGCGGAGTCCGCAGCCGCGAAGCCGGCAACGCGGGCGAGATGCTTGATGACCGGGAACAGCGCGCTGTCGCTGTAATAGGGCGAGCCCTGCAGGTGGATGTGGGTATGCAGCTCGCCGGCCAATGCAGCGCGCAGCGCTTCGATCGCACGCGATTTGCCGATGCCGGCCTCGCCGATCACCGTGACGATCTGGCCCTCGCCGCTGCGCGCCAGGCGCCAGCGGTCCAGCATCAACCCCATTTCATGGGCGCGGCCGACCATCGGCAGATCGCGGCCGGCACGGCTGGCGGCAAAACGGCTTTCGACCGCGGCTTCGCCGACCACGCGCCAGGCCGACAGCGGGCGGGCGAATCCTTTCAGCTCGTGCACGCCGGTCGATTCGAGCTCGAACAATCCGCCCAGCAGGTTCTGCGTCGCCTCGCTGACGAGGATCGTGTCGGGCGCGGCGAGCGCCTGCAGCCGCGCCGCGAGATTTGGGGTTTCGCCGACGATGGTGCGCTCCTGCGCGGCGCCCGAGCCGACGATCTCGCCGACGACGACGAGGCCCGTGGCGATGCCGACCCGCGCCTGCGCCCGCGTCCCGTCGGGCAGTTCGATGCTGGCGACTTCGGCCAGCATATCGAGTGCGGCGCGGACCGCGCGCTCCGCCGCATCCTCGAAGGCGCGCGGAAACCCGAAATAGGCGAGAACGCCGTCGCCCATGAACTTGGCGACGAAGCCGCCGAACCGTCCGATCGCGCCGGCGACCGCATCCTGATAACGGCGGATGAAACCGCCGAGCAGCTCGGGATCGACCGCACCCGACAGCGCGGTGGAGCCGACCATGTCGCAGAACAGCACCGTGACCTGGCGCCGTTCGGCTTCGCCCGGCGCGTCCGCCTCGGACGGCCCGGCGGGC
>Ga0335081_10008447_pt1 | contig 16520 bp, 15 predicted proteins | sample Lox_Sample_35_FD_206713 | JGI IMG/M metagenome (GOLD analysis project Ga0335081, IMG submission 206713) | Soil microbial communities from Loxahatchee National Wildlife Refuge, Florida, United States - Lox_Sample_3.5 | ecosystem: Environmental > Terrestrial > Soil > Wetlands | place: USA... | reverse complement strand
CGCACCGCCGGTGAGCGAGACCACCACCACGACCTACAAGAAGAGCTACGACTCCGGCTACTAGACCGATGACAAATGCGGAAGGGCCACGCGCCCTTCCGTATCATCACTTCATTTCATCCATTGGAGATTGATGCGATGGCGTCATCGCGAAGATTCATCGCGCTGGTTCTGACCGTGAGCGTCGCGGCTTGCGCCAGCATCGTGTGCGCGCAAGGTTTTGACACTGCCGAAGTTTCGGACGAGCAAGCTCCGGAAGCGAAGTCCGCGCCGGCCAAAGCGCAACCCGGGCAGATGGTCCGGCATGCGGAGGTGTCGCTACAGAAGGACAGCTCCTCCGCGGTCGGCCATCATCACTACGCGAACGATGCGGAGCGCGCGCGCGATGATCTGTTGATCACCGAAGTCAAGAGCGCGCTCGCACAAGATGGCATCTCCGACAATTATCCGGTCGAGGTCGATGCCGACCACGGCACCATTACGCTAAGCGGCGTGGTTGCGAGCAAGGGAGATGTGCGTGCGGCAGCCGCAGATGCGGCCCGGGTTCGCGGCGTGGTGGCGGTGCAGAATCAGCTCCGGCCCCGTTAGGCGCGGCGCGAGAGAAGCGGCCTTAGGAGGCCTTGTTGTCCAGCGGCTTGGTTTCCTCGGGCTTGACCATCGGCTTGCTCTCGGGCTCGTCGTTCATCGCCTTCTTGAAATCCTTGATTGCCTTGCCCAAGGCGCCGCCCACATCACCGAGCTTACTCGGTCCGAAGATGATCAGAACGATCAGCAGCAGGACCAGCAAATGAGAGGGCGCAAAAAGATCCATCGTTTTCTCCGCTAGGTCAGGGACAATTTTATATCGCCTGCCGCCATATGCCAACCCGCCCGGCAAGCGGGCTGCCGCGTGCGGCCGGCATCGATGCTTACACCGCGCGATATTGCACATACCGCGCGCCAAGGCATCCATTGCCTCTTGCCTCATAGTAGGATTTATCCTACTCATAGTAGAGGCGCTCTACGGTAGAAAAAAACGTGCCCCTACCGGTGGAGCTGGACAGGTCACTGGATGACCTTCAGTGGCCTGTCCACCTAACACCCTTTGAAGGAGGCTGCTTATCATGAGCCTGTTTCGGAGTTCAGGTGACGCCCAGCCGGTCAGCCGGAGGAAGGTCTGGGACGACTTCCGCACCGATTACAAGACGCTGGCGATGTTGCGCGTCACGCCGGAAGAAGTAGCGCGCCTGCAGACGGTTTTCATGCTCAGCCGCTTTACCGAGCGCAGCCAACTGCTGGATGCGCTGAGCAAGATCCGCGCGGGCTGGCGCCCCTAGCGCCGCCGCAGGTTTTGCGCGACGGGCCGCACGCCCGGCCCGCGGCAGGCTAGCGCTAGTCTGGTTGAGCTGTGCCTATTCTCTCGAATGGCAATCTGCGCGCGATCATGCTGATCTCGCGCAGGTGCCATCATGCCGAATCCACAAAATCGAATTCTCACTACTCATGCCGGAAGTCTTCCGCGCCCCAGGGCGCTGGTCGAAATGTTCGGCCATCAGAGCCGCCATGAGCCCCTCGATGAGGCCGCATTCGAAAATGCGATCGCCGAATCGACCGCCCGCGTCATTGCGCGCCAGCTCGAATGCGGCATCGACATCGGCAACAACGGCGAGCAGGCCCGCGAAAGTTTCTTCACCTACGTGCAGCATCGGATGACAGGATTTTCGGGCAAGAGCCAGCGACCCGTGATGAACGATTTGATCCGCTATCCGAGTTACTACGAGATGCTCCGTGCGACCATCGCTCGGACCAGCGTCAATCTCCTCGCGGCGCCGCAGGCCACCGGCGAGGTCCGCTATACTGGCCTCGCGGCGGTGAAGAAGGAGTGCGAGGATTTTCGCCGCGCGATGGAGCAGCAGAAGTCGCGCTTCGTCGAACCGTTCATGACCGCGCCTTCGCCGGGAATCATCGCGGCCGCGATGCTCAACGCGCACTACCCGACGCTCTCCGATTACGTCGCGGCGCTCGGCAACGCGCTCAAGACCGAATACGAGACCATCGTGAAGGCCGGCTTCATCCTGCAAATCGATGCGCCCGACCTCGCGATGGAACGTCACACCAGCTTCGCGGGCAAGCCGCTCGGCGAGTTCCTACGCTTCGTCGATGAAGTCATCGCAGCGATCAATCGCGCGAGCGCGGGCTTGCCGAAGGACAAGATTCGCCTGCACGTATGCTGGGGGAATTACGAAGGGCCGCATACCGATGACATCGCGCTCGATGAAATCGTCGAGCACATCTACCAGGCGGAGGTCAGTGCGCTGTTGCTCTCGATGGCGAATCCGCGCCACGAGCACGACTATCACTCGCTGGAGCGCCATCGCCTGCCCACGCACATGAAGCTGATTGTCGGCGCGATCGATTCCACCACCAACTACGTCGAGCATCCCGAGGTCGTGGCCGATCGCATCGAGCGCGCGGCGCGTGCGGTCGGCGATCCACATCGCATCATGGCCGGGACCGATTGCGGCTTCGATACCAGCGCGGGCATCGGCATGGTGGCAGACGATCTGGTGTGGGAGAAACTGCGCGCGCTTTCGGAAGGCGCCGCGATCGCGACCCGCCGCCTCTTCGGCTAGGAGTCTTCACGATGGCGAGCACCGGCAACTGGATCCGCGGCAAGACCTGCATGATCACCGGCGCGACCTCCGGCATCGGACGCGCCAGCGCAATCGACCTCGGCAAGCTCGGCGCCAAGCTGGTTCTGGTTTGCCGCAATCGCGAGCGCGGCGAGGAACTGGTGGGCGAGATCAAGCACGGCGGAAATTCCGAGGTCGATTTGATGATCGCGGATTTGCAGTCGCAGGCTGAGATCCGCAAGCTCGCGGCCGATTTCCTCGCGACCAAAAAACCGCTTCATGTGCTGATGAACAACGCGGGCATCTTCAACATGAAGCGGCGCATCGGCAGCGACGGTATTGAGGAAGTCTGGGCGGTCAACCATCTCGCCTATTTCCTGCTCACGCTGCTGCTGCTCGATCGGATCAAGCAGAGCGCGCCCGCGCGCATCATCAATATTTCTTCGCATCTGCACCAGAACGCGACCATCAAGTTCGACGACCTCGGCGGCGAGCGCTCCTACGGCGGAATGAGTTCCTACGGGCAATCGAAACTCGCCAATGTGCTGTTCACCTACGAGCTCGCGCGGCGCCTCGCGGGAACCGGCGTGACGGTGAACGCGGTGCATCCGGGCGCGGTCGCGACCAACCTCGCGCGCAACAACGGCGGTATCGTGTCGGCGGCGTGGAAACTCGCGGGCACCTTCATGCGCTCGCCGGAGAATGGCGCGCGCACGCAGGTCTATCTTGCCTCGGCGCCGGAAGTGGACGGCGTCACTGGAAAATATTTCATCGATGAGAAGGAAGCGCGCTCATCCGCCGAATCGCACGATGCGAGCATCGCGCGACGGCTATGGAACATCAGCGCGCAGATGACCGGGCTTCCCGCGACCTAGCGCGGCAGCATCGATCAGTTTCCCCTCGGAATGAACCCGGGGATGCCGGTCTTAACCACCGCATTGAGCCTGACGCGCGTGGTGATCCCTCGACTGATCTGGTCGATGGCGTCATCGGGAAGCGCCGCGATATCCAAATTTTCCCTGATATAACTGATGTTTGTGGCTGTGGTGAGAGGAGAGGTGCCGCGCTGCACCGCCCACGCCAGCAGGACCTGGGCGCCGGTTTTGTTGACCCGCTTCGCGATCGCGGTGATCACCGGATCGTCAGTCAACCTGGGTTCAATACCATGACCCAGTGCAGCGAACGCCTGCATCACGATGCCGTTCTTCTTGCAGTAGTCGAGCATCTCCCATTCCGGTAGATATGGATGCGATTCGACCTGAACCACCGCGGGTTTGATGCGTGCGGAATCAAATACCTCCTTGAGCTGCTCCAGGCTGATATCCGACAGTCCGATCGCCTTGCACCGGCCTTCCTCGACCAGGCTCTCCAAGGCCTTCCAGGTGTCCGTCAGCTTCACCCCACTGTCATAGATGACGTTGCCGTCCTTGTCTCTGGGGTCTTGCTCGTCCCCTGGTTTGAACGCGAATGGAGTATGCGTGCTGTACAGATCGACATAGTCCAGTTGCAGCCGCCTGAGACTCGCTTCGAAGGCGGGCTTCACGCGCTCTGGGCGATGATTGTTGTTCCACAGCTTGGTGCCGATGAAAACGTCCTTGCGTTTGACCTTGCCCTCGTTGAACACCGCCGCCATCGCTTCGCCGACCTGTTCTTCATTGCGATAGCGCTCGGCGCAATCGAATTGACGAAAGCCCGCCTCCAGAGAATTTTTGACTGCCTCTTTGGTTGCGATCGGATCGGGAATCAGCGTGCCGAAACCGAGCGCCGGAATTTCATTGGAGCCGTTGTTGAGCGGGAGTCTTTTATAACGAAGGCCGTCGGCGTCGTTCATGAAACTATTACCTCTTCGGTCGGATGCTGAATCGTTAGTGAGAAATTTTCCGAGGAATAGCGAATCGTTGGCGTCCATTTTGATGATGGGCAATTGTGAAAACTACCGCAAGCTCAGCGAAATGGTCCCATTTCCAGCTCTCAAAGTTACCACGCCAAAAGCCCGGAAGGGTTGCACTATCTGGAGCGAAAGAGAAAACCTCGATTGTCGAGTCATCCCGCGTTTTCTGGTTCGATCAGAGGCGCCGCGTTTCTATCAATCGAAGCGATCGCTGAGCGAAGTTGGTGGCAGGATTCATCGAGCAACAATTTGGCATCCAGCGGCCACTCGCGCGGTTGGATCGACTCCAGGCGATGGTCGCGCACGAACTCGCTCCCAGCAACCGGAAGATCCGCACCGCGTTGCGCATCGCGACGATTGTTACGATCGCGATTGGCCTCGACGCCAGCTGTCACGTTAACACTCAGCTGGGCGCAGTAATCGTGTGGCTCCTCGCGGGCGCGGGTCCGATGATGTCCCTTCGCAAGGCCCTCGCATGGCAAGCCGCGGTGATGCTCGCGCTGATCACTTCGGTGGTGATGGCGCGCGCACTCGCCGAGACCCCATGGCTGATGCTGCCGTTCCTCTTCGTTTGGATTTCGCTTACGACCTACGTAGGAACCACGCGGAAGCTCGGCGCGGGGATGCTGGTTATCCAGATCGTGTGCCTGATCACATTCTATGGCGTGGTTTTTTTGCCCGGCGAAATCGGTTGGAGCGCCGCAGCCTCATTCGCCGGTAGTGCGATTGCCTTCGGCGTCGTCGTCCTGTTCGACAACTGGTTATGGCCGGACCCCGGCGAGCCGCTCCTGATGGAATCTCTCGGAGCGAGCGTCGCGCGTGCTCGTACGCGGCTCCTCGAGGCTTCCAACTTTTTTCTAGACGAGGCAAGCGTGCCTCGACCGCCATTGCCGGCGCCGACTTCCGACCTGCCCGCGCATATGGCGCTGCTCGATCAAGCGGTGGCCGAGGGTGCGTCCGAGTACCGCCGGGCCATCTTGCTTGCAGCAATCACGCGCGCCGCTCGAATCAGTCTTGAAGTGGATCGCCTGGCCACCACTGCACGCGAGAACCTGCCACGAGAAATTCGCATGATGGGGCGAAGTGAAATTCAAAACGCGGTGAGTGCCATCGCCGCCGCGCTCGATGAGATCCCGCATAAACTGCCGGCAGGTATTGCTGCGAGAACGGACGAACAGACTCCCGCGACGCCGACGCGCGTACGCAGGGCAATGGACATTCTGTCCGCGCGCGTGATTGAGATCAGGCCCGCCTATATCGGCCAAGCCAGCGCGGCGGAAATTAGAAATTTTGCGGAATTCATCGACTCGCTGGCGGTTCTGACCAGCCTCCTCGAGCGCCCGCTCGATGAACCTCCACAGCCGCCGGCCACCATCACATCGAAGAGTGCTGCTCCTCGAGCGAGCGACGCCGCAGATCCCGCGGTGGTGCGCTATTGCGCGAAAGTAGGCTTGTGCACTGTGGCCGGCTACCTGATCGGCCTCATCAGCCGGCGGCCGGATCTATTCATTATTCTGGTGACTGTAATTACGACCGCGACACCGACCTACGGCGCAACCTTGAACAAGATGTACCTCCGGATCACCGGCGCGATAATCGGAGGCGTGGTTTCCCTCCTTGCGATCATCCTGCTTTCGCCTAACTTCGACACACTTCCGGTCTATATGCTGGCGGCCTTCGCGGTCTTCTATCCGTTCGCGTACTCCGCGCTCGGCAATGCGCGGATGTCGTACGCGGGCAAGCAAATGGGAATCCTTTTTTCGCTGGTATTCATTGGGCTTCGCCCATCGGTCAATATCTACGAACCTCTCTGGCGCATTTGGGGTGTCCTGCTCGGTGATTTTGTGGTCGCGATGGTCTTCTTTACTCTGTGGCCGGAATACGCCGGTGATTCGCTGATGCCCAGACTACAAAAGGTGATTGCCAATCTGCTCGCGCTCGCGCCCAGCGGCGCGGCCGCGAGCAACGAGAAGCAAATCCTGAAGGCCAATTCGGAAACGATGCGGGTGCTGACCGAGTTCCTCGAGATCGCTGACGACGCGCGAATGGAAGGACATACCTGCGCCGTCTTTGGCGATGGAATCGTCGAAGCGGCCGGGACTTTTCGCCGGATAACCAATCGGCTGTCCGCGATCGCGACCGCGCGGGCTCTGATTAAGATGCCGCAACTCGACCCGCTAGCGGAATCTGCGCGCGCGCGGGTGTTCGGCGCGATTCGTGAACAGCTTACCTCGTGGCTCAATTTCTTCAGCGGCGCGCAGCGCCTCAGCGCTTCCGCGGCTCGTGCGCTCGCGCAGAAACATTCAGCGAATGAATTGGCGCAACCGCTGCGCGAGTTCACTTCTCACCTCGAGGAGGGTGGATTTGCCCGCCTGGCATCGTGGCCGCTCGAGCCGCGCCGCACTATGATCGCGGAGCTCGAGTCGATGCGACGACTTGAGTTTCTGTTCTCGGAACTGAATCAATATCTGGCGGACATTCCCAGCCGCCCACCACAGGCTTCTGGCATCGAGGGGTGATCGGGGCAATCTCATGGCGGATTTCACCATCGTCATCGGCAACAAGAAATATTCCTCATGGTCGCTGCGCGGATGGATCATGCTCAAGTACGCCGGCGTCGGGTTCGACGAGATCCTCGTGAACCTCTACGCGCCCGATGCCAAGGCGCTGATCTTGAAGCACTCGCCCTCCGGCAAGGTGCCCGCGCTGATTCATCGCGGCGCCACGGTATGGGAATCGCTCGCGATCGGCGAATATCTCGCCGAGCTGTTTCCCGAGCGCGAGCTATGGCCGAAAGACCTGCAGGTACGTGCGATCGCACGGTCGATCAGCGCCGAGATGCATGCGGGATTCGCCAACCTGCGCCAGAACCTGCCGATGGATATGGACGAGAGCGATCCGCATCGCGCGGTGAGCGACGAGACCCGCGCCGAGATCGCGCGTATCACCGCGATCTGGAACGAGTGCCGCGCGAAGTATGGCGCGGGCGGCGATTTTCTCTTCGGCAAGTTCACCATCGCCGATGCGATGTATGCGCCGGTGGTGAATCGATTTACCATCTATGGTGTCGCGCTGGATGCGGTCGCGGAGCGCTATCGGCGCGCGATGTGGGAACTGCCCGCGATGCGCGAATGGCGCGAGGCCGCCCGCGCCGAACCGTGGAAAACTACAATCTAGATGGTGGACCAGTCACAAATCCGAATCGTCGATACGCGCGAGGGTTACGATCGCTGGGCGGAGATCTACGACCTCGACGGCAATCCGCTGATCGCGCTCGAGGAAAAGTTTTTCCCCGCGATCCTTGGTGACCCACGCGGCTTGTGCGTCGGAGACATCGGATGCGGCACCGGACGGCATGCCTCGCGCCTCGCGGCGACCGGCGCGACCGTAATCGCGATCGATTTTTCCACCGGCATGATGCGCAGGGCGCGCGATAAATTCGCGGGCCGCAATCTCGCATTCGCAGTCGCGGACATTAGCGCCACGCTGCCGCTGCGCACCCACAGCTTCGATCGCGTCATCTGCTGCCTCGTTCTCGATCACATTCACGATCTCGCGGGATTGTTCGCCGAGCTGAAGCGCATCTGCCGCGCGAATGGCTACATCGCGATATCTTCGATGCATCCGGCGATGATGCTGCGCGAGGTGCAGGCGCAATTTCACGACCCGGTGACCGGCGCAACGGTGCGTCCGCGCAGCGCGCCCAATCAGCTCAGCGACTACGTCAACGCCGCGACCGCAGCAGGCCTGCGCATCGACCAGATGAGCGAGCACGTGGTGGACGACGAAGTGGCGCGCGATTTTCCTCGCGCAGTGAAGTACCTTGGCTGGCCGATGCTGCTGCTGATGCGGTTGTCGCCGTGAGTTCGTTCCTACCGACGTGTTGATTCGACTTTCGCGCTTTTGTCGTTGGTATAGCGATCGGAGCGATGGCTGAGGCGCCGAGGCTATATCGCTATTGCGCCGGAGACCGCGGGGAAGTGTTCGCGTTTTTGCGCGAGACGTTGGCGCCCGATGCAAGCGAGCGCCTGATCGCCCAATGGGCATGGAAATATGAAGAGAATCCCTTCACGCCGAGCGCGGGACCCTCGATTAGCCTGCTGCGAATCGGGACTCGACTGGCGAGCATTCTCTGCGGCTTTTCGCTTCCGATGTGGATGGGCGGGATCGAATGCACGGGCGAATGCCGCGGGACTTGGGCCACCCATCCGGCCTGGCGCGGGCGCGGCCTTTGGAGCCGGGTCGATGATCTGATGCTGGAGGGCGCGCCGGTCCTCATCGGATGGGCGCACGTGCCCGCGAAGGTGTCGCGAATCGTCAAGTTCGGCAATACGCCGGTCCGGCCGCTGGTGCGGGTCCTGGACGCCGCTGCGATGATCGCGCATTTCACGCGCAGCCGCGCTCCGCAATGGGTTGGTTGGGCTGCGAACCTGCTCGCGCGAGCCACGCTCCCGTTGCCTCGCCGGAACAACTCTGCTCCCGGCTCGGTGGTGCGGATGCAAACCTTCGATGATCGCTTCGATGCGCTATGGGCGCGCGCCCGGCGCCGCGGCCTCGCGATGGTGGCGCGCGACCATCGCTACCTGAACTGGCGATTTCGCGAGCGCCCGGACGAGTCCTACATTATGTACGCATTCCAGCGCGATGGTGAGATCGACGCCTACCTGGTTGCGCGCACCGGCATTTATCAGGGTATGCGATGGGGATACCTGGTGGATTTTCTCGCGCCCGAAGCTTCGTCTGATGCGCTCGCTGCGCTAATCGCGCGCGCACTTGCGGATTTCCAGGCCGCGGGCGCGGTAGCGGCGAGCTGTCATGTGACCTGGGCCGCCAATCGCAGCCAGTTGCTGCGCTGCGGCTTCTTGCCGGCGCCACAACGCAATCCGGTGCGCTTCACTCATAGGATACGGCCTGAACGTGGAGACCTCGCCCGATTTGCGGACTTGCGGGCATGGTACCTGACGATGGGGGACGGTGACCTCGAGATGACGCCCTAGCCGGAGGTCGCCGGCGTTGTGCGGGCCTCCAGGCGATCTTCGCGGGGTTCTACTGCTGATGCGCCTGCGCCAATGCCGGCGAAGCGACATACGCGGCGACCATCGCCGCTGACAGCCCTCCCGCGAGCGTGCCGGCAGCGAGCCACGCGGTGAACTGAAGATGATCGAGCGAACCCTGACCGATGCTGCCCAGCGCAACATATATCCATACGAAGGCGACGCCGGCCGCACAGCCCGCCAGCGCGGTCAGCCCCGGAGGAAGAGGCCGTCGAATCCGGCCCAGCAGCGCGGCCTCGAGCGTGCCCAGACACATGGCCCATAGTCCGAGCGGCAGGATGGTCAAAGGATAGTACAGCTCAAGCGCAGGTCCTGGTGCCTGCCCATGAAGTCGCAACCATAGCACGTAGGCAACGCATCCCAGTGCGGGAGTTCCGAACAGCAGCGCCGCCGAGACCTTACGATCCAGTTTGGCGCGCGGGGCGAGCAGCGCGATCGCGAGTACCGGTGCGCCATACAGGAGAAGACCGATTAGGAGCGCCATGGCGGATAACATTACATTATGCAGGATGCGAGGATACGGGCGCGCAGCATCTCTTTCTTGGCCCCCGCAACTACCCGCTATTCACGGGTCTGGCGCCATTGTATAGCGATAGCGCGCGCAGCGCCGGCTATCTAAAATGCGTAAGCAAGGATAATGGTGCGTGAAGGCCGGAAGAGAATTTTTCAACCTCCACAATCATGAGCTGATTCGTCTCGCGGTCGCGATCCCGGCCGTGCGGGTGGCCGATCCTGCATTCAACGGCGAGCAGACTCTTGCGCTGATTCGGCGCGCGGCCGATCGCAAAGCCGCGCTGGTCCTGTTCCCCGAGCTCGGGCTGTCTGCGTATACCTGCGACGACCTCTTCCAGCAGCGCGTAGTACTCGACGGATGCCTCGCGGCGCTGGAGAAGATCGTCGAGGCGACGCGCCCCCTCGCGCTCGTGAGCGTGATCGGATTGCCGCTGGAAATCGGCAACTTGCTGTTCAACTGCGCCGCGGTTATATCGCGCGGCCGCATCCTCGGCATCGTGCCGAAGACCTATCTCCCCGGCTATCGCGAATTCTATGAAACGCGCCAGTTCACCTCGGGCCTCGCGGCGCGTCACGATCAGATCGATCTTGCGGGCCAGCTCGCGATTCCCTTCGGCAGCAACATCCTGTTCCGCGGCGAGAAGATTCCCGATTTCGTTTTTCATACAGAGATTTGCGAGGACCTGTGGGTCCCGATCCCGCCGTCGTCGTATGCCGCGCTCGCGGGCGCGACCGTGCTGCTGAATCTGTCGGCCTCGAACATCACGGTGGGCAAGGCCGATTTTCGCCATACATTGGTCGCGAGCCAATCTGCGCGATGCCTCGCGGCCTACCTGTACTCCGCTTCGGGTCCGGGCGAATCAACCACCGACCTCGCATGGGACGGGCACGCGCTAATCGCGGAGAACGGCAACGTGCTGTGCCAATCGAAGCGCTTCTCGGATGACCCGCAGCTCATCTGCACCGAAATCGATCTGGAGCGGCTGGCGCAGGAGCGCATGCGGCAGAACAGTTTTGCCGAGAATGTCCGCGTCGAGCATGAGCGCATCCAGGGATTTCGCACCGTCGAGTTCTCCGTCGAGCCGCAGCGCGTCGGCAGGATGTTGCCGGAGCGTGTGTACGAGCGCTTTCCCTACGTGCCTTCGGATCCGGCCCGGCGCGATGAGCGCTGCTCCGAGGTCTATGAGATTCAGGTGCAGGGGCTGGTGACGCGGCTGCGCGCCACCGGCATCAAGCGCGTCGTGATCGGAGTGTCCGGCGGCCTCGATTCGACCCATGCGCTGCTGGTATGCGCGCAGGCGATGGACCGGCTGCGCTATCCGCGCAGCAATATTCTCGCCTACACGATGCCGGGATTTGCTACCAGCAGACGCACCTTGGAGCAGGCCCATCGGCTGATGACGGCGATCGGATGCGAAGCGCGCGAGATGGACATCCGCCCCGCGGCCAGCCAGATGCTCAAGGACATCGAGCATCCGTATTCCGGCGGCCAAGCGATTTATGACGTAACCTTCGAGAATGTGCAGGCGGGCGAGCGCACCAGTCATCTGTTTCGCTTGGCCAATCAGCACAACGGATTGGTGGTCGGGACCGGCGACCTCAGCGAGCTGGCGCTGGGATGGTGCACCTACGGCGTCGGCGACCAGATGTCGCATTATGCGGTCAACGCCAGCGTGCCGAAGACCCTCATCCAGCACATCATCAGATGGGTCGCGGCGACCAATCGGTTAGGCGATGAGGCGTCGGCAGTGCTGACAGACATCGTCGAAACGCCCATCAGTCCGGAGCTGGTTCCGGAGAGCGAGGAGGTTGGCGCGACGCCGTTCCAGAGCACCGAGTCGATGCTGGGGCCCTACGAGCTACACGATTTCTTCCTCTATCATACCGTTCGGTTCGGCTATCCGCCCTCGAAGATCGCATTTCTCGCTTACGTGGCGTGGCACGATCCGACCCGCGGCGGATGGCCCGATATACCGGCGGCGTTGCGCAATCGCTACGATATCGGTGCGATCAAGAAGCATCTGCGGACCTTTCTGGTTCGATTCTTCAAATTGAGCCAGTATAAACGCACCGCGATCCCCAATGCGCCGAAGGTCGGGTCGGGCGGCTCGCTGTCGCCGCGAGGAGACTGGCGCGCGCCGAGCGATAGCGACGCGACAGCGTGGTTGGCGGAACTCGATACGATTCCGGATCGCTCCGCGCCTGCGCTCATCAAGGGCAAGCGCAGCGGACTGGTCTCGCGCGAACTGTCGCAGCGGCGGCGCAATTCACGCCCCGCGGATTAACAGGAAATCACTGTCAGTCAAGAAAGCCATCGCGAAGAAATGCCGGGTACGCAGAAATCATTGCCGACGCTGCGTCAACTAATATGCAAGTTGAGCCCTATTCTCATTCAAATTCACCGCTCTTGACATCTGTTAGTCATCTTTTATTGTCGGAGCTTTCCAGTACTATGTCTGTCTGATTGCGTGGGTATGGATGACCGAAATGGTCGTTTTGGTTCGATTAGATAGGGGACGTTGAGCCAACCTTAGGATGCGAATGTCTACGGCATGTGGCCCGCTGGAGATGCGTCTAAGAGGTAATCTGATATCGCGTCACATATGACCGCACGTTGAGCAGAAGAACCAATAGCCCCTCACCGGGCAAAGCGCGCCGCCGCCGGCGCAAGCCCGAGGCCGCTGAATCGGAAATTCTCAACGCCGCAGAGGCCTTCCTGCGCGATGCGCCGCTGCGTGACATGACGGTTGACGACATTATGTCGCGGACCGGACTTTCGCGCCCCTCGTTCTACGAGTATTTCCGCGATCGCAATCAGCTCATCATCAAGCTCGCCGAACGATTAAGCACACAGAATGCGGCAATCGCCGACAAATGGCTGGCCAGCCCGCGCTCTGATGAGGCGCTCCGCCCGACCACCTACGAGACCGTCGAGATGACGGTTGCCCACGGGCATCTGCTGCGCGCGCTGGCCGATGCCGCCAACAGCGACCGTCAGGTCGAAGTCTTCTATCGGCAATCGATGCAGTCGGCGATCGACAAGACCGCGCATCGGATTCGCGAGGACGCCGCGCGCGGCCTCATTAAGCTGGACGGCCTCGATCCGCAAAGCCTCGCCACCGCGCTCATCCACATGAATCAGGCCTATCTCATCGAGACGCTGGGACGCCGTCCACAAGCCGATCCGAAGACGGTGGCGGAAACGCTGCTTGCGATCTGGACGCGCGTACTGTACGGCAATCCGCGCTAGCGCGGCGCTATAAGGTCGCGATATCCTTCCTCTGCCGCGCCGCAGAGCGCGCGGCTTCATATGGCGGATCATCTCTATGACATCATCCGCCGCCTGATTGCGTTCGACACCGTCAGCACCACGAGCAATCTAGAGGCGGCCGCGTTTCTCGCCGATCGCCTCGAGGGGAGCGGGTTCAAGACGACCCTGCAAACTGTCCAGATCGCCGGCGTTCGCCACGTCAACCTCGTCGCGTGGGCGGGACCTCCGGTGCGCGACGGACTGATGCTGTCGGGCCACATCGACACCGTTCCGTTCGCGGGCCAGCCCGGATGGACGCGCGATCCCCTGCATGCAGACGCCGACGGCGACCGGATCTACGGGCGCGGCACCAGCGATATGAAGGGCTTCCTCGCGCAATGTATCGAGGCCGCGATGACGCTGGACCGCCGCAGCCTCAGGCGTCCGGTGGTGTTCCTGTTCACCGCCGATGAGGAGATTGGATGTCGCGGCGCCGAGCTGGCCGGCCCCGAGATGGCGACGCTGCTCGGCGAGGTTCCGGTGCCGAGGCTGTGCTGGATCGGCGAGCCGACCTCGTACGGAATCTGTCATGCGCACAAGTGCATCGGATCGTTCGAGATCAAGGTGCAGGGACGCGGCGGGCATAGCGGCGCGCCGGACCAGGGCGTCAATGCGATCGCCGTGATGGGCAAGGTGATGAAGGCGATCGGCGATATCCAGCGCGAGCGCGCGTCCTCGCGCAATGCATCCTTCGCCGAGGCGTTTCCCGAATCGCCCTATGACGTGCTGAACCTGGGCACCATCAGCGGCGGTATCGCGCTCAACATGATCGCCGAGGAATGCCGCCTGCGCATCAGCTATCGTTCGCTGCCCGACGTGGACCCGCTCGAGCTGCATCGCGAAATCACACGGCGCGTGGGCGAGATCGACACGCGCGACTTCAGCGGAGGGGCACATCGCGCGACGATCAAAGTGGCACGTCCACAAATCGTGCCGCCGTTATTGTCGCCGCGCGGCACTGCGCTGGAAAAGTCTCTGGCTGAAGTGACGGGCTCGAAGACTTCGCGCGGCGCGCTCTACGGCACCGACGGCGGGCATCTGGCGCTGTCGGGAATCACCTCGATCATCTGCGGTCCCGGCGACCTCGAGCAGGCGCATCAGCCCAATGAGAGCATCCGGCGCGATGCGTTGGAGCGCGGCCCCGAGATGATCCTGCGCGTCATTGATCGTATGTGCGGCGCAGGCGCGGCCTAGGCCTTGCGCCAATCGACGCTTTGCTCGTAGGCGTATCCGAGTTGCAGCAGCGTCGCGTCGTCGAAGTGGCGCCCAATCAGCATGAGGCTGATCGGCAAGCCGTCCGACATGCCGCACGGAACGCTTAACCCCGGATGGCCGGTGACGTCGAACGGTGCGGTGTTGGATACCATCCCGGCTGGTTCCCCGCGGCGCGCCGCCTTCATCGGCGTGGTCGGCATCAGCAGCGCGTCGTAGTTCGCGAGCACGGCGTCATACTTCGCGCGCACGCCGGCGCGGAGATTCTGCGCCTTGGCATAGAGACGTCCGTGGTAACGTTCATGCAGATACGCGCCGACGGCGAGCATGAACTTGACCGAGATCGCCTGCGTAACCGGCTGCCGCAGGCGCGCGGTGCCGACGAAATCGGCCAGCGTCGCATCATAGCGGCCGGCATGATGGCGTCCCTCCAGGTTACCTGCTGCGAGTGCCCACATTCCTTCCAGCGCGATTGGGTAGAGGAATAGCGAGGCCTCGCGATGCTCGGGGATCGATACTTCCTCGACCGTCGCACCGAGGCGCTGGAGTGGCGCGGCGGCTTTGCGCACCGCGGCGTTCACATCGTCCTCGGCACCCGGATGCGTGAAGCCCTCCTTGAGGAGCGCGAGCTTCAAACCGCTGATGCTTTTGCCGAGCGCCTCGCGGTAGCGCAGGACGGGGACCTCCTGCTGGCGGAAGTCGGCGGGATCCTTGCCCGCCATCACCTCGAGCGCGAGCGCGACATCGCTGACGTTGCGCGCCATCGGCCCGACGTGGTCGAGCGACGCATCGATGCTCATCACGCCGGTGTAAGGAACCAGACCATAGGTGGGCTTGATGCCGACCACGCCGCACCATGACGACGGGATGCGAATCGAGCCGCCCTGGTCGGTACCGATCGTGATATCGATCCAGTCGTAGGCGAGTGCGGCGCCGGAGCCGCATGACGAGCCGCCCGCGCAGAATTCGTGGCGATGCGGGTTGAGGGTGTGGCCGTGCGCGCTGGTGGTGCCGGTGCCAGAGAGCGCGAAGTCGTCCATCACCAGCGTCGCGACGATCTCCGCGCCTTCATCCAGCATGCGGCTGACGATGGTGGCGTCGTTATCGGGGACATAGCCCTCGAGGATGTGGGAGCCGCCGCTTATCGGGATGCCCGCGACCGCGACGCTGTCCTTGACGCCGACGCGCTTGCCCTTGAGCTTGCCGGACGGCGCGCCTTTGACGCTGATCTTGCGGACGACCGCGTTGAGCGGATCCTCCTCGCGCGTCGGACGCTGGCCCGCGTCGCGCTCGCGATAGCGCTTAACCGATGCGCTCGGCTCGATCGGCGTGTGGTCGATGCGATCGAGGAACGCGATGATCGGTGGGATCATCGCACCGAGCGCATCAGCCTCGGGGTCGCTCATCTCAAAATGATTCTCGCGCGCGATGCGCTTGAGGTCGTCTTTGGTGGGCGCTTCGATAGCCATCGGCATTACTCCTCGCGGTCTCTCACAACTAGTTCGAGACGCCGCGCGATGTCCATGGCGAAAGCGTTTTTCATTTGTGAGGCTGCTATCGCACGCGCTAAGTTTCGCCCAGCAGAGACCTCAGGAGACACCCATGGCTCAATGGAATATTGGCGACGTCAAGATAACCCGCATCGTCGAGAGCGAAGGCGCATGGCCCGGCACCTGGCTGCTTCCGGATGCGACCGACGAACGGATCAAGAAGGAACGCAGCAGCAAAAGCTGGCTTAACGACTTCACCAACGAAGCCGGCTTGCTCGGTATGAGCATCCACGCGCTGGTGATCGAATCCAAAGGCAAGACCATCGTCGTTGACACTTGCATTGGCAACGACAAGGTTCGCGACAACCCCGCGTGGAGCAAGCTCCAACTTCCGTTTCTGAATGACCTCAAGAAGGTGGGCTATACGCCTGACCAAAT
>Ga0335081_10008445_pt1 | contig 16524 bp, 15 predicted proteins | sample Lox_Sample_35_FD_206713 | JGI IMG/M metagenome (GOLD analysis project Ga0335081, IMG submission 206713) | Soil microbial communities from Loxahatchee National Wildlife Refuge, Florida, United States - Lox_Sample_3.5 | ecosystem: Environmental > Terrestrial > Soil > Wetlands | place: USA... | reverse complement strand
CCGGTCATGATGCCGAACTCGCCCCGGCTCTCCTTGTAAAGCTCGCGGGTAAAGTCCACGACATTGGCCGTCGCCCCTGCTTTCGTCATTTGCCCGATCATGCACTCGGCGAGCGGGTGAGACGAAGACTGATCGCAAGCTGCATGGGCGGCAGACAGAAACTGGGACGGGATCTGCCAAACCGCAGACGCGGTGATTCTTGCGCCGTCCGGTTGCGATTGTGCGGTCGAACAGGCGGCAAGGCAAAAGAACGTCAACAACCGCCGGGCAATCCATCCAACCTTCTTCCATTCACTACATGCAATCTGCATTTCTTCCTCCTGATCCACCCGCGGGTTCACGCGAGTCATCAACAGTGCGAGTTCTTCTTAATCGGAGCGACACCGCCCAAGGATTGTAAGCAGGTTAGTACATTTGGGCGCGCCGCTGAATTAAGATGAAACTGAGTCAGGTTTTTGCCTCGGAAGCCAGCAACCTGAATATTGTGCTGGACCTAAAGGAAGTAAAGCTCGTGGATCAAGATGCCGTTACGTTCCTGGCCGACTGCAAGCGGGTGGAACACACCTGCGCAATTGTCCTGCTTACATCCGCGAGTGGATCAGGAGAGAAAATTAGTTTCAAAAAGGTCCTGAAGAGCGTCTTAGAGCTTAAGGAGAGTCAAACACTATGAACACGATGAACAGAATAACGAGGATCGCCGTCGTACTAACCCTGATGTCCGTTGCCTACGCAGCGGACGATGTTGTGAGTGCTATCCATGGCACGGTTGTCAAGATGGACTCGGCCAGCCACGTCATGGTGGTGAAGACGGCTGACGGAACCGAACACTCGCTGCATTTTCTCAAAACCACCGCAGTCCACGGCGCTCGTGGATCGGCTGATGCCGCTAAGGATTCCTGGCACGGCGTAACCAAAGGCACGGAGGTTGTGGCCCACTACACCAAGCGTGGCACCGACGACACTGCAGTCGAAGTGGACCACGTCGGCAAGGACGGGCTCAAGGTGACCGAGGGCACGATAAAAGACATTGATCGTGGCGGGAAGACCATGGTCGTAAAAACCAGCGATGGCACTGAAGAAAGTTTCAAGCTCACCGACCACGCCGCGAAGGATGCCGGAGAAGGCATCGTGAAGGGAAGCGAAAAAGGCTCGAAGGTCGTGGTTTACTCCACCGAAGAATCGGGCAAGAAAATTGCTCACTTTTTCGAATGAGTGGCTGACCATATTAAAGACCACGGCGGCAGACAATAGCGCTTGAGATCAGGCGCGTCTCTCCGGAGACGCGTGGACCGGTTGGCGCCCACTGGCGCCAACCATGGTCGATCGCTTCAACCAATACAAGGCGCTGTTAGAGCGCAAGTCCGGCTATTCTCGCGACAACGTGGCTCCAGGCGAACCCGCCTCATGAAATCGCCGCGTCGACGGCACTCAACAGAGCGAATTACATTCTCCAGGAGCATCCTCTCATCATTCAGGCACGGGAACACGGAGCGCAGCCCGAGAGGTCCGAAAGGGAATGGGATGTCCAGAACCGCGGAGCGTTTCGCGGGCAGAAGGGACTGCCGGAGGAGTGAAGGAGACAAAGAATGAAGGCCCTGAAGACGAAGACTCATTGCGAGCAGGAACTCTCGAAATCAAGGCCGGCAGCGATGGAATACTTGGTTCAGCTGTAGCCATAAAAGCCCTCACTGCTTTTTGTCCACGTGCTTTGAAGGTTGGCTCATTTCTTGGGTTGAGGTTTTCATGAGAAGGTGCTACGACGCGAAAGGGGTGCCTTCCATGTTTTTCCCTCTTCCACGGATGGTTGGCTGGAACCGGGTTGCATCTGACTCCCATTCGCTCCCCTTAGCAGCTATTCCGCCGCAGGCTTGGGGACAAGGGTCAAGTCTACTGGGATTCTTGGTGGTTTGAAGTGATTCCGAGGGACGCTGGTGGGTCAGTACTGACCCACTACCCGAGGGACGGTCAAGAAAGGGGCCATCGGGATCGATGGCCCCTATGCTACGTACGCTACTTCTTTGTCACCTGGGTGAGTACGGTATTCGCGGTCTGCTCGATCAGTGGCGTGAGCACATCTTCTCCGTCGGACTTGGCTTTGCCCTCCAGAGAGTTCTCCAGTGCCGGCTTGTCTTGTCCCGTCGCAAAGAGTTGATAGTGCACGGCCACATCATCCTTCGACTTGATCTGGTTGTTGAACCCTGCCAGCTGGTTCATGGCCTGTTGTTGCGCCGACATGGCAGCCGCTGAGGCTGCGGCGCTCGCCGCCTGGGCGGCCATTGCGCCACCCATGCCGTGAGCCATTGCACCCATAGGAGTCATGCTAGCGAGCGGACCTGCCATCTTCGCAAACCGGCCGAAGCCGCCGCTCGAGGCATGTTTCACGGTCACGCTGGAGAACAGTACGTAGTCGCACTGTTTCTGCTGCGCTTCCGCCTGCACCTGCATGGGCGAGTGCGAGTCAAGAGGCGCGATCTCGACTGCCGGTCCGTTCATGAGCAGGACGATCGAGTTGCGGATCGGCGTGCTGTAGTCGCCGGCGTTGTTGCCCTGTCCGACCTGCGCCTGGGGCGGCGCGATGCCCACACGCACCTTTCCCGGAGCCTTGGGTCCCAGCGCCTGCGGAGCAGCGCCTGGAGCGCTCGCGGGCTGATTCCCGCTCATTCCGTGCATGCCGTTCGCCCCTCCGCCGGGTGCGAAACCCATTTGCGACATTTGCGCCATGGCTGCCTGTTGAAGCATTGCATTCTGAGCCGCAGGGTTCTTGGGGTTCTGATTCTGTTGTGGGGGAGCAAATGAATTGGCCGCCGCTTGTGGCGCGGCTTGCGGAGTGCCGTTGAGTTCCGCGATCGAGTTCACTTGCTTGTAGTTCGCGGGCACGTCAAACAGCTGCGGCTCCAGGGTCTGCTTTGAGAGCTCAGAGACATTCACGGTCACGTTGGTCGTGGAGGAATCCGCATTGTGCATCGTGATGTTTTCCATTAGCGGATATCCCGGCTTGGCGCTGCCGCGGTGACGTGACACGATGCGGTCGTGGCAGCCTTCCGCCTGGCGTACGGGCGGGGAGAAGTGCTGGCAACCGGCCTGTTCCTTCGCGACGTCGGCATACCAGCCGTCAATTTCGAAGGACTCTTTCACCGGTGAGCAGGCGTTGGCGGAAGATTCCATCTGCACCGTTGTCTTTAGGTGCTTCGCTGCATAGCCGTACAACTGTTTGCGCTCGCCGGTGTCGGTGACGGCGGTGGTCTCGGTGATGTAGCCGCCTGACTCGGCGGCCGGGGCGCCGGAAAGCAAGGCTGCTGCCTTGAGCGCGGCTTCGTCCTGGGGGTCTTCGGCGACCATGTAGGTCTGCGCCTGCTCGTTCAAAGTGACGGTTCGTTTCAAGTCACACTGGCGGATGGTCACGGTGGTTCCGCCTCCCGGGGATTGCGTGACCGTGCGTTCGCGTGCGCCCCTGAGCGAGATTTCGGAACTGGAGACGCTGTATCCGCCGACGGAGATGTTCTTCTTGATGTGGAGGTCTTGAGCCGGGGCGCTTACTGATGCCACCAGCAAAGCTAGTGCGAGAACCTGGTAGTGCTTTCGGGAAGGCATAGTCGACTCCTGGGACAGGGTTAGGGTGGGAAGCAATTTTCAGGTGCCACGGCTGAGCCTGCTCAGCCGCGGCAACCTGCGACTGCCTCTCCCTATGTTCTGTAAAGCGGAAAAAGCCCCGGTGAATGGCTCTCCCCAGTCGGAGAAATCTTTAGGAGCACAGTGCGGGGATCGCCGACTGTGAAGAGACTTGCATAACTAACGTATTTTCAGCATATTGACACGCTGTTGCTTCGGGCGTATCGTCGCGGCCAACGCGCCACGGATCGGTTCTTGAGGGCGAATTGGTGCAGCGGGGCAGTTCCAGTCAAGTCACGGAGTTATTGGTTCGTTGGCGGGGAGGCGACCGCGAAGCCCTCGACGCCCTAATGCCTATTGTTTACAGCGAGTTGCGGCGGTTAGCTCATCATTACCTGCAACGCGAACGCAGCGACCACACGCTCCAGGGCACCGCCCTGGTGCATGAGGCTTATGTCCGGCTTCTGGGGCAGGAGACGCCACAATGGCAGAACCGGGCACATTTTTTCGGCGTCGCAGCCCAACTCATGCGGCAAATTCTGGTGGACTACGCGCGCAGCCATCGCGCCTCGAAGCGCGGCGGAGACGCCTGCAAACTGACTTTGGACGATGCCCTGGAGCAGCCCCAGCGTCAGCAGGTAGATGTGATCGCGCTCGACGATGCTCTCAATACCCTCGCTCGCATGGACAGCCAGCAGAGTCGAATCGTGGAGCTCCGGTTTTTCGCCGGTCTCTCGGTGGAAGACACTTCCGAGGTTCTGGGAATTTCCCCCTCCACCGTAAAGCGCGACTGGACCACAGCCCGCATATGGCTATTTCGCGAACTTGATCGGAGCGCTTCCGCATGACGCCCGAGCGCTGGCAACAGGTACGCGACGTTTTGGAGCAGGCGATTGCCCTGGATTCCGCCGCGCGTTCCTCATATCTGGAAATGGCCTGCCAGAACGATCCGGAACTGCGCGCTGAAGTGGATTCGCTCCTGCGGTCCCACGATCAGGCAGGAAGCGTGTTTCTGAAGAAGCCCGCGATGGATTTGATCGAGCCGTCCTCGAACGAAGCTCGCCCATCGCCACGCGTCGGCCGTCGCATAGGCTCCTACCAGATCGCCGAGGAAATTGGGCACGGCGGCATGGGCGAGGTCTATCGCGCCACGCGCGCGGACGGCCAATACAAGAAAGATGTCGCCGTCAAGCTGGTAAGAGTTGGCCTGGACAGTTCGTTCGTGCTGCAACGATTCCTGCACGAGCGCCAGATTCTGGCGTCGCTCGACCATCCCCACATTGCCCGTTTGCTCGACGGCGGCACGACCGAGGATGGCGTGCCGTTCCTGGTGATGGAGCTGATCGAAGGCGAGCCCATCGATCGCTACTGTGATGAACACAGCCTCAACATCACGCAAAGGCTCAAGCTGTTTGCCCAGGTCTGCGGTGCGGTGCAGTATGCGCATCAGCGGCTCGTAATCCATCGCGACATCAAGCCCAGCAACATGCTGGTGACGAAAGAAGGCGAGCCCAAGCTGCTGGACTTCGGCATCGCCAAGATACTCGATCCTTCGGCCGGGCCCGAGGCCACGTTGGTGGGTGCGATGACTCCGGAGTATGCCAGCCCGGAGCAGGTGCGCGGGGAGCCGATCACGACCGCGACCGATGTCTATTCGCTGGGCGTAGTGCTCTACCAATTGCTGACTGGCCGCTCGCCCTACCCGGGTGACACGACTACGCCGCATGAACTGGCACGGGCGGTGTGTGAATTTGAGCCGGGACGTCCGAGCACGGTCATTGCCCGGGAAGACACCAGGATGAACGCACAAACCGCAGACGCGATCAGCCGCACGCGCGAGGGATCACCGCAAAAACTGCGACGACGATTGGCGGGAGATCTCGACAACATTGTGCTCAAGGCGGTCCGCAAAGAGCCGGAGCGGCGCTATATCTCCGTGGAGCAGTTTGCGGAAGATATTCGGCGGCATCTCGAAGGCCTGCCGGTTAAGGCGCGACAGGATTCCTGGAGTTATCGCGCCGGCAAATTCGTTCGACGCCACAAGGTGGGAATGGCGGCGACCGCCCTGGTATTGCTCGCGGTGGCCGGCGGTGTGGCGGCGACCATCCACCAGGCGCGCATCGCGGAGGCCAACCGGCGGCGAGCCGAAGCTCGTTTCAACGATGTGCGCAAGCTGGCCCACTCGCTGATGTTCGACATCCATGATTCGGTTGCGACTCTTCCGGGCGCGACTCCCACGCTGCAGTTGCTGATCAAGGACTCGCAAGAGTATCTCGATAGTCTCGCCAAAGAGGCTTCGGGCGACTCGTCTTTGCAACGTGAACTTGCCATGTCCTATGAGAGGTTGGGAAATGCCCAGGGGAATCCTTTCGAATCCAATCTCGGCGACCCTCGTGCCGCTTTGCAGAGCTATCAAAAATCTCTGGCGATACGAGAGCAGGTAGCGCGCGCCAATCCCGCCAGCGGAGAAGATCAAGCAGCCTTGGCGGGTTCGTATCGCTTGATTGGGCTCATGTATTGGGCTGCTCTCGGGGACTCTGCGAAGGGATGGGAGAACATTCAGAAGGCAATTGCCATCGCCGAAGCCGCGCCCGAGCAGTCGACAAATATGCGGGTGGTCGGTGAACTGGGAATGGATTATGAGACTCGGGGCGTGATGCAGGGAGGAGATGGACAGACTGCCGGTCTCGGGAATCCACGTGCCGGAATGGAAGATCACAAGAAAGCCCTGACCTATTTTGTGCGGCTGGCAGCCGCCTATCCCAACGATCCAAGGAAGCAGCGGAAGATTCCGATGCTCAATATGCGGATCGGCGACGAGCTGTTGAAAATGGGTGACCGCCAGGATGCCATTCATCAGTTTCAATTAGGTCTGGATCTAATGCTGCGCATGCCGCAGGACCCCAACAATCGAGTCATTCAGCGAGATCTGGACACCACCTACGCCTCTCTGGGCGATGCGCTGCTGATGGAAGGCCGGACGGCTGAAGCCGAAAAGAACTTCGAGAAGGAGTTGGCAACAATACAAACGGTAGCGTCCGCAGACAAGACGGATACCAGCACGTTGTTGTACTTGGGTTCGGCCTACGCCGACGTGGGTCGCGGACTGGTGGAAGCGGGGAATCCACGCAAGGGAATTCCGTTCCTGCGGAAGGCGGTTGCGGAAGGGGAACACCTCCAAAGCCTTTCGAATACGAACTGGGATGCGACGACCCTTGCACAGCTTGAAGTCTGGCTGGGTGAGGGATTGGGCGCGGTGGGCGAACGAAGCGAAGAGCGGCAACTCTATCGAAAAGCGCTGGAAATCTACTCCAAGGTCAGCGCCGCCGACGCGAAGGATTTTCAGGATGCCATCGACGCCGCCGAGTGTAAAGATCGACTCGCGGCCTCGTCGCTGAGATCAGGAGATCTGGAGACGGCTCGAAAGGAGTACAGCGAAGCACTCGGACTAGCTCAAAAGGTAGCTCCCAACGTGCCTGAGTCCGTGGATGCTCGATACCTTCTGGCGGCGACATACTCAGGTTTGGGGGACGTTGCCGCCGCGCGCGCTCGCGCGGGAGATTCGAAACAGGGCCAAAGCAAAGGCTGGAATGAAGCTCGAAACTGGTACCAGCAGAGTCTGGAGGAGTGGGCGAAAATCCCTAATCCTTCCCACATTGCTCCCAACGAGTTCAAAGTTGAGCTTCCCAGTGTGATTGAACAGCGGCGCGCACAGAGCACCAGCGAACTGGATAAACAGCAGAATTCTATCGCGTCCAAGTAGAGCAACTTCTCGCTGCCCAGGCTGAGAGCCCGCTTACTTCAAGCCATCCACCAGGTAAAGATCGGCCAGGGTGCGCGTGAAGCCGTACACGTAGCTCTTGCCGTCGGGGGTCATCAGCAACGGTCCGATGGTGGCGACTCCAGCGGGATCGGCAGGGACGATCTGCTTCCATACAGTCTGTTTCCCGGTGACAAGATCCAGGCGGTAAACCTTCGACGGCACTTCTCCCGGCTGATATACCCACAGAGTCTGATCGTTCGGCCCCCAACCCACGGGTTGCTGGCCGGACTGTAAACCGGGAATGGGCTTTGGATCCCCACTGCCAACCGGATACAGATAGCCTTTGCCATCCGCACCGATTCCCGCCACCCACTGGCCGTCCGGGGAGACGGCGAAGATCGTGCCATTCACGCCCTCCGGGGTGATTGCCTGCGGCTTGCCGCCGGAAAATTCCTGCACGTACAAGCGCACCCCTTTCCCGGGCTCATTTCCGGAAAAAACGAAGCGCTTGCTGTCAGGAAAGCAGCGCACTGTATTGTGGTTGAGTCCATCGTTGGTCAGCGCCTGGGCTTCGCCCGCGCCGGTTGGCAACAAGCGCAGCTGCGCAGGAGTGTCCGGAGTCTGCACGATGGCCCACTTGCCATCGGACGACAATGCCTGAGCAGATCCTTCGCCCAGCCTAACTGCAGGGGAACCGTCCGTGCGGCGGAGGTAGACGGCATAGGTCAGCTCCTGCCCGCCACCATATTTTTGACCGCCGCCGACGCCCTCTTCGTCAAACAGAACATTCTTGCCGTCGGATGAAAGATCCGCAGGATAGGAGTAGTCGAGCCAGGAAAGATCCTTCTCCTTGGGACCTTCGGAGAAGCCCATGAACTCGCGGCGGCGGCTGGCGCGCGCGAGAAGGATGCGGCCGTCATGCCAGATGTCGAAAAGAATCAGGGTGCCCGGAATGCGTGTCACCAGCCGCTCCTGCCCCGACAGGCTAACGGCGGAAAGATAACGGTCGACTCCGACTTTGCTGGCCGTGAACCAGACCTCTTCTCCGTCCGGAGACCATGCCAGGCCCTGCGTCCCATACCAGTCGCTCGAAATCTTCCGTTTGTGGCCGGCGAGATCGACCACGGCGACCGAACCGCTGTCGTCGCCCTGCAGCGGGTGATCGAGAAACGCCACCAGGTCGCCCTTGGGAGAGACGCGGATGTGGCTGATGAAGCCGCCGCCGGTTTCGTAGAGCACTTTGCCGATCGGGTACTCGAGGCGGTTGCGCCCATTTACATCGCGAACCACCGCGAGGCTGTTTCCATCTGGCCCCCAGTCGGCCCACTGCACATCTTCAAGTACGGCGCGAGGCGCACCACCCGCCAATGGCGCGCGCGATAGTGTGCCGACCGTCACCCAGGTCGAGACCGCATGAGCGCCCAGGAGCAGCGCCATCTCGCCTTGCGATGAAACCGACATCAGCACCGCGCGTCCCAGTCCGAAGGAGCGCGATTCCACGGAGCCCGGACGTGCCGTGTATACGTCCACCGGATCGCCTTGCCAGGCAGCGCTGTACAAAATGGTTTGGCCGTCGGGCGCAAACCGCGCGGAGCGAACTTCGCCCCGGCGGAAAGTGATCTCGCTGTAGAGCGGAGCATTCGCAGATGGTGATCCAAATACTCGCTTTCCGGCCCACAAGCCCGCCGCGGCCGCAGCCAGCACGGCCACCAGGACCAACGCTGCCGTGCGACCTCTGTGGGATCGGGCGGGTTGCACGGTAACTGGCACCGCCGGGATTGCACGAGCGCTTGCTTGCTGAGACGAGCCGGAGCGAGACGAATCCGCGTCGCGCTTCAGGCGCTTGAGATCGGCCCGCAGTTCGGCCGCGCTCTGGCAGCGCAGCTCGCGATCTTTTTCCAGGGCTTTATTGAGGATCAATTCCAGTTGCGGCGGCAGTCCGGGATTCAGCTGGACGGGCGACGTCGGCGCCTTGTTCAGGATCGCTTCGAAAATAATGGCAGAGGTATTGCCGGAGAACGGCTGGCGTCCCGTGGCCATCTCGTACATCACGACGCCGAAGGAAAACAGGTCGGTGCGATGGTCGAGTGGCTCGCCCCGCGCCTGCTCGGGCGACATGTAGGCGATGGTTCCGATCGCCGTACCGGGATTGGTCAGCTGATAGTCGCTCGCAGGGCTGGGCACGGTAGCTGCAGTGGCGTCTTGGGGTACGTGTCGCTGAGGAGTGAGTTTCGCCAGCCCAAAGTCGAGAATCTTGGCCTGCCCGCGCTGAGTGATAAAGATGTTGGCGGGCTTGATGTCACGATGCACGATGCCGCCGGAATGTGCTGCATCCAGGGCATCCGCGATCTGGATCGACAGATCGAGCAGCTGATCGACTTTAAGCGGCGTGCCCTCGATCCGGTGCTTCAGTGTAGTCCCCTCGAGCAGTTCCATGGCGATGAAGGGAAGGCCGTCGTGGGTGTCGATTTCGTAGATGGTGCAGATATGCGGATGGTTCAGGGCCGAGGCCGAGCGCGCTTCACGCTGGAATCGCTCGATGGCTTGCGGATCGCGGGAGAAATCCTCGGGAAGAAACTTGAGGGCGACGTAGCGGCCGAGCTTAATGTCCTGGGCCTTGTAAACCACTCCCATGCCACCGCCACCGAGCTTTTCAATGACTCGATAGTGAGAGATGGTTTGGCCGATCATGGGTCGGGCGTTATGTTAGGCGGGAAGGGAGGGGAAGTCAACGGAGGGAATACGCGGGCCCGAAGGCCCGCGTCTAAAGAGAAAGGGTGTTCAGAACGGAATATCTTCATCCGTGATCGGGCCGGCGCCGGCGGGCTCGGGTTCCGGAGTACGCTGGTCGAAGTTGTTGCCGCCGCCCGCACTCGCGCCGCGCGAATGGCCTCCACCTGACTCGCCGCCACCTTCGCCGCGTCCACCGAGCAGCACAAGATCGTTGGCCACAACTTCGGTCATGTACTTTTTCTGGCCGCTGGTCTTGTCGTCCCAGGAGCGGGTTTGCAGGCGGCCTTCGATGTAGACCTTGCCACCCTTCTTCAGATATTCGCCGGCAATCTCCGCGAGCCGCTGCCAGAGCACGACGTTGTGCCACTCGGTGCGGTCCTGCCATTCGCCGCCCTTGTCCTTGTAGCGCTCGTTGGTGGCGAGGGTGAGCTTCGCCACCGCCGTGCCCTGCGGCGTGTACTTCACCTCCGGATCTTTGCCAAGATTGCCGATCAGGATGACTTTGTTGACGCTTTTGCCTGCCATAGGATTGCGCTCCTTCGTTGGCTTCTGCTCACCGCGGAGGCACGGAGCAGCCGGAATGATCGCTCGGCGCCGCCATGTCTCAAGGGTGAATTCACCGGCTGAAACTCGAAATCTGCAGCTTGAAACTGGGTCTTGAAGCAGCCAATATAACAGAAGTCCGCCGCACGACCTTTGGTTAACAGTCACAAATTGGAGTGATTCACGGTATAATCCCGCGCATGCCTCCGACCGAGACCAAGGCGCCGGGAATGGTGCCGGACGAGCTGAAGTTCGAACCGAAGTCCAAGGGCCTGACCACCGCGCGCAAGAAGAAGCCAAAGGAGTTAGCGGTCATCACCGAGTGTTGCACCGGATGCGCCGGATCGCCCGCGTGCGTCGAATACTGCCCGGTGGAAGACTGCATGTTCTGGGTGCCGGATGAGGACCACCCACCGTTTGGACGCATTCAGGTCGATCCGATCCTGTGCATCGGCTGCAAGAAGTGCATCAGCAAGGGGCCGGACGGCTGCTTCCTGGACGGCTGCCCGTGGGACGCGATCGTGATGGTGGATACGGTAGAGGTGGAGAAGGAAGTGGGAGTGATGCCGATTTAGCTGTCAGCTCTCAGCTATCAGCCTTCAGTTTGGACGCGCGCTGCGGCGCGCGTTTTGTTTTCTTCGCGCAGATCAGTATGCCAGTTTCTAGCGAATGGGCGGAGTCCCTCTTTCCCGGATTGCTTTTTCCGTGAGCCCCGCTTGCTGGCGGATGTGGTCGGGATTTTCGGGGATGTCACGTTCGTACGGAGTGACGGCGGGAATGTCTTCGGGCCGACCGATCAGATAGAGCGCGCGCAAAGCTTCCCACACCTGCTCCGTTCCGGGATCGACGGTAGCAATTTCTGATCCTGCCGTGACACTCTGGCCGGTCTGGACGGAAATTGTGCGCAGGCGGCCTGCAATCGGCGAACGGATTTCGACTGTCGGCTGATTCTGATCTTGAGTCTGCAATTTCGCGATCAGGCCTCCCTGGTGAATCGCTGTGCCCGGCTTGTCCGCATCAAGAACACGACCGCTCGCTGGTGAGGTCACTTGTGCCGGCTGGAGCAGCGCGAGGATTTGAGGCCGCCCCGTGGCGTCGCCATATCGCACCAGCGAGAGTGCAGCATTCCCGCGGACCATGGGCGAAGAGTCATTCAGCATCTTGAGCAGGGCTTCGTGAAAGCCTGCGCCGGAAGTGTCCTGACCCATGACCCAGGCATCTGTGTTGCGCACCTCTTCCACCGGATGCGTAAAGAGCCGGACCAGCTCGGGATAGTCTGCCTTTACCGCCTGATCGTTGCGCGCCATGCGCTCGCCGATCTGCACCAGCGCGTGCTGGATATGGCGCGGCTTTTTTTCATCATGCAGATACTCGGTGAGCTGCTGGTCGGAGAGCTGGCGCCCGAACCACGTGTTCCACCAGAAGAGGAAAGGCATGAGCACGATGAGCCAAGCGGTGACGAAAAACAGAATACGATTGCCCGTCGACATGCGGTGGCGGGGCTTGGGGGCAGGTTCAACATTCGGAATGATCGGCGTGGACATGAACTCGGTTTTCAAAAGCTCGTCTATTTAATCATGTCTGGGTTCGAACTGCCGAGCAACGCTCGGCCTGGACGGGCGAGGGCGCCCGCCCCCACATGGCCTGTCTTAGTCAATGACATCCGCGTCGAGGACGCGGTCCTGCTCCAGATAGTGCGAGACGGCGTACTGCGCGAGCAACGGCGTCTTCAGCTTAATTTCTGCGCCGATCCACTCACCCTTCGGGTGGGGCGCATTCGCCGGGTGCTTGCACTCGCCACTTGAGCCGAACGCAGGACCGAACTTCGCGCTCTGTATTTCGTCAAACTGCTGCAGATTGCGGAAAGCCTGATCGCCGATAGTGCCGGAGACATCGATTTTGAGCCGAACGGTTGACATGGAGTGAATCTACCACGGAGGCACCTGAGACACGGAGAACAACACAGCAACAAAATTCCCATGAATGTTGAACCGGTGTGCGCAGGCTCCCTCGCTTCGCGATCACACGCGCTTCGCTCGCGATGACAGGCAGATCAGTAAGACTACGCCGCGAACCACTGATACAACATGAAATAAACGATCACGCCCGTGATCGAGACATACAGCCACAGGGGAAACGTCCATCGGGCGATGGCGCGGTGGCGGTCGAAGCGCTCGCGCAAGGCGCGAATCATCGTGACGATGATCATGGGCACGATAACGATGGCCAGAATCGTGTGCGAGAGCAGAATCGCGAAGTAGACGGGACGAGAGAAACCTTGTCCCTGAAACCGCACCGAGCCGACGTGGTAATGGTAGTAAAGGTAAGAAGTCAGAAAGAGACTCGACGTGATCAGCGCGGTAATCATGACCGCGCGATGGGCGGCCATACGGCCTTTCAGAATCAGACTGCGGCCAACGAGCAATAGAACACCGCTCGTGCCATTCAGCGTTGCATTGATTACGGGATAGATGGCGTATTGGGCGGGGACTTGCGCAGGGGTCATGATGTGATTTTCACGTACAAAAAGCGACCAGACTGCGTCTCTACAAATTCCGCAGCTACCAGCGTCCAGGAATGATTACGCCGCCGGCTTGGTCGTGCGGCGATTCACCAGAATGAAAGCCAGCCCGAACATGAACCCTGAGAACAGCAGCAGCGTCGCCATCGATTCCGGCAAGGAGAAGGCGGCTGGCGTCTCCGGATAAAGCAGGCTGCGCAGCGCCTCGACGCCATAGGTCAGCGGATTGATCCGCATGAGCAGGCGTATCCAGCGGGATGCTCCCGCCAGCGGAAAGAGCGAGCCCGAGAGCAGCCACAGGGGAATGAGAAACAGATTGATGATGGCGTGAAAGGCCTGCGTCGAGTCCATGGGCCAGGCAATGGCGAATCCCAGCGCGGTCAGGGAAAACGACACCAGAAAGACTACGACCGCAACCAGCAAGAACGACACCACTGTCAGATGGACGCCGACCAGCGGGGCAAAGGCGAGAAAGATCAACCCCTGAATGGCCGCCAACGTCGTTCCTCCCAGGACCTTTCCCAACACGATGGCGGATCGCGGTACCGGCGCGACCAGCACGGAGAGCAAGAAGCCCTCCTTGCGGTCTTCGATCACCGACATCATGGTGAAGATGCTGGTGAACAACACGATCATGATCAGCGCGCCCGGATAAAAGTAATCCAGATAATGCTGCTGGCCCGCGCCCCCTCCGGAACGGAACGAGGTTCCGAAACCTGACCCGATCACCAGCCAGAAGAGAAGGGGCGAGGCGATCACGCCGATCACGCGCGATCGCTGGCGATAGAAGCGCACGATCTCTCGCCACCATAGGGTGAAGGCGGGCAGGGAGACGCCGGTGGAAACTGGTGCCATCATTGCCGGCAGTGTCGTAGTTTGCGTCGCCACGTTCTAACTCGTTTTCTGTTTCTGGGTGTTGCGGGCCTGCGGGTTGCGATGCAGACGAACCTCCCAGAAAACGTTGAACAAGAAAACTCCCGACAAGGCCAGAAGGATCAAGCTCATGAACAAGCCGTCCACGGTAGTGATGGAGCCACTCACGAGCGTCCACGCGATCCCGGCCAGCGGAATCAGTCCCAGCAAAGCAGCCAGCACAAGCGCGATCACCATGCTATTTCCGCTTTTCCTCCGAATTTGCCGGTTCCGCGTCGGTCTCGGTCCAAAAACGGTGACCGGTACGGTGAATGAACACGTCTTCCAGGCTCGGCTTGCTTACGGATACGGCCTCGATCTCGCCGGGGAAAGCTTCAAAAACCTCCGCAATGAAGCGGTGGCCGTTCTCCAGCTCCAGGCGAACCTTGCCTGCGAGCACGCTGGCCTCGACCTGGAAGCGGGCTTGCACACGGCGCGCCAAGGACTCAGGATCGCGGGCATCGAGCAGGATGACGTCGCCGCCGATCTCGTGTTTCAGATCCGTCGGCGTGCCCAGCGCGACGAGCTTGCCCTCGTTCAAAATTGCCAGCCGATCGCAACGCTCGGCCTCTTCCATCAGGTGGGTCGTGACGATCACGGAAACATGCTCTTCGTCGCGCAGGATCTGCAGATACTGCCAGAGATCACGGCGAGCGCCGGGATCGAGGCCGGTGGTGGGCTCGTCGAGCAACAACACCGAAGGATGATGCAGCAAACCCTTGGCCAGCTCGACACGCCGCTGCATGCCGCCGGAAAAAGTCTCCACATATTCCTTAGCGCGGTCGGCCAGTCCGACGCGGCCGAGAATTTCCCGGATCCGAGACTTCAGCGCCGAACCGCGCAGTCCGTACAGATGTCCCTGGTGCCACAGATTTTCGTAGGCGGTCAGCTTGGGATCGACGCTCTGCGCCTGGAAGACCACTCCGATTCGGCGGCGTAGGCCCGCCGGGTCGATTGCGACATCATGCCCCATGATGATGGCGTGGCCCGCGGTTGGCACCATCAGGGTCGAAAGAATCCGGAAGAGCGTGGTCTTGCCGCTGCCGTTGGGGCCGAGCAGTCCAAAAAGTTCAGCCGACCGCACCTCGAAAGAGACGCCGTCGAGAGCAGTGCGGCTCTCATAGCGATGAATGACGTCGCGAACGGAAATAACGGGAGTAACGGCAGACAAGGAAACATCCGGCGGCCTGGTGGGACTTACCTCTTCGTAGATGGGAAGTTTCGAGGCCACAGGCTATTCTACGATGAGCCGGGGTAAGTCATCACCCGATTGAACCAGGATGAGAAAAGGGCATTGCTTGGGGCGGCGGCGCGCATCGGGAGTCTCATGCCGGGACCGGTTTCTGGTCTCCCGCCGCAATCCTCTCCTCAAAGGCAACCGGGACGTGCCGCCAGACCTGGACCGCCAGCACTACGGTGGTGGCAAGCAACAGCGCGCCCACCGCGACGTGGGCCACGGTGGAGGTCACCATCGGCAGTTCGGGTTGAAGAGCGTCATGGCCCCAGGCGACGCGGGTCAGGAAAGCGGCAAAGCCCAGGCAGAGCTGCGCGATCATCAGACACAGCATGGTGACGGCGGGCCTCTTCACGGCCGGGATGCGGGCGTATTGAGTCAGGGCGCGTATTGCGGTCCACGACAGCACAATCGTGACGACGCCAGCATGGACCACGTGCGGCCACCAACTCAGGCCCTTGTGGCGGAACATCGCGCCCAGGATAAGCTGGACGTACAAGACGAAAATCGAGAGTAGAGTCAGTGTGAACAGGCTGGGGTGGCGAGTGTCGAATTCGACTCGCGGCTGCTCTTCCACCCATCTTTGCCCGGTGAACATCGCGATGAGAACAGCGATGCAGAAGAAGGTCTGGGCCAGGGCGGCGTGGGCCGAGGAAACCGCGGGAGGAAGGTAAAACAAAACTGTGATGCCACCAAGGACGCCTTGCGCAATCACGGTGCCTAGCCCGACCACGCCGAGAATGCGCAGCCAGCGTCGGCGTTCGACGCGCCAGGTCCAGACGGCCAGGACGATCGTCAACAGGCCGACGAATTCGGCGATCATGCGATGGCCATGCTCAAACTTCACGCCGCCTACCATGTGCGGCATTTTGTAGATGGAGCCGAAGGTGGTGGGCCAGTCAGGAACCGAAAGCCCCGCGTCGTTGCTTGTGACCAACGCTCCCGCGATGATCAGAAGAAAGGTGACACACGCCGTGAAGACGGCGAAATTATGATGTGGGCGGTTAAACGGTGTTGCGAGGACCTTCAGGACGCACTCCCCTTGAATCAGGCGCAGCTTTAAGTTGCGAGTCCCCGCTGAACTGCAGTCATGGCCCTGGCTTAGGGGCTCGGACTACCACCGGCGCGAACCAACAATTCTAGCAGAGGGCGGGCAACCGGGATGACGCCCGCCCTGGCAAGAGGAACTACTGGGCCTTGAAGGCAGTG
>Ga0335081_10008444_pt1 | contig 16524 bp, 12 predicted proteins | sample Lox_Sample_35_FD_206713 | JGI IMG/M metagenome (GOLD analysis project Ga0335081, IMG submission 206713) | Soil microbial communities from Loxahatchee National Wildlife Refuge, Florida, United States - Lox_Sample_3.5 | ecosystem: Environmental > Terrestrial > Soil > Wetlands | place: USA... | reverse complement strand
CGGAAACAGCGTCGCTTGCCCGCGATCAATCCCCTCAACAAAGCGCCTCATCCAATCCCTCCGCAGCAGCAGAATCACATCGCGAAGTGAATCACATACAGCGCGTTTTCACACAGCCAGGGTCAATCGCGTAGCTTTCGACCTACCCGGCCAGGTCCGTTCCTACCCCGATAACGTCCGCAATAGCGACCGTCCGGCTAGACCGCGATGGCCAAGGAAGTCACAGCGCATCAACACGTTCCGGTGTCGCCACGGTCGAACAATCGGGAGCGCGCGGTAGATCGGCCTGCCACGGGACACTTGGGACGATTGGTTGTCGCGTGGACGCTTGGGTCCTTCGGTTTCGATCCGGCTGTCTCCGAGACCCCCCGCCCCGGCTTCAAAATCGACGGAGTAAAGGCCGCTTGACTGCTCGGGCAAGCGAAGTGGCATCGTTAGCTAACGTCATATCGAGGAAACTTCGCCAACGCGGCTGCCATGTCCTCGACAGTGGGCGCACCATACTTTGCTCCCTCAGTGCGCGGCTTGTGCCCCGTGATGAAGTCGGACATCCGCTCGCTGATGCCAGCGCGATCTGCGCGCGCCTTGAACGTGTGCCGCCACGCGTGATTTGGGCTTAGCTCCTTGTCGGTGATGCCGATCTTCCTCACCCACGCAGCAAGTCGCTGACGCGTCAAGACGGACCGGGGACGCCTTGGGTTCAGCGGGTCATCCGTGGTCGCCTCGTCGTTGGGATTAAAGAACAGTGGCCCGCTTCCCTTTGACCGCACGAAGTCAAGGAAACCCTGTTCGATCAAATGTTCGTGGACCGGGACGCTGCGCGGCTTTTTGGTCTTCAAGCAAGCAGCTCGCAGGATCGTAGTCCACTCGTGTTCGTCGAATGCTTTCGTCTCGCGGTATTGAACGCGGCTCGGCTCTGTCACCTTCAATCCCTTGAAGGGGTTGCTGCTGATCAGGCGCTCCCGGACAGCCCAACCGAAGACAATCTTCGCAGCATTCAACCACACATCGTTGACGATGCGTGCCTTACGTTCTGCTGTGACAAGCGTACGAGACCATTCCCTAGCTTCATCCTCGCTTACGTCATCCGCACCTTTGCTCTCGAAGTGCCGCTCAAGGTCGAAGAACACGCCACGCCAACGGCCAACAGCGGACGGCGCAGGACGCCTTGCGTTGACCCAAGCATCGAAGAGCTGCCAAGGGCTGATCTGGGATGAAGGCCGAGAAACCTTTCGCCCATCGAACTTCGGGAATGTGGCAGGTCGGTCGTCGGCTGTGTAGTCGCCCTTGGCAACGCGTTCCAGTCGCAAGATTGCCGCCATGAACTCGGGAAGCAGACAGTCGAGGAACATTTCCATTGCCTGTCGGTTCAGCACGACGCCTTTCGACGCAAGGAATTGCGCCGTCTTCGCTTCGTCCGCGAGCGGCGATCGGACGCCCGCAAGCACCTCGGGGTCGCATATCAGTTTGTCGAGGTGACAATATGTTTCTCCCTGCACCCAATCGGGTTCGTGATCTTCGATCAGGCTGATCAGGGCATCCCATAGCTCACGCCAATGCTCTGGTGTGCCGGGGTTTTCCTCATGACGCCTGACGAACCAGACGTACCACTCGCCTGCTAGTGCGTACGCCTGACGCTGCGATAGGGACTGGCCCTCGCCTCTCGCGGCGGCGCGCAAGGCAGCGATCTGGGTCTCCACCTCGGCTAACCATTCCTGATGCCGGGCCTTGGCTTCTGGGAGGGGCGTCTTTGCGGGGAGGAAGAACTTGGCCTCCCAACCCGCGCCGTATCGCCGCTTGTATTCAGCGCTTACGGCTTTGGGGATGCCCTTGCGCGCGTAGTAGCTGCCAGATTTTGATCTTCTGAGGGTGCTCATACGGATCAGCATTTGTACCGCCCTTTTGTACTTGGGGCTGGCCAAATGTTCTGGTGTTTCAGTAACTTATTGATCCGCCGGGGCTTCCGGGGACCATGGTGCGGTCGAGAGGACTCGAACCTCCACGGGTTGCCCCGCTAGCACCTCAAGCTAGTGCGTCTACCAATTCCGCCACGACCGCAGGGGGTGGAATGCGCGTCCGGCCGGCCGGCCGACGCAACGGCGCGGATGTAACAGTTCGGATGTGGGGGGACAAGGGCCGAGCCCGGGGCGGTCAGGGCCGCTTTTGGGCCGTCTACCGCGGTTAGCGAGCGAATTGGCGCTACTTCGCCTCAGGCGAGCGCGGCAGCAATTCCTTGACCTCGACCGCGATCTTGTTGCCGCTGACGATGACCGTACCCTTGGCCACCGACAGGTTGTTGGCGAGGATGCTGACCTCGTCCTCTTCGGAGGCGTCGAGTTCGATAATGGCGCCGCGGCCGAGCCGGAGCACCTGGTGGATCGGCATCGAGCTGGTGCCGAGAACCACGGCGATATCGACGGATACTTTATCGAGTGTCGGCAAGGGGCCCCCGCGCGGATTTTGGCGCTGTGATCGCGCTCCTATATTCTATGAGCATATTCTATGGACTCGGCATGGTTACCCGGTGGTTAATATGCGCGGCGCGGCGCTGATCGGGATGCTGCCGGCGGCGGGCGCCGCGCCGGTCGAATGGCGCGTCAGCGACCAACGCGTCGCCTACGATGCCGCGCTTGCGGCAATGACGGCGCGCGCCGAGGCCATCGCCCGCGGCGAAGCGCCGGAGCTGGTTTGGCTCATCGAGCACCCGCCGCTGTATACCGCCGGCACCTCGGCGCAGCCGCAACAGTTGCTGCAGGCGCGCTTTCCGGTGCACGCGGTCGGCCGCGGCGGCCAGTTCACCTATCACGGCCCGGGCCAGCGGGTCGGCTACGTCATGATCGATCTCAAGCGCCGCGCCACTGACGTGCGCCGCTTCGTCGCCACGCTGGAGGAATGGATCATCCGTACGCTCGCCGCCTTCAACGTGCGCGGCGAGCGGCGCGAGGACCGCATCGGCGTCTGGGTGCGGCGGCCGGACAAGGGTGATGGGTTCGAGGACAAGATCGCGGCCATCGGCATCCGCATCCAGCGCTGGGTGACGCTGCACGGCTTCGCGCTCAACGTCGAGCCCGATCTCACGCATTTTTCGGGCATCGTGCCGTGCGGCGTGTCGGACGCCCGCTACGGCGTCACCTCGCTCGCGGATCTCGGCGTCGCCGCGTCCATGGCAGAAGTCGACATGGCGCTGCGCGACAGCTTTGCGCCCCTCTTCGGCGCGATGAGCGATGTTCAAGCGGTCGGCAGCACCGAGAACAATTCGCCGGGCCGGCGCAGCGCGAGCTCCGCCGCGGTGCCGGCCCGCTGATCGAGGCCGTTGACGCGCGCGCCGGGCGGGCCTTGCCGGCAGGCCGCGACCATCGCCGCGACCGCATCCGCCGGGCCGACGAACAGCGCCTCGACCGCGCCGTCGCGGCGGTTGCGCGCCCAGCCCTGCAGCCCGCGCTCGAGCGCCCTCACTTCGGTCCAGGCGCGAAAGCCGACGCCTTGCACGCGGCCGCGGATCATCACGTGCGTCATGACATCCACGGAATATCTCCGAGCTTTCGCGGGCCCGCGCCGGACGGACGCCGCGGCAGCCACGGCTGCAAAGAAGAAACAATGTAATCGTCGGGCAGTTGCCACGCCCGCGCCGCGGCAATCACGAGTTCCATGTAGCTCGGCTTAGCGCTGCCGGTGCGGTCACCACGCGCGATATAGACCAAGGCGGGCCGCACCTCGCCGGCATGGCGGACCGGCAAAATCTCGGCGCGGTAGAGTTTCGCCGCGACGTTCTCCCAGGCGTCGAGCGTGACGCGGTCGCGCGGCGTGATGCGCCACAGCACGCCACGTACCGCACGACCGCGCTCCGCCACCACCGAGGCGTAGCCGTCGGCGCTGACGACGAAGCGATGATCGGCAAGCGTGGCGGCGCCGATCGCGACCGCGGCCGGCGCATGGCGGTGCATGATCGCGCGGTCCATGTTAGCGCCGTAGGCAAAATGGAACATTACGTCTTTTGCTCGGCAACGCTTGGTCGCGTCGCCGCCCAAACCGTTACGGCCAGCGCCACGATCGCCGGCAGCAAGGCCACGACGGTCAAGAAGCCGACGACCAGGAGCGAGATCACGTCGTAATCGGGCGTGTGGAGCAATGTGCCGATGACCAAGATAACGACGACAAGTCCGAGCGCGGTCGAGCCGGTCGGGCCCCAGTCGCCGTCGCGCCCGAAGTCGATGAATCCGGCGCCGAGCACAATAAGCAGGACGATACCCAGCGCGTAGAGAATGCTGGCGCCCACCGCCAGGCCGGTTCCCTGGCCGCCATCGCGCAGCCGTTTGGCATGCACCGCAAACCACATCCAGATCAGCAGGATTTGCACGACGGCAAACGGCGCAATGCCGATGCGCTTGAGCACGTCGGGAGCCGTGAGCCATTGCGCCGCGATGCCAGCGATGTACACGACAATCGCTACCAATATGAAAGGACGCAGCTGTAATCGGCCGTATGGCGAGAACAAAGTGCGCAGTGCCCACATGGCTCGCCCCGGTGCGTCGTATATCAGGCAAATTCGACGATCACCGCGTCGACGGCGACGCTGTCGCCCGGCTTGACGCGGATGGTCTTGATGACGCCGTCGCGCTCGGCGCGCAAAATGTTCTCCATCTTCATGGCCTCGATCACCGCCAGCGTCTCGCCGGCCTTGACCTCCTGGCCTTCGCTCACCGCGATGGAAACGACCAGCCCCGGCATCGGCGAGCGCACCGCCTTCTCGCTGTCGGAGAGTTTCTTTGCCGGCATCAGCCGGGCGTAGCGCGCCTCGCGCTCGGTATAGACGAACGCCTTCGCCTCATGGCCGCGATAGGCGAGCTCAAAACCGTTCGGCACCGTGCGCACATGCATGGCGACCGATGCGCCGTCGATCGAGCCGGTCCATAACGGCTGGCCCGGCGTCCATTCCGAGCGCAGCACGTGGCGCGCGCCGTCCTCGAAGGTGACGCCGATGGCGCCGCCGGCATGCTCGACGTCGGCGTGAATCTCGTCGGGGCCGAGCCAGATCGCGCGGCGGCGCTCGCGGGTCAGCGCGGTGTTGAGCTGTCCGGAGATGCGGCGTTTTCTGTCGCCAAGCACGTGATCGATGGCGGCGGCGACGGCAGCGATCAGCCGCGCCATGGCGCCGGTGGGCGGCGTGCGCTCAAAACCGCCGGGAAACTCCTCGGCGATGAAGCCGGTCGACAGCCGGCCGTCGCGCCAGCGCGGATGCTGCATGATCGCCGACAGGAATGGAACGTTGTGGCGGATGCCTTCGATGGTGAAGGCATCGAGCGCATCGGCCTGCGCATCGATCGCCGCCGCCCGCGTCGGCGCATGGGTGACGAGCTTGGCGATCATCGGGTCGTAGTAGAGCGAGATTTCGCCGCCTTCTGTGACGCCGGTGTCGTTGCGCACGGTCACGCCGTCATGGCGGCCTTCGGCCGGCGGCCGATAGCGAATGAGCCGGCCGATCGACGGCGCGAAGTTGCGATAAGGGTCCTCGGCATAGATGCGGCTCTCCACCGCCCAGCCGTCGAGCTTGATGTCGCTCTGCTCGAGCAAAAGCTTCTCGCCGGCGGCAACGCGGATCATCTGCTCGACGAGGTCGATGCCGGTGACGAGCTCGGTCACGGGATGCTCGACCTGCAGCCGGGTGTTCATTTCCAGGAAATAGAAGCTGCGATCCTGGGCGGCAACGAACTCGACGGTGCCGGCGCTGTCGTAGCCGACGGCTTTGGCCAGCGCGACCGCCTGCTCGCCCATCTTCCTGCGCGTCGCCTCGTCGAGCAGCGGGCTCGGCGCCTCCTCGATGACTTTTTGATTGCGACGCTGGATCGAGCATTCGCGCTCGCCGAGATAGATGACATGGCCGTGCTTGTCGCCCAGCACCTGGATCTCGACGTGGCGCGGATCGGTGATGAATTTCTCGATGAAGACGCGGTCGTCGCCGAAGCTCGATTTCGCCTCGGACCGCGCGCGGGTGAAATTCTCGGCCACCTCGGCCTTGCCGAAGGCGATGCGCATGCCTTTGCCGCCGCCGCCGGCGGAAGCCTTGATCATTACCGGGTAGCCGATCTGCTCGGCGATGGCGATCGCTTGGCTCGTGTCCTCGATGACGCCGAGATGGCCGGGCACGGTCGAGACCTTGGCGCGGGCGGCGGCCTTTTTCGACTCGATCTTGTCGCCCATGGCGGCAATCGCTTTCGCATTTGGCCCGATGAAGACGATGCCGGCCTTGTCGAGCGCTTCGGCAAACGCCGCGCGCTCGGAGAGAAATCCGTAGCCCGGGTGCACGGCTTCGGCGCCGCTCGTCTTGCAGGCGGCGACGATCTTGTCGATCGAGAGATAGCTTTGCGCCGCCGGCGCCGGGCCGATCGGCACCGCCTCGTCCGCCATCTGCACATGCAGCGCGTTGCGGTCGGCTTCGGAAAAAACCGCGACGGTCGAAATGCCCATCCGGCGGGCGGTCTTGATGATGCGGCAGGCGATCTCGCCGCGATTGGCAATCAGGATTCGCTTGAACATTGCGCTGCAAAATCCCGCGGGGCCGGCAAATTGGCTTTGCGGGGTTGCCGGGAAAATGTCAATCGGGCGCCCCGGTGGCGGCCGGTCAGCCCAGCGGCATCACCACGTATAGCGCACGGTGCCGCTGCCGGCATAAGTCTGCGAGCCGCGGCCGAAGTCGCCGTCGAACTTGGCGAGCAGCGCCAGTGACTTGGTGACCCGCAATTCGGCGCCGGCCGACGCCAACGCGGAGTTCGACGGCGGCGCGGCGCCATTGACCACGAAATTGGCGCCGGGCAGCGCCTGGAACACTGCACCCAGCGCCGGGTTGGGCACCCAATCGTGCGCCCAGGCAAGCCGTGCGCGCAGCGTTAGCGGCATGGCGCCGAGTATCATGGCATCGCCGAAACGGGCGCCGAGCTCGCTGCGCGTATCGGTGGCGTGCATGGCGTTGTAGGTCAGCCCGAAGCCGCCGCCGGTGACATCGGTCTCACTGAAGGTTGGCGTATGGAAGCTCTGCGCTTGCAGCGCGCCGTACGGCGCCAGCCAAAGCGGCGCCAGGTCGTAACGATACCCGGCCTCGAGGCGCCCACCATAGCTCTGGGCATTGAAGCTCCCGGTCAGCTGGTCGCCGAGCGCGAAGCGGTTGAGCGACATCCTGTGATCGGCGAAGGCGGCGGACGCCGCGACGTAAGCCGGGCCGAAATTGGTTTTGCCGTAGACGCCGCCTTGCCACGAGTCGCTGCGGCCGCCGCCGAGCGCCTGCGCCAGATTCCAATTGAGGCTGGCGCCGCCGACCGCAAAGCCCACGGTCGTATCGGGCGTCCAGTGGTAGTCCATGCCGCCGGCGAAGCCGAACGTCTGCGCGGTGAGATTGCTGGAGCCGACCGCGGCATTGCCGTCGGTGGTGTTGCTGCCGCCATACGAGGCGCCCCACGCCGTCCAGCGTTGGGCGAACGAGGCGGGCTTCGGCGGCGCCTTGAGCACGGCGTCGTAGGCCAGTGCGATCTCGGGCGGAAAGCTCGGCTCGTCGGTCGGCGCGAACGACGACACGCCGCCGAAGCCGGTGTCGCCGCGGCCGTTTACAAACGGGTCGAGCATCAGGCCGAGAAACTCGTTCATCAACTGGAACGCCGCGAGCTCTGAGCCGGTCGCCGCCTCGCCGTCCAATTGGGTCAGCGCATTGCCGAGGCTTGGGCCGGTCAGGCTGAACAGCGGGAGAAAGCCGGGCGGCAGCGCGCCGCCGCTGTTGAAGAAATTGTTGATCGCGGTGGCGACACTCTGCTGATTTTGATTGAGCGGCGACTGATTGCCGAGCTGCGCCGTCAAATTCAGGAATACGTCGGTGGCGCTGTACCTCAGGCTGGTAGCAAAGCCCGGGGGCAGATTGGCGTCGGCAACGCCGGCAAAGGTGGTGCCGCCGAGGCCGGCCGTGTGCAGGATGTCATATTGTTTGCCCGTGTAGCTGCCCGGCGCGAACACTGCTTCGACCGTGCCGGCGAGCGCACCGGTGCCCGAGACGTCGGCGGTTGTCGACGTCGTCGGATTGAGCTGAATCAGATAGAAGGCGCCCGACTGAAATGCGAGGTTGCCGGACACGATCATGGCGGTGCCCGGCGATCCGGGCGTGCCGGGCGCGAAGGTGCCGCCGGCATTGACCTGCACCTTGCCGACCGTGCCGTTGCCGACCAGCGTGCCGCCGTTGTTGACGTTAGTCATTTTCGATGTCGCGATCGAGCCGGTGACGTCGAGCACGCCGCCGTTGATACTGGTGGTTCCGGTATAGCTGTTGGTGCCGGTGAAGTTGACCAGACCGGAATTGATGTTGACCGCGTCGACGCCGGAAATCGTGTTGCCGTAGGTGAAGCTGCCCGAGCCGAGCGCGAAATTGACCGTGCCGGTCGACGACTGGCCGACGATATTGCCCGACAGCGTGCCGCCGGTGATGTCGATGGTATCGCCGAGCCCCGACAACAAAATGTCGCCGGTGATCGAGCCGCCCGCCTGGGTGATCGTGGTCGCCGCGCCCTCGCCGGTGACGTCAATGGCTGCTGCGGTGCCGCTGAGGCTGCCGGTATTGGAGATGCCGCCGACCGTGCTGCCGCCGGTGACCACGATGCCGGTATTTGCAACGATGCTGCCCTGGTTGACGACACTGCCACCGACCGACGAAGCGCCGGCAGGCTGCGTTCCAGCCGGGGTGGCGTTGGTGATCAGGATACCCGCGGCGTTTGCCGCGTGAATGACGCCGCCCATGGCGTTAGTGACGTCTCCGGTAACGGAGGCGTTGGACAGCGCGATGCCGGCGTAGCCGGCGCCGCCATTGCTGGTCACCGAACCGCCGTTGGTGAGGCTTCCCGCAGTCGTATTGTTAGCCGCCTGGAGCGGCAGCATCAGGATGCCGAACTGATCCGCCGTGATAGTGCCGGTGGCGGTGTTCTCGACCGAGCCGACGGTCGAGCTGTAGACGGCCATGCCGTTGGGAAAGTTGAACTGGGAGAGGCTCGTGCCTGTCGCGGTGATCGCCCCGCTGTTGCTGACGGCGCCGGCGACAGTGGAGAACCCGACTTCGACGCCGCTCTGGCCCGGGGTCGTAATCGATCCGCTGTTGCTCACCGATCCGCCGACATGGGCCTCGAACACGCCAATCCCCACGGCCGCGTTGCTGCCACTAGGGAAATTAACCGTCGGCGAGAGCGTAAACGTGATGGTGCCGGCGTTGATGACGGAACCGCCGATGTTCACCGGGCTTCCGCTGTTGGTGCCGGTAACCTGAATGGCGGTCCACCCGCTGTGGATGATGTTGTTGTTGATGATCGAACCGTTGACGTTTCCGCCGACGTCGATTCCCAGGCCGGAGACGTCGATCATGCCATTGTTGGTGATCGACCCGGTCACCACCGAGCCCGGAAACACGCCCGCGTCGACGCCGATGCCTTGCAGGGGCTGGCCGTTCACGGGGCCGCTGATGGTGCCGTTGTTGACGATGTTGCCGCTGATCTGCGTGCCGGCGCCAAAGACACTGATGCCGGTCGCCTGCCCGAAGTTGCCCGGCAATCCAAGCACCGTGATCGTGCCGGTCGTATCGTTGGTGACGTCGCCCGCGTGCGTGGCATTGTCGTTGAAGGTCACGCAGTTGATGGCGCCGGAATTGGTGTAAGGCGTGGCGGGATTGACGACACAGGGCGCCGCTTCGGCGGCTCCGCCCCAGCCGAGAACGAGGGCGGCCAGCGAACTCGTCGCCAGCAGCAGACGGCGGCGCTCTGCCGTTCTTCCGCTCATGCCCGACGCTCCCCGACGGGCCGTCTTTGTTTTCTTTGACGGCCCCATCAGAGTAACACCGGCAAAGACCGGCTGAGCCATGGAACGACACAACGCGCACTCAAAGTACGCGACTGTGACTCGACCGCCACTAATTTCACTGTAGCGGCGCGGAAACCAATTTCATGATCGCGACGTGAAATCCACGGCATCTTCAAGCGCAGCGATCAACGGCGCAAGATTGTCGTCATAGCTGCGCCAACGCCCCACGGAGCTGCGGTAAATCGGCTGCCGGACTTGGCTGGCGCTGGCGGTGCGAACCGGCCGGCGCGCTTGATGAAATGCGATGCAGGCCGGATCCCATTCGAGCCCGCAATAATCGACGATCCGGCGCGCCGAGCCCTCGATATCGGCGATGACGTCTTCGTAACGGACTTCGAGCATGCGGCCACGCGGCAGCGCCTCGCGCCAGTGTGTCATGAGGCCGTCGTATTGGCGGTAGTAGCGGCCGAGCTCGGCGAGATCGTAAGTAAAGTCTTGCGGCTGGGCGAACAGCTTGGAGTAGCATGACAGACAGGTGTCGCGCGCATCGCGCGAAACGTGAATGATGCGCGCGTCCGGCAGCGCCATATGGATCAGGCCGGCAAAGACGAAATTGCCAGGCATCTTGTCAGTGATCCGCAATGCATCCGGCGACAGCCGCCGCAAGCGCTCGACATAGTCCTTGCCGAGGTCGCGAAGCGTCTCATCCGACAGACCGGCGACATCGTCGGGGTAACGGCAGAGATTGCCGCTGCCGTCACGGATCTGGTTGGCCAGCCGGCTGAAATCGGTGAGTTCGCCCGCGCCATGAACCGCGGGATGAGCGGCGAGAATCTGTTCGATCAGCGTCGTGCCGGACCGCGGCATGCCGAGCACGAATATCGGCAGGTCCGAATGAAATCCGCCGGGCTTTCGAGCGAGTACGCTGCGATCGAAGCGCGCGCGGATGCGATCGAACTGTTCGAGCGCTTGCTTCTCATCGTAGGTAATAAGCGCGTGCTTCTGCCGATTGCCCTGCCGCATATGGCGAAACGCATCATCGAAACGGCCGAGGTCGTCGTAGGCCTTGGCCAATGCGAAATTCAAGCGAACGCAGGCCGAATGCGGCAGCGCGGCATCGCGCGCCAGGCGTTCCATTGCGATCAGGTGCGTATCGCCCGCCGCGAATTTCTTCGCCTCGGCAAGATTGAAATAGTAACTGATCTGGCGCGGATCGAGCTCGATGGCGCGGCTCAGTTGCTCGCGCGCTCCGGCAAGGTCTCCATCCTCCTTCAGAATGGTGCCGATATTGTTGTGGGTTTCCGGCAGATCCGGCTTGATGGCGAGCGCCCGCCGGAACAAAGCCAGCGCCTCTTGGGGCCTCTGCTGCTCGTAGCGGACCAGCCCCATCGCGTTGATCGCCTCGGCATCGTCGGGAGCGAGCGCGAGCGCGCGCTGTGCCGCCGTTTCCGCATCGCTCACGTTCTTCTGCTCGACGCGGACCGGCACGAAGTAGATCAGCGTCTTGACGTTGTTCGCATCGACCGACAGCGAGCGCGACAGCAACGCCGCCGCCTCGTCGAGCCGCTCGAAGTCCCTGAGCAGCAGCGCGAGGTTGTTGAGGATGTTCGGATCGTTCGGCTTCAGCGCCAGCGCGCGGCGATAGGCGGCCTCCGCCTCCTCGAAGCGGCCGACGTCGCGCAGCACCGTCCCCATATTGCTGATGGCGTCGGCATAGTCGGGGCGCAGCTCGCAGGCGCGGCGATAGGCGGCGAGTGCATCGTCGTTTTTCTTCTGCGCGCGAAACGCATTGCCGAGATTGCTCCAGGCTTCGGCGTAGCCCGGCGAAACGGCGGTCGCGCGGCGATAATGCGCGACCGCGTCGTCGAAGGCCCCGCGCTCGTAATGGACGATGCCGACATTGTTGTGCGCTTGCGCGAGATCGGGGTTGATGGCGAGCGCCGCGCGGCCGGCCGCGAGCGCCGCGTCGGTTTGTCCGGCAAGCCGCAACATCTCGCCGAGATTGCAGTGATAGAGCGCAACCGTGCCGTCGGCGGCGATCGCACGGCGTATCAGCTCGATGGCTGCCGGCAGATTGTTGGCCCGATAGGCGACGAGACCCCACAGATGCAACGCCGCCGCATCATTGGGATCGACGCGCAGGACGTCCCGGCACAAGCGCTCCGCAGGCGCAAGCCGGCCCGCCTGCATGTGCTGCTGCGCCAGCGCCAGGGCTTCGGCAACGGACAGTGACAACGTAACCGGGATTTTTGCCTGATCGCCGTCTCGGTCGGTGCTGTTCACAAGGCGCCTTTGTCTCTCCCTCGCGGTCAAATTCCACGCCTGTGCACATCCGCGCTGCTTGTCAGTCGACGTGGACGTTGGCCTTCTCGACGATGACCTTGTAGGTGGCGGCCTCGCGCTTGATACGGTCGTCGAGCTCGGCGGCGCTCGACGGGATGGTCGCGACGCCGCCGCCGGCGAAGCGTTCCTTGACGTCGGGCATGGCGAGGATCTTCACCACCGCGGCGTTGAGCTTGTCGAGGACCGGCTGCGGCACGGCCTTGGGCGCGAGCAGCACCGTCCAGTTCGAGGCATTGACGTCGCCGCCGCCCTCCTCTTGCAAGGTCGGCCATTCCGGATTGAGTGGCGAGCGCTTGGCCGAGGTTACCGCCAACACCCGGATGTTGCCGCTCGGCACGTGCGGCGCCACGGTCGAGCTGACCAAAACCGCAAGCGGGATGTCGCCGGCAACGAGCGCCTGCGCCGCCGGCGCGCCGCCCTTATACGGCACATGCACGAATTTGGTGCCGGTATTGAGCGCAAACGATTCCAGGATGAGCTGATTGATGCTGCCATAGCCGGGCGTGCCGACATTGAGGATGCCGGGTTGCGCCTCGGCGGCGGCGATGACGTCCTTGACCGTCTTGTAGGGGCTTGCACCATGCGCCGCGAGCACCACCGGCGCGTCGCTGATCGACGCAATCGGCGCGAAATCGCGCTCGACGCTGTACGGCATCTGCTTGAACAGCGCCGGATTGATCGCAACGTCGCCCACGGTGCACATGACGAGCGTATAGCCGTCGGGGTTCGAGCGCGCCGTCAGCTCCATGGCGATGAAGCCGTTGCCGCCCGGCCGGTTCTCCACCACCACTTGCTGGGCCCACGCCTCGGAGAGCTTGGCGCCGACGATGCGGGCGGCGATGTCGGAAATGCCGCCGGGCGCGTACGGCACCAGGATGCGGATCGGACGGGTCGGATAATCCTGCGCCCGAAGCGGCGCGGCGCCGGCCGTGACAGCTGCGGCGACCGCGAGAAGCACGGCAGCAATGGCGCGCAGTGAAGAAGAAAGTGTTCCGTTCATCGGGCTCCTCGTAACTCCGTTGTCCTAGTGTCGAAACCACAGCGCGGCGGCGAGCGCGATCGCCAGCAGCGCCGACACGCCCTGCCAGAAGCGGACCGGCGAGCGCTCGTAGGGCGTCAGCGGCCGGCGCATCGGCGACGACGCGCGCGAGGGCCCGCGTTCCATCTCGGTGGCGAACTCGTTGATATCGCGGAAGCGCTCGTTCGGATCGGTGGCGACGGCGCGCGCCAGCGTCGCCTGCAGCCAGGCCGGCAAATCGGGGCGCAAGTCGCCGAGCGGGGTCGGCCGGGTCTGGCGCGACGGGCTTACCGCATCGAGATTGCCATAGGGAAATGCACCGCCCGAGAACGCGCGGAACATGGTGACGCCGAGCGCATAAATGTCGGTCGCTTCGTTGCCGGGTTCGCCGGCGAGCATTTCGGGGGCCATGTAGGCGAGCGTGCCGGGAATGTCTTCGGGGGGAAAATCCTCAAGACCGGGCACCCGCACCACGCCGAGATCGATCAGCTTGAGCGAGCCTTCGGCCTCGAGGATTACGTTGTCGGGCTTGATGTCGCGATGGATGATGCCGGCGCGGTGCAGCGCTGCAACGCCGCGCGCGAGCTTGATCGCGACATTGCGGCCCTCCTCCAGCCCGACCGCCGGGCGGCGTGCGAGCCGCGTCGAAAGCAGCTCGCCCTGATAAAGCGGCATCACGGTGTAGAGACAGGTCTGCCGCCCCGGCGGCAGCTCGATGATGCGGCCGACCCAGGGACTGTTCACCCGCGCGCCGACCCAGGCCTCGCGCACGAAGGCGGCGTGATAAGTGGCGACCGCCGCAACTTGCGGCTTGGGAAATTTCAGCACCACCTCGCCGCCTTCGATCTCGTCGACGGCGCCGAACAGGCGGCTGTAGCGGCCGTCGGACACCAGCACCTTGAGCAGGAAGCCGTCGACCGTCTCGCCGACGATCGGCACCGCAATGAGCGGCAGCTGCATGATGTTGGCGCCGATCTCGGTGGTCGATTCCGCGGTCGGCAGTTCGACCACGTCGACCACCAGCGCGGTGCAATTGTCGGTCGAGCCGGCATCGAGGGCGGCCGCCACCAAGGCCCGTGCGGTATCCTCCGACGCCGAGCGCTCGCGCAGAATCTCGGCGATGGCGTCGGGCGACAGCGTGCCGTGCACGCCGTCGCTACAGAGCAGGAAACGGTCGTGCAGGGCCGTGGGCTGCGTGGCGTAGTCGAGGCGGACCTCGGCCTCGACGCCGAGCGCGCGGGCCAGCATGTTGGAGCGGCCGCCGCCGGTCGTGCCCTCGCGCACGTGGTCGGTGGTCAGCAAGGTGAGGCGGTCGCCGGCAAAGCGGTAGGCGCGGCTGTCGCCGACATGCAGCACGTGGGCGATGCGCCCGCGCAGCACGACCGCGGTAAACGTGCAGCCCATGCCGGCGAGCGCCGGATCGCGTCTGCCCTGGCCATAGATCCAGCCGTTGAGCGAGCTGATGACGGTCGCCGCGGCGCGGCGCACTTCCATGGTCTCGGGCAGATCGCAAAAGCCGTCGAGAAAGCCGCGCACCGCGGTCTCGGCGGCGACGCGGCCGCCCTTGGCGCCGCCGATGCCGTCGGCCACCGCCGCCACCACATCGTTGCGCGGCTTCGGCAGCTCCCAGCCGAACACGGCGCCGCCGAAGTCCTCATTGCGCTGGCGCGGCCCGGTCTCGGAAGCGAACCCGACACTCGCCTTGACGCCGGAATACCGCTCAGCCATCGCGATGCTCAGATATCCGTCGGGCCGCGATGGTCAGCCGGGAAGATGGTGGGGCGGGTTCAATTCCGCGCTCGCGGCTTCAATGGTCGAGCAGGCAGCGATGAAAGTACATGTTGCCGCCCATGGAGGATGCGAACACCACGGTAAGATCGCCGGATTTAAGATCAAGCGCGTAGCGCCAGCCGTCGCTCGCATCGCGCCACGCGATCTTGGTGTCGCTGATGCTGGCCGGATTGGTGTCGACCGTGCCGCGATCGTAGTCGACCTTGATTTTCCAGCTCGTGCCGCTCGATTTGTTCACGCAGGTGATCGACCGCTGGCCATGCCGGGTCTCGGCGCTGATCGCCGGAGTGGCAAGACCGACCACCAACGCGGCAGCGATTATGGCCAATGAACGAGTTTGCTTGCTCATTGACCCAGTTAGACCAGCAACCCGCTTCATTTGTCGTGCCTACTTTATAGTCACTATGCGGTTTTTATAGTCATCCACCCTCAGGCTCCGCCACAACCTTCATCAGAACGCATGCCCAGTCAATGCGCGATTGGCTGGCATAGTTCTTGCGAAGTCCCCAGGCGTTCGGCTGTGTGCCTTCCGGCGCGCAGACCGCATTATTGGGGAAGGCAACAATGGCACTCGTACCGTCACCACAATGGCTCGACACAGGCGACAACGCCTGGCAGTTGGCAGCCGCAACATTCGTCGGTCTGCAGAGCATACCCGGCCTCGTCGTTCTCTACGGCGGCGTCGTCAAGAAGAAGTGGGCGATCAACTCCGCCTTCATGGCGATGTACGCCTTCGCTTCGGTGCTCGTCGTCTGGGTTCTGTTCGATTACAACATGGCCTTCGGGCATGCTTGGCTCTCGCTGTTTGGGCAAACCTTCCTCGGCGCGCCGAGTCTCGCGACCGGGGCCGCGTTTACGACTGGACAAGCCATCGTTCCGGAGGCGGCCTCGGGCATGCCGCCGATGGCGTTTCCGATGGCGACGCTGATCTACTTCCAGTTCGTGTTCGCGGCGATCACCGTCATCATTCTCGCGGGCTCCGTGCTCGGCCGCATGAACTTCACGGCCTGGATGATCTTCTGCCCGGTGTGGATGACGCTGGTTTACACCGTGGGCGCGTTCAGCCTCTGGGGCGGCGGCTGGCTCGCCGGCCTCGGCGTGGCGGACTTCTCGGGCGGCTACGTCATCCATCTCGCCGCCGGCACGTCTGGCTTCGTCGCCGCATGGGTCATCGGACCGCGCATCCAGGCGGACCGCGACAACTTCCCGCCCAATAGCTTGCTGGTGACGCTGGTCGGCGCCGGCATCCTGTGGATCGGCTGGAACGGCTTCAACGGCGGCGACCCGTACTTTGCCAACGCCGACGCCGGCGCCGCGGTGCTCAACACCAACACCGCTACCGCCGTGGCGCTGCTGGTCTGGACGCTGATGGACAAGTTCGCCTACGGCAAGCCGTCGGTGATCGGCGCGGTCAACGGCATGATCGCGGGCCTCGTCGCCATCACGCCCGGCGCCGGCTATGTCGACGGCTGGGGCGCGATCGCCATCGGCGTCGTCGCCGGCATCATCCCCTGGCTCAGCATGAACAAGCTGCAGAAGACCAGCTGGATGATGAA
>Ga0335081_10008443_pt1 | contig 16524 bp, 14 predicted proteins | sample Lox_Sample_35_FD_206713 | JGI IMG/M metagenome (GOLD analysis project Ga0335081, IMG submission 206713) | Soil microbial communities from Loxahatchee National Wildlife Refuge, Florida, United States - Lox_Sample_3.5 | ecosystem: Environmental > Terrestrial > Soil > Wetlands | place: USA... | reverse complement strand
GACGTTCCAAAGATCCGAGTGCTGCCAGCAACATATCCGCCCGCTTCCGGATCATCTCGAAGGTCTGTTCGACCTTTGTCATGATGCGCTCCGCATCTATTGGTCCGACGTCCGGAACGTCCCATATGTCGATCGTCTGCCGGATTGGGTCTATCCAATCCTCGCAGAACTGATGGTGTTGGCGCTCCATGAACACAAGGACGTCGCTTGCCCGGACGAGCGCGGCCGTCGTCTGCTGCCACGAGGCAGCCGCAAAACGTTTCAGGCCGTGTTCGCCAAGAACGCGGGCCGCGTACGGCGCGATAGGGACGCCACCGTTTGACGCCGTCCCGACACCGCTCGACAACACGCGAACTCCCGGAACGCCTTTGGACGCGCAGTATGCCTCGGCGAGACGGCTGCGGTATATGTTGCCGGTACAGATGAAGTGTATGGTCATGTTGGCTGGCCCGAACTCGATACGATGTGGCACTTGGCGCAAAATCTGCTGGAAAGAACGTCCTTAGAGTATCTCCCATCGCGACGCCGACCCCGCGTGGACCTTCCTACTTCTTCGCCTCATTTTCCGCTTGCAGAAAAGCTTCCACATTGCTCTTGTCAATCAGCGTAGCGCCCGTATTCACATAGACGGGGATAGGGGATCTGCTATCTTTCGGAAACTTGCCCTGGAGCGATGCCGGCTTGTGATGATGGAGGTCATCTAAGTTCTTCAGGCCGTAGAATGCCATGGTGTAGGGCTTCTGTGCCAAGGTTGCGGCGATAACGCCCTTCTGAATCCATTCCAGGGTCCGCGGGTCTGTGTCCATGGCGATGACTACCTTGTTTTTTACATACTTCCGGCTTAGGACCTCCGCCACCTCGGCACAGGCGCTGGCTTCAAGGCAAAGAAACGCATCCACCGCGTGCGATCCCCGTTCTACCAGATCCATCGTGCGATCGAACGCGACGCGCGCGTCACCTTTGATATCGACGATCTCTGCAACATGAATATCAGAGCTGTTGGAGAAGGCATCCAGATACCCGTTCAACCGCTCTTTCAGATTGGTCTGCTCAGGCATCGTGAAGAAGAGCACGCTACCTTTGCCGCCCAAGGCCTTGACCGCGATACGACCTGCCGTGCGACCTGCCTCGCGGTTATCGGTGCCGATGAACATCAGGCGCTTACTGCCAGGCGCATCCGAATCTATCGTGATAACTGGAACCCCTCGGGCGATAGCCGCGTCGATTGCCGGCGTGACAACCACCGGGTCCGCGGCGGAAACCAAAATGCCTGTCGGTTTCCCGGCGAGAATACGTTCGAAGGCGTCGCGTTCTCCCTTTGGATCATAGGTGTCCGGCCCGACCATTTCGGCCTTCACGCGTAGCTGCGCCGCTGCCGTCAGCAAACCGTTGGCCGCCGTCTGCCAGTACGGAAGCTTGATGTTGGTGGAGACGAGGTAGTAGATCTCGTCCGGTTCGTGCTCAGATCTGCCGCAGTTCAGAAGCAGTAGAACCAGAGCGGCTAGGAATACGCGACCTGCAAGCTCTCTTGACATGAGGACCTCCTTGAAGTTGCTGCTTATGAAGCGCTTGAGCTTCGAGAGTTCGCATTTTCATCGAAACACCCATGTCGACCCTTGGGCTCATCCCGCTTCACAAGAAAGGATTCCGCCAAGTTTACGCGCAGCGTCCGCCGTGCCAGCGCAATTTATTCGGCGGTGTCGCTCCGTGTACCATCCGAGCGAAATACTACAGCCGCTGTGACCCTAAATCACGCCCAATCGACTCTATTGAGACTGATCCAGAAACGTTGTGATTGGTCCGGGCTAACGGTCCCCCTCGTTCGCGTGTGGACCATCCGGCAATTCCGCTATCTTGGAGGTAGATTAATGCTCGCCCGTGCTGACGATTCCGTGCTGGTGATTATCGACGTTCAAGAGCGCCTGGCGGCAGCCATGAGCCCTGGGGTGCGAGCGGGCGTGATGCGGAACGTTCGTATCCTGCTGGAGGCTGCCACGCGTCTGGGTGTGCCGGCATTGGCAACGGAGCAATATCCGAAGGGACTCGGCCCGACGGTAGCCCAGGTAGCCGAGATGCTCCCTGCAGGCACTCCGCGTTTTGAGAAGACGTGTTTCTCATGTGTGGGCGCGCCATCGTTTTCCGCAGCGCTGAACGAGACCGGCCGGACGCAGGTGATCCTGGCCGGCATGGAGGCGCACGTGTGCGTCCTCGAATCAGCGCTTGAGTTGCGAGCTGTCCGTCAGGGGGTGTTCGTCATTGAGGACGCCTGCTGTTCCAGAAACCGGGAACACCATGCCAACGCGATGTATCGTCTGCGCACGGCGGGCGTCTTGGTGACTAATACCGAGTCTGTTGTTTTCGAGTGGCTCCGCGATGCTCGCCATGAGCACTTTAAGGCCATCTCGGAACTCCTGCGCTAGGAACGGGTGCACCTACTGCGTGGCCGCCTCCCCGGCCTTCGCTTTCCGAGTGTGCTTCACATTGTCCCGCCTGCCGCCGCGACTTTATATGGGCGTCGCTCCTTTCGCGCCGGCGCGCCCCACGCACGCCAGGCTGCACCAATAACCCGCATCGCCTCCGTGCGGTCAAATGGCTTTGCCAGCACATCGTAGGCGCCTCGGTTCAGGGCTTCGGCCCACAGGCGTTCGTCTGCCAGCCGGGAAGTGACGATGAGAGCCGGCGGATCGGGCAGGATGGTCACCTGATCGAGGACCTCCCTCCACGAACCTGGCGGCAAGTCTCGCTCACAGATGACAATTTCGAATTGACGTGTACGCAGGGCAGCAAGCGCGGAGCCGAGCGTGGCGCAGGCGTTGACTTTGAATGTACGGCTCGGGTCGAGCGTGCCTTGCAGGCGATCAAGAATGTTTTGCAGGAAGAAGTGGTCCTCTTGCATCGGGCTTATAGACAAAACCGGAGCGATTCCGTTCGTCGTGATCTCGGGGGAGCTATTCATTACGACATCCTTCCCACCACGCTTCTCCTCTTTCAGGAGCCCAAGAAAGAACATGGGAAATTGGCGGCAGTTACGCTGTTCGTGATTGTTCGCTTTTCAGTCGCGTTCCAGTTGAGCTAATCAGGTCTCGTTCCGGTTGAGCTGATCCTCTGCGGGCGATCCAATGGGACAACCCCTCTCCAGCCAAATACAAATAAGCAAGGCGGGCGCTATTCACGTGATTGGTGGCGGGAATTTCGCTTGATCCGTCACCGGTGGGCGATTTGTGGAGGCGCCGCGTTTGCTTGGCCATTACTGCGAATTCCTTTTCGGTTCAAAACGGTGGCGCCAGCAGGCTCCGCGTGCGGACACGCAGAACCTTAACACGGACCGAGCTGCGCAGCCGGCCCTCAGCTTCAGACCTATTCCTGGGCTGGATTACTTTAATTATCGGACTATTAACTCTCAAAGTAAAGATTTTTTAATCCTCAAGCGGTCCGAATCGGACTACTCGTCCGATTTGACCCAGACTATTTCGGAGCAGCGAGAACCTCATCGGTAGATACAAGCTCACGATGGCGACATCCAGCCAACGCGCCTCACGCGTCCAGGAAATTCATCTCATGTCCCGGACGGCGACTTCCTTGCCAGCCGAAATCCTTCATAGGCCAGATACCCCATGACGACGGCGGCGATCACGCTTGCCCACAGGGGCAGCGAAATGCCGTACACGACGAACGAGATGGCGAAAACGAGTCGGAGCAGGTGTCCGAGGGCGATGAGCCCGAAGACCACCCCGGCGACGACGGAGAAGACGTGTTGGCTCATAACTGTTTGCCTCCACCTTTGTTCTACACCCGCCGCATCCTCAGCGAAACCCCGGCAGTCAAAGGCCGAAACCGCATCCCCCAGCGTCCGGCTCTACCGCGAGGAAATAATCTGATGTGGAAGTGAAAGGCTCCTGCATGGAAAGTCAGGCACCGGTGCGAACGTTCCCCAGACGTCCTGTACAAAACCGCACGCGGCTTTGTCTTATGCAAGGAGGAGCGAATCATCACGTTTGAGACCTGCCTTCACCTCCAGCAGGGCGTGCAGCGGAATTGAGAGAGCGTGTGTGCTATCGGTTAGCTTGATCCCAAGTACGTTGACAGTCGTCGCGCGCTGGGAGCAGTCGCCCGGCAAAAGGGCCAAACTCGACGGCGACGGGCGCACGTTCCAGGAAGTCTCACTAGAGCGGCAGAAGGATGCGGCATGAATCGCGCATTACCGCCGGTTGCTCATCCGAGAATCCTACTTGGCAATTACCGGAATTGCCGTAAACGCGAAGGCGTTGAAGCGAAGACCGAGGACACTGAGCTGCCCGCTCGCAGAACTGTGAAATTCGATCACTCCGCGACGTTGAGACGTCTCCGGCCAGCGTTGCGACGACACGAACGCCATGTGTCCCTGGCCCGGCAAGACGAGGATGTCGTCGCCGATCACAGCACCGCTTTCGTCGCGAATTGTGACTGCCACGGTGGCGTTTCCGGTGGAGAGGTTGGCCAGCCCGAAACCGCTCGCGAGCTCGCCGCTATGGTCAAACCACACTGCATAGGTTCCAGCGTTGCGCGTTTCGAGGGGCACCGCGACCTCCTGGATGCGATCGTTCAGCGTCAGCCCAAAGACGCCGAACGCAGTGACAGCACCGTCGGTGACGAGTTGTGCCCAACCCTGCTGAGTTTCTTGATTCGCCGAACCAATGACTTCGAAAGTCAGCGAAGCTCCCGCGGCCAGAGTCCGCCCGATCGTCGATGCGATCACCGGGCCCGTAGATGAGGAACCTGGGAAGGTGAGAGAAAGTGACAGCGGACGGCCACCGTCGTCGAAGAAGTTCAGGCGTGCCTCGGCCGAGACGGTCCCGGAGTTCACCAACACAAACGTCGTCTTCCAAGAACCACCCACCGCCAGATGGGCAATCGAACCCGCGACGTTCATGACGGGGGAAGGCGGTCCGCTAACACTGACGTTCAGCGGCGAGTAGTAGTCTCGAGCATCACCATACGCCCACAAGTTAGCGCCCAACTGGAGTCGGGTTGCGCCTGCGGGAATACTCACGTTGATGGGTCCGTTGCCCACTTTGAACGGCTTGCCGACAATCTGGCCTCGCTCATCGGCGAATGTGCCGACCAATTCCATGAAGTAGATCGGGTAGGTTGCCGGGTCCATGTATTTGCTGGGGGCGTACGCCAGACCATTGAGGGCGCGATCGTTGGCCGGGGCGAAAACCGCCGCGGGGTATCCGTTTGCGTCCACGCAGGTGGCCGTGCTGACGTACGTTCCGGCACACCAAAGACCGGAGACGTATTGAATCGTGAGAACGTCGCCGGCGCGGAATCCGAAGCCATCCGTGGCGCTAAAAACGGCGGGCTGTGTGTACAACGTGAAGGCGCTATCCGCATAAGGATAGGCGTAGTTGATCGAGAGCGTGACCACCCATGGGCCCGCCTGGGCGGAGATAGGCTTCGCGACGGTGATATTACCAGCGCCGACAGCACCGTTGGCCCACACTAGCGTCAGAACCAGGCTAATCAGCCCGAATCGGCCCATAAGGACCTCCTTCGCAGAAATTATACGCCGCAAAACAGATGAATCGGTCTGAAACTGCCGTTCGGGTACACGTTGTCCCGGCACCACTGGCGTCGCCGCCGTGCTGATTGCCGCCGAGCGTGACACCAAGTGGCTGAGTGAACTCCTGCCCGCGCGGCCTGGCCCTTCGACCTCATCCCATCATCTTTAAGGCACCTTTATTTAGACGCCAGAGGGTCCGGGCCGGAAGATCAGTGAGTGCAACGACGAAGTATTACTTTGTGGTAGTTGCTCCGGCGAACTTCGACCCCTTCACTAAAGTTCCGGTGGCGATCAATGCGTTCCTCACCACGGGCACCACGGCGGCCGACGGCGACTTCCTTGATCACACTTTCGCGGAAGCGAAACTCCTGGTCCGCGCCGATTCCCCTACTTATCTAGGCGCCACTACACAAGACACGAGTGAATCCTGGAAGGCCATCCGCGGTCGCTGGCGCTGCAAGGATGAGGGTTGCCAATGTCGCAAGAATTCCAGCGGTCATCAAGTGCAGGATGCCCGCTCCGATTGAATCAGTCAAACGAGGGACAGTTGAGGCAGGATTGGCGCTTGCTCTCAGCGCTGCCGTAAACCATCGCGGTGATGTTTTTCACGGCGTTCCCTCCGTTGTGAACCTCTGCCTGATGGCCTCTTTCTGTCATGTTCAACCTCGTTCGTTCCCCTAGTTCTCCCCTAGCAGGCGCCGACGCGTCTTCCGGCATCAAGGCGCCGTCGCCCGCCCAGTTGCGCTTTCTTTTCAATGAGTATGCGCGACTGGGCCTCCGAACGGGCGACCAAACGATATAAACGCGCGAAGCGGAGGTGGATTTAGTCACGGATGTTACAATTTTTGTGTTAGCGGGGACACTGTTGTCGGGGATCACGGAGCTGCTGATCGATTGGAACCAGGGGGACAAAAGCGCTCTGGATCGCTTGATGCCCCTTGTTTACAATGAGTTGCGCGTCGTGGCGCGGCATCATCTCGCCGCCGAGGATCGGGAACATACCCTACAGAGCGCGGCGCTGGTCAACGAGACGTATCTCCGCCTAGTGGACCAGGATCGCGTGCAATGGCGGAACCGGGCGCATTTTTTCGCCATCTCTGCCCGTATGATGCGCCGGATTCTGGTGGACCATGCGCGCCAGCGCCGCGCGGCAAAACGTGGCGGCAGCCAGCCCAGGCTTTCTCTCGATGAGTCCGCAGGAGTCCACGGGCGAGCGGACGTGGATATTGTCGCGCTTGACCAAGTCCTGGAGGTTCTGGCGAAGCTCGATGCGCAGCAGGCGCGTGTGATCGAGCTCCGGTTCTTCGGCGGCTTGACGATCGAAGAGATCAGCGAAGCTCTGGATATCTCAGCCGCCACCGTAACCCGCGACTGGGTCACCGCCAAAGCCTGGCTGTTTGATCAGCTCAAAGGTTCGGCATCCGAAGGCAGGAGCGTCGACCAATGACCGCCGAACGTTGGCGCGAGGTCCGGGATATCCTCTACGCGGCGTCCCAACTGACTGCCGAACAACGCCTGCGCTATCTCGACGAGCAGTGCGCCGCCGACGGGGCTTTGCGCGCCGAAGTGGAGAAACTTCTTTCGGCGCTCGATCATTCCGGCGAGTTTCTCGAACCGGATTCGGGCAGTACCACGGCGCATTCCCAGAACTTGCGTATCGGCCCTTATGTCATCCTGGACCAAGCCGGCCGCGGAGGCATGGGTGTCGTCTATCACGCGGTGCGCGATGACGACTACCGGCAAGAGGTAGCCATCAAGCTGGTTAAAGCCGGTACCGAGACCGACTTCCTGATCGGCCGATTCCGCCTGGAGCGGCAGGCCCTCGCTCTGTTGAACCATCCCAATATCGCCCGCTTGCTGGACGGCGGGACGACACCGGATGGCCGGCCGTATCTGGTGATGGAGTGGGTGCAGGGACGGCCCATTACAGAACACTGCCAGACCGCGCGCCTGGGCTTGCGGGAGCGCTTGAAATTGTTCTTGGATGTTGGTGATGCAGTGGAGCATGCCCATCGGAACCTTGTTGTCCACCGCGATCTGAAGCCTTCCAACATCTTCATTACTTCCGACGGGCGCCCCAAGCTTCTCGATTTTGGCATCGCCAAAATCTTTTCTCCGCAAGCCAGCGATGAGCCTGTGACCATGACCGTCGCGGGCGCTCGCATGCTGACGCCCGACTACGCCAGTCCGGAACAGGTCCGGGGCGAAGCCGTAACAACGGCTACCGACGTTTATTCGCTCGGCGCGGTGCTCTACGAGATCCTGACCGGTTGTAGACCGCTGAAGTTGGAAACGCGCACGGCGGCCGAAGTGGAGCGCACGGTTTGCGAGCAGGAACCGCTGCCTCCTAGCGCCGCCGCAACTTTGGGAATTCCCTCGCGTGAACTGCGCGGCGATCTGGACAACATCGTGCTCAAGGCCATGCAGAAGGAGCCGCGGCGCCGTTACGGTTCCGTTAACCAGTTCTGTGAGGACATTCGACGCCACCTGGACGGTCTTCCGGTAATCGCTTGTAAAGACACTTTCGCGTATAGGGCCGGCAAGTTCGCTCGCAGGCATCGGGCCGGCGTCGTCGCCGCGGCCCTGGTCTCTGTTACACTGGCGGCCGGTGCGGCAACTACGTTCTGGCAGGCCCGGGTCGCCATCGAGCAGCGCAGGCGCGCCGAGCGCCGTTTCAATGACGTCCGCAGGCTCGCCAATTCGTTCCTGTTCGAATTTTATGACGCGATTGATAACCTTCCCGGTTCGACACCGGCGCGTTCTTTGGTTGTTAAGCGCGCCCTCGAATACCTCGATGGCTTGGCCGCCGAAGGCCGTGGAGATCCCACCTTACAAATGGAGATCGCGTCTGCCTACGAACGAATTGGGGAGGTTCAGGGAGATCCCCAGTATCCGAACCTGGGCGATTCTCAAGGCGCCTTGGCGAGCTCAAAAAAGGCGCTGGCCATCCGCGAAGCGCTGTCGCAGGCAGACCCTCAGAATCCCAAATTGCGGCTGGCATTGGCCTCGATTCACCGGCAGATCAGCGACATTCTCGATCTGACCAGCGACTCGGCGGGCACAATTGAACATTCCGGACAGGCGTTAAAGATCTACGAAAGCTTGGCAGGGACCCTGGCCAACGACCCTACGTTTCAGAATCAGCTGGTGATCCAGACCTACCATCATGCACATTTATTGGCGGGCGGAGCCGACATCGAGGGAGCCGCGGCCGGCTACAGAAGGGCGGTGGAGCTGAGTCAGCGCATGATCGCGCAGAATCCTTCTGATCCTGAGGCGAAAACCCACCTGGCTACGAGTCTCGACGGCTTGGGGAACGTTCTTCAGGATAAAGGAGACACCGCCGGCGCATTGGAAAATCGCCGGAGAGGCTTAGAAATTCGACAGGAACTGACAAAATCCGACCCGCACAACGCGCACTACCTGCGCCAGCTTGGTTTTTCTCATCACAATGTAGGTCTCTCCCTGACCGAGGCTGGCGAACTCTCGCAGGCCCTGGAGCACTTCCGCAGTGAGTTGGCTTTGTTTGAATCGCTCAGGGCCTCGGATCCCAAAGACGCCCAGGCGAGCCGCAACGTATCCCTCGCCCATAAACAAATCGGTGACGTCTTCATGCGGATGGCGCATTTCCATCCAGCCCTCGACGAGTATCGTAAGTCCCTGCTCATTGATCGCGATCTGTCGTTGGCCGATCCTGCGAACACGCAGGCCATTCTGGATTTGTCGTTCAGCGAAGGTAAAGTCGGATTTGCTTTGGGAGAACTGGGAGAAACCGGCGACGCTTTGGCCGTTTTGCACAAGAGCGTGGCGAGGCAGGAATCTCTCTCAAACCGGGATCCGGACGATGATGCGCTCGACGGCCACCTGGCCAACAGCTACACGCGCTTGGCCCACTGCCTGCTGCGAAGCGGGGACACGAAGGCTGCGGTTGAATACTACAGCAAAGCGCTCGCCGAACGGTTGAAATTGTCCCGGAAGAACTTCGGCAGCAACGCGAATCGAGGGGCTCTGGCGGAGTGCTATGCCAACCTCGGCAAGAGCGTTGCGGCCAGTAACCGAGCGGAAGCTCTCGAGCAGTACAGCAAGGCCATCGAGTTGCTCGATTATCTGACCGCCACCGACGTGAATAACGCGCGGTATCGAATTCGTCTGGCCGACAGCTTGGCCAACAAAGCACGTCTCTATGCACAGATGGCTGCGACAACCGATGAGGCCCTGTCCCTCCGGCTTCAGCAGTGGAACACTGCGAGGTCCCTTTACGGGCGGAGCCAGGACTTATTGCAGGAGTTAGACCGCGGCGGAAAACTCAGCGTCGGAGACCGGCAAAGGCCGAGGGAGATTGCACGAGAGTTAGCCGGTTGTGACAATTCGATCGCCAAGTTACAAAGAGATCACTAGAGAGAGAGAGAGTATCCTGAAAGGTCCGTCCGTGGCCACGAAAGACCAGCTCGCCTTCCTTGAGGTGCTGAGTTGGCTCAAATTCTTCCCAGCAGACGGGCGACATTGAACCTTGGCTCACGGTCGAACCTGGCGCCAGGTCAAAAGCGTGAAACGCTACTGTCCTGCTCGTACGGCGGGCTCCTGGCCGTGGCGGTCTGTCGCCGGAGCTATCGTCCGCCGCGATAGAACACACGCCAGATTTTCCCGTGCTGGCTCTCGCTGATGAACAGCGATCCATCGGGCGCTTGGGCGACTCCGTCGGCGCGCGCGCGAGCGTCGTCGGGATTCATGAGGGGAGTCTTGCCGGCAAAGCCCGAAGCAAAGATTTCGAAGTTGCCCGCGGGCTTCCCGTCCGCGAACGGTTGGAACGTTACGTTGTAGCCCTCCTGCGGCATGGGCGCCCGGTTCCAGGAGCCATGAAACGCGATGAACGCGCCGTTCTTGTAGTGCGCGGGAAATTGCGAGCCGGTGTAAAACGTTAAGTCAACCGGCGCCCAGTGTGCAGGGAAGCTCGCGATGGGAAGATCAAACTGGCTGCACCGGCCCACCTTCTTGCCATCGCCGCCGTACTCCGGGGCTAGGAAGAGCCGCTTCTCCAAGTAATCGTAGACACAATACGGCCAGCCGAAGTTTGCGCCCGCTTCCGCCACGCGATACATGGGTTCGGCAGGCCGCTCAGCGTTCTCCTTCGCCGTGAACATGCCGGGCCAGAGGGTGTCCAATTGGTCCCGGTTGTTCATCACGATGTACAAAGCGCCGTCATGCCATGCAATGGCTGGCATCTGACGCATGCCCGTGGCAAAACGGGTGCCATCTTCTTCCTTCTGCCCGAGCTTGCTCTCTGAGAATTTCCAAATGCCGCCGTGCTTTTCGAGCAACTCACAGGGGTCCTGTCCGGGTACCTTGGGCCTGCGGTTTTTCGGTTGGCAGGCGTTGGACGGCGCGCCGATGTTCACGTAGAGGCTGCCTTTCCCGTCGAACGCGATGCCTTTGTCGCCATGTTCTTCCACTCCGGGCAAACCCGAGACCACGATTTCCGGCGGGCCGGGCGGCGTCAACTTGCCCGGCGTCATCTTGTATCGCTCCACCGAATGAAAGTGGGCGAGATAAAGGTAGCCATTTTGCAGCGCGACGCCGGTCGTACTGTCCTCGCCGATCCGCTCCTTGACCTCGAAGCGACCGTCACCGTTGGTGTCGCGCAATGCCATCACGCCGCCCTTTTTACCGTTCGCCTGAAGGGCAACGTAGATGTCCCCGTCTGGCGATACCGCGATGTGCCGTGCGGGCCCAATGTTATCCGCCACTACCAGAGCGCAAAAGCCCGGTGGGAGTTGGATCCCGCCATTGTCCGGATCGCAGGCAGGCGCACTGGCGGCCATCAGACTGACCGTCATCGACAGGAACAATGCCGCGGCCCCTCCGGCCGCACCGCAGTTGTGTAAGGCACGTTTTTCCATAACTGTTTAGGATACAAGACAGCTTCGCGTTCTCGCTGATCCTCGTGCGATAGTTACACTACAGAAATGGTCCGAAAAGTCCTTCTAGCGGCTGCCGCCATCCCGATCGCTCTTGCGTTTGCCGAGCCCTCGGTTTGGGATGGAGTGTACTCATCCGCGCAAGCCAAACGGGGCCAGGCACTCTATGCGAAGGCGTGTGCGTCCTGCCACCGCGAGGACCTCGAAGGCCATGGACCGACGCCATCGCTGGCAGGTTCGGAATTCCGCGATCGGTGGGACGGCCAAACGCTGGACGACTTGTTCGAAAAAATGCAGGCGACTATGCCGGGCGATCATCCAGGAAGCCTAAGCCGCGAGGACAATGGTGCGATTCTGGCGTTCATTCTTCGCTCCAATGAAATGCCGGCGGGCGAAAAGGACCTAACGACCGACAGCGATTCGCTGGCGAAGATTCGCTTCACAGCCGCGAAACCGAGCCGCTAGTTCATCGCTCCCAGGCCGTGCACGTATCCGCACTTCCGGCACAACGAGAACGCTTCCGCGTTGTCGACGTGATGCTTTACACGTGGGAGCGTCTGCAAATAGGCGAAAACTGCCCGCAAATCTTCCGTCTCCATCTCGCGAAAATACGGCCAGGGCATAACGGGGTTGATCTTGCGGGCATCATTCCATCCGGTGCGCATGACCTGCACAAACATGTGCTCGTCATAATATGGAATGCCGGAGGGAGCGGGTGTGATATTGGCGCTGGCCACATTGCCCCAGGCTCCCTGGAACGGCATGCCGCCGGCGAACGCCATACCGGGCAGATCCTCTTCGTTCTGACGCGGTGTGTGGCAATAGGTGCACGCCGCTGCTGCAACCAGGTATGCGCCACGCCTCTGCGGCGTCGAAAGGTCCGGCGAGAAACGGTGAAGCCGCGGCGGCAATGGCTTCATGTGCGCCATCACCGCTTTCGGAATCTCGGATTTAGGCAGAGCGTTGTGCAGCGGCGGAAGCGACCGCACGTATACGATGATGGAGGCCAGGTCCTCATCGGAGAGCTGCGAGAACTGGCGATAGGGCATCTCGATATACAGCGTGCGCCCGTCGTGTCCGATGCCCTGGGTCAGAGCGCGGAAGAAATCCTGGTCGGACCACGTCCCGGCGCCAGTTTCGCGATCCGGAGTGATGTTGGGAAACGTGAGGCGAAATCCGGGATGTAGAACCCTGCCCCCACCGAATCGGCCGGCCGCCGGCAGACCGCCGGGCGAACTCACCCAATCGCGTTCGGAGTGGCAGTGAAAACAGATCGCTACTGCATTCGCCAGGTATTTGCCGCGCTGCAGTCTGGCAGGCGTTCTTTCTAACGGAAAACGCAGCGGCGACTTTCCACAACCGAGGGACAGTGCCAGGAGGATAAGAGCGCGCCCGCGAAGGCGAGTGGTGAACGCCATCAACCTGGCTAGGCGCCGTCCACCCATTAGAGGTGTTGGCCGCTCGTTCATAGTCATCCGATACAACGCGCCAGCCCGGAATTCCGGCCGGCGTACCGTTTGCGATCTCCGACTTTAGCAGAGTCGCGGCGATCACTGAGACCCGGCGACCCGTACAATTGACGTACACAACTGAGCAGGATGAGGAAAGTTTCGCGTATCATCGCGGTAGATCCCTGTGCCCCAGAACTTGCGCCTGCGCGCCTTTAATTCGAAGCGAAAAAACAGATTCGCCGCCTTTTCAATCCTGACGCTGGCAGCGGCCCGAGTGGCAGCCTGTCAGGCTCCGGATGCCAGACCATGGGCGGGCGAATTACATGACGGCAGCGGCCACGCCATTGCCGATGCTGTCGTTGTTCTGCGGGCAGGTTCCACGGTGGCGAAGGCAAAAACGGGCGTAGACGGGAATTTTAACTTCACCGCGCTGACGCCTGGTCAATACGCGCTCTCGGTCGACTACAAGGGCGCCGTAGCGGCTCTTGCCGCCGAACTGCAATTGCCTGGCGGCGCAAAGGTTGTTCTCACGTGGTCAGCCGATGGCAGCCTGTCCATCGTGCAGGCTGCCGGTTCGCGTGAAGGCAGCGGCGGAGAAGAACTCCCCGGTAAAGCAGTGTCTTCGCTTCCCTTGAACAAGCGCGATTTCAGCCAATTGCTTTTGCTCGCCGCGGGCACGATGACCGACACCAACGGTGCAGCGAATTATACCCAGCAATTTGCGGTTAACGGCCAGCGAGGAACGGCGGCCGTGTTTGCCATGGATGGCGCGGACAGCACCGATCCTGAATTGGGCGGAGCGACTTTCACCAATCTCAACGTCGACGCTGTTCAGGAGATACGGTCGAGCTCCGGGTGGATGCCGGCCGAAATCGGACGCGGAGCCGCAGGCTTTACCGACATCATCACGAAGTCGGGAACCAACGCCTTCCACGGATCAGTGTTCGAGTTTCTGCGTAACTCGGCGCTGGATGCGCGCAATTTCTTTGACCACCGTTCCCTGGCCGAGCCGCGCCGGATTCCGCCGTTCATCCGCAACGAATTCGGCTTGACTAGCGGAGGCCCGCTCATCATCCCGGGCGTTTACAACGGCCGCAACCGGACGTTTTACTTCGTGGAGTATCAGGGCTTCCGGCAGGTTCTGAGTGACACCGAGGTGATTCCCGTTCCGTCACTGGACGACCGCGCCGGCCGCGACACCACCGCGTTCCCGGGTGACACGTTGATTGTCCCGGTGAACCCGCAGATCGCGAAGCTTCTTTCCCGTTACCCCCAGCCGAACGATCCGCAGGGGCCTTACGGCGCGCGCACGTACGCCACGTCAGCCAAAGTCACGACGGTATCGGATCAGTTTTCGGCCCGCCTGGATCACCGAATCTCCAGCAAGTCGCAGTTGTTCGCGCGGCTGACGATGGAAAACACGGTGGGACCGGTCACGAATCCCAGTCAAATTGTCATCGATCCGAATTTTGCCGTGGAGTTTACCGATCAGCAGCGCAACGCGGCCATCTCCTACACGCGATCACCTTCAGCCAACTCGACCATGCAGTCGGCCATCAGCTTCACGCGCGCCACACCCCAGTTTCCGACACTCGATCACCAGGACCCGGGCCTGGCGTTCGGTGACGGCCTGTATGAGACGTTCAACGCCGCCGCCGGGTCAGTGCAGGGATGGTTCGGCAATTTGTTGCAGCTTCGGCAGAATTTCACGTGGATTCACGGAAAGCACACCTTCAAAGCAGGCGGCGAGGGGCGGTTCAACCGCGATACCTCGCTGTTTGGCATCAACCCCAACGGCTTGTACCAGTTCGGCGGCGGCACAGCCTACTCGCCGGTGGACATCTCCTCGCTCAGTGGGAAACACAACATCAGCACCGGCGATCCGCTGCCGGATGCGCTGACAGGATTGCTGACAGCCAGCGCATTTTCTTACACAACCGCGGTGGCCCCGCCGATTTTCGCCCAGGGCGATCGGATGGGCGACTCTGCGCTCCACCGCGACGCTTACAACGTGTACTTTCAGGACAGCTGGAAGGTGTCGGACCGGCTGCTCCTCAATTACGGGCTTCGCTATGAAATCGAGTCCCGTATTCGTGAGCCGGAAAAACGCACATCTGACCCGGTGTTCAACTCTGCCATCCCGGGATCCGAATTGCTCATCAATCCGGAGCCGCCTTATATGCTCGACAAAAACGGGTGGGGGCCGCGGCTGTCCGTGGAATGGCGCGCGTCTGAGAAAACACTGGTCCGCGCGGGCGGCGGAATCACTACGCTGCTGATCAACCTCTACCAGGACGATCTGCTGACTGGCGCTGCGCCATTTGTATTCTACCCGCGTCTAACGGCTGCTCCCGGTGAGTTTATCCCCTTGGGCCAGCCCATCACTCCGGCGGAATTGCCGCCCATATACGCAACCAACGGATCGCTCATTTTCGCGTCAGGCAACTCCAAGCTGGTGGCCGCCAATACGCTAATGGACCTGCTGCGCTTTGAGCGGGACCTCGCAGCCCTTTCTCCCGATCACCACGTTGTTCCGCAGGCAGTGGTCGGCATCGCGCCAAATTTCGGGAACGGTTACATCGGCAGCTGGACGGCCGGCGTGGAGCACAAGCTCGCGGGGACCACGCTGAACGCAGCCTACGTTGGAACGGCCGGAGTCAAGTTGCCGGTGACGGATTCTCCCAACGGATTCGCAGGCGCCAGCCCCGAGTTCGCACCTTACACCCAATTCAGTCCCTCCGGCGCCATCACCGGCGGTTACGGACCCGTCTTGATGATGACCAACCGCTCGCACTCGAGCTATCACTCCTTGCAGGTCTCCGCACAAAAGGACCTCACGGCCTCCGGGCTCGGATTTCAGGCCAGCTACACGTTTTCGAAATCGCTCGACGATACCAGCGCGGTTTTTGGCGGATTCATTTCAGGATTTTCCGGCGCCGTCTCGCAGACTCTGCCCCAGAATCCATACGATGCCCGGTTAGATAAGGGCCCGTCCACCTTCGACATTCAGCACGCACTCACATTCAGCTTGTTTCAGGACCTTCATGCGGACCGCGCCGTGTTCCTTCGGCCTCTCGGCAAAACTCTCACCGCCGGCTGGCAGCTGCTGGGCATCGGAACCCTCACGAGCGGCCTTCCCTTCACGGTGTATTCGGGAGTGCAGCAGACCGGGGTGGGATCGAACGGCACCGACCGGCCGGATCAGATTGGCGTGCCGGATCTCTCCACGAGCCGCACCGTACGCGAGGATTACTTCGGTCTGGGCGCCGCCAATGCCTCGCTGTTTTACGCGCCGATCAACGTTCCGGGCGGAACTGGCCCGAATCACGGAAGGTTCGGCACGCTCGGCCGGAACACTTTCCGCGGTCCGGTGCTCCATAATCTGGACATCGCATTGATCAAGGACACTCCGCTCAAGTTTGGGAGCCGCGGCGATTTCGCATCCCTGCAGTTCCGCGCCGAGGTCTTCAACGTGTTCAATATCGTCAACTTCGGCCTTCCCTCCAACATCGTGCTGGGGCCGGGCTTCGGGGAGATCAGCCGGACTGCGGCCACCTCCCGCCAGATCCAGTTCTCATTGAAAGTGATCTACTAAGCCAACATCGGAACTGATGCG
>Ga0335081_10008442_pt1 | contig 16525 bp, 14 predicted proteins | sample Lox_Sample_35_FD_206713 | JGI IMG/M metagenome (GOLD analysis project Ga0335081, IMG submission 206713) | Soil microbial communities from Loxahatchee National Wildlife Refuge, Florida, United States - Lox_Sample_3.5 | ecosystem: Environmental > Terrestrial > Soil > Wetlands | place: USA... | reverse complement strand
AGCACGAGCCCGGCGCTGTCGGCGACGTCGAATGCGTGGGTGACGTCCTCCGGTCGCCGCGAGAACGGCTTCTCGCAGAGCACGTGCCGCCCCGCCTGCAACGCGCGCACCGACCACTCCGCGTGGAGGGAGTTGGGCAGTGCGATGTAAACCGCTTCCACCTCGGAATCCGCGAGCAGCGCCTCATACGAGTCGTGTGCGCGAGGGATGCCCAGGGCCCGGGCCTGCGCCTCGGCCCGCCCGGGCTCGCGCGACCCGATCGCGACCACCTCGACATCGGATGTTGCGCGCGCCCCCGCGACGAGCAGCTCGTTGATCCGGGCGGTCGAGAGCAGTCCGAGCTTCATCGCGGGCCATCTTATGGCGCCGTCAGCGGCCGCGGCCGGGGTGCAGCGCCAGGCCCGGCGCCAGGGCTCAGGCCGCCACGGCCGCGGCCGCCGCGGGAGCGCCGACGCACGGGCCGCTGCGGCTCAGGCCGCTGCAGCTCAAACCGCGGCGGATCAGGCCGCTGCGGGGCTGCCGAGGCTCTCGACGTACGGTCCGAGCAGCCGGGCCACGGAGGCGGCGCTCATGCTCGCCGGCCCTTTCGGGAGGGCCGCATAGCTGATCGCAAGGCGCACGAGGCACTCGCTCAGCAGCTCCGCGTCGTCACCGCCCATCAGCGGCCAACCGGCATGAAGCAGTCGCGTGAGGCGTTCGGAGGAACGCTCGAGCAGGGGTTCGCCGTGAGTGGTGAGCAGCGTGAGCAGCTCGGCCGCGCCCTCGGCGCTGACCACGGCCCGGATCAGCGGGTTCTCCGCGGCCGCCGTGAGGTACACGTCGAAGGCGGCGGACAGCGCCACCGCGGGCTCGTCGCGGTTGTCGTGCATCGCCTGCTCCACCGCGTCGAGCAGGTTGTCGGCTTCGCGCAGCACGAGCGCCTGGGCGAACTCCTCGCGGGAGCCGAACTCCTTGTAGAGCGTCTGGCGGCTGACGCCGGCAGTGACTGCCACGTCGGCCATCGTGATGTCGGCCCAGCGGCGATGGCCGAGCTCCTCGCATGCGGCGTCGAGCAGGCTGCTGCGCAGCAGCTCCCGGGCGGCTACCGGGTAGGGCTGTCGTTGTGCCGACGCGGCCACCGACGCGGTCCCCACCAGGGCGTCAGGACCCGGGGGGTGCTTTGCGGGAGGCGATGTACTCCCGGTTCTGGGCGCGCTCGCCCCGGATCTGAACGCCGATGTAGACGATGATCACGGTCACGATCACCCCGATCCCGATGAACGTGCAGGCGAGACCGAAGGTTTTCGCGAAGGCTTCGCTGGCGGCAAGGATCATCGGTGCGCAGCCTAGCAACCGCCTCCCACGGGCGGGTGTCGTAGCCTTGGGATCCCGCGCGGGCGACAGCAGCCCGGCGACGGCGCACTGGAGAGGTGCCGGAGCGGTTGAACGGGCGCGACTGGAAATCGCGTAACGGGGGTCAACCTCGTTCGAGGGTTCGAATCCCTCCCTCTCCGTCAAAAACGAGTGCGAGCGGGCGGACACTTGGCGCCGCGCCCGGGAAATCCGAGCGGGCGCCGCCGCGCGAAGAAGCCGATGAAGGCATTCTCACCCCGCGCTAACGGCGCCCTTATGGGCGCCGGGAAAGGTGTTGGGCCGTGCCGGCACGACCGCGCAGGCCCGGTGGCGGCGAACGGGCTGGAAGACATGTCTGACGAGGTCGGCGGAAGCACTCCTCTCGGCGTGAGCGCTCCTCCCGGTGTTGAGGGTGCGCCGGAGACGGTGCCCGGCTCGGATTCGCTCGCCGCGCTCGAGGCCCGCCGCGAGCGTAGGCGCGAAGCTGCCGCCAGGGGGAAGCGGCGACGGCGACGCCTGCTGATCGCGGCACCGTTCGTCGGCCTGTTCTGCTGGGCCGCCGTCTCGTATACGAGTTGGATGCTGGAGCCGACGAGCATGCGCTTCGGGGCGCGCAGCGTCGAGTGGATCAGGGCCAAGGTGCCGTTCGGCAACTCGCTCGTCGACGAAGTCGAGCACGTCTACTACACCGCGAACGCACCGAAGAAGGACGGGCGGGCGCCGAAGAGCTTGCCGGCGGTCGGGCTGAGCGTGCCGCGCCACAAGAAGGCGTCCCCGTGGCCACCGCCGGTCAGGCCCGTCTTCACCCACCCGCTGCCCGGCGAAGGGATCTGGCGAGCGACGGGGCCAGCGGTCGAAGGCGGCCCGCCGGTCCTGGTCACGACCTTCCGTCCCGAAGTCGAATACCCGGAGTTGCTCGCTTACGTGGCGTGGTTCGACCACACCCGCACCGCGATCGGGTACTACCCGGGGCGCTACGAGCCGCCGAGCGCTTCCAGCCGCGGGCCGATGATGGTCCCCCACAGCCAGCGCTGGCGCCTGCTCGCCACCTTCAACGGCGGCTTCACCTACGAAGACGGCGAGAACGGCTCCAACGTGAACGGCCACGTCAACGAGCCGCTGAAGGACGGCAAAGCCACGGTGGTGGGATATCGCGACGGTCGCGTGAACATCGTCAAGTGGAGCGGCGGCCCGAACGCCGGTCCGGACGTGGCATGGGCGCGTCAGAGCCTCGCTCCGATCGTCTGGAACGGGCGCCTGAACCCCGAGTTGAACGAAGATCCGAACAGTCAGGCATGGGGGTTCACGCTCGGTGGCGTCACGCGGGTGTGGCGCACCGGCCTCGGCGTCGATCGCCGCGGGAACCTCATCTTCGTGGCCGCCGACGGCCAGACCGTCATCAGCATCGCGAAGACCCTCCGGCATGCCGGCGCCGTGCGGGCGATGGAGCTCGACATCAACCCCGACTGGCACACCCTGATCACCTACGGCCACGACAACGGACTCGTCCCGAGGCTGGTCGAGCCCCAGCCGAACCAGTCGCGCGACCGCTACCTGACTCCCGACGACCGTGACTTCTTCGCTGTCTACAAGCGTCTGCCCGGCCCCGTCACGGATCCCCTGAGGTAGGCCTCACGGTGGCGTCGGCGGGCGGCCTTGCCGGACGAGCAGCCGGGCGGATCGTGGTGGAGCTGGCCGATCCACGACCACGCGGCATCGGCGTTCGAGGACTTGCCCCGCCCCTGCGTCAGCCATCGGCGTTGATGCGCTCGAGCAGCGCCGCCAGCACACCCTGTGCGTCGTCGTTGGCCACCTGGCAGGTCCCGGCGGCCTCGTGTCCGCCGCCTCCGTAGGTGAGCATCAGCGCCCCCACGTCGGTCTTGCTCGTACGGTTGGTTATCGACTTGCCCACGGCCAGCACCGTGTTCTGGCGACGCAGACCCCACATCACGTGGATCGAAATGTTGGACGAGGGGTGAAGGGCGTAGATCATGAAGCGGTTCGTGGGGTGGATCAACTCGTCCTCGCGGAGATCGACCACGACGGCATTGCCGCGCACGGTCGACCTCGCCAGCAGCTGTGCTTCAGCCGCCTGCGCGTGGTCCCGATAGAGCTCCACGCGTTCGGCGACGTCGGGCATCTCCAGTATCTCCTCGACCGTCAGCTCCAGGCACGCGTCGACGAGCTCCATCATCAGCTGGTAGTTGGACACCCGGAAGTCGCGGAAGCGGCCGAGTCCTGTGCGGGGGTCCATCAGGAAGCTCAGCAGAATCCATCCGCGCGGCGTCCTGATGTCCTCGGGCGAGAAGCGGGCACTGTCGGCCTTGTCGACCGCCTCCATCAGCTCCTGGGAGACGTTCGGGAACCGGGCCTCGCCACCGAAGTAGTCGTAGACCACGCGTGCGGCTGACAGCGCGCCGGGCATGATGACGTGGTTCTCGAGCTTCTCGGTGACCCGAAGCGTCTCGCTGTGGTGGTGATCGAACGCCAGACGGACGCCCGGGACGTAGGGGAGGTTTGTCGTGATGTCGCGGTCGCCGAGCGCGATCAGGCCGTCCTGGACGTCCTTGGGGTGAACGAACCGGATGCCGTCGAGGAGATCCAGATCCTTGAGCAGGGCCGCGCACACCAGCCCGTCGAAGTCGCTGCGTGTCACAAGGCGGCACTTCTCGATCGTTTCGGTGCTCATCGGCGGCTGACTCCTCGTTTGCGGTGGACCCCGTCGGGAGTGACATCGGACGCAAACGTCGATGCTTGAGGGCGGACGGCGCCCTGGCGTCCAGCCGGGCTCAAGGAAAGCGGTGGTGCAGTCGATAGCGACTTGTAGCCAGGACCTTGCGCGGGCCATCGATGCATTCCGAGAAAGAGGATCTGAGGGATCTCCCGATCGTCGCGGTCGACGACGAGGATGCCAACGTCCTGCTGCTGCGCCGGGTGCTCGAACGGGCCGGCTACACCGGCCTGACGACGACCACCGACCCGACCGAGGTGCTGCCCCTGGTCGACGAGCACCGCCCTCGGCTCGTGCTCCTGGACCTGCACATGCCCCGCATCGACGGCTTCGAGCTGTTGGAGCGGCTCGGTGCCAGCGATGGCGATCGCGATGGCGTCCCGATACTCGTCCTGACGGCCGACATCACCGAGAAGGCCAAGCGCCGCGCGCTCGAGCTGGGCGCCCGCGACTTCCTGAACAAGCCGATCGACCACGTCGAGCTGGTCCTGCGGGTCCGTAATCTCCTTCAGGTTCAGCACCTCCAAGACCGTCTGCTCGAGCACAACGCGACCCTCGAGGAGGAGGTGGCGGCGCGCACCCGGGACCTCGAGGTGGCGCGCCTTGAGGTGCTCGACCGCCTCGCGCTCGCGGGCGAGTACCGCGACGACGACACCCAGCAGCACGCCTGGCGGATCGGCCGCTCGAGCGCATTGATGGCGGCGGAGCTCGGGCTCGGTCGCGAGCAGGCCGAGCTGATCGGGCGCGCGGCGCCGCTTCACGACATCGGCAAGCTCGGGGTCTCGGACGCGATCCTCCGCAAACCGGGACCGCTGAGCGAGGAGGACTTCGAGTGCGTCAAGCGGCATGCGGCCATCGGCGCGGAGATCCTCGCGGGCAGCAGCAGCGCCCTCTTGCAGATGGCTCAGATCATCGCGCTCTCGCACCACGAGCGCTGGGACGGGAGCGGATACCCGAACGGCCTCGCCGGCGAGGCGATCCCGCTCCCGGGACGTATCGCGGCGGTCGCCGACGTCTTTGACGCGCTCACCCACGAGCGTCCCTACAAGCATGCGTGGGAGGTGGATGAGGCCGTCGCCGAGATCCGCCGAGGTTCGGGCAGTCAGTTCGACCCAGCCGTGGTCGAGGCGTTTCTGCGACTCGACCACAACACGCTGTTGACGAGAATGAGTCCCGAGCGTCCCGCATTCCAAGTGCGGCGGGTCGGCGCCGCCACGAAGCTCGCGGGAGCGGGTCGGGTCCGATGAGGCCCGCTCGCGTCGGCCGGGTGATCGCACCCGCGGCGGTCGCCGCGGTGGCCCTGCTGGTCCTCGTCGCGCTCGCGATCCACTCGAGTCAGACCTCGGCGCGTCGGGCGCTCGAAAACGGCTTCGCCGCCCACGCGAAGGTGAGCGCCGCGCTCACACACTCGCTGTTCGCGTCGACCTCGGAAATCGACCAGGTCGCGACGACCTACGGGACCGCTCATGTGAGCGCGAGCGTCCTGCAACGGCAGGCACAGGAACAGCAGGGGGCGGAGCTCGTGCTGCTGTCCTCGGACGGGCGCGTCATCGCCGCGAGCGCGCCCAGCGCGCCGGCAGCGCTCGGCGACAAGGGCGCCGCCGCCAGCTATATCCGCAGTGCGTTGGCGGGCCGGGCGTTCGCCGTCTCGAATGTGATGATGCCCTCCAGAGGACTCGAAACGGTTGCTCTCGCGGAGAGCTTCCAGACGCCGTTCGGGCGGCGGGTGCTCGTGAGCAGCTTCCCGATCGCGACCGTGTCGGGCTTCATCGCAGACTTTCTAGCCGGCAGCGCGACCGGTGCTGCGGCGCACGCCTACCTGATCGACGAAAACGGCCGCCTGATCGCAAGCTCGGCAGCTCCGAGCAGTTCGGTCCGGCCGGCGATCACCCCGGGGCTGCTGAAGGCCGCCTCGCGGCGCCAGAGCGGCGCGTTGGGGCACGGCGAATACTTCGCCGCCAGCAAGGTTCAGGGGTCGGGTTGGCGCGTCGTCGTGACGGGCTCGCAACACAACGTCTTCGCGCCCGTGAACGGTGCCACCAGCTGGCTGCCGTGGGCGCTGTTCGCGGGCCTGGCCGTCGGGCTTGCCCTGGTTCTCGTGCTCGTCGCCCGGCTGGTCCGAAGCGCCGCTGCCCAGCGTGACGCCGACGCACGTGTACGCGCGCAGGCCGAGCAGGCCAACCGTGCCAAGAGCGAGTTCCTCTCGCGCATGAGCCACGAGCTGCGCACACCCATGAACGCGATCGTCGGATTCGGGCAGCTGCTCGAGCTCGAGGACCTGCCGGAGCGCCAGAGCGAGAGCGTCGAGCAGATCCTCAAAGCCGGTCGTCACCTGCTCGAGCTCATCAACGAGGTCCTCGACATCTCACGAATCGAATCGGGAACGATGTCGATGTCGCTCGAACCGGTCCACCTCGGCAGCCTGCTTGCCGACACGCTGTCCCTGCTGAGGCCCCTGGCCGAGAAGGCCGGCGTCCAGCTCCTCGCCGACCCGGCGGGGGCCAACGTGTACGTGCACGCCGATCGCCACAGGCTCAAACAGGTGCTCGTCAACGTCCTCTCGAACGCCGTCAAGTACAACCGCCGCGGCGGCGAGGTGACGGTCACCCACAAGGGATCGCGTGACTACGTCGAGCTGATCGTCGCCGACACCGGGTGCGGGATCAGTCCCGAGGGACTCGAACGGCTCTTCTCCCCGTTCGACCGTCTGGGTGCCGAGCGCACCGACGTCGAGGGCACCGGGCTGGGTCTGGCGCTGTCGATGCACCTGATGGAGGCGATGGGCGGATCGATGCGAGCCGAATCGGAGCTCGAGCAGGGAACCACGATGCGGCCGGAGCTGCGCTCCGCCGCCGCCGACGTGCCCGAAGGCGAGGTCACCGCCCGGGGGCCGTCGCAGGCAAACGGGTCGATCAGAGCCACCGTCGCGTATCTGGAGGACAACTCCTCGAACCTGACACTCGTCGAGCGGACGCTCGAGCGCCTACCGGGGGTCAAGATGATCTCGGCAACCCAGGGTGGCCTCGGCCTGGAGCTGATCCGCGAGCACCGCCCCGATCTGGTCCTGCTCGATCTGCACCTTCCCGGCCTCTCCGGAGCGGAGGTGCTCGAACAGCTCAAGGCCGACCCCGCCACGGCCCGGATCCCGGTGGTGGTCGTCAGCGCGGACGCGACCGTCGGGCAGATCGAGAAGTTGAAGCAGCTCGGCGCCCACGCGTATCTCACCAAGCCGATCGACGTGCGACAGCTGCTCGAGACGGTCGACAGCACGCTCGGAGCCCCACGCGCGCTCCAGGCCGCGGCCCCGCCCGTCTGATCCGCAGTCGCTTTCTCCTCGGCGCCCGCGGGTCGCCGGCCGTCCGGAGGTGGCGGGCTACACTTCGATCCCCTTGCGCCCGTAGCTCAGCTGGATAGAGCGTCGGTCTACGGAACCGAAGGTCAGAGGTTCGAATCCTCTCGGGCGCGTTCTCGGATGCCACACTACCGCAGGGCGTTCGGCTGTTTTTGCGGCCTGATCGACCAGGCGTCGTGCGTTGCGGAGCGGGATACTCGGCGTCGTGTCCGAGAACCTGGACCTTGTGCGCTCGATCCTCTCGGACTGGGAGCGTGGCGACTTCCGCTCGGTCGCCTGGGCGCATCCCGACATCGAGTACGTCCTGATCGGCGGACCCGAACCGGGCAAATGGGACGGCCTTGCGGCGATGACCGCGAGCGTCCGCGACTACATGTCGGCCTGGGAGCACTACGGGATCAGCGTGGAGGAACTTCGCGAGCTTGACCGCGACCGGGTGCTGGCGCTCGTCCGTCTGAGCGGTCGCGGCAAGGCGAGCGGCGTCGATCTCGCGGACGCCGGTGGAACGGGTGCCGAGGTGTGGCACGTGCATGACGGCGTCGTTACCCGCCTTCACATGTACTGGAACCGCAGCCGCGCCTTCGCAGACCTCGGTTTGGAGGAGTAGACGGTGTCGCAGGAGAACGTGGAGAGCGTTAGGCGCGGGTTCGAGGCATTTAGCGAACGCAACCGGGATGCCTGGCTCGCGCTCTGCGATCCCGCGCTGGAGTCCTCGCCGAGTGGCGACTGGCCCGAGACGGCCACCATTCGGGGTCGTGAGGCTGTCTGGGACTTCTACGTGCAGGCCGACGACCCGTGGGAGCCAGGGGCCTATGAACTCGCTGAGGTGATAGACGTCGGAGAGGATCGAGTGCTGGCCAATCAGGTTCGCGAGATGCGAGGCCAGGACAGCGGAGCGACGGTGCGGTACGACTACTGGGTCCTGTTCCGGTTTCGCGCGGGCAAGGCCATCCGCGTCGAATGGTTCCCGAGCCGCGAGCAAGCCCTCAAAGCCGTGGGCCTGGAGGAGTAGGGGCCGCTCTGACGACTCTGGGGTTGCGAACAGGGTGTGAACATGCCCCACACCGCTCCGCACCACTCCTAAGGCCAGGGACGGTGCTCACAAGCCCGAATCTCGGACTCCACGACGCTCCACCGCACTCGCGCCGCAAGCTACGGAACCGAAGGTCAGAGGTTCGAATCCTCTCGGGCGCGCTTAGAAAGCCCTGGTAATCAGCACCTTTTTGGTGGAGTATTGGGGAGCGTGTTTGAGGGTTGCCCTTCATTTGCCCTTCATAGCCCTTGTGAGCGATCAAGAAGCTGCGCCGAGAGAAACTACGAGTTGCGGCGCGCGAATGAGATCTTGAAGGCGGCGAGCGTGTTTTCCGCGTCAGCGTCAGGCTAGCGTCCGAAGTGAGCGCGTTCATCGAGGAGCACCGTGAGCGCTTCGGGGTCGAGCCGATCTGCAGCACTCTGGGCGTGTCGGCGTCCGCCTACTAGGAGCGCGCCTGTGGCCGGCGCTCGGCGAGGAGGGTCGAGGACGAGCGCCTTCTCGCGGTCATCGCTGAGGTGCACGAGGCCAACTACTGCGCCTACGGCTCTAGGCGGATGTGGAAGGCGCTACGCCGAGCGGGCAAGCAGGTCGGCCGCGACCGCGTCGCTCGCCTGATGCGCCAGAACGCCATCCAGGGCGCCGGCATGCGCCTGCGAGAGATCGCCGCGACGCTCGGCATCACCGAGCGCAGCGCGTACGCGATCGTCAACGACCTGACCGAAGCCGGCTATGTCGTCAAGGACAAGGGACGGCCGTCGCAACCGCTACCGGATCCAGGCCGATCTACCCCTGCGCGTACCCATCGGTCGAGAGCCGACGATCGGCGAGGTGCTCGAACTCCTGGTGGACACCAGTGCAACGTCAGCCGAGCTGCCCGGCCGCAACGCCGGTTCGGACGGACACGCCCCAATCGGCGCCAGACCTGCCCCGGCATCGTGAACGAAAAGCCTCCGTTGTCGACCAACTCGCGCCCGCATCTCGCCAAAGACAGGGGCGCGATGCCGCTTTGCCTGGGTGAGCGATAGCCAGCTTCGCCGATCACCTCGTGCCCGCTCTGGACAACGAGCACTCGTCCGGTGCCCGGCCCGCGAGGCGCTCGCTTTGGCATCGCCGACGTCGGAAGCGGAAGTCTGATCGCTCGACGAGACGCCTGCGTGTCGTCCGTTGCGCGCGTGGCACCGCCTGGGCCGCTCGGCCGGGCTTCGGAGCAGTCCTCGGGCGGCCATCACAGGCTCGGCGTTCGGCCGCGGTGCGCGGCCACCGTGCCGGGGATATGCTCGCCCGAAACCCCTGAGGAGAGGACACACGATGGCAGTCGGGATAAGACTCAAGTTCGCCGGCGGAACGCAGGAGCAGTACCAAGCCGTGCACGACACCGTGAACGCGAGTAGCCCGCTCGGCAGGGCCGACGGTTTGCTGGTTCACTCAGCCGGCCCAATCGACGGGGGCTGGGGCGTGATCGACTTCTGGGAGTCCGCTGAGGCATTCGACCGCTTCACCCAGAACAAGCTCATGCCAGTCATCCAGCAGCTCGGCGACCGAGCCTTTCCGAACCCGCCGGAGCGCAAGGACTTCACGGTCCACAACCTCGAGCAGCACGGCGACTGAGCGCGCAAGCCCGCCGGGGTTGCGCACAGGCTGCCCCGGCGCGCTCTAGGTCATCATCGCAGCGACGTAAAGCTGCGGTCCGGATGGCCTGTGTTCCTCAGGTGGCCGACGCTTTCGACGCGTCGGTGCCTTGAGCTTGCCCCGGACCTCCCGCCAGTCGCGAGGGCAGGCTTGCGCTCCGGACGAGCGCCGAGCGTCTCGCGGGGCACCCAGTGGACGCCTGCCTCGCCATAGCCAAGCCTCGCGTCGCGTCTGCGCATGCGCCAGACGAGATGAGTCTCACAGCCCTCGGACCCGGCTGCTGGTAGAGCGCCGCGAACTATCCGCTTCGCGAATGGGAGGAGAACCCATCGCGAGGTTCGGGTTGACCGCGAGCGAGAGCGCCGCGCAGGTGTGGCGGAGATCACGCGATGGGCGGGCGGGGTTGGCCTTCGGGCCAGGGGTGTGACTCTCTCCCCTGTTGGCTCCGTCCGTCCGTCACGCGATGAGCGCCGTAGCTAACGCAGACCCCCTAGGGACGGGTACGGGCGCCTTGGAAGGCGTGAACTTGAGCGGTGGGCTGAGCCAGATGTCACATTCGTGTGAGGTTTCACAAGGAGGTCCGAAGTTCGGTTCCGGCGCCGACGCCCCATATGCATGGTTCGCGTCTGCCATCGAAAGCCCGCTCAGGTACTTGTGCGCGAGGGTTCTGCTGTAGGTGCGGCGCGAAGGGTCGAAGCGGTAAAGGTAGAACGTCACCCCGCCGCCCTGATATTGGAAGTAGAGCTTGCCGCCGAACCACGACGGCCCGACATAGCTCTCGGCGCCGATGCCGATACCCAGCATGGCGACCAGACGTTGCGGGCCTCCGCTGATGCTCTCGGTGCGTACCTCATTGTGCCCTTCATATCCGTCCGGGAGCCTGAAGCTATCGATGAATGCCAGCTGGTCTCGGTAGAGCGCCAGCGCTTCGACCTTGCCGTCTTCCGGCCTGCTGCACGAAATGCCGGGCTTACCTTCGTTTTGGAAGCACTTGCGACGGGGAATGCCGGCAAGCGTTCTCCGGCCGGTCCCGTTGAGGCGGCTGGTGACGATTCGGGTCGTTCCCAGCCGCCACGCGACGTTGTTGCCCCATATCGTCGGCCTCGACGCGCCGACGGAGCCCGGCACGACGCGCGGGTCGGAACCGTCCACGTTTGCGATGAACACCTGACAGGAAGGGGAACAGTCGACATAGGCGAGCGTCGTCTGCCCGTTCGGACCTGGTCCAAGGGCGGCTTCGATAGAACGACTTCCCGTCGGAGTTGGGAGCACCGAGATTCTGCCTGAGCGGCGCAAAAGAAGGTGCCAGCGACCGTCCCCTGGCTGCCAATCAGACCACACCAAGACCGACCCGAACGACCCGATCCCCGTGTAGTACGGCCGGAATTCGACCTGCTGAGGAGCGGGGGCGGGTTCTCCCCGAAGCGGGGCGATCAGGGTCGGGCGCTTGCCCGCCGACGCATATCCCGCAGCAGCCACGACGCTCAGCGAGAGCCCGACCGAGGCGGCACCCATCCGACGAGGCCAACGCATCAACACGCGACCGTAGCAAGCGGCTTGCTGATGCTGTCGAGGGCATACGTGACCTTCGGTCAAACCGAAGGTTGGCCTGACGTTCGGTCCCCGCCAGCGAGGCGTTTTGCGAGGCCGCCTGCCCTTGCTGTGCGCTTGCCGTGCCGGGCGCACGTAGGTCTCGCGGAGGGCTTGTCCAGGCGGAAAGCCCTGCTAATGGGGGCTTCGGGGGCTCACGTAAGGCTTGTGCGGGACAGCACTAATAGCGCTACGGAACCGAAGGTCAGAGGTTCGAATCCTCTCGGGCGCGCTCGGCGTTGTCAGGGCGAACGTCGGCCAGCACGATCTGCTTGCCCACGCCAACGCGCCGCGCGATTGCTTGGCCGATCAGACCCGGTCCGACGACGACGATCGCCTTGCTCATATCGATTCCTCTCGGTGGTTCCAGCCGCGGACGACGAACCTAGCCGAGCGACTTCGTGGGTGCGAACGGGAGTGTGAACATGCCCCACCCCGCTCGGCGACACTCGTGAGGCCCGAGCCGCCGCTTTAGAGCCGGATCTCGGGCTCCACGACGCTCCCGCCGCAGTCTACGGAACGAAGGTCAGAGGTTCGAATCCTCTCGGGCACGTTTCGGGCGCGCTTTCAGGGGCCCGTTCTACGGCCGAAGCGGTGAGGCGTATTCGGTCTGGACGCCCACCGGCGGCAGCCGTGATGCTATGCGGCAATATCCGGGGGGCAACAAGACAGCACCGCGTCCGGCCGCCAAGCCTGGCGCTCCGGATACCGCACCGCGCCACCAGCGCGGAGGAGCGGCCGGTGGATCTGGCTGTTCGCGGTTGAAGCGTTGCAACGGTGTAGCCCCACACGGATCGAAACGAAAGAGGAAGCGTGTCTACGACGATCCCGGACATGACGCTGGACCCGACGGCTACGCGCCGCTCCGTCGAGGAGAGGCGCGCCGACGCCAGGGCGATGGCCGATGCGATCCGCGTTCGATACGGCCTGCCGCCGACGGAGCCGCGCGGTCACGCCCTCGGGCGGCTCGAGCGCCGCGGGCGGGGCGGCGCGCTGCGTGGGATGCAGCGCGGCTGGCGCCGGCGAGAGTCGCTGCGATAACCGCGCCGCGGCGCTCGGTCAGCCCATCGTCGGGGGTCCCGCCGGGGCGCCCCTGGACATCGCGGCGATGTTGACGCGAAGCTTCTTGAGGGCGGCCACGAACACCTCCGAGAACGTCGGGAACGGCTGGATCGTGTCGGCCAGGACCTCGAGGGGCGTATGGGCGCGGATCGCGAGCGTCGCCTGCTGCAGCCACTCGCCCGCCTCCGGTCCGAGCGCGTAGGCGCCGGTCAGCCGCTGGCCGTCGCTCAACAGCGTCAGGAAGCCGTTCTGGTCGGCGTACTTGCGCGTGTAGGCGGCCGTCTTCGACACCTCCGAGAGGGGGATCATCGCGCCGAACCGCCCGGCGGAGGCACCCACGGCCGCGGCCTGGGGGTCCGTGTAGACGACGCGCGGAACGGCCTCGTAGTTGGCCCTTCGTGATTCCCCGAGGATGTTCGCGGCCACCACCTCCCCCTGGTACTTGCCCACGTGCGTCAGCGGCCACAGGCCGTTGACGTCGCCGATCGCCCACAGCCGCTCGGCCGCGCGCAGGTGGGCGTCGACCGGCACGCCGTGGGCGTCGGGTTCCACGCCCACGGTCTCGAGACCGATGTCGCGCACCCGTGGGCGCCGTCCGGTGGCCACGAGCACCCGCTCCCCCCGCAGCGACCTGCCGTCGTCGAGCTCAAGCACGCACTCCTCGTCCTCTCGCCGGGCGGCCGTCACACCACACGACAACTCGAGTTCGATGCCGTCGCGCACGAGCGCCTCGCCGAGCGCCTCGCCGAGTGGGGCCGGCTCCCGCGAGAGCAGGTGGTCGGACATCTCGATCACCAGGGATTCCCCGCCGAGCCGGCGAACGATCTGCGCCATCTCCACACCCACCGGCCCCCCGCCGAGGATCAGCAGACGTCCGGGCACGGCCTTCATCGACGTCGCCTCGCGGCTCGTCCACAGGCCGTCGAGCTCGCGCAGGCCCGGGACCGGCGGGACCACCGGGTCGGCGCCGTTGGCGAGCACCACGTGCCGGGCGGTGTGCCGCACCCCGTCCACCTCGACGATCCCCGGGCCGGCGAGCCGCCCGGTGCCCCGGAGCAGCTCGATCCCGTGGTCGGCGAGCCAGCGCTCCTGACCCGCGTCGGAGTAGTCGGAGACCATGAAGTTCCGCCACGCGAACGCGGCCTGGACGTCGACCTCGGCGCTCGCCGCGGCCTCACGTGCCCCGTGCACCGCCTCGCCGGGCCGCAACAGCGTCTTCGAGGGGATGCACGCCCAGTAGGAGCACTCCCCGCCGACCAGCTCGCGCTCCACCAGTGCCACCCGCAGGCCTCCCTCGGCGAGCGCTCCCGCGCAGTGCTCGCCGGGCGAGCCGCCGCCGATGATGATCACGTCGTAGTCGTTGCTCACCGTGACGCCCTCCTCAGCCAGCCAGCATCGGCGATGGCGGAATCTCGGTGTGCCCGCGGACCTCGGGAATCACCATTGCCACTTCGTCGACGTAGCACCAGCTCCAGTCCTCGCCCGGCTCGAGCGAGTGGATCAGGGGATGGCTGTCCGTATGGAAGTGCGCGGTCGCATGCCGCCGTGGCGAGTTGTCGCAGCAGCCGACGTGCCCGCAATCCAGGCAGATGCGCAGATGCAGCCACACCGTTCCTTCTCGCAGGCAGTCCTCACAGCCGGCGACGCGCTCCGGAAGCTCCCGCACGGTGATCGTGTCGAGATGCGTGCACGTGGTCATCGAGGGACACCCGGACGCGCTGCGAGCACGAGCTCACGTTACCTCTCGGGGACCGATCTGGCGGCGAGGTACGGCGGCGCTCCAGCGCCCGCTCGCGCGGGCTGGACGAGCCGGCTCACCCCTGGCCCGTGACCACCGCCGGCGCGCCCTGCTGCAGTTCCCGACGGACCCGCTGTTCCAGCGCCTGCAGGAGCGCCGTTTCGCGGCGCAGCGTGGCTTCCGAGGTCCCGCCCGCGCCGTGTACCAGTTCGTTCACCCGCACGGCCATCACCGCCGCGATCAGACCGCGCCCGGACTTGCCGGGGGTCGCGCCCGCGAGCTGCAACAGCGTGCGGCCGCCGTGCAGCTGCGCGCGCAGCGCCGCGGCCGCGAGGCCGAGGTACTGCTCGGCGATCGCAACCGTCGGCTTGTACGAGGCCGAGCGTGCCAGCCTCGCCTGCACCCGCTTGCGGATGCGCGCGATCCTGGCCTCCGCTTCCGCCTGCGAGATCCGTTTGGCCGCCACCTGCGCGTCGATCCTCCTCACCCGCGGGCGCATGATCGCTCCCAGCAGCCCGACCGTGGAATGGCCGGGGGAGGTCGCTGCCACCGCGGCCAGTGAGCGTCCCGAGCTCAGCTCCTTGCGGAGCTTCGCCCTGCTGATGCCGAGGTAGGCCGAGGCCGCTGCGAGGTCGCCCCGCGGTTCGCCGGCCACGCTGCCGCCCGCCCCGGAGCCGCCGTTGACGCCGCCCGCGCCTCTCGTCGACCTGGCGGCTCCCCGGCCGCCGCCGAAGAGCTCCGGGCGGCGGGTGCGCACGGCGGACTTCTTGTTCCCCGAGCCGCCGGTCGCCGCGAGCACGACCCCGACCGCCACGGCGGTCACCGCGACTCCCGCCATCACGATCCTTGTCCGGTTGCCTCGCATCGTCGGGGATCCCCGTCGGAGCACCCTACTGCGCCCCCATCTGATCCTCGCCGGTTTCGCTCGCCTCGCCGGACATCGGCCAGCGGACCGGGCCGACCTGCGACCACTGGGGCGCGGTCGTCCGGATCCGCCACGGCTGCGACCAGTGCTCGTGGAAGGATGGCCCTTCATGGAGCGCCAATCGCTCGTCGTCCTGCCGCCCGAGCTGACCCGCGCGGCCGCCCGCGTGCCTGGCCGCTTCCTGCTCGGCATCGACGGAGGCGCGACCAAGACGCTCGCAGCGGTGCTCGACATCGAGTCCGGCGCCGTCCACCTCGGCCACGCGGGGCCCAGCAACGAGGACGCGATCGGCCCCGCAGCGGCCGTGCGGGCGCTGCTGGGCGCTGCAGAGCAGGCCATGCGGAGCGCCGGGATCGCCGACGGCGACCTCGCGGGGGCCGTGTTGGCGGTCGCAGGGACCGACACCCTCGCCGTCGCCGAGCACCTGCACCGCACCCGCACCGAGGCCTGGACGGTCGTCAACGACGTGGTCGGCGCCTGGGCTGTGGCCACCGGTGCCTCCCACGGCCTCGCCGTGATCGCGGGGACCGGGTCGAACGTGTTCGGCGTCGGACCGGCGGGCTCGTGGCGCGCCGGCGGCTGGGGGCACCTGCTCGGCGACGAGGGGGGCGCCTACTGGTTCGGCGTCCAGTCGATCAAGGCGGCCCTCCGTGACCGCGAGGCGTCGGGGCCGCCCACCTCGCTGAGCGGCGCCCTGGTCGAGTTCTTCGACGTGCCGAGCGTCGAGGCGCTGGCCAGCCTCGTGTACTCGAAGCCGCTCACGAAGTCCGAGATCGCGGCATTCGCCGTGCACAGCGGCAGGATCGCCGACGACGGCGACGAGGTTGCATGCGAGATCTACGAGCGGGGTGCGCGGGAGCTCGGACAGCAGGTGACGGCGGTCGTCGACCGGGCCGGACTGGCCGGGCAGGAGTTCCCCGTGGGCCTGATCGGCAGCGTGTTCCGCTCGGGCGAGGTGTTCACGGCGCCATTGCGACGCCAGGTGAGCACGGCCGCCCCGGGCGCGCAGATAGTCCGCGTCGAGGCCCCCCCGGTGGCCGGCAGCCTGCTCCTCGCCGCGCGCGTGGCCGGCTGCCCCGACGAGGTCGATCTGGCCCGGCTGGAGCGGGTGCTGGCGGCGGCGAGCACCCCCG
>Ga0335081_10008441_pt1 | contig 16525 bp, 16 predicted proteins | sample Lox_Sample_35_FD_206713 | JGI IMG/M metagenome (GOLD analysis project Ga0335081, IMG submission 206713) | Soil microbial communities from Loxahatchee National Wildlife Refuge, Florida, United States - Lox_Sample_3.5 | ecosystem: Environmental > Terrestrial > Soil > Wetlands | place: USA... | reverse complement strand
GCAGGCTCTGCTGCGGCGGCGCCGACGGTGAGGCGAACACCTCGCCGGCTACCGCACGAGCCCAGCGCATCCGGTTCACCGCGGCCTCCGGGTGGTCGCCGAACTCCTGGGCCACACGCTGGACGCACCCCAGGCCGCCGTAGGCGCGTACGGCCACGGCGATGGCCTTGCGGACCTGACCCGCGCTGGGGTTATCGGAGCACTGCAGGACCGACGCGAACAAGGCGTCGGCCCAGACCGCGCTAGTAGCCGGATGGCAGGTGATTAGCTGCATCTCAGCCCCCTGACTGATCTGCCCCCCAATATGACGGTATGGAAAGTGACCGCTGGCGGCGTCCGCCTGACGGATGAACTTTCACGGCCCCGTACACCCTGCGGCGTACGCCCTCGTGACCGCGACACCGGTGGCGCTGCCCACAGCCGAGAACGGCTCGTTCCCCGCGTTCACGCCTGCCACGACAACGGTGCCTAATCAGGCTACGGTCTGATGAACCAGCCATGCCAGCGGTTTTCCGGCGGACCGCAGTCCAGCCCGGCACCCAGACTGGCTGCCGCTCCTGGGGTCGGCGCCACTGGCCAGCCAGGGACCTCTGCGGGTCGCCGCTCAAGGTTCCGTTGAGGAAGGATCTCGGCCAGCTCGCCTTTCAGCCGCAGCCGGTGCAAACCCAGCCGCACGTCGTGCCGCGTAGCCAGCACGAACCGCAGCCCCGGGGGCGCCCGCGTCAGCAGCTCAACTGCCGCAGCGCCTGGGCCGGGTCCAGCTCGTGCACGTCGTCGACCACCAGCCACAACCGCTCCTCCAGCGGCGCGAGATCGTTAAGCAGCCGCTCCACCAGCGCCCACCCGTCCAGGTCCGGTGCCGCCGACACCGCCCGCACCAGTTCAGCCCCCGGGCCCGTCGCCCGCAGGGCGCTGACCACCGACAGCCAGAACGGCTGCGGATCCCGCACATCCCGCCCCGCGTCCACCCATGCCACGCGCCCCGCGAGGCCCGCCTCGCCGACCCACGATTGCAGCAGCACTGTCTTCCCGCTGCCCGCAGCCCCTGACTCGCGATCGCCGTCACCGCTGGCGACATCCAGGCCAGCGCATAAGAATGCAAGAACGGAATATCCGCTATTCGCACGAGCGGGTTGTCTTGGATCGCTGCCCCGGGACGTGTCTGCGGGCGCCCGCGGCGGAGGTTGCCTGCCCTGGCGGCTTATGCGGTGCTGGGGGCGGGTGCGTCGCTGAGGTTTCCTGGAGCCAGTCGAAGGTGCGCTGGGCGGACAGCAACGGCGAGCCCGCCTGCAGTGATCCTCGGCGCCTTCCCCGGTGGTGAACATCAGGAATGCCTTAGGGCAGGTGAGCGTCGTACAGGGACCTGGCCTGCCCTTTGAAGGCCCGCCCGGCCTCGGTGCCGGTGACCAGCGCCGGGCAGCGGATCTGCCAGGAGACGCCGGCCAGGGTGCAGTCCGGCGCGGCGGGGAACCAGGCGGCCGGGGAGGGGCGGGCGAAGGTGACCATGCCGTTCTGCACGGCCCGCCGGGTGCCGGTGCCCGCGCTCATCAGGTCGCGGAAGGACCTTGCCCGCGGCCTGCGGGTCCTCACGGATCCGGCCGGCGGCTGCTTGCCGGGTCCTGCCGGGCGGCAGGCCGGGCGCCATGAAATCGCAGATGCCACCGGGTGTGTATTTTCGCGGCCTCGTTCATGCTCCGCACTATCAGTAAGGGAGCTGAACGCTGATGCCCGCCACGTTGATCCTCTCCGCCACTGCCATGGGGCTCGTCCTGGTCGTGCTCGCCCTCGTCGTCGTCGGCATCAGGCAAGAGCCGCCGGCACAGGAGCTTACCGGGCACGTGCCACGCCTGATTGCCAGGCTGGCCCGGCGCCTGCTCGGGGTGTACGTCCGCCGGCCGGATCCACCTGCGATCCCCGATCGGCAGCACGCGGAACCGAGCCGTACAGCACACGGTCCCGCTCGCCCACCGGACGGACACACCCGGGCACAGATCCGCGACATCTGATCGCGCTCCCAGCAGCAGATCCGGGCGTTGGCCGCCCATGACGCCCTGCGCGTCGCTCATTGATCGCGCGTTCGACGCGGCTCTATGCAGCAAACCTGCTCTCTTCAGTCGGTGCTGGCTCGAAGAGGCCCGGCCGCGTTATCGAGTTCCGCCGTGTTCTCGCTGTGGCTTACGGCGTGACGGGAACCGTCGAAGATTGCCTCAAGAGCATCGGCGAGGCTGGTATCGCGCTCATCGAGAATCGCGGCATACCTGGATGTGACCTCGAGGCTGCCGTGTCCTGCGCGCTGGCGGACTTTCTGCAGGTCCTCTCCTTTATCGATCGCCCAGCTGATCCCCGTGTGACGTGCGTTGTAAGGCGTATAGGCCGACGGCAAGCCAGCCGCATCTCTCGCCGCGTTCCAGAACCGCGTCCAGACATCGGCCATGAGGAACTCGCTTCCGTCACGCCGCCAGGTGTCGGCTTTGGTGAGCTCACCCTTGCTGGCTCGCTCCGCGCTCTGCTCGTGGCGCCACTGGCGCTGGTACTCGGCCGCATACGCCTTGCACTTCGCGCAGTGGCAGTTCATCGCGTACCTGGCACCCATCGTGCCGTGCTCATGAACGATGCCGGTCTTGGACACCAGCGGAGGCAGGTTCTCGTCCTGATCCGCGAGGACTGGAGTGGACCGCACGTACGCGAACATCCACCGCGGGAAGAGAAGGTCATCGGAGTCGAGGCCGTATTCCTCGATGTGCTCCTGCACCGCCTGGCACATATGCTTCGGGATCGGGAACCGGCGCCAGTCGCCGTTCTTCGGGTTCGGCTTGGTGAACCATCCCGCCGCGCCCGATGGGTGGTACCTGGCCGTGATGTAGACCGTCGACCGGGTGATGTTCAGCACCTGCTGCTCGAAATCGAAGTCGCACGGGCGGAACCCGATCATCTCGCAGCTCCGTGCCCACGTGGTCACGTTCAGCCGTGCGTACAGCCTGGCCGGGGGATAGGTCAATGCCTCCTCGAGGCGCCGCCACTGGTCGTGGCTGGCCACGAGTATCGGTTTAGCCGGAGCCTGCTTGAGCCGGATGCTCCTGACGGGGTTGTTGTCCCGGTAGCCCTCGTCGAACGCCATCCGGCACATGGCCGAGAGCACCTTGCGGGTCGAGCGGATCGTGGCCTGCGAGGCTTCCTCGGCCGGGAGCACCTTGACCAGCAGGTTGAAGAAGGTCTCCCAGTTGACTTCGCTGATTCGCAGGTGACCGATGTACGGGACGATGTGGTTCTTGACGACGTAGCCGTACTCCTGGCGGGTGCTGGGACCTGCCGCGTGGTGGCGCAGGAAGCGCTGCTCGCAGAACTCCGCGATCGTCATTCCGGCCTTGCCGGCCGGGCTCGTCTCGTCCAGGAATCCGCGTGCGTGACGCTCTTCCTCCTCGGCTACCTCGTAGGCCCGCTCATGCGAGTCGTAGGTTCCCGCGGACTTGTACTTGCCGTCGGCCGCCCGGTAGATGCCGGCGTACCGCTTACCGGACCGGCTGTCTCGCTCGATCACGTACGCCATGTGGGACCTCCGGGGGGCAGGGCAGCGGCCGTGTTAGATGAAATGTTAGGTCTACCCACCGAAATTCGACTGCAGTAGACTCCAAGGCCTAACACAAACATGGATTTCACCTGGTAATTCATAAGTTCCATGGTACTGGACTTCACGAGGTACGGATTTTCGGCGACACCACTGAAATCATGAAGGAGATCATCGGCAGGGGCCTGGGACTATAGGACTGGCCAGTTAGGGGTGGTCCTGCTCACGGGGACGACAATCGTCCCGCGGCCAGATGGAGGCGACTGAGATGCTGGCCGTGCGCTGGCACGCTCGGGGTGACGTGCGGGTGGAGGAGGTGCCGGCGCCGTTGCCGCCGAGGCCGGGCGAGGTACAGCTCCAGGTGAGATGGTGCGGCATCTGCGGTACCGATCTGGAGGAATGGCTGGGCGGGCCGGTGTTCATTCCGGCGGCCGCGCCGCACCCGGTCACCGGGACGAGAGCGCCGCTGGTGCTCGGGCATGAATTCGCCGGCGTGGTCGCGGCGGCCGGCGATGGCGTCACCGGACTGCCGCCGGGTCAGCGGGTTGCCGTTGACACGATCGTCTCCTGCGGCAGCTGCCACTGGTGCCGGCGCGGCGAGGTGACCCGCTGCCCGGCGCTGGGAGCGCTTGGCCTGCACGGTGATGGCGGCCTGGCGGAACTGTGCAACGCGCCGGCCCGGATGTGCCTGCCAGTACCGGACACGGTGGCCGACGATGAGGCGGCACTGGCCGAGCCGCTCGCGGTGGCTGTCCGGGCGCTGCGCCGGGGCGGGCTGCGGCCAGGTGAGCGGGTCGCCGTGGTGGGAGCGGGCGCAGTGGGGCTGCTGGCGGTGCAGGCAGCGGCCGCGTTCGGCGCCGGCAGCGTGACCGTGGCCGAACCGCTACCGGAGCGCCGGGCCCTGGCCATGCGCCTGGGTGCCGACCGCGCTGTGCCACCGGATGAGGCCGCCGCGCTGGAAGCCGATGTCGCGGTCGAATGCGCGGGGAGCCCGGGCGCCGTCCAGACCGCGGTGCAGGCTCTGCGTTCCGGCGGGCGGGCCGTGCTGCTCGGCATTGTCACCGAGGCGGCGCCGATCGCGCCGATGGACCTCGTCCGCGGCGAGAAGTCCCTGATCGGCTCGCTGTCGCACGTATGGGATGAGGACTTCCGGGTGGCGCTGCGGCTGCTGGGCCGCGGCGCGGTGCGGGCGGCAGCGCTGATCAGCGACCGTATCCCGCTCAGCGCGGCGGTCAGCGGCGGCCTGACCCTGCTGCGGGACGAACCGGGCAAGCACCTGAAGATCCTGGTCCGGCCGGGGGACGCCAGGTGAGCGCGGGCCAGGGCCGCGGCACGCTGCCGGATCTGGTCGTGAGCCAGCTGTATGCGGCCGTCGTGTCGGACATCCTCGATGACCTCGGGCACCGCGACCACGTTCTCGACCCTGCCATCCGCCCGCTCGGGCCCGGTGAGGTGATCGCCGGCCCCGCCAATCCGTTCCTGGTCGCCGAGGTCAGCCAGATCCCCGCCGAGCCCTACGCCGGCGAGATCGCCGCGCTGGACGACGTCCGGCCGGGAGAGGTCATCCTGGTGGCCGCGGGCGGCTCGGCCCGCGCCGCCTGCTGGGGCGAGCTGTTCTCCGCCGCGGCGTGCGCACGCGGCGCCCGCGGCACGCTGATCGACGGGTACTGCCGCGACGCCCGAAGCATAGCGGCCCTCGGCTACCCCGTATGGTGCCGCGGAATGCTGCCGCTGGACTGCAAGGGCCGGGCCGCGGTTACCGGCTGGCGGCAGCCCGCCGTCGTGGGCGGCCTGCCGGTCCGCCCGGGGGACCTGGTGGTGGCCGACGCCGACGGGGCGGTCGTCGTCCCGGCCGGACTCATCGACGAGACCATCCGGCGGGCACTGGCCAAGGCATCGCAGGAGCACGGGCTGCGGGCCGCGCTGGAGGCGGGCAGCACGCTGCGGGCCGCCTACGACCGGTTCGGCGTGCTGTGAGCCGCCCGGCTCCATGGGTAGCCGTCGGTGGCCCAGAATGCCGTGTTACGGTCTCCCGGGTCTTGCGTTCCTCCTGGTGGATGCGGAATGCCGTGGTCTTGCCGGCGTCGCAGGTCTTCTGCTCGCCTCACCTTCCCCTTGCCTCGTCCGGGTCACCGCATCCGGTGGGGAGTTCCGGAGCGGTGTTCTTGGCGGCCTGCTCTTCCAGCCGGAGGACCTCGCGCTCGATGATCGATTCGCGCTGCACGACGGTCTTGACGAGGTTGAGCCCGAGGAACAGCATGGGGAACACGGGCCAGAAGAAGCCTCCGCCGTTGATCGCGATCCAGATCACGGTACAGATGATGCTGGGGACGAGGAAGGCTACGAACGACTCCTCCACGTCCCTGCGCCACCTGCGTGCGCCACGCGTCCTCGGATCTGCGGGCAGGGGCGGCGCCGGTGCCGTGGGCGGGCCGTCAGGCGGCACGAGATCGGTGACCAGGGAGGGCACTTCACCGAGGGTCCGGCTGCCGTACAGGGTGTTCAGCCTGTCGTCGTACTCCTCGCGGGTAAGGCGCCCGTCCGCGTAAGCCTCGGCGAGCATGGCGCGAACGATCTCCCGGTCGGCGTCCGAAGCGCGCATCGACGCGTGCCCGGGCTGCCGCGGGTCAAGACGGAACGACTCCCAGAAGGCCTCCACGGGAACACCGTCCTGTCCGCAGTCAGCGTCGTGATTTCTACGCCATTATCCAGTAAGCGGTCTACGGCCTCATCCGGCACGACACCGCTGCCGCGGTCCCGTCCTGGAGCAGTCACTGGGCTGGCGGCGGATTCTGGCATCGTCGGTGAACGAGCGGCATCGGTCAGCCTGGCAGTCCGGCCGGCCGTTCAGTTACAGCGCCTGGCCGATCATCTGGCCGGTTATCCGGCCGAGTTCGGCGCGGAACTGCGAGTCGTAGGCCTCGGGCAGGGCACGTGCGGTCGCCAGCCCGTCGAAGAACTGGCCGCTGACTCCGTCCAGTGCCGGATCGGTGATGAGCCGCATGGTCGCTTCACCTCCCTGCTCGACCGTGGAGACCGGGGTAATGCCGCCGCGCGTGACCATCGAGGTGTTCATGAAGGTCGCCGGGTGCAGGCAGTTCACCGTTACCGTGGCCGGATCAAGCTCGCCGGCCAGGGCGAATGTGAACGCGGCCAGCGCGAGCTTGGACCGGCGGTAGGCATCTACTCCGTTGTAGCCGTGCTCGAATCCGGCATCGGCGGGATCGAACGGCACCTGGCCGAGCGAGCCCACGTTGACGACCCTGGACGGCGCCGATGCGGTCAGCAGCGGCACCAGCAGCCGGGTCAGCAGCACCGGCGCGAGATAGTTGACGGCGAACCGCAGCTCATAGCCGTCCGCGCTCAGCTGCCTCGCCTCGCCAGGCGCGCCGAAGCCGATCCCCGCGTTGTTCACCAGCACATCAAGCCGCGGCACCTCCGCGCGAACCTGGGCCGCGAGTTCCCGCACACGGCCGAGCGAAGCCAGGTCAGCGACGTAGCCCCGCGCGCCGCCGCTAAGCTCCGCGGTAAGGTCCGCCACGCGCCCCGGATTGCGTCCGTGGGCAAGCACTTGCCAGCCGGACCCCGCGAGCTCCGTGGCCAGGTAACGGCCCAGCCCGGAGGTAGCCCCCGTGATCAGCACGGCAGGTGCAGCGTCAGCCATCTGTCCTCCAGCGGTCATATCTTGATCTCGCGGCCCTCCCGCCCAGTCCAGGCGCAGGGACGAGCCTTGTATCTTCGATTCTCTCCGGGACCCGAAGCGATCCCCGGACCGGGCTTTACGGCCCGGGCGGCACTGACAGCATGTCGCAGATGGCCAGCGAAAAGGTGCTGCCGCGTCAACGTGTGGCAGACTCCAGCCGTGGCTTGCGAGACGGGCAGCGCGGCGGCGGCGGCGGGAACCTGGATGCTCGGTGACCTGAGGGTCAACCGGATCGGGTTCGGCGCGATGCGCTTGCCCCAGCGCGGCGCGGCGTTCGCGCCCGGGGCCATCCCCGGCCACCGTGACCAGGCGATCACGGTGCTGCGCACAGCGGTCGAGCTCGGCGTGAACCACATCGACACGGCCGGCTTCTACTTCTCCTCGCTGCGCTCAGCCAACGAGCTGATCAACACCGCGCTGGCTCCCTACCCGGACGACCTGGTCATCGCCACCAAGGTCGGCCCGCGCCGGGATCCATCCGGCGACTGGCTGCCCCAGGCCACCCCGGCCCAGCTGCGCGGGCAGGTCGAGGAGAACCTGCGCCAGCTCGGCTGCGACTGCCTGGACCTGGTAAACCTGCGCCTGTCGGGGCTGGACTCGATCGCCGAGCACTTCGGCGCGCTGGCCGAGCTGCGCGACGCCGGCCTGATCCGCCACCTCGGGGTGTCCAACGCCCGTCCGGAGCACCTGGCCCAGGCCCAGCAGATCGCGCCGGTGGTATGCGTGCAGAACTCCTACGGCCTGGGCCACCGCCCCCGGCAAGACCAGCTCCTGCGCGCCTGCGGCGAGCAGGGCGTGGCGTTCGTGCCGTTCTTCGCCATTGCCGGAGCCGGGCGCGAGGCCGGGCCTAGCGGCGCCGAGCCCGGCGAGGTCCTCGCGGTCGCCCGCGAGCACCAGGCCACCCCGGCGCAGGTCCGCCTGGCCTGGGCTCTGCATCGCGGGCCGCACGTGCTGGTCATCCCGGGCACGGGCGACCTCGGCCACCTCGCCGGCAACATCGCCGCCGGAGCGTTGCGGCTCACGCCGGGCGACCTGGCCCGGCTTGACGCATTTCACCAGGACCAGCAGTAGGCCGACCAGTTGTCATTCACGGCCGGCTTGCTGACGGGAAGGCAAAGGACCGCCGGCGGCCCAACGGTCGGCGGCGGCCCTTTGCCTTGGTCACCAGGTGTCAGGGTGCGCTGGAGAACGAGTAGATGTCCGAGTTGCCGAACGTGGAGTTAGCCGGGCAGGAGGTGGGCGGATCTGGCGCGGGGTTCGGCGTGATCCCTTGCACTAGGTTCTCGCGGTAGGTGTCGACCGCGGGGCAGTCCTGGGCATTGCGGGTGTCGTTCCACACTGCGACGCCGAAGGTGTTGGTGGCCGCGGCGTACACGTAGTCGCCAAGGAACTCGGCGGTCAGGGAGTTGGCGCTAGAGCCGCGGGCGTCGCCGGTGGGGCCGCGGTTGAGGGTCGACCACGACCCGGTCACGCCGGAGCTCACCGTTCCCCGCAAGACCACGCCCACCAGGTTGCGTGGGCTGCTCGTATTGGTCTGGTACGGCGTGGTGAAGGCGTTGTACACGACGTAGACCGTGCTGCCGTCGGGTGAGATGGCGGGCGCGGTGTAAAAGCCCCGGTCCCCAGGGGCCTCGATCTGCCGGGGAGTTGCCCAGCTGACGCCGTGATCGCCCGACTCGGTGAAGTAGACGTGGGGGTTCTCGTCGCCGGCCGCCTGGCTGCTGACGAAGCTCATCACCATATGGTTGGTCGCGCCGCTGCCGGTCGGGGCGCCGTTGGCGATGTCGACGCTGGGTGCCGGGGCCAGGTCGCTGCGAGCTCCGGCGACCCCGTCGATCGTGGGTCGGCCCTGGACGGGGTCGAGGATCCCCGGCTGATGCACGGGCCCGGCGACCGGTGTCTGGGCCGACCAGGTCCCGCCGCCATTGCGGGATACCGACATCAGCTCGAAGGACTGCCCGCCGGCTGATTGCACGGTTCCGACGCCGAAGACGTAGGCGTTGCCCAGGCTGTCGGTGCGGACCGTGCAGCCGTCAGGGGGGTTGCGCTGGCCGTTGTTGGCGGCGGCCGAGATCTGGTGCTGCGCCCAGGTGGCGCCGCCGTCGCGGGAGACGGCCACCTGGAGCGCGGCCGGGGCGGCGTTGCCCTTCTCCTGGCCCTGGAACATCGCCCAGCAGACGTACACGTTGCCGAAGAACGGGCTGGAGGCGGCGTTGTCCGCCCAGATCTGCGATTTGTCGGAGAAGGTGGTGTTCGACTGCCTGGAGATCACCACGGGCTTCATCCATGAATTCTTTTCGAGGATGCTGTCCGGGGTGGGGTTGTCCATGTGGGAGACGGCGATGGCCTCGAATCCCCTGAAGCTGCTGCCCGTCGGGAAGTTCGACGTGAGGTTGGAGTAGTAGACCCGGTCGCCATTGCTCCAGCTGAAGCCATTGGGCCCGGGAGCAGGACCGAACGCCACACCCGGATCGCCGTCGGACACCAGGCCGCTCTCCTCATACCAGGGCAGTGTGCCGATCGGGCCCTCGGTCTGCGCGCACCCTGACACCGGGGTGGTGAAGTCGGCCGTGCAGCCGCGCGCGGTGTAGCCGGTGTACGTCGGCTGGTCCCACGACTTGCCCGAGTCGAAGGAGAAGTACACGCCCGAGACACCGACTCCCGGGGTGAAAGGACACGGGCTGGCGGGGAACTGGCTGCTGCACGCCTGCGGGTGGCTGTCCACCGGGGGCTGCGGCGGCTGGCCCAGATGATGACCGAGGCGCGTGTAACGCGATGAGCGGCTGGGGCGTTTCGGATGCTGACATGCCGAACATTCCCGGGTCACAGCGAGCCGACGTGCCGGAACTGCCGGACGGGGCGCTAGACGCGCTGCTCACAGGCGACCTGGTCACGGACGAAGCGTGTGCCGGGCTGCAGCCGGCAGCCGCGCTTCTCGCCGCGCTCAACGCGGCGCCGCAGGCTGGCGAGCTGGCCGGGCACGCGCGGGCCCTGGCCGAATTCCGCCATCGGGGCAGCATGCCAGTCCGGGCCCGTCGATCCCCACGCCGGAGGCCCCGCTTGCTCACCGCGCTTCTCACCGCCAAGGCCGCCGCCGCGGCCGTCGTTTCCGCCGCTGCCTTGGGCGGCGTCGCCGCAGCCGCCTACATCAGCACCCTGCCCGCGCCCGCCCAGCAGTTCGCGCACAGCGTGATCGGCGCGCCGTCGCCGCAGCCCCGCCACCGTCCTGGCACTCCGCAGCCGAGCCACGGTCCTGGCACCCCGCAGGCCACCCCGGCCCGCACCGATGCCGTCGGCCCGGACGCCACCGGCCCGGCTTCGTTCGGGCTGTGCACCGCCTACGCCCATGCGAAGGCGCATGGCACGGCATCCCAGAAGGCGGTGGCGTTCCGCAACCTGGCGGCGGCAGCCGGCGGCGCGGCCAAGATCGCCGCCTACTGCGCAGCGGTGCCCCACCCGGGCAGCTCGCAGTCCAGCCAGCCGGCCCCGGCCCCCACCCACCCGGTCGGCCCACCCGCCTCACACCCCACCGGGAAGCGATCATCGCAGCCCACCCCCCACCCGGCCGGCCGGCCCTCCTCCGTGCCCGCCCAGCACTAGACCCAGCCGTTAGCCGCCCCCGGATCCGCGTCGCGCCGCGACGGGCGGCGCGGGCGGCATGGCGCGGCGGGCTGCTTCTCCCACCTCCAGGCAGCCCGCCGCGCCATCGCGGAGCAGGGGCAACCTACATATCCAGCCCATCGCCTACGCCCATTGGTGCTCCGGATCCACGCCTTCGCTGCTGATGCGGGCCTGTGCTGCCAGCTCCTCCTGGGTCATCCGCGCTGCCCGAGTGACCAGCCTGGTGAGGCGAAGAGATGCCAGGCCGGGATGGCGGCTTCACAGCAATCGGTGTGCGCGGCACCATTCCTCGGTGCTGACGCCTTCACTCATGACGGCCGCGTGCCAGTGCTGGTCGGCGGCGATGGCCTCCGGCACGCAGGAGTGCACCGCGAAGGCCTTGCCGAGCCCGGTCATCCGGATGATCTGCAGGACCGGGCCGGTACCGGTTACCAGGGTGAGTGACCCGCCGCGGGTGCGGAGTTCCTTGCGGCTGCCTGCCAGCGCGCCCAGGCCGGCCGAGTCCAGGAATCCGGCGCCGCGCAGGTCCGCGATAATATGCACGGTGCCGTGACCAGCCAGATCGGTCACCCGGTCGCGGAGTTGCGGGGCGGCGTACGCGTCGATGTCGCCGTCGATCCGCAGCACGGCGCAATCACCGCCCGCGGTGATGGATTCCATGTGAAAGGGGTCCACGCCGCCTCCCGTGCAAGGTTGGTGGTCCTGGCCGTCCCGGTTGGCCGCGTAGTGTCCTCGGCCCGCTGCTGCGACTGGTCCCGCCGGCCGTGTCTGGTTGCCGGCCGGCCGGGCAGCGCCCCGCGGGCTGTGCCCGCCCGGTGCGACCAGTCAAGGCGCCGATGACCCTGGCCGTGCTGTTCCGGGCCGGATCGTCGTGCCGTGTGGCTGGCCAGATCATCCATCTCGATGAGAAAACGGCGACGGGCTGCGTTGAGTTACATCATGGCGGCCAGGCAGGGACGGCGCTGGATCCTCACCGGGCCCGGTCATGCCCAGCGACTGCAGGGAATGCAGCACTGAGCAGTAGCCCGATCACGTCGCATCCCGCGATGAGCTGCTGCCGCGAGCGCAGGGCGGCCACCATCGGGGCCAGCTGCCGGTCAGTTACGCCGAACCGCTCGCCGTAGCCGCGCTCCAGGAAGATCCGCGCGCGCAGGCCCGCGTCGATCCGGTCTAGGTGCAGCGGGTGGACCGGCGGCTGGTGCTCGTTCTCCTTGCGGGAGGTTCCGCACACGCCCAGGCTCAGCTGTTCCATCAGCACCCAATCCTCCACAAGGGCGCAACCATTATCTGACCACGATGCCCAGCACCCGGGACAGCAGCTCCCAGCGGTCCCGGGCCCCGGCTGGCTTCTCCCGGCCGGGCAGGCGACTCCGACGTCTATACCCATTACCAGGCCCCCGGTCAACGGCGGCGCGGATCCGTCATTCGGCCGCCCGTGGCTGGCCCGGGTCAGGCCTGCCAGACGGCCTGGACGGCCGACGTTTCGGCCGCGGCCTGGGCCCGCCCGGCCCTCGCCGCCGCCGCCCGCCGCGACACGTCGAGCACGTTGCGCCCGATGGCGCGCACGGCCGCCCGGTCCGGCCGGACCAGCGCCACGCGGGCTCCGGCCGCGGTCAGCGCGGCCGCCTGCCGGGCCGGGCTGGCCATGAAGCCGATGCCGGCGGCCACCGGCGCGATGATGACCACCCGCTCGTATCCGTGCGCCAGGTCGGCGTTGGCGACGGTACGCATGCCGCCGTCCATGAAACGGCGTTCCCCGATGGTGACCGGCGGCCAGAGTCCCGGCACCGCGCAGCTGGCGCCCACCGCATCGACCAGGCTGGCTTCCCCGGCGGAATCGAACACCGCGAACTCGCCGGTCCGCGCGTCCACCGCGGTCACCTTGAGGGCGCGCGAGGGCCAGACGCTGGCAGGCAGCCGGGCCTCGAAGACTTTCCGCCGGTCGGCCTCGGGCATGGTGGGGACGGCCAGCGCCCACCGGCCGATCCGCGCCCGGGCCCGCTTCGGGTCCCGGCTGAAATGCACGTCCCACAGCAGCCTGCCGATGAAGTCCCAGCCGATCCGGGCGGCGGGCTCGGGCGCCGGCGGCGCGAGCTGGGCCTGGTACAGCGCCTCGAGGTCCTGCCCGCAGGCTATGTCCGTGCCGACCAGCGAGCCCGCCGATGTCCCGATGATCACGTCGGCGGCGGCGAGGTCGATGCCCAGCCCGGCCAGCCCGGCGATCAGGCCCGTCTCCCAGGCGATGCCGGTGACACCGCCGCCGCCGAGAACAAGCGCGCGTCTATCCATGACAGTCATCTATACACCGGGACGACCGCCCGGCCCTAGGACCTTTGCCACGTGGGAGGGATGAGAGCCTCGAAGGCGTGGGTTGCCGCTCGCTGGCACGGGAGGTGCGCATGGCGCCGCTATGCGTGGGATTGGCGGGGGACGCCGGTGCGCCAGCCGGGCGCGCTGGTGGCGATCGGCGTGCAGTGGATGGTGATGGCGTTCGATGACCGCTGATTCGGATGAGGGGTTCGCCGCATCGGGCCGTGGAGCGGGCGGCGCCCGGCCGGTAGCCAGCCGCTTGCCCTATGGTCAGCAGCTCACGAGAGGCATCGTCGGCGTGACGCTCACTGTACGATGTTCCGGCCGATGAACCTCGGGTACCGCGAGGGTCTACCTACCGACACCACCCGACCCGAAGGGATCACCGCGATGGCGAAGGTTATTTCTACGCTGTTCATCTCGGCCGACGGCGTGGCCGAGATCGACCCCGACTGGCACTTCCCGTATTTCGACGACAACATGGGCCGCGCGGTCGGAGAGGACTATGACACAGCTGACGTGCTGCTGATCGGTCGCGAGACCTACGACAGCTTCGCCGGAGCGTGGCCCGGCCGCGAGGCGGCGGGCGGGGACGACGCCCCGTTCGCCAAGCGACTCGGCGACATGCGCAAGGTGGTCGTCTCGCGCCAGCGGCTGGAGTTCTCCTGGCGCAACTCCGAGCTGATCGACGGCGATCTCCTCGATGCCGTCACCTCGCTCAAGGCCGATGCAGGCATCAGGGGCATCCTCATCCCCGGTTCGATCTCGGTGGTGCAGCAGCTGCTCGCCGCCGGGCTGGTCGATGAGCTGCGCCTGCTGGTGCACCCGGTGGCGGCGCGGAAGGGCCGCAGGCTGTTCGACGACGGCGACGCGCCGTACCACCTGAAGGTGACGGCGACGGAGGCGTTTCCGACTGGCGTAATCCGCGTGATCTACTCGCCGGCCGCGGTACCCGTCAAGGTCGGCTACGACGAGGTCAAGGACCAGGTGCCCAGCGGGAAATAGCCCGGCCGAGGTGCTGATAGGCCTAGGGCCGGCTGGCTCCGGTCGTGGGCTCGAAGCTGACGCCCTGGTCCTGAGCCGACCACCTGGCCACATAGGAGAAACGGTCGGCGCGGACCAGGCCGTGCCGCCATTCCACCGGCATGGTCTGCCAGGTGGCCAGGCGCTCGATCGCCAGGGCGGGCACCCGGGCGCCCAGGCCAAGCAGGGCGCGCTGCTGCGGATCGGGCAGGACGGGACGGATCCGCTCCCAGCCGGCGTCCGGACGGACGGCGGCTGGGAGCGGTGAGTTCGCGGTACAGCGCGGTCCGGGTGAAATCCACCCCGAGCAGTGGCCCGGCCAGCGCGGCCGGGAGCCACGAGCAGTCCAGGACGATGGGCACTCCGTCGGCCAGGCGGAGCCGCTCCAGGTAGACCAGGGATTCGTCGGGAGCGCGGCCGAGGACCTTCGCCGCCTCCTCGTCCTGGCGCAGCTCCAGGTGGCGGACGACGCTGCGTTGCACGAAGCCCTGCTCTTCGACCGAACGGAACAGGCTGTACAGCGCGCCCAGCGGCTGTTCGATGGCGCCGTCCCTGACGAGGTCCCGCTCGGCGTCACCCGCACCTACGTCAAGTCGGCCGAGGTCGGGGCCTTTCCCCAGGTCCGCCGGGTGTTCCAGGTAACCAGGTGCAATCAGTGCGCGGACGCGCCCTCTGGCCACCGCGGTCTACACGGCGTACCTGTTCGCCCAGGCCCGGGCGCGGGATCTGTGGCAGAGCCCGCTGCTGGCCCCGCACCTGGCGGTCCAGGCGCTGCTGGCCGGCGCGGCCGTGACGCTGGCCTTCGCCCGGTGGCTCGGGCCGCGGCCCGCGGTGGCCGGCGCCGGGGTGCTGCTGGCGGCCGCGGCCGGCGGGCCCGCTGGCCCACGAGCACGCCTACGTCCAGGCCGGCCAGTCGGTCCCGCTCGCCTGAGCCCGTTACGCCGAGGAGGTCCCGTTGTCCCGGCGCCGCAACCGCGATCACGACCTGGCCGCGCTGGGCGAGCGTGTGTCGGCCGCGCGGGCCGCCGCCGAGGCCAGGGGCGAGAGCTTCTACCCCGGCGCGAGCCGGGTGCACCTGTCCGCCTTCCCGCCGGCCGAACGCTGGGACGACTGGGTGGAGCTGTCCTCGCGCGCCTGGCCGGCCCGGCACGAAAAGCACTACATGCTGGTCCCCACGACGTGCTTCAACTGCGAGTCCGCGTGCGGGCTGCTGGCCTACGTGGACCGCGACACCCGGCAGGTCCGCAAGTTCGAGGGCACCCCGAGCACCCCGGCTCGCGCGGCCGCAACAGCGCCAAGGGCCCGGCCACGATCAACCAGGTCACCGACCCGGACCGGGTGCTGTACCCGATGAAGCGGGCCGGCCGCCGCGGCGAGGGCCGGTGGGCCAGGATCAGCTGGGACGAGGCGCTCGACGCGCTGGCGGCACGGATCCGGGCGGCGCTCACCGAGGGCCGGCCGAACGAGATCATGGTGTACCTCGGGCGCCCCGGCGAGGACGGGTTCACCGAGCGGGTGCTGGCCAGCTGGGGCGTTGACGGTCACAACTCGCACACCAACGTGTGCTCAAGCGGCGGCCGGACCGGGTTCCAGTTCTGGATGGGCATCGACCGGCCCAGCCCGGACCACGCGCACGCCACCGTCATCTACCTGATCAGCGCGCACTGGAGGCCGGGCACTACTTCAACCCGCACGCCCAGCGGATCACCGAGGCCAGGCAGAACGGCGCCAAGGTCATCGTGCTGGATACCCGGCTGTCCAACACCGCCTCGCACGCCGACTACTGGCTGTCGCCGCAGCCCGCAGCGAGGCCGCCGTCAACCTGGCCATCGCCAGCCATCTGATCCGAACGGGCCGGTATGACGCCGGATTCATCCGCCGGTGGTGGAACTGGGAGGAGTACCTGACGCAGTGCCGTCCTGACCTGCCGGGCACCTTCGAGGCGTTCCAGGCCGTCCTGGCCGAGCTCTACGCCGGGTTCACGTTCGAGTACGCCGCCGCCGAGTCGGGCCTGGACGCCGCGGTCATCGCCGAGGTGGCCGAGGTCGTCGCCGGAGCCGGGACGCGGTTCTCCTGCCACGCGTGGCGGTCCGCGGCGGCCGGAAACCTCGGCGGCTGGCAGGTGTCCCGGACCCTGTTCCTGATCTCCGCGCTGGTCGGCGCGGTCGCCACCGAGGGCGGCACCTTTCCCAACGCCTGGTACCACGAGTCTCGCGCCTGCCCGGGCCGCAAGCTCACCGTGGACGAGTACTACGGGTGGATGTTCGAGCATTCAGTGCCGGGCCTGCCGGAACGGGCGGCGG
>Ga0335081_10008440_pt1 | contig 16526 bp, 11 predicted proteins | sample Lox_Sample_35_FD_206713 | JGI IMG/M metagenome (GOLD analysis project Ga0335081, IMG submission 206713) | Soil microbial communities from Loxahatchee National Wildlife Refuge, Florida, United States - Lox_Sample_3.5 | ecosystem: Environmental > Terrestrial > Soil > Wetlands | place: USA... | reverse complement strand
TCGTCGTCTTTCGCCACTCCGTCCAGGCCGCCGTGAAGCCTCACGCCGCGCGGCACCGCGCCGCGGACTCCGGCCTTGTCCGGGTTAGGCGCCGGCCCAACGTTGGCGCGAGTCCCTGCCCAATGGTGTAAAGGTGTCTCTTGCTCCGCTGGCCATTGCTTTCCGCCAACCACGTCTGTGCACCGAAGCAGGGGCGCCGGCGGCCGGCATCCCCTGCCCGTGCACAGGGCGAGCTTAGAACTCGAATCGATTCGTGAGCACGAACTCCTGATGGGGGCCGATGCGGTATCCCGCCGGCGTGCCGGCGGCCTGACCCGGGATCGGTCCCTGCACGGTGATCGGAATCAGGTAGTCGCCCTTGCCGATGTTCGTTACATTAAGCTGAATGTGCCAGTTGATCCTCTTCGAGAGGCGCCGGGAATAGCCGACCCACGCATCGACATCGGTCTCCGACGGGCCCTTGTAGGGGTGGCTGAGATCGAAGCCGAGCGACGCGGGGTTGGTGGGATCACCGGTCGGAGGATAGCCGATCGTCACGCCGCTCTCGTAACGGACCGCGCCGCCGACGTTGAAGCCCTTCAGCCAACTGTGGGTGAAGTCGTAGTTGGTGACGAAATTGTAGTGCCAGGTGCGGATTTCCGGCGCCGCGGCACCCTCGACCAGCTTGAGGTTGGCCCAGTCGGCTCCGACGGCACCGGGGGCTCCGACGCCCGTGTAATAGACCAAATTGGCGTCCGGAACGTCGGAGGTACCCCACCAGAAGTGCATCAAGCCGCCATTCCCGTTAACCATCGTGGCGACCTGGCTCATCAAGCCGTTGAGGGCCGTGCCGCCGATATTGCTCCGGACCGCCTCCTCCTTGCTGGCGTTGAAGGTAATGCGCCAGTTCGGGATCGGAGTGGCGTCAAGCTCGACCTCATAGCCCTTCGAGACGCCGTCCTCGGTGATCGTGAAGCCGTTCGGTATGGAGTTGGCCACGACATAGGGATTCCCAGTCTGGTTGGACTTGATGTACGCGAGGCTGCCGAAACCCCAAGCCGTCCAGAAACGCGGATCGACTGCGTTCTCAAAGGCGCGCACTCCCGCGAGGGCTGAGGCCTGCCGCGCCGCCAGAGCCGGCGACTGGACCGACACGTCGTCGCTGAACATGTACTGCTCGATATTGCCGCCGCCCTTGAGGGGCCCCCAAACCGGGCCGCCCTGGATGGAGGGATCGAACATGTTCGTGAAGTTCACCAGGCTGCCCATCCACCAGTTAAAGTCGTTGGCGAAACTGCCGGCGTTCGTGGTGATGTTCGCCTCCGAGGTGACGTACCGGCTGATCTTGAGCGCGTATTTGCCGTCGCGCGTCCCGATCACGATGCCGCGATCGACCGTCTTGCCGGACGGCGGTGCGACCTGCGCGCCGTACACGTCGACGCGGCCGGCGAGCGGCTGGAAGTTCGTCGACTGGCCGTAGGTGAGACTGACCTCAAACGGCAGGTTTTTCGTCAGGTCCTTGAGTCCCGGCAGGTCCATCAGATGCGCCACGAGGCTTTCGGAGCGCGAATTGACGCTGATGATGCCATTCGGGCCGCTCGGCATGCGATAGGTGCTGAAGTCGATGTGCTGGGGATCCGCCGCATCACCGATATTGCGTGAGAACCCGTAGGCTTTCGCGGTGTCCTGGCGCCAGCCGAACGTCGCCACGAGGCTGTCGTCGAGCATCTTGCCCTGCCAGACGAGCGCTTTGGAAACCGTATCGGCCTGGTTCAACGCGGCGCTGGTCGTCAGCGCGTCGCGGTTCGCCGCCGAATTGGCCTGGGTGATGTTGAGCGGCGTGGTGGTCCAGCCCACGTAGTTGGCAGGGTTGTTTGCCTGGGTGAAACTGGTGGGAAGTGGATTGTTTCCGACTGGGTAACCCGGCGCCAGCTTCGCCGGATTGGTGGTGTAGGCATTGTTCGTCCAAGGATCGCTCGGATTGACGCTCGCGGGAGCGTTCCACTTATCGCTGAAATAGGTGACCACGCCGTCGCCGATCGCCGGTGTCCCCGAAATCACCGGGATATTGGCACCCCGCGCCGATTTACCCAGCAACGAAGGTCCGAGATACATGACCATCGCGGGTTCCACGGCCGTGAAGTTGACGGTCGTCGGGTCAAGGTGGGGATCCTGCAGGTTATAGACGTTCGGATCGAGGTAGCCGTAGCTGTCCCAGCCGCGGGTGTCGGTGGTTTGGCTCGAGTCTGACCAGAGGCCCGTCACGGTATGCCGGCCGAGAATGCGGCCAATCCAGCCGCTGTTGTCCTTGCGGAGGTCACGCGTGACGAAGGCCGTCACGCGCTTGTCTTCACTCGTGGTGGCATTGGAATAATTGCTGCCCCCGGTGGAGGAAACGAAGGGACGGCCCACGTTCGGATTCGGCGTGCCGTTAGAGTACGGAACGCCCGTCAACCCCGCGTCCGACGTGCCGTTGTTGTAAACGGACATCGGATCGATGAAGAGGGCAACGTTGCCACCCAAGAGCGCGGTGTGCGTGTACTTGTAGTCCTCCGTGTTGTAATCGAAGGAAACACCGACCTGGTCGTCGAGCGCCGTTTCCGCGACGTTGAACGTCGCGCGGTGGAACTGCTGCGCATCGTGCTTGGTCCCGCCATCGATCAGATTCTTGTAGAAATTGAAGACCGACGGATCGGTGATCACGTTGTTCTTGAAGATGCCCGCGCCGGAGTAAGGCAGGCCCGAATTGACCGCCCAAATCGAGGTGCTCGCGACGCTGGCCCAAGAGCCGGGCGCCGTGACGTAGCCGATCTGATTGTTTCCCTGGTACTGCTGAGTTGCGGAGGTGACCCAATAAGCCGTTTGCGCACCGCCGCCGTTGCCGAAGAACGCCACCGGATTATTGGTGTTGATGTTGCCAAAGCTGGAATTCTCAATCCACGGCGAGGAATAGGGAATCGGCAGGGAGCTGGCGTTCGCGTAGTTGGTCGGGCGGGCCACGCCGCTGCCGATCCGACCCGTCTGGTTGTCCCACAGCTGCCATCCATTGTAGGTGGCCTGGCTGGTGCCCGCCGCCCCGGTGCCGAAGAACGGCGTGATTTGGTCCTGGGGCGGCAGTTCGCGCGGATTATTGCCATCGATCCGGCCGGTTTCGAAGCCCGCCTTCGCGATGAAACGGTAGCCGTTGCGATTGAGGACGTCCGGCTCGATGCGGATGGCTCCGGACAAGCGCCGGTCGTGGGAGAACGCCGGTTTCTGCTCGTACTTCTCCTGGTCGTTGAGCATGTCGAGCCGGATCGCGACCTGCTTCGGCAGAATTATCTGGCTGAGGTCCAGCGATTCGCGGGTGGAGCCGTAGCTCCCGGCCCGCACCTCGACCTCGCCCGAATTCTTGAACTGCGCCGACTTCGTGCCCGCGTTGATGATGCCGGCCGGGCTGCCTTCGCCGAAGAGAATGGCGTTCGGCCCGCGCTGGAGGTCGATGCGGTCGATGTTGTAACTGTCCCATGGGATCTGGGAGAGGAAGAAGTCGCGGGTGTTGTCCGCGGCCGCGAGTCCGCGGACCCGCGTGGTCTGGCTCGGACGGTCCGGCTCCGCTAGCGCGGCACTGTCACCGGTGCCGGCGAAATTGCCGTACACGCCGCCGACTTCCGTGCTGATCGCATATTGGAGCAACGAGGTATTGTTGGTGGCGCCCAGATCCCGGAGGAACTGGTCGGTGTAGACCGTGACACTGCTGCCGACGTCGCGGAGTTGCGTGTTGAGGCGGTTGCCGGCGAGCGTGTCCGCGGCGGTGTAGCTGTCGGCTTTGGTGGCCGTCACCTCGAAGGGCGACAGCGCCACAACCTGGTCATCTGGGGATGAGGCCGCTGAGTTGGTCGTGGCGGCGCTCGGGGCGGTTTGGGCCAGGAGCTGCGCGCCGGAGGCTAGAAGGGCGAGCCCGGTGAAAAGCCAGGCGAGCCGGAATGCAGTTTTCATGGTGTGGAGGATATAATCGAGGAGTTGGGGGGAAGATCGGGGACCGTCGGGCGGCCAAACGAACTTTGGGGCATGCGAGGGTCGCGGGGTGATGGACGCCGATTTCGGCGCAACCGGCCGCGAATGCGATGGCGCTTCGCTGCAAACGTTGCGAGACCGACGAATGGCTGGCGGTCGGGCGCCACCGACAGTCGCGCCACCAGTCGCCAATACAAGCGGGGGTGCACGGCCGCGCCGGCTTACGCTCGACGGTCCCTTCCATGGAGCCGGCTCCTCCGCTGCTTCCCGGCGGCACGAGCCGCGAGCTGTTCCTGCCCCGGGTCGAGGAGCGCCGACCCGACGGTGCGCCGACGCTGTCGACCTTCCGCAACGACCCCAACGCCATGGAATCCTGGCCGGCCGGCACCGGACGAATGGTCTCGGACGACGCCGGCTTGGTCTCGCTCGACGTCACATCGGTCTAAGGGGACTCGAGCGGATTTGAGCCGCATTCAGCTGAGATCGGACGGGCCGCCGCGGACAGGCTCTTTTTCGAGCTTGTCGCGGAAGAACGCGGGGTTCCCGTGCTCCCGCGCCCGCTCGAGGAGCACGCGCACCGGCAGGAGGGGCGCGCCCTTCGGCATTGGCAGGCCATTCTCCCGGGTCGCTCCGACCGGAGCGTCTATCGCTGCAACGATTGCAGCGTGCAGCCGTTGTGCGACTCCGGGTCGATCAGCGACATTCATCCGCGCCGGCTCCGGAGCCGTTCGTCTCGTCGATAGCCGCCGAGGCGCCAGGCTCCACGCACGGCGATTCACTCGACCCCATGCCTCCTCCCTCGTCGCCACGCGAAAATTCGGTGCGAGCCCCGGAGCACAAACTGGGTTCACCGCCTTTTGAAGCCGCGGTCTTCGATTTGGACGGCGTTTTGACCCAGACGGCCTCGGCGCACGCGACGGCTTGGAAGCAGACCTTCGACGAGTACCTCGGCGATCTTGCCCGGCGGTCGGGAGCGCCCTACCGGGAATTCGCCCAGGGCGCGGACTATCTCGCCTATGTCGACGGCCGCCCGCGCTACCAGGGGGTAAAAGCGTTCCTCGAATCACGGGGCATTCACCTGCCTCCGGGTGCACCGGAAGATTCGCCCAAACTGGAGACGGTTTGCGGGCTCGGGAACCGCAAGAATCAGCTTTTCAATGAAATCGTGGAATCCTCCGGCGTGAGCGTATACGGCTCAACGCTGGTCCTGATCCACGATCTGCTCCAGAAAGGCGTCAAAGTGGGCCTGGCCACGTCGAGCCGAAACTCGGCGCTCGTGCTGGCGCGCACCCAGACCGCCGGACTCTTCGCCACCGTCGTGGACGGAATCGTGTCGGAACAACTGGGACTGAAAGGCAAGCCCCACCCAGATATCTTCGTGACCGCGTGCGCGAACCTCGGCGTGCTTCCGGCGCGCGCGATCGTGATCGAGGACGCCGTGTCGGGCGTGCGCGCCGGGGCCGCGGGCGGTTTCGGCCTGGTGGTGGGCGTGGCGCGGGAAAACAACGCGCAGGAGCTGCGGGAAAACGGAGCGGACTTTGTTGTCCGCGACCTGGCGGAAGTTACCGTGGAGGAAATCAGCCAACGCCTGCGTCGCAAGCGCGCCGCCTGATCAGCCCCGACTCCTCCCATGACCACCCCGCAAAAACCCCGTCTGAGTTTCTGGCAGCTCTGGAACATGAGCTTCGGCTACATCGGCATCCAGTTCGGTTTCGCGCTGCAGAACGCCAACGTGAGCCGCATCTTCGAGACGCTCGGCGCGCACGTGGACCAGATTCCGATCCTGTGGATCGCCGGCCCGGTCACCGGCCTGCTGGTGCAGCCGGTTGTCGGCTACATGAGCGACAAAACGTGGAACCGGCTCGGCCGGCGCAAGCCGTACTTCCTCGCCGGGGCGCTGCTCGCCTCGAGCGCGCTGCTGGTCATGCCGAATGCGCCCGCGCTGTGGTTCGCCGCGGGCATGCTTTGGATCATGGACGCCTCGATCAATATCACGATGGAGCCGATGCGCGCCTTCGTCGGCGACATGCTGCCCGACGAGCAGCGGACCACGGGTTTTGCGGTCCAGACGTTCTTCATCGGCGCGAGTTCGGTGATCGGCTCGCTCCTGCCCTACCTGCTGACCAACTGGTTTCACGTGGCCAACACCGCGCCCGAAGGCCAGCTCCCCACGTCGGTGAAATGGTCGTTCTACTGCGGCGGCGTGGTGTACCTGCTGGCCGTGCTGTGGACGATCGTCTCGACCCGGGAATACTCGCCCGGCGAGCAGCAGGCCTTCCACGCCTCGACGCACGACGCCGCCACCGCCGAGGGAGCCGAACTCAAGCTCGACACACGAAAATACCATACCGTCGGTCTCGCGCTCCTGGCCGGCGGCGTGATCGCCAGCGGCATCATCTGGCTGCGGTCCTGGGACCGGGGCCTTTACATCCTCTCCGTTGGCGTCGGCGCTTACGGATTGCTGCAGATTATTGCCGCGCAGCGCTACCAAGCCGGGAAAAAACGCGGGCTCGTCGAGCTCGTCTATGACGTCAACAACATGCCCGGACCCATGCGCCAGCTCGCGCTCGCGCAGATGTTCACGTGGTTTGCCCTCTTCGCCTTCTTCATCTACGCCACGTCCGCGGTGACCGCCTGCCAGTTCGGCACCAGCGATCCGACGAGTGCCGCCTACAACGCCGGCGCCAACTGGGTCGGCGTGATGATGGCCGTGTACAACGGGGTGGCCGCGCTGGTGGCATTCCTCCTGCCGCCGTTGGCGCGGCGCACGAGCCGCGTGAAGGCGCATGTCGTCTGCCTCGTGATCGGCGGCGTCGGGCTGGCCTCGATGTATGGTTTCAAGAACCCGGAGTGGCTGATGGTCTCGATGGTCGGGCTGGGCATCGCCTGGGCGAGCCTGCTCACCCTGCCCTACGCGATCCTCAGCAGCGTGGTGCCGTTTCGGAAGATGGGCGTGTACATGGGCATGTTCAATTTCTTCATCGTCATCCCGCAGATTCTCGCGGCGGCGGTGCTGGGCCTGCTGGTCCGGACCGTGTTTCACGGTCGGGCGATCGACGCGATCTTGCTGGGTGGATTTTCGATGGTGGCGGCCGCCGTGCTGATGCTGCGCGTGCGCGACGAACCCAAGCCAAATTAACGGGACAATGAAACAACCCTGGTCGATCAACACCCGTGAACACTCCGGTGACCGGGAAAGCCTCCTGCGACGCGGCAATCTCTATCAGATTGCCAACGGCTACATGGGCTACCGCGGCACGCTCGACGAGTTCGGTCCGGAGCAGGGAGTCGGCGTCACCCTCGCGGGGCTATTCGACCAGGTGGGCCCGGCGTGGCGCGAACCGGTCAATGCGCCCAACGGCGCATACACGCGGCTGGCGCTCGACGGCGTCGGGCTCTCTGCGCTGGGTCGGCGGGTCCGACGCCATCGCCAGACCCTCCATTTTACCGACGCGCGGTTCGAGCGCGAGACGGCCTTCACGGGGCGCGGCAAAACGCTGACGGTGCGATCGGAGCGGTTCCTGAGCGCCGCCATGCCCAATCTCGGACTGGTGCGGCTCACCGTCACCTGTGACCGGCGGGCGAAGATCAAGATCCACACCGGGATCGACGGCAACATCTGGGACCTCAACGGCCCCCATCTTCCGCACCTCAGGACGGAGAAACGGGACGACGTGCTGCTGGTGCAGGGACGCACGCACGAGCTGCACAAGCAGGTCGTCGTGGCCGAGGCCACCGCACACGATTTGGCGGTGGAAACCCATGAGGTGCAGGACGGGCGCAACCTGCGGGTCATCACCTTCCAGGCCGAAGCGGGCCAAGCGTACACGCTGGTGAAGTACTTCGCGGTCTTCACGGACAACGACCGGGTTGATCGCCCGCTGGCGCAAGCGGCGGTCGAGGCGGTCCGCCAGGCGCGCGCGCTCGGTTACGAGCAATGCCTGGCGCGCCACGACGCAATATGGGCGGAGAAATGGGAACGGTGCGACGTCCAGATCGACGGCGACGACGAGGCACAGCTCGCGCTGCGATACAGCATCTTTCAACTGCTGATGGTCGCGCCGCTGCCGGGCAGTGCGAATTCGATTCCCGCTCGTGCGCTGTCTGGCCAGGTGTACAAGGGGGCGGTTTTTTGGGACACCGAGATGTTCATGCTGCCGTTCTTCCTCCACACTTGGCCGGGGGGGGCGGCGGAGCTCCTGCGCTACCGAATCCGAACGCTCGACGGTGCCCGCCGGAAGGCCAAGACCGAGGTGCCGGGTTATCGTGGCGCGTTCTACGCCTGGGAAAGCCAGGACACCGGGGACGAGGCCTGCACGTACTACAACGTCGGCGATCCGTTCACGGGGCGCGCCTTGCGCACCTATTTCCGCGACAAGCAGGTCCACATCAGCGGCGACGTGGCGATCGCGATGTGGCGGTATTTCCAGCTGACCGGCGACGATTCGCTCCTGCGCGAGGGCGGCGCCGAGGTGATCCTGGAGTGCGCCCGGTTCTATTTCTCTTACCTCTATTTCAAAGCCGACAAGGGCTGCTACGAGGTGCTCGACGTCACCGGACCCGACGAATATCACGAGCGGGTCAACAACAACGCCTTCACCAACGCGGTGGTGAAGGAGACGTTCCTGATTGCCGGCGCGGTCATGGCCCATCTCCGCAAAAAGCACCCCGGCGTTCGCCGCGCACTGGTCAGAAAACTCCGCATTGGCCGGGAGCTGCGCGCCTTCGCCGCGGCCGCGAAACGACTCTATGTTCCGGAACCGGCCGCGGACACGAAGCTCATCGAACAGTTCGACGGTTATTTCCAGCTCCAGGACAGCTCGGTCGCCGAGGTGAGGTCGCGAATGGTCCATCCCAACGAGTATCTCGGCGCCGCGCAGGGCCTGGCCGTCCCGACACAGGTCATAAAACAGGCCGATGTGGTGATGATGCTCAACTTGTTTCGGACGCGCTATCCGGCCGCCGTCCAGCGCGCCAACTGGTCCTACTACGAACCGCGCACCGAGCACGGTTCGAGCCTGAGCGCGTGCGCTTACGCCTTGGTCGCGGCCGAGTTCGGGGACCTCGAGAGCGCCTACCGGTATTTCCTGCAAACGGCGAAGATCGATTTGGAGGCCAAGTACAAGATGTACGTCGGCACGATCTTCATGGGCGGTTCGCACCCGGCCGCCAACGGCGGCGCGTGGATGACCGCCGTGCTCGGCTTCGGCGGCGTGCAAGCCGACGGCGAGCGTCTGGTCATCAATCCACGCCTCCCGGCGAAATGGCGGCGGCTGCGGTCCACGCTCGTTTATCGCGGCGACCGGTTTCGGATCGCGATCGAGGCGGATGCGGTGACGATCGAGGCGGACCCCACGAATCGCCATTCCCATGCGATCGTCGTGGCGGGCCGCTTGACCCATTGCCGTCCCGGCTGCTCGGTCGTGGTCAAGTACCATCCCGCCATGGCCGCATGACTCACGACTTTCCTCCGATGAATTTTCGCCGGCCAGCCGGCCGCAAAAGCGGTGCGATGCTGCTCGCGCTCGCGCTGGGATGCTGGGTCCACGCGGCCGGTGGCATTGGCGCCGACCGGCCGTGGACGACCTGCGAGGCCGAGTCGATGACGACGACCGGCACGGTGCTCGGACCGAAGTACGGACCCTTCCTCGTCGAGACCGAGGCGTCCGACCAGCGCTGCGTGCAACTCGGCGTCGGAAAGTATGTCGAATTCATCGCACCGGTTGCCGCCAACACCCTGGTCATCCGCTACAGCCTGCCTGATGCGCCGCAAGGTGGCGGGCGCGACGGCACGCTCGAGCTGTTGGTTAATGGCAGGCCGCTGCGGACGCTGCCAATCACATCGCGGTACTCGCATCTCTACGGGACCTACCCGTTCTCCGACGATCCCGCGAAGGGCAAACCGCGCAATTTCTACGATGAGCTCCGGGTCAAGGACCTCGCGATCGCTTCGGGCGATCGAGTGCGGCTTCGTCTCGCCTCCGCCGACGTGCCGTCCTGCATCGTCGACCTCGTGGACTTGGAAGTCGCTCCGGCGCCGCTCGCCGCTCCGGCGGGTGCGCTGTCCGTCCTGGCTTTCGGCGCCGGCGGAAAGGGGGCAACCGACGACACCGAAGCCGTGCGCGCCTGCATCGCCGCGGCGAGCCGCCAAGGCGGGGTCGTTTGGGTGCCGGCGGGCGACTACAAGCTGACCGGCGACATCGTCGTGCCTTCCGGTGTGACGATCCAGGGGGCGGGAATGTGGCACACGACTTTTGTCGGAGATGCCGCGCTCTATCCCCGACCGGCGCGGCGCGTGCGGTTCACCCTCTCCGGCGATCATATTCGGCTCCATGATTTCGCCATTGTGGGCCGGCTGAACTACCGCAACGACAGCGAACCGAACGACGGGATCGTCGGCGCCGGTTGTGTGGATTCGTCGATCGCGCGGATTTGGATCGAGCACACGAAGGTCGGGATCTGGATCTACAACGGCATGCGGCTGCGCATCGCAGGCTGCCGGATCCGGGATACGCTCGCCGATGGCGTGAATCTCTGCGTCGGCTGCAATGGCTGCGTCGTGGAGAACTGCAGCGCGCGCGGCACAGGCGACGACTGCTTCGCGATCTGGCCCGCGCCCGCGGATCAGGGGTTTCGGGAGAATCACCGCCCCGGGGACAACGTCATCCGTCATTGCACCGGACAGCTGCCGTTTCTTGCCAACGGTGGCGCGCTCTACGGCGGCGCCAACAATCGGATCGAGGACTGCCTCTTCACCGACATCACGGCAGGCTGCGGCATCCTGGTCAGCACGACGTTTCCGACATCGGATGAACCGGGAGGGGTCGACAACAATTTCAGCGGCACGACCGTGGTGGAGAACTGCCGTCTGATCCGGTGCGGCGGCTACGATCACGACTGGGCGTGGCGCGGCGCGCTGCAGATCTGCCTGGATCGGCGCAGCATCTCGGGTCTGAGGATCAGCCAGCTCGAGGTCCGCGACAGCTTCTCAGATGGGATCACCGTGATTGCGCCGGGGGGCGCCAAGGGCGAGGGGACGCTAGCCGACACGACGCTGAAGGACGTTGTGGTGTTGGGCATCGGGCTTGGAAACCCGCCCGGGCGCGGGCTTTGGGTGCACGACGGGGCGTCCGGCGGTCTGGCGCTGATCCGGTCGCATATTCCGGAGGTACGGAACGATTCGGGCGCCTTCCGGATTCTGAAGCAGCCGTAAAGCGGGGCAGGAGTTGCGGTGCCGAACCCGCCCGGTGCCGCCGCCCGACCCTCGACGTCGCGTGTGCCCGTCGACGGGCGCTGCCTATCATTTTGGCCTTGTGATACTTATCTATTTATTGCCTTGGAGAATCGCCTGTAAAATGCCCTGGATTATTTGCTCTGCAAACGTTGCAGGAGCGGGCTCCGTCCTTGACCGTTCGCGCCGGAAAATGAGACTGAAGCCATGCTTTCCGTGACCCCGGCCGGAAACGTCACCCTTCAAGACGTTGCGGAGAAGGCCGGTGTATCCATCTCGACCGCCTCCCGCAGCCTGACCGGCGCGGTCAGCGTTTCCAAGGTCACGCAGGCGCGTGTCTTGTCCGCCGCGGAGGGCCTCGGCTATCGCTACAATCCGCTGCTCGGAGAGGTGATGCGGTCAACTCGCCGCGGCGTGCCAAACCATTATCTCGGTACGCTCGCGTACATTACCCCCTATGACGACGCGCAGGAATGGCGGGCCACACCCACCCTTTGCCGCCACTGGTCGGCGGCGCGGGAGCAGGCGGCGTTGTTCGGTTTCGGGGTGACGGAATTTGCGCTGACGTCCCACGGCATGACGGGGCGACGGCTTGGTGAGATCCTGCGCGCGCGGGGCATCGCGGGCATCCTCCTCGCCGCGTTTCCCAAGGACCCGTTTGAACTCGTGTTGCCGTGGGAGTATTTCGCCACGGTGCCGGTCGGCCACATGGTGCAGGATCCTCAGCTCGACTGCGTCGTCAGCGACCACACACAGGCGGTGTTGATGGCCGGGCGGGTTCTCGCCGCGCGCGGCTACCGGCGCATCGGTCTCGCGATCGAGCGTTATCAAAATGCCATCACCAATCACGGCTGGGCGAACGGTTATGCCGCGCTACCCGCAGAAAACTCAGCCCTCGCCGCCATCCCGCCCTTCCTGCCGGAGCAGATCACGGCGCACGACTTCCTCGACTGGGTGCGCAAGTCCGAGGTCGACTGCGTGCTGACGCTGTCCACATTCCGCAACGTGCCCAATTCCATGCGCGAATGGCTGAAGGAGGGCGGTCTGAACTGTCCACGCGACATCGGACTGGTGTCGCTCGATGCCACCGGCGCCACCGCCACGTGGGCGGGCATCGACCAGAATTCCGACGAAATCGGGCGGGCGGCCGTGGATATGGTGTTGTCGAAGCTTCGCGCCGGCGAGCGCGGCATTCCCAAGGTGCGGCGCAGCATGCTCGTGCATTGTCAGTGGCGCGATGGCGATACCGTGCGTGCCGTGGACGACGCCAAAGCCTGATCACGCCGAAACCCACTCCGGCCTCCGGGCCGCAGGAATCAAGAGGCCATCGGCGGGCCGGTCCACGCGGCTTGGACCAATCCCTGACGGACGGAGCCTTACCCCGAAGGACTAGAAAGCCGCATCAAGTGGGCTGAAGGAAGCGATTCGGGCGCTTCGAGCCGCTCGCGGGCGGCAAGTCCGTTGTTTCGTCGGCGCCGGGCCGCCCCGAGCAGTAGCAGTGGAGCGGCGCGCCCTCAGCCTGCCGCCGAGGGATCTCCACGCGCGCGAGCAGGTTCAGGTCCTGCAGCTTGCGCCCGAGCTAGCCGGAGGCCAGCAGGCGGCGCAGGATCTCGTCGACCAGCTTCGGGTTGGCCCGGCCCTGCGATTGCTTCATCACGAAACCCTTCATGGCGTTGATCGCGTTCTGCTTGCCCGCCTTGAAGTCGGCGGCGGACTTCGGATTCCCCGCGATCGCCGCGGCGCACCACTGCTCGAGCTGACCGGTGTCCGTCGCCTGCCGCAGCCCCTTGCTCGTGACCACCGCCTCGGGCGTCTCGCCGGTGCGGAACATCTCGGAAAAAACCTCCTTGGCGCCGTTGCTTGAAATGACGCCCTCGTCGACGAGCTTCACCAGTCCGGCGACGTGCTCCGGGCGCACCGGGCTCGCGGCGAGGTCGATCCTGGCCGCGGCCAGCTCCCGCAGCAGTTCGTTGGCGATCCAGTTTGCGGCCGCCTGCGGCTTGGCGCCGAGCCTGGCCGTCTCCTCTAAAAAGTCGCCCAGCGCCCGGTCGGGCACCAAGACCGAGGTGAGCGTGTACGGCAGCTGGTACTGCTCGAAGAACCGCCGCTGCCGGTCGAACGGGAGCTCGGGCAGGCCGGCGCGCAACGCGGCCTTCCACGCCTCGTCGACGCGCACCGGCATGAGGTCGGGATCCGGGAAATACCGGTAGTCGTGCGCCATTTCCTTGGTGCGCAGCGCAAGCGAGGTGCCGGTCTGGCCGTTGTAGTCGCGGGTCTCCTGGCTGATGGTGCCGCCGCCCTCGAGGATCTCCGCCTGCCGCCGGATTTCGGAGGCGATGCCGTCGCGCACGAACGAGATGGAGTTGAGGTTCTTCAGCTCGACCTTGGTGCCGAGCTTGGTGGCTCCGGCCGGCCGGAGGGAGACGTTGGCGTCGCAGCGCATCTGCCCCTTCTCCATGTCGCAGTCCGACACCCCGGCGCCGACCATGACCATTCTCAGCGCGGTGAGGAAGGCGTAGGCCTCCTCAGCCGTGCGCAGGGCGGGCTCGGTCACGATCTCCATCAAGGGCGTGCCGGCGCGGTTGAAATCGACCAGCGATTCGCGCGCGCCGTGGTTGAGCTTGCCCACGTCCTCCTCGAGGTGAATGCGCGTGAGCGGAATGCGCTTGTGCTCGCCCATGACGTTGCGCGCCGGGCCCGGCAGCTCGATCTCGAGCGCGCCGCCGCGGCAGATCGGCTGGTCGTACTGCGAAACCTGGTAGTTCTTCGGACTGTCGGGATAAAAGTAGTTTTTCCGGTCCCACTTGCACACCGGCGCGATCTCGCACCCGAGCAGCAGGCCGACGCGGATCACCTGGTCGAGGGCCGCCTTGTTCATGACCGGGAGCGCGCCGGGCAGGGCGAGTACCACGGGGTCCGTCAGCGTGTTGGGCGGCGCGCCGAAGCCGGCGGCGGCCTGCGTGAACATCTTGGCGCGGGTCTTGACCTGCACGTGGACCTCGAGGCCGATGACGGATTCGTGGGTCATGGCTCCAATTTCACAAGGCCGGGTGGCGGGTATGCCAGTCGTGCCCCTGCTCGTAGGCGTGCGCGATGGCGAGGAGGCCGGCTTCCTGGAACGGCTGGCCGATAATCTGCAGGCCCACGGGCAGGCCGCCAGCGGTGAACCCGCAGGGAACCGAAATGCCGGGCAGGCCGGCGAGGTTGACGCTGATGGTGTAGATGTCGCTCAGGTACATCGCCAGCGGATCGGCGGATTTCTCCCCGCGGCGGAATGCCGCCGTGGGTGCCACCGGCGCCAGCAGCGCGTCCACCTCCCGAAACGCCCGCAGAAAATCGTCGCGGATCAGCGTGCGCACCTTCTGGGCGCGCAGGTAATAGGCGTCGTAGTAGCCGCTGCTCAGCACGTAGGTGCCGAGGATCACGCGGCGTTTCACCTCGGCGCCGAACCCCTCGGCGCGCGTCTGAAAATACAGGTCCACCGCGTCGGCCGCCTTCGCGGCCCGGTGGCCGTAGCGGACGCCGTCGTAGCGCGCCAGGTTCGAGGAGCACTCGGCGGTGGCGATGATGTAATAGGTCGCGATCGCGTAATCGGCCGCCAGCGGCAGCGACACCTCCCGAATCTCGCAGCCGGCTGCGCGGTAGAACTCGATCGCGGCCCTGACCGCGGCGCCGACCTCGGGGTCCAGCCCCGCGCCGAAATACTCCTTCGGCACGCCCAGCTTCCACCGGCCGGGGGCGGCAACCAACGCCGCCCGGTAATCGGGCACCGGCGCCGCGTAGGAGGTCGAGTCGAGGGGATCGTGGCCCGCGATCGCGCCCAGCAGGAGCGCCGCGTCCTCCACCGTGCGGGCAATCGGTCCGATCTGGTCGAGTGAGGACGCGAACGCCACCAGCCCGTAGCGCGACACCCGGCCGTAGGTCGGCTTGAGGCCCACGACACCGCAAAACGACGCCGGCTGGCGGATCGAGCCGCCGGTGTCGGAGCCCAGCGCGAGCGGCATCTCCCCGGCCGCCACCGCCGCCGCCGGCCCGCCCGAGCTGCCGCCCGGCACGCGCGCGAGGTCCCAGGGATTCGCCGTCGGCTGGAAGGCGGAGTTCTCCGTCGACGAGCCCATCGCAAATTCGTCCATGTTGAGCCGGCCCCACAGCACGGCGCCGGCTTCGCGCAGCCGGCGCGTGACCGTGGCGTCGTAGGGCGACACGAAGCCGGCCAGCATCCGGCTCGAACACGTCAGCGGCTGACCCTCCACGGCGATGACGTCCTTGAAGCCAATCGGAATGCCGTCCAGCGGTCCCCGCGCCTGCCCCGCCGCCCGGCGCGCGTCGGCCGCGCGGGCCTGGGCCAGCGCGTCGGCCTCGTCGAACGAGTTGAAGGCATGAAGCCGGTCCTCGACCGCCTGGGCGCGGGCGATGAACGCCGTCGTGAGCTCGACCGACGACGCCTTCCGCGCCGCGAGCAGCGCGGCGAGCTCGGTGACAGTCTTGAATGTGAGTTCAGACGACATCAGGCGAAATCGCGGACACGATTGTTTTGCTCGCTACCCGCTACTCACTACTCGCTACTCTCCTTCCACGACCACCGGCACCACGAACATGTCGTCGCGCCGGGCCGGAGCGTTCCGGAGCGCGGCGTCAACCGGCAGCCCGGGACGCGGCGCGTCCTCCGCCCAGACGTTGGTCACGGGAAAGGCGTGCGCGGTGGGTTCGACGCGGGAGACGTCGACCTGCTTGAGCTTTTCGATGTAGGCGAGCACGTCGCCCAGCTGGCGGGCGAAGACCGCCTTCTCCCCGTCGGTCAGCGCGATCCGGGCGAGGTTCGCGACGTAGTCGATGTTGAGGTCGGGTGCGGAGGCCATGAGCGGGCATTATTCAGAAGCCAGGAAGCCATGGAAAGAAATCTCTTGGCTCCACGGTCCCTGCACCGACCGCGCTTGTCATCCACCGGTCACGGCGCCAGCGGCGGCGGCCGCCGCATCCTGGAAGACGCGGCGCATCTCGGAACCGTCCGAGTTGGGCAGGCCGGCGCGCTGGATCATCATGATGTAGATGACCCCGCGCCGCGGGTCGGCCCAGCTTTGCGTGCCGTAGGCGCCCCCGTGGCCGAAGGTGCCGGCTGAAAGCGCGGCGGTCGCGTCTTGCGGCTCGGTCACGATGCAGAAGCCCAGCCCCCACGCCGAGCCCGGCAGGAAACCGGCCTTGAGCCCGGCGGTCTGCTCGCGGGTCAGCTCCGCGACGGTCGCGAGGTGCAGCAGCGGATGGCCGTTGGCCATCCCGCCGTTGAGCAGCATCTGGTAGAATTTGGCCACGTCCGCGGCGG
>Ga0335081_10008438_pt1 | contig 16527 bp, 7 predicted proteins | sample Lox_Sample_35_FD_206713 | JGI IMG/M metagenome (GOLD analysis project Ga0335081, IMG submission 206713) | Soil microbial communities from Loxahatchee National Wildlife Refuge, Florida, United States - Lox_Sample_3.5 | ecosystem: Environmental > Terrestrial > Soil > Wetlands | place: USA: Florida... | reverse complement strand
TTTCTCCCCGGCGCTCTCAAGCACCGCGAGCGACAGAGAGGCTGCGCCCTGCGGCACGGCGGTCTTCTGCTTCGCTATGCGCCTGTACAGGTTTTGGTTCCTCCCGCTTTGCGGGCACCCTCCAAGAAAGCAGACCTTGGCACTTGGGAGCAGCCTCGCGCTCGCGCCCTCCGGGTGGTGTGCCTTGAGAGACTCAGGGCATCAAAAGGAGAAGTTCATGTTTGTATATGTTAAGTGGAATAGCTTCGGGCGTGTTTTGCTCGCCAGCGGTTTAGCCATTAAAGCACGTCGTGTATCTCACTGGCCACTCCCGGAACGGAGGCCTGCGACGCCGTAGGCGGCGCGCTTAGGCCGCAGTAAAGGGAGGGGCCAGCGAGTGGGGACCCGATTCCGTGCGGCTTTGCGCCTCATGCGTCCTTCAAGATGCACACAATCTGCGGACAAGAGTGGGCCTCAGTTGACAGCCACAGTCAGTGTTGTGGTGTGGGTCGTGTTGCCGGAGGTACCGGTCACTGTGACGCTGTAGGTGTTCGCAGGGGTGCCGGTCGGTGGAGGCGGAGGTGGCGCATAGCTGCTACCGCCGCCGCAACCGATGGTTTGCAGCATCAGGAAGAGTACCAGGCCGGCCAAGGGGAGGACTCCCGCGAAGCGCTGACGGCGCGTCCGAGCAAGGCGCAGAAGAAAAATACTCAATAAGATCATGAGCAGGAACACCGGCAGGAGTTGCGGCCGGAAAATGAAACGCACACGGTCCCACAAAGGAGGAGGCATGAGGCCGCGCGCGGTGGTGGTCACTGTAACTGTAGCGGTGCCGCTGCCCGAGGGAAATGAGGCTGGGTTAACGGAACATGCGGTCGCTTTCGCAGTCGTCGGCAGAGAGCAGGACAAGTTGACCTGGGCTGAGAAACCGTTAAGAGCGGAAACGGTTATGGCGCTGGTGAATGTAGCGGTTTGGCCAGCGTTGATGGTCTGCGTTGTCGTGCCCGACGAAGTGACGGAGAAATCGGGCGGAGGGGGAAGCACGGTTTCGGTAAAGGTCCCAGTCGAGATCGAGTAATTTACATCGCCGCTGTAAATTGCTTGCACTTGCACTGATCCCGGAGTGGTGAAGGCCGCTGTGATTTGGGCTTGGTTATTGGAGACAGTCTGGCCGCCTAAGTGGATCCCGTTGTAAGAGAATTGCACAGTCCCTGTCAACGGCGCCGCGCCCATTTGTGCCGGAGTCACTTGAGCCGTGAGCGTAACGAATGCACCTTCCACGACAGTGGCATTGCTGGAACTCACAGACGTGTTGGTAGGGACGGGATTTACCGTTTCCGTGAATGTTCCAGAGGATCTCCAGTAGTTGGAGTCGCCAGTATAGGTTGCGCTGATGAGTTTATTCCCGCCCGTTAGTGATGAGATCGTGATCTGCGCTTGGCCGTTGCTTACTGCAACCGTTCCAATTGGCGAGTTATTGAGGCTGAAAGTCACATTGCCTGAGGGCGGAGAACTGGCGGTTTGACTGGGGATGATTTGTGCGGTCACCGTAAGGGGTTGGCCACTCAGAATCACAGGAGCCGAAGGGGTAAGCGTGGTTTGGGTGGGGTACACGAGATCCACTGAACCCGGGCTTGAGGTGGATGGGGCATAATTTGAATCTCCGGAATATTTCACAGTGAGCGCATGAATCCCTGCTGTCCCCAAAAACGTGGTTGTAATTTCGCCGTCCAGTGTTTCCCATACAAAAGGCGAATTGGGATAAGGGTAGATCACTCCTGTCAGCGTGTACTCGGATACAGAGAGTTGGGCCCCATCGACGAAAATGGCGAATGTTCCGCTCATCGGCACCCCGAATACGCCATAATCATTGCTGCGTGCTGCCACAGAAAACCCGATTGGAACTCCGATGGGCACGGGAAACTGGAACCCCGCGCCCGTAACCGTGGGCGCGGGAGTCACGGTGACGGAATCCGTTGAGGAGCTGGCCAAGTAGCTGTTGTCGCCGCTATAAGTTCCCTGGAAGCTATGTGACCCCGTGGTGAGCTGAACTGTCTGGTTCTCCGTGTAGCCTTCGCTGTTCAGGGGGGCCGGTCCAGGCCCTAGCGAGCTTCCGTCGAGTGCGAAGGACACGGTTCCCGAGGGGCAGGCGTACGACATAACTGCGCTGATCGGGTTGAAGCAGGTCGCGCCAGACGCATTGGTGACGTCGGCTCGCAGCAGATAGACCGACCCATATGGGATCGAGGTTGCGTTCGGGTTGGCAACCTGGCCTGTAGACAGGTCGAGAGTAGCGACGCGAACATTTGTCGTACTTGGTTCGGGGTTTACTGTGACACTAACTGCGTTGGAGTCGCTCCCTGCATAATTCCCATCTCCTGCATAGTGCGCCTGCACGCTGTAGGACGCGCCTCCTGGAAGCATGCTCGTGCTGCCCGAAGCAGTGCCGTTGCTAAGGGTCAGAGGTTCGACCCCGAAACTGTTGCTTCCCTGGGTAGCGATAAGAGAGGCGAGTCCGGTTGGCCGGGGAGACGTAGGGGAAACCGAAATGGCCACGCTGACCGGCGTCCCATGCGTAATGTTGACCGCATTTCCACCGTTCAAAGTTAGGGTCGTGGTTGATGCAGTGCCGCCTACAGAATTCCAGTTGTTGATCAAGTTAGTCGCGTTCACTGACCCAAGGCCCGTCGCCAGGTCGTAGCCCGTTCCAGCCGGATAGCCGGAAAGAATGCCGAATCGGTCTGCCGAATTTGCTGTCGTACAGTTCGGGCTGCCTGTAGCGCACAACATTGCAGTCGTTCCCGAAGTAACGTCATTGAAGACGCAAGTAGGTGCCGGGCCGGTGCTCGAATTGCAACTCGACGATGATTGTTTGGCGGCCAAGCTATAAAAAACGTGGTTGGCATTTCCCTGGCGCGACCCAGTTTTTTGATTGACAAGGGCAAGCAGACCGGCAAACGCCGGAGAAGACGCCGACGTGCCGCCAACGCCAATAAAGTTGGAGGTGCTGCAGGGTAAAAGATTGGATATGTCTGCTTCGCACATCACGTAGAAGCTGTTCTCAAAGCCGTTGCTGGCAAACAGCGAGCCATCGGGCACATCGCGTTTTCCGTCATTGGGGACGCCGGGCGCCATTTGCCACAAGGGTTTGGAATAGCCTCCACTGCAGCTCGATACGGTTGCGCCAGTTGGCGTGGTGCAATTGCTCTTGCCGCCGCTTCCCCCAAGTGCCACCGCGAATTGCGAAATATTGGGATTGTTGCAGTTTGTTTCGGCATTCGTGCTGAGGGGAAAATGAGGATCCTGTAGAAGAGCGTTGGTGCAAGAGTCGTTCCAAGTGGTTTCCGGGATATATCCTTTGGCTGAAGCCAGCGTCGTGGGGTTACTCGCTACATTCCAGTAGGTCGTCGAGTCGAAATAGTCGTTGAAGTCTGTGCCGCCAACAGAAACGTTGTAGGGCGTCGAGCCAAGTCCGTTTACCTGCAAGCCGTATTGAGCGGGCTGAGGCGGTAGAAGCCCCTGGGCCAACTCGAAGTCACAACCAGCCGAGCCGTTGTCGCCGGACGAAACAAAAGCCGTGATGCCTTGTGCCGCGGCCTGTTGCCATAGGTCATAATAAAACTGATTACCGGCCGTTCCGAGATTGAGTTCGCATTGTCCATAGCTCTCGCTCATCACGGGAGCAAGGTTATGGTCCACGATATAGAGTGCCGAGAGATCCACGCCATCAGTTGTCTCCGTCGACTCAGAAGCGACTAGCTTGATAGTCGCTCCCTTGGCCACGGCACCGGACCATTCCACATCCAAGTCGGCCTCGGTTTCGTCACCGGGCACCAGTCCGGGGTCGGGGCCGTCTAGAATGATTTGCGGTGAATTTAGCGGTAGGCCAAAGAGGTTTCGGAAATCGTTGATGTCCTGCACATTTATGTTTGTTCGGCCCACAATCGCGATCGTTTGTCCGGTGCCGTCGATAGATGAAGCTGCGTTCCAAAGCGGGAGAACATTATAGATTGTTGCAAAATCGTACGGTCCCAGCGGGTGGCACGTCACAGCCTGGCCGGTAATGAAATCAAAACAGGTGAAGGTAAAGTCCGGACCCGCCAGCTTGACGGCCTCCATTCCCCTCGACGTGGTGGACCCACCCGCCAAATGGTACATGGGCTTTTTACGGAAACTGTGCAGACTGACGATCCCGGCGATGGCGGGCTTGAGTGCCACCGGAATCTGCGGGTCGCTGGCGTTTGCCACATGCTCCACGCCACTAACCAAATAGCGGTGAATCTCTGTGTGAAACGCATTGCGCACGCTCGCAACGTTGCCTGAGAACTCAATCACCGTATGGCCGGGACCAACCCTAATGTCAGTGAATCCCTGCCTCGTCAGCCATTGTGTTAGCGTCTGAATATCCGTGTCCGCGGGGCCGAATTGCAGACCGAATTGCTCGGGGGTGAGCCAGGCATGGTAGTTCGGCGAGGACTTATCCTGTTGTTCGTTGAGCAGACGTTGTAATGCTGTCTCTTGCTCCGGACTGCGCTGTAGGAGAAGGAGCATTCGCCTAAGGGGCAGAGCGTCGGCCACACGACCTTGGTCGAAATCCGGACGGGCGAGGCTATGAACGTTTCCCGGCAATGACACAAGATTCTTTTCATCTAAAGTCTGCGTAATTCGGGCCGACGCATTTATTGTCTGGGCAGTGGTGTGCCCCGAGGAGAAATCTAGGAGTGAGATAAGAAGCAGTATTCTAGATGCAAAGCTTGGTTTCACGAGACGCATGGTCTTGCCGCACTGCAAGTTGGATCATGCACATGCCGTGGTCGTTCGGCCACGAAGCACCTGAGTCTCCGCAAAGGATACTCTTGGCCGGGAACGGACCCCGGATTGACCTGTCCCCGAATCTGGCCAATCGGTAGGCCCCTGCTCTAAATCAGTGTGGCCCAGTACGTTATATATGAATGGTTCAGAGCCGTCCGGCCTCTCTAATCAACTCCGCAATCTCCTGATGACCATTCTCTAAGGCAAGCTCTTCAGCCGTCTTGCCGCGTTTGTTCCGATGTCTCACGTCAGCATGAGCTGCGATCAGCTCATTTAGGACGTCCTTCGGTGCGTCTCTTATGGCAGCGTATGCCAACGCAGTGTCGCCGTCTTCATCCTGGGCATTTACCTGGGAACCCTTTTTAAGCAGAAGTCTGACAATCTGCAAATGTCCCTGCGAGCTGGCATACATAAGAGGAGTCGATCCATGGTTGCCCCCCCTCTCAATGTTCGCCCCCTTCTCAACCAAAATCCTGACGGTTTCGGTGCGGCCCATCGCAGCCGCACGTCCGAGAGCTGTTTCATTGTTCATAGACACAGCGTTTATTTCTGCCCCGCTGCGCAATAAGAACAAAACAGCTTCGCTTCGCCCTTCCACTGCGGCATACATCAAAGGCGTTTCCCCCTCTGCTTCTCGAGCGTTGGCATTTGCTCCCACATGTAACAAAAAGCTCAAGGCTGCCGTGTTACCGTCCGACGCGGCACGAAACACAAGTGTATTCCGCACGGCCCAGAACCCTACGGTAATGGCCACTATACTTGCTAGGACAATTGCATACTGTTTGCGCACTTCAAACCAGCCCACTCGATGCTACAGGCACAAAATGTCCATAATTTGTTTGGCCAAGTCCGCGTAGTTTCCCTTCTTGCCTGCTCGGGTTGTCCTGGCCATTGCGTCACCTACAGCTAGTCCTGCCCGATCATCCCGCAATTCGGTTATTGATTCCATTCGTCTTTCAATGTGCGCCTGTTCCCAATCACGTAACCAAGCACCAGCAGCAACCTCGGGCATCGAGGCGAGTGTCGTCCCGGTGAACCCGAGTATGTGGTGATAAACGTCTGCATCCTGACCATTGTCAACCAATTCGGGCTTGAACCCGGCAACCGAGTACTTATACTTTTCGTAACGTACTCCGTTTTCGTCTACATCAGCTAGAGCCTGGTTGACCATCTCGACTCCTAGTTTGACTGCACCGCGTCCGTCTCTGAAATTTGCGCCCTTGTTGGCGTTGTATAGCCTATCAGCAAGTGATTGACTGAATTTCTGGCAAGGATTTTGTTGTGGTCCAGGTGCCGCTAGAAGATTTTCAATAATAAGGGGCGACCGTCCCATAGGATGGTAGATGCTGTTCAATGTCGCTTGGGTGTTACCGAGTGGGTCGGGGAATGTCGGGGGAGTGCCTGGGAACGAGCCGGGGATATTGGGAATGCCCCAGCCAGCGCCGGCAATCGCCATACCAAGCTTTACCAACCAAGGTTGCTGAAACAGGATCCCAAGGATAGCAAGAAGGGCTCCAAATAGTTTGAATAGCCAGAACTGGCCGGAAGGGTCAGTGATGTTCACAGGGTTGTTGCGGGCATAGGCATAGCGATTCCAGGACTGTGGATCGCCGGGAGCGCCAAGCGACGGATCTACACAAGAGAAGCGGCCAAAGCGATTAATGTAGAAACGCGCCATCGCGTAATCATTGCCAGACTCAGAGTCTCGCTCGTAGCTCGTGAAGAAGAACTTTGTTGTAGTGTTAGATACGTACCAAGTTTCTCCGTAGGGATAATGCCCCTGCTCCCCGATTTTGTTTCCGTTCGCGTCGGTAGTCACTCTGACTGAAAGATGGTCCGCGTGATGGTAAACCGTGGAGCTGCCCTGGATTGTCGCGATCAATGTTCCGCCCAGGTAGATGTATTCGCGGGAGGGAGTGGTCGCCGGCGCACCGTTGTCGTATTCAGCTATATCGTTCCCGGCCGAGAAGATATAGGCCGTCGCTGTGCTGCCCTGTAGTGCCTTCTTGACACGAATGCCGTGCGCATCGCAAGTGTAAGTGCCGGTTCCCGCGCTTGTTAAGCAGTTTTCGGCGTCATAAGCTAAATTGTTGCTGCCATCATTGAGCATGTTGCCGCTCGCGTCGAACAAATAACCATCTGGGCGATTCGTATACGCCCCGCCGGGAGGATTAGCAGGGGGTGCGGGCGTGGTCGCAAACGTAAGGCTGTTCATTGGCGGACTGCCTGCAGTCTGATTCTGATTAAGGCGATTACCATATCTGTCATAGACCCACGACAACCCCCACTGCTGATACCCTGACGAGCCCGTGGTCAGTGCAGTATTTAGCCTGCCAAGCGCATCATACGTGTAGACGACTGACCGTCCATTATCCACTGTGTCTTGAATACACTGGATCAGCCCGTCGTTGCCTGCCGTCGTGCCAGTGCCGCAGTTCGCTTGGCCATTCATGTAACCATAATTCAGGCTAAACAACGTCTGCGCGCCTTTGGCATAGTTCAGGCTCGTCATTTGCTGTCGAGCCGCGGAATATCCAAAGTTCGTTACCACACCGTTGCCATAAGTGAACGTGAGAAGCTGTCCGGCAGCGTTGTAGCCAGTTGGAGGCTCAGGGATCGATGCATAACTCGTACTACCGCTAACGATGGTGTTAGGCAGACCGATGCTGTCCACGTTTTGCTGTACGACGCGGTTAGACGGATATGTTATCTGAGTAACCTGGCCCCCTGTGTTGTATTGATATCTGATTGGATAGGTCGTCGAGCCAATTGTCTTTTGGATTTGGGTGATGCGGCCTGCCTGATCGTAGGTGTACGATTCAGAGCCCGAGGGATCGATAAGGCCCGTTCTGCGCCCAAGCGCAAAAGCCGCCGCACCACCCTGGTCGTATTGGAGACTCACAGCGCCTTGACCATTAGAATAGGTCTTGCCCGTCAGTCGGCTGAATGAATCATAGATATATGTAGTCGTTATGCCTCGTGCATCTGTCTTCCGGCAGACAGCCCCAGCGTTTCCGGAGCACAAACTCACACCATCGGCTTGTGTGAAGTAAAACGTGTCGGTCCCCGCCTCCGGCGTGGTCATGGACGTACGTCTACCAAGGCCATCGTAAGTGAACGTACGGGTCTGCACGCCCTGAACTACTTGTGTCAGGTTGCTGAGTGCGTCGTAAACATAGGATGTGACAATAGGAGTAGCAAAAGAAGATCCAGCGTCATACCCGCCAGTCAAGGTAGAACCCGAGAGCGTCGCCCAAAAAGATGATCCCGTGAAATACTGCGAACTTGTTGAAGACGTCGTGGAAATAGAGTAATTGGTCGATGCGCCCGTGGTCTTGGAAGTAAGTAAAATACTGCTTCCGCTCAGAGAAGCCGTCACAGGTGAATTGCCGTGTGAATTGAAGTAGGCCGTAAGAGAGTTGGCAACTGTACTGCTGGTGTCGGTCTGGCCGTACGATGCAGAGGCCGTAAAGCCGTTCACTGTGATGTTGACCGTTCCAGCGTCATAGGTGAGCGTAGGACAGCTCGAGACACCGCACGGGTAATAATACGTGCTCCGTTCAAAACCACCTATTGTTGCCGTTCCGGTGGCGGGGGTTGCCCCTGTTACTGGCTCGTCGACTTCGATGATTCTCCCAAAGCCGTCGACCCATTCTTGCCTTTTTTTCGTGCCCGTCTCGTCAACGGTTAGCATTGGATAGCCATAGCCATAACTTGCGGTTGAACTTTGTTGAGAACTCAATCCTCCGCCTCCACCCGGCCCGCTGACTAACGGTCCGTAAAACATCTGCGAGGATTGACTATCGGCGTGAGTAACCGAAATATTTCGGTTTAGTCCGTCGTAGGCGAATGTTTCGAAGACATGACTCGGATCGGAAGTGTTCACGTAGGCGTGGCTCACGCTCTGAACTCGCCCATTAGAATCGTACGTAGTGTCCACATTGACCGCTCCACCCGGAGCATTCACGAGTTTTTGATTCACCTTGCGACCCCAGGTATCAAGGTTGAGCTGCATGTGCTGGCAGCTGGTACAGCCCGAAGAAGCAGACGAATCTGCAACTGGAGTGTAGGTGTCAACTTGAGTTGCGGAAGTGTAGTTTGTCAGGGTCCAGCCAATCGGGAAATTGGTCTGGGTTTGCCGGTCAAATGGGTCAGAGTAATAGCGGTAAGTGCTCACATTGTTCGGGTCCGTTGACACTGCGAGCCTTCCGCTACCGAAATAATAGCCGCGGGTGGAACTCAGCCCTCCCACCGTTACGATTTTCGGATAGGCGTTTGTCGGAGCGGATGGTGTGTAGGACGACATTGACGACGCCCCAGTTTCATTGAAGAAATTGTCCGTGTAGTTGTAAGTGATCGAGTTCCCAAGTGAATCTGTCGTCTGAAGAACTTGCCCCGTAGTATCATATTGAAGCTGCCCGGTCAGGAATGTGCTTCCGCTCACCCATTGCGAGGTCTGTGTAGGGTTCCCGCGGGCCTGGTTGCCCGTCCCAAAACTCGAATCGTCGTGATTCGCGATTCCGCTGATTCCAGTCAATCCGTTTGCACCATAGGAGTCGTATGTAACCGTAGTTTGACTGACCTTGCTACCCCCACTTAGACAGGCGCTATCAGAACCGGAGTTATTACAGACCGTTGTCGTCGCTGGCCTATTAATGATGTTCGTTCCTGGGCTGGCGTAGGTGATGTATGTCCCCCGATCTGGAACCGTAGGGAAGGTAGGATTGGTTCCAGGATAAAACTTCCACTCCTTGATTGCAGTAGGGTTTCCCTTTTGCGGGCTGACGTATGTATACGCAGTCTTCTTGGAAAGACTTGCCCCCGCGGGTGCACTCACAGTCGTCAACTGCGAACTGAGCGTGATATACGACGCCCCCACGCAGTTGCGTAACGGGCAAGAATTTGAGAAATCATACGTATTGTTTACCGTCGTAAGGAGAGTTCCGGAGCCGGAGTAGTTTTGGATCTGAACAGGCCAGAGGCCATTGTTCAAAGTAAATTTATAGACTGTCGAAGTTCCTCCTGGTTTGCTCACGGTCAACTGTTGCTGGCACCCAACCTGTCCGGAACTGCAGGTAGAGAGAACCTGAGGAAAGTAAGTCCAAAAGCCGCCGGCTGACTGCCGCGTGTAGAGCCATTGCGATTTAACTCCATAGGAACCAGTAAAAATATTGTAACTGTAGAGTATCTGGCCACCAGTAGGAAGCGTGACACTTGTCAGAGTGCCGTAGTAGGCAGTTTGGCCGGCGGGAGAACTGCACAAAGTAGGCCAAACGCTGGAGTCACAATCATATTTGAACGTGTAGCTCGTACCGTCCGGCAAGCTGATGGCGGTAATTGGAAATATATTGCAATTAGTAACGCATTCGGTCACACCCGATTGTGCAAAATGCGTCTTGGCACTGAATCCCGTCAGATTTGCGACTTGAAACCGCGTGATACCACCTTGAGAATTCGATACGTCATAGCAGGTCTGGTTGGGGACACAGTTTTGAGTCACAACGATCGCTTGACGCAATAGCGTATCGAAATAGTTGAGACTAGCACCTGCGCTATTCCATGAAAGATAATTTCCATTGGGATCTTCGGAAAGTATCGTGTGCCCATGCGCATCAGAGGGCGCCGGACTCAACGTTAGGAGTGACCCATCCGGGGCGTAAAGCTTGATTCCGCTGGTATAGTTGGTTACGTACAGATGGTAGCCAGAGGAATCTGTCGCGAACGCATCCCCGTTGGGTGTGCTGCCATTGCAAGTGCTGATAGGGAAATAACGCACACTCCCATCAGAGCTCGTTATGTTCCAGTTATAATGGCAGGTACCGTCAAAGCTGTAATTTGACTGCCAGTTTATGCTCGGCACCAGACGCCACCCACTTCCCGATGCAAAGGGAATGTTATTCGGTTCCCAGACATGACTCGGAGAGATGTCCCAGATATTGCTGTCATACACCAAACGGTAAGTGAGCGGCTGACTGCCACCCCTTTGAGGAAAGGAGCCCAAAGGGATCTCTATGTGCACGGCTCCGCTTGCATTTTCAACAAACCCTAACTCCGCCGGATCAGGCGCAATGGGAATTCGATCACCGAAATTTGTTATATAGCCCTGTGCTTGGCTTACGCGGGTACCCGGACCCAGCAGACAGAGCACTCCGATCAACAGTAGGAAAACAGTGCTTCCTTGGAGTTGGAAAAACCAACCACACGCTCTATCTTTGACCATTGCATGCCTCCGAAACTCCAACATGACTCATGCCCCTCTTTGCCGGGAAGAAGGTGAACTCAAGGGTTAAAATCCGCGTCAACCACGCCAGTATTGAAAGTGACTTGCTTGAGCTGGATCGCCGAGATTCGTTGGCCGACACCGACCTCTGTGATTGAGAAAGGCACTAGGACTCCACCCACCTGGCGATAGTCCGAATACTGCATCTCGTGAGGGCTATCCTGGTTGGACTGATTCTTCGGGTGAAGCATGTCCAAAACGGCGACTACTAGAAATTTATTCGTGTCAACGAAGAAATCCCTCTTTGTAAGTCTGCTTCGGATGCCGCTCGGATCGCTATCCGGCGGATAGACTTTCCAAATGCGGATATGATGAACTTGCTGACCATCCTTTGTTTCCAGCCCAACATACAAGATGCTCGTCGAAGCCTCGTGCATTGCTACTGCTAAATGCGCAAACGGAAAGGTGATGTTGCCCGCGTTGATTGTATTGTGGTATTCGATTGGAGTGGTCGTACCATCGGTCTCTCTTATTGTGCCAGTGCCATTATTGACGGCCCATGAGCGCACGCCGTTCGAGAGTGTGGCATCTAGGCGAAACTGACTGATTCCGCGCCCCTTCACCGTAACCGTCCCCTGGACTTCTTCACCGGCCCAGTAATAAGTGATCGTTCCCGACGCGGTGATATCTTGAGTCGCGTCGACAGCAGCTTGACCTCCAGCGGCCTTCAGGACTTGAGTCAATATCATTAATGCTTGCTGATCGCGCTGGACCGAGGTCGTTGATGTTTGTTGGGTTGCTGATGGCTGTGCAGCCAGTAGGGCCAAGAAGAAAGCTAAGGCGAGGGTGGTCGATGAACGACGCATGGGGCACCTCCAAGGGAAGATGCGGCCGCTTTTACATCAACAAATTATTTGGTGTCAATAGTACTTTTGTTATTAGGACAGGCATGGAGTTAAGTAGTGCGACAAAGGAGACAAGAATTTGCCACATTCTGCGTCTATCTGAAAACAACAACAAGCTTTCCATTCTCAATATGTAAATCACGCAGATTCCTTGGCAACCGCATTAGCTCTTGGGTCTCAGGTGTGGTAACCATCTGTTCCACCGCTCTCTTGAGGGATCCTTTCGGTATAGAGAGCGAGCCGATTTTTCCGCTTATCGGATCGAAATCCAAATACCCGTTCACAGTGCGGACCTTTCCTTCCAATACGAAGCTGAGGTCTTTGCCTCGATAGCTCGCCAGCACGTACAAATGCAAACGATCCGCAGCCAACTTCACTTTCATGTCCCGTAAAACGGCAGGACTATCCGCCGGTGCCTTGCCGGTGGCAGCCGTAACATACTCTTTCAGAAATGAATTAAGTTCAGTTTCGTCCGCTCGGACAAGTCCCAGAGTGCCGCGTGCCGCTGCCGTCGCAGCTTGCTGGAGCTCTTGTTGCAAGCATTGTGCTGCAGCCGGGTCAGTGTGGATGACCGGCGGTGGCGTGGTGTGAAGGATTAACAGAAGACCGATTATGCCAAATACAAACACCGTCCCAACAACCCCACCAATGATAAAACCTGCCAATCTCCACTTGCTCTTGTGTTGGACTTCCGCTCGCTCGCGCCGCAATCTTTGACTCATTTCTCCCTCCCACGAGCGAGTTGCGCATGGACGAATCCTTGATTAAGGCCAAGCACTGAGTTTATCGCAACTTCCAGGCAAGATTTAACTCAGAGTGGCTCTGTTGACATCCTCAGCACAGGTTGCAAGAGAGGCCTCGACGAAGTCTGGCTTGTGGTGTTTTCTGATGAGGCAGGAGGCTCGATGGCCGAGGTTGGACTCCTGCCTTTTGCGCGAGTGGCGCTCGATGTAGCCAAACAGGTTCTGCCGTCCTACCGCACGCGTTTCAGCAAACATCAGTTCACCCAACCGCAGTTGCTGGCGGTGCTCTGCCTGATGCGTTACGAAGACTGGACGTTTCGCGAGGCCGAGACGCGCTTGCGCGAGCACCAAGAACTGCGGGCCGCCTTGCAGCTGGCGGCGGTGCCCGATTACACCACGTTGTATCGCTTCTTGCGGCGCCTGCAAGACGACACGGTGGATCGCGGCCTGAGTGAAACCGTGCGTCGTCTTAGACGCAGGCGACGCCGAGCGGTGGTGGTGGCGGTCGACGGGACGGGACTCTCGTACAATTCCGTCAGCAGTTTCTTTATACGGCGCGTGGAACAGCAAGCCCAGCGCAGTTCGCGCCATCGTCATTGGTTGAAGTGGGTGATCGTGGTGCATGTGCAGCAGCAGATTTTGTTGGCGCAGCGGGGGCACCAAGGACCGGGGTCGGACGTGCGCTTTCTGCCGCCCTTGTTGGATGTGGCGGCACGCGGCGCGCCGATTCGCCGGGTGCTGGCCGATGCGGAGTTCGATTCCGAACCCAATCACCAACATATTCGGCAATGTCTGGGAGCGCAAAGCATCATCCCGGCCAAGCGTCGCGGTGTGCCCAACGGGGAAATTCGCAATCTGATGTTCCGCCGCTTTCCCGCAAAACCCTATCGCCAGCGGGTCAAGATCGAAACCACCTTCTCTACGGTGAAGCGCAAACTCTCTTCGCGGGCCCCCGGCCGCAGCCTGCCCATTCAGATTCGCCAAGCCCTCCTGCTCGGCCTTGCCTTCAACATCTACCGTTTGAGGCACCCCCTCGCACATGAGGATGTCAACAGAGCCACTCAGAGTATTTTGTCTGGCCGAGTCTTAACATACCGCGAGGGTTATTTGGTATTCAGCGCGCTGCAGCGGCTGCGGAAGTATTCAGCGCTGGTCCTCCTCCGCGCGTCCTGTGTTCTCAGCTCTCGCACGATTTTTGCTGAGTTCGGTAGACTGCCCTTTTTCTGGCGCGCATTTTCCTGGGCACTGCGTCGGGCTAATTCCTGCGCCCGGCAGCTTCGCGGCCTCTGCTTTCACGGTTCCTCCCGGACAGCGTGGGTCCCTCCCATAAAGCAGCCGCTCGCTTTGGGAGCAGCAGCCCTCGCTTTTGGGTGCCTCAGAAAAATGGGGCAGAAAAAGGAGACATTTTCATGTCCTACATATATGTTAAGTGGAATAGCTCGGGCTGAGGTTTGCCCGCCGACGTTTCCGACATTAGAGCATGGTTCGTCTTATGCTGGCCACTCCCGGAACGGAGGCCTGCGCCGCCAGAGGCGGCGCGCTTAGGCCGAAGTGCAGGGAGTGGCGAGGCAATACAAGAAGGATCGCCTATTCCGCCCGCAGCATCTGGGCGGGGTCGATTCGCACCGCCTGGATTACGGCTGGTAACGAAGCTAGCAGCGCCGCCGTGACAATTGACAGCGACGGAAGCCCGAGCATGGGTAGGTCTGTCGCCTTCACTTGATAGAACAGCGTCTCGACGTATCGTATCGAGCTCATACCGAGCGCCAGGCCGGCGAGCGCCCCCAACCCCACCATTAAGGAGATGTCCGCGATCACATGACGCGCGATATCGCGGGCCTGCGCGCCAATCGCCATTCGAATGCCGATTTCATGACGGCGCTGCAGCACGGAGTAGTGGAGCACGCCATAGAGGCCGACACCCGCCAGTAACAGAGCGACAACTGCGAAGAAAAACGCCAGCATTGCCAATAGCCGCTCGCGGACGGTTTGCGACTCGTTGATCTCCAGTTGCGTACGGATGTTGCTCACGCGGAACTCGCGCCGGGCACGTGGCACTTCCTGACGCAGAGTCTGGGCGAGCGTGAGCGGGTTGGGGCTGTAAGTGCGTACAATGAAGGTGCCTCGGCTCCGGGGCGCCATGGGTGCCCATGCCCATGCCCCACGCTCATCAACTGATTGAAACGGTACATAAGCTATCGGCAAAGAGGGCTCGCGCATGCCGCTATACCTGGCGTCGCGAACCAGGCCCACGATCCGGAAACGACTGTGCCCTTTGTCGAAGGATTTTCCTACGGGATTCTCACCGTCGAAGTAAGCCTTCGCGAAAGCCTCATTTACGATGGCAACGCCCAGTGATGTGTCGCTGGCGAGAAAATCTCTCCCGTCAACGAGGCCAATCTTCATCGTGTCGATCCAGCCGGGGGAGACACTGAGGAAGTTGGTGAAGACTCCGTTTGGAGGTATCCCGCTGATCGAAATATAGCTGCGAAAGCCGTACCCGACGAGCAATGGCCAACTCGCCACCGCAACCTTCTCCACGCCCGGCACCGTTCGCAGATGGTCGGCGATCTGGTCCCAGAACGGCGGTGGCAGGGGACGCTCTGCGACAGTATCGAGAGTGAGAAGTTGTTCCGCCGAGAAGCCGGTGGGCCGATGAGACAAGCGTTCGAATGTGGCGACAAACAGGCTCGCATTGAAAAGGACAAGAAAACAGAAGGCGACCTGCAGGGCGATCAAGGCATGCATCAAACGGCGTCGGGAATGTGGGTCTTCTCCGCCTTTGAGCGCACCGACTGGCTTGATTGCCGAGGCACGAACCGCAGGGAGCAGACCAAACAGAAAGGTTACGCCAAGGGTGAGCACCAAAGCGAAGGCGAAGACGCGCCAGTCCGCAGGAAGAAATAGTCGCGCGGGGTTGTCCGGCGGATTGATTCTACTGACAACGAACGGTGCCGCCCACCACGCGAATAATCCGCCAAGCGCCAACGCAAGCATCGCAATCCAGGTGCTTTCAATCAGCACGAGTTGCACGAGGCGCCAGCGTCCCGCGCCGATAGAGATTCGCACTCCCATCTCGCGCGCTCGCGCTGCCCCCTGGGCAATCATCAGATTCGCGACGTTGGCGCACGCGATGAGTAGCACCAGCGCCACCACAACACCAAGCACAGTGAGCGAAGGGCGCGTGTTTTCTTGCATTGCAGAGACGCCAGCAGCCGCAGGCTGGAGCACCGCCGCTTGGTTGATAATGTTTCCAAAACGTTCTTGGTCTGTTCCTTTGAGCCCCGCCCCCTTGCCCCGCTCCTCCTGGAAGGCCCGATTGATCGCCTGCAGTTTCTGCCGAACCGGCTCCGCGGCGACGCCCGGCTTCAACCGAACCCAAGTTCTAAGCCAGCTATAATTGGAATTGCCGACATCCGGATGCATGATCACAGGAGCGAAGATGTCGGTCATGGTGCCAGGTTCCGTGCCCGTAAAGGGCGCGTCGGCAACACCCACGATCTGGTACAGATCATTGCCCAAACGAAATGTGTGCCCGATCACCTTCGGATCCTGGCCAAAGCGATGCGTCCAATAATCGTGCGAAAGCACCGCGACGGGATGTGCGCCAGGCGTGACATCGTCGCTTTCAGCGAACAGCCGCCCCAAGACGGGCCGGAGTCCAAACGTGCCGAACATGGAACCCGAAACGTATTGTATGTGCGCCTTCTCCATCTCCTGGTCCGAGGCGTAGGTTAGATCGATCCGCTCCTCAAACGAGATCGCAAGCAACTCGGCTTGATCATTCACCGCGCCGCGTAACTGGCGGAACAGCGGGTACGGATACTCGTCGAATGTTCCGGGCTTGCCATCGAAACCGGCGCCGTGA
>Ga0335081_10008437_pt1 | contig 16528 bp, 20 predicted proteins | sample Lox_Sample_35_FD_206713 | JGI IMG/M metagenome (GOLD analysis project Ga0335081, IMG submission 206713) | Soil microbial communities from Loxahatchee National Wildlife Refuge, Florida, United States - Lox_Sample_3.5 | ecosystem: Environmental > Terrestrial > Soil > Wetlands | place: USA... | reverse complement strand
CACTAACGCAACAATAATGTAATGCGTGCCCCATCCGTTCGGAGATGTTTCCGCATCGGTAAGCGCGAAGCAGATAGAACATAAGCCAGCCGAAATGAGAATAGCTCCAAACCAGTCGATCGGTTCTCGACGAGTGACTTGCTTGGAATCGTTGGGGACAAAGACAAATACCATGATGACAAAGACTGCCGTCATGATGGCCTGCAGGTAGAATGCCCATCTCCACGAGGCGTAGGTTGTTAGTAAACCGGCAGTTCTAATTAATATCAGCACTTGCGACCCAGAGATCTGTACATTGAACCAATTCCGCCACCCAAGGGTTGCGAAGCACTAAAGGCAGCAAAAACTCGATTCTTTCGAGGACCCGGGGAGTATAATGCAGCGAGGATCCCAATTCCGGCAGGAATAAATCCTGCACAAGCCAGACCTTGCATCGTTCTCCCGAGATAGAAAACGTAACTAATTAATTGTTAATCAACTTCAGAGGTCTTGGTGATGATACACATGAGGAGCGGCTCCACAAACAACACCACCGAGAGCATACGAGGTAAGCGAGACGAGCAACACACGTTTGCGTCCGAAAATGTCCGCAAGGCGTCCAAACAGGAGAAGGAAGCATCCGGCCGGAATTCCCTGTGCAGCACTTACCCAGGCTTGCTGACCCGTCGTAAAGTGAAAGTATGGAATCAATGCAGGAATCGTGATTTGTTGTACGTGTGCAAGCTCCTGGATGATAAGCTAAAAAGTCCGCCCTTCAGGGGAGTACGTTGGTCAACTGTCCGCAAACAATAGAAAAAATACAGCAAATTTCCTGAAAAGTCGATGTGAAAACAGGTGGCCGGCCACCATCCCAGTGCGACGAGTCGTCGGGGGGCTGTTCTTCCATAACCTCAAAGTTGAGCGTCTTGATATCCTTTACCGAGGCACTCTCAGCAGGTATATCCGCAGTGGGGCGATTCTCAGATGAGTCGAGGGGAACGGGTGCAAGGGACATGCTATTTGTTCGGGAGAGCTCATGCAGACTAACCGATCGAATGGACGGTGTCTGGACAGAAATTCGCTCTGTTTCCTCGGTGGCCCGATTCTCTGTCCATATCGCGAACAACATCTTGGCGTACGCCTCGCGGAGGAGTTTAATTCAGCTCGGAAAAAGCCTCAATTACAATTAAATTTGCAGCGCAAAGGGCTCGGGGTGCGATTAATAGGTTCCGTGGACAGGCTGCAAATTGGTGTATGAGCGAATTTTCGATTGGGTTTAGTCCCCGCGTGAGGGAAAGGGCCGGGGCGCCTTCGACAGGTTAATGAGAGGTTTGATCTGAATTGATCCTCGCTAACGGCAGAAATGGCTCGCATTAGCTAAATTGGCCACTCAGAATGGAGTGTCGTATCGTACTAGCCCTAACCCTTTGCCACACTCCGCCGGATTTTGGCCGATCCTCCGCTGCAGGTGCAGAAGAAATCACATTTGCCAAGGGGGAAAAATTCACATCAGGAGTGATTTCGATAACATTTTTGCAGCTTAATAGAGGTGTCAAAGAGCTTATAGCTGATAATCTGATCAAATATTCTTCACGACGCTTCAGAGCCTCTACGAGTGGTGATCGTCCGGATGATGTTTCCGAAGTCACCCGGCGATCATTTCCGTACGAAGATGAAATCGTGATTCAAGTTCAAAATGGCCAGGGGTTCGGTTCGTAAACCTTTCTCAACCCATTCATGTCAGCTGAAATGGTTAAGATTCATCACGCCGTTTACCGGATATCGACCCCAAGCAGAAATTGAAAGGTAAGGGCAAAGATATGATCCTTACTGCGCCAGACAACGTAGTGGAGAGATAGGATCGGAAACTCTCCATCTCTTTCGCTAGTGTCAATCAGGAGATAATAATAGCAATCGCCAATGCAGGTGCCAAAGGAATTTGCCGTTGCAGCGAGATAAGAAAATAATTTGCATCGTGTCGGGGATGATGTCAATAAATCCATCTCAACATTCGAGTTCTCAAGGTGGTGACCGATGTGGCAAATATATCAAAAATCTGTTCCAGGAAGCTCGCAGAGAATTTAATGACTTGGCTATATAGGGCCCGACCACCGCGATTGCTCGCGTATCACAGACTTTGCAGACCGAATCACTTGCTAGATCCAACATCGACATTTGGTGGCAGGCCTGGGTCGTTAATACTAAAGTAAGCCCGATTCGACGTAATTTTCGGAGACCCGGCGGGGGAGGTGTTCCTGTACGACGCCTTCTCGATCAATCCTCGCCCCCAAGGTCGAGACAATCATTGAGACCTCGTCCGTTGAAGTGCTACATTGTACCCTTGGTTGTCGAGCTATCAACGGGAAACCTGGCTATCATTCAGCATCAAAATACCAAGCCCGCTGCTAACACTCCCAGGATTGCCGAATTCCTGAATGTGGAACTTGGTGACAAAGATCTTACAGCCTTTGCATATCATCCAGGCAGGGTGCTGACTCACCTCGCTCGCAACCTATTGGAAGAGCTTCAGCGAATCCTGATCGATAACTCTGCTTTGGCGGCAGGGTTTATCCTGTGCCTGACGACTCTGGAAGCTGATTCCCTTAACGATGGATATTCACATTGCAGGTGGGAAGGGAAAGAACTCGAAAGATATGGTTTGCTTGTCAGTGCCATTACTAGATTAACGGCCGGCCTCGCCCGGGCATAACTTGAGATAGGCTAAAGGGCAACATCATCTACCTGCCAGATTTATTCATCCATAAACTCCAGTGATTATTCTCTGCACGAGCATACTAGGCCCCGGTCCAGCTGGTATGCAGCTCAGTCTTCATTGTCCAATTGACTGTGTCATCCCCAAGAACTTCCCTCCCCCATCTTCTTCCAACTCTCACAATCATCGCTAAACATCATTCGCTCCAACGCAGCGTGAGCACACATCACCTTCTTCCTCGCTGCCCTATGAACCCAAAAAACGACGTCCCTCTCCTTCGCCAGCAATCCTCTAATAATCTCGGCAAAGGTACGTTGATGAGGACGAGATGGAACACTGTTCCGGGGTGCAAAATATTCACCTTTCCCTTGAGATCTTCGAGACGGGTATCAGATTTGTCGAGATGTTGCCCGTGCGACATTCGATTCCTTTGGTGGGGCCCTTGTAGAGTTTTTCGCCTGGCTCGATGCAGTCTTGGAGGAGGTTGACAGCGACAATTCGATTGGCGCCGTTTGCGGCGCCGCCATCGAGGAATTCACGGACGTTGGAGCCCCCCTGAGAGGGAAATGGTGGAGCCCGATTACAGCAACAGGAAAGGTTCAACGTAAAGCTTCCCTCATTTACCGGCGAATTTGAGGACATCTTCGTATTCGCCGTTGTGACGTTCGCGCAACGCCGCGAAACGACTGTTCGCAATACATCCGTAACGACGAATAATGGAAATCAGTTCTGCCGGAAACTTATTTAGGAACACATCAAGGCCTGCGCTTGAAAGTGAGATACGTACTCGATTCCTTACCTTCAACACCAGTGTAATGTTTGAACAATCGTTCGAACCCCTTAGTCTTGACAATTCGAGGGGCTCCTCAAAAACTCATTGGTCACATAATCAAGATGTTCCTTTCCTGTAGTAGCCACAAATCGTAGGTAACTGACTTATCGGTCCGCTGGCCTACTCTTCTGTTTATCTAGATTAATCTAGATTTACGGAGAATCCCAGGAATCAGCGTTACTGTAAGCAACTTAACCCGACGTTGATCGACTGACGTAAACAAGTTACCTACTGGAACCGGGCCGGCTGACACCGTCCTGATCCATGATCCGATGGAAGCACTGGAGGAACTATTGACGGGGTTCCTGCAGCCCTATCTCTCGGGTCCACCGAGGGACGGGAGGCCATGGACGATTCTGACGTGGGCACAAAGTCTGGACGCAAAGATTGCGCCATCAACGAGGCTGCCGATGGCCCTCTCATCGCTCGAAACAAAGTACATGACCCACCTGATTCGAAGGGAGGTCGATGCAATATTAATCGGTGCCGGGACTGCCGTGACCGACAACCCAAGTCTGAATGGTAAGTGCCGGCTGGATAACCAGCGGATTGACTGGGTACTAGTACGATATCCGATATATGGGCTTGAAGGGGATTGGAGAGCAGCGAGGTTGGAGCAGCAGCCGAGACCGGTGATTATCGATCCACATTGTCGAGCACCCCTGCCGAATTTGTTACAATTGGTCTCTTCAGGACATGCAAAGTCACCCTGGATACTGTGTCGTGAAGGAACGGAGGGACCGAATGATCGATATATACCAGTTAAGGAAGAAAATGAGCGTTTTCGCTGGTCGGATATTTTGTCTACTCTTGCTGGTCGGGGGATTGAATCGCTTATGATCGAGGGTGGAGCGAATGTTATAAGTGATGTATTGTCTGCCGGCGTTGCCGACGTCGTCATTACCACCATTGTGCCTGTATTTCTCGGTCGAGATGCGGTGGCAGTAGCCCCTTCATTGGAAGTGGAATGGTTGGGCGATGTACGCTCGATTTCACTGGCAAAGGATATCGTGGTCGCAGGTCGCATTCAACGATGAGACCTATCAATTTGCTACATATTCCCATTGCAGTAACACTTGACACACCAAAAATTACCCACACTATTTTCTCATTTTACTTATCTCCCTTATAAACGATCGTTCCTGAAGGATATATCCAAATTCACCAAATCAGAAAATACCAAAACCCTCTTTCCTGCCCTTTTAGCTCGACTCTTTCCTGCTATGTTATTTCTCACTTATACGCTTGACACTGCTGCCGCTGGGTGTGACGTCTTCTCCAGTGGGTCCCACGAGGACGTGATCATGTCTGCCGGCCCGCTTGACAACCATCATCTTTCCTCCGACGGGTGTTCGCTCCTCGACCATCTCGCATCGTTTCAGGGACCTAAACCAGGGATCCGTCCAGATTTCTTCCATCGTAATACGAGTGTTCGGGTTGATATCCAACATACGGCCGATGAGAGGCCGGCATTGTGGAGGCTGAAGTCGATTGAAGAGTTTCATGGGACCTTTGTTGATTGGGGCAGGTGGAGGGGTGTCCTCTTTCTTCAAGGAAGATCCAGAGGTAGTGACACTCAGATTCTTGCCACCCGATTGCGAAGGAGTCAACGTGGATGAGGAATCGAGCGTCGATTTCCTTGAGACCGCCAGAGAACTGGAATGAGAGCCAGATTCGGTGCCTGGAGAGGATGCAATAACATAGGGATTCGGAGCGGAGCTAAAGTTCCTGAACGAAGGGTCAGACATCCGTGGGGCTTTCCACGGGAATCGGCGCATTATCATACAGCTACCATCACAGATGCAATGCGAAGGGAATTTACCAATAAATGATTGCGGAAGACCATATATCGGCTGGTCGAGGGTGATATCTGATCTCCGTACAAACCTCAGGAGCGAGATATGGATCACTTCCAACGATTCCTGCCTATCAGTATCGTTCATGACGGGGGAGCAAGCACCAGTCGCCTCGATCTGGTCTTGTTCCAAGGGATACTTGAACACAACAGCACAACCAAAATCGATAATCTTGACGATTCCAAATTCATTAACAACACAATTATCCAATTTCAAATCCCGATGTGCAAGGCCCATCTCATGTAAATATCGGACACCAGAGACAATCTGTCTCCAGCAGCACCCTATCTCTTCTTCCGTCTGATTTCCAGTCATTACAATCGCAAACTGCAAGTCAGAAGATTGGATGAAGAGAGGCATACTAAATCGTATCGACAGTATTCCATGACTTCAAAATATCGGCCTCCTTCGTTGACAATGTCTAGGGTCTCGATGATATTCTGGTGACTAAGGATACTTCCAATGGTAAACTCTGCATTGACTTTCTTTGCATATTCTCGTGGTGTTTCATGTTCTCCTCTCGGACGGAATTCCTTGACTGCAAATGTTGTCGCGTCAGATGCACGTTTCATTAGCCGCACGCTGCCGCCTGCACCAGCTCCGAGGACCTTGCCAAATTTGCCATATCGATCTGTCAAACCGAGACCAGCGTGGTCATCGCCAAAAGGCATCGTCGAGGGGGGAAGCCTTTTGTCGGAAGTGGACTTCTTTTTTTGCGTTGGTGGTGGAGTAGAGGGTCGATGAGCCTCCGTGGAAAAAGGTGTGATTTGAGGTGTGGATGGGGACACCGGAGTAGTCGGTCTGGATGACTTTTTGGCAACGCCGCGGAAGAACCGACGAAGACTGACTTGCGAACCAGTATGCTCGTCATGAGTTCCTTCGTCACTACTATCGTGTCCGGACCTTTGACTGGAATGGTCCTTGAGATGTTTCTGGCCTATATTATGAAGAATACCACCACGATGCCGGCGATGGTTATGGGTTGAATGAGGTCCAGTAACCGGCAGATCAAAGTAATGAAGTTGCTGACTTTGTCGTTTCTTGGTGACCTTTTCAAAATGGAAGCGGTCAGGGATGTCTGCGGGATTGGTCGTTTGCGGTGTACGTCTACTCCATCGATAATGGTCGTTTCGATCGGGGACGGACCGTTCGGAGGATGCGCTGGTCCCCTTCGCAGGGGTGGGAGAGGCATGTTCGTCAGTGGGTGAATCCGAGAGAACGAACTTGACCTGGTGAGGTCTGTCGTCGGAGGCTGGAGGTAGGAATTTGGAGACGGGTTCTGAGGTCGGAGCAGGATGATGTGGGGACTGGGATTTTGTGGCCATCGTGAGGGAGGACTGTGAATCTCGCGTAGGGACCCTCGAGGTCCCCGGGGTTTCGCTCGGGGTTGTGCCGAATGAAGCTTCATTGCTGCTATCGTCGTTCGAGGGCAGCTGGGAAGATTGAATTAGCCATCCGTTCCTATGGAAGGAATGCATTCTTACCCGGCTGACGGGAAGAGAATATGTCTCGTAATCTTGGTTTGCAGCACTGCCCAAGAGTCGTTTGCGCCGGAGACATTCATCGCCCAATTTCAACTGGGCGAGATTCTGTCGGAGTTCGTCCTTATCGGAGGGCCGTCTCTGTTGGATGTTGTCCATTGATTCGTAATGTCCCACCCTAGCGTCGTTTGGCGAGAGTAGGGGAGATGGCATAATCCGTCGGCTGCTGACGATTAATTTATTTAGCACGTCTCAAACGCGGTTTGCTCGGATAAGCTCGGAACGTGCAAAAGTCGGTGAATCGAGGCGACTCTTCTGCTCGGACGGAGCTTGCAGATGGGTTTCGCCTGTTTTCACAAGTTAGGCAGGGGAAAAATCCGTCTTGCTGCTACTCGACAATCGGACAAAGCTCGGTCTGTCGGGGATTTTTCAATGGGGCATCACGCCAACAGCGGCATAAATTTTTTGCTTACGGAGATCGCAATTTGGCACTAAAAGAGAGAGGCTTTTAAATTTTGGGTAATTAAGCAAAAATCAATAAGAACTCCGAAGACTGGCTTGGTTTGGGGGGCGTTGGAAGCGTGTCGTCATCATTGTGTTCATATCATTTGCCCAACAGTAATGCGAGATACTCAGGAAAAATAAGCGACCCAACAAAGAAGGGTTCCCGAACTGCGATTTGCCGCGGAGCTTCCGCTGTGTTACAACAATCCTGCGGCATGAATCCCACGGCAACGCGTGTTCCGGCAGGGCTCCCATTCCTTAATACGCTTGATACTGGCGTTAATGCCATTCTTATCATGTAAAGCTAATTAACGAATTTGTTGAGCCTTGTGTCTTTCAATGCCGTTAAGCCATCGCAATTCGAAGCATGAGGCTGCTCGGACGCCAATTCTCCGCATTTGCAAAGAACCCGACAAGCGGCGCTCCTTTGGTTACTTTTGAGAAAACCGCAGTGTATCCCCTCGGGGAAACGGTCACTCCATACTTCAAAGAATTGACATGGCGAATAAACGAGTCCGAGACTTGGGCAGTCGTCGGACCGTCCTCTTCGAGCCGAAGAGTCCTCCTAGAAGTACATCACACCGTTGTTCCCCCAATTGACCAAAACAAAAGATCCTTCAGGGACAGCATCGGTGTGCGCCGCCATGGTCCGTTAAGTATCCACTGATACAACGGATTCAAGACCAGCGTAGACGTCACGAATCATTGTGGCCAAGCAATATCATCCACTACTTACGATTTAACACCGCCATCACCACGGCACAATTCTACTCCGAGCGATACGAGGCATATCGTGAAGCGGACGATCTCACCCTGCGCGATTGGCTTCTCGCTCATATGGGGACGGTGGACGAGGAGAAGTTGCGGAAAACAACCGAAATCCTCGGCGTCGATAAGTTACTTGATGGAAGTTTAATGAATCTCAGCAATGGACAACAAAGAAGAGCCCGTATTGTCAAAGCATTACTTCGAGACCCCGAGATCCTTCTTCTCGATGAACCTTACAGTTGTCAAATCCCTTTGCACATCGCTGATCAACTTAGTGGGATTAGACGTGTCCTCCCGAAAGACGTTGTCAAAGCTCCTGACGAACCTTGCACAGACGGCGTCTCCACGTATTTTACTTTCCCTCCGTGAACAAGATCACATCCCCTTCTTCGTCACACACATCCTCCACATCAACAGCTCCAACAAAATTATCCATAACGGCCCTAAATCCATAACAGCGCCATCTGATTCAATCCCCACCGACGCCGTCCTCTCCAAAATCAAATCCCGCAATGTCCAGCCATCTGCCGCCCCCGTCCTTGCCGACCTCAATACCGTAAACATCAATTATTGGGGGAAACCTGTATTGAAAAATATCAATTGGACGATTCGAGAGGGCGATCACTGGCTTCTCCTCGGTCCTAATGGCTCTGGAAAGACGACCCTTTTGTCCTTGCTGACAGGCGACAATCCCAAGTCTTTTTCGCAGGATATCACGTTGTTTGGTCGACGTCGTGGGTCGGGAGAAACGATTTTTGATATTCAGGCAAAAATTGGGCATGTCTCACCCGAATTACATTACCATTTTCCTGCGCACAGGACGACGAAAGATGCCATTCTCTCAGGGTTTGGAGAGACGTTCGCACCTCCCGACGTCCTCAGCCCTGAACAGCAATCTCAATTCGATACCGTCACTGAGTTTTTCAGAGACGTATTGCCGCTGAAGTTGTACGGGTCGAGATTCCGCGAGTTGTCGATGTCGCATCAGCGGCTTGTGTTGTTGTTACGTGCTTTCGTAAAGAGACCACCTCTCTTGATTTTGGATGAACCGTATCAAGGGATGGATGAGTGGATGATTAAGAGGGTACGAGAGTATATGGAGAGTGAGATCGATGGGAAACAAGCTGTGGTTATGGTTACGCATTTTGTCGGGGAGGAGGCTGCTGAAGGACGATGGGGGAGAGTTCTAAAACTCAGTCAGGACGGTCAGATAGAAGAAGTCGTTTGATCTCGATATACCCTTAAAGAACCATTAGAATAGTATGTCAAGAATTGCATTATGAACGCTAGTATCTATTTTTGCTGCACATTGACAAAAGTCATCCAACTTACAACCCCAAACTCCTCAAGTGATTTTCTTGACTGCTCTTAACCAATCGACAGTTCTGTCATCTTCTCTCCCCGTTTCAACAATTATCATCCTAGCAAAATCCTTCCTATCCCAATACCATGAATGCGCAGTCAACATACTCACGTATTCATTATCGACCCATCCACCGGCGGGAGTGAGTTCAAAGTCGAGGCCACCATTATCGTTCAACATTCCAAATATCCGTTCAGCACGAGCTTCTCTTCGAAAGTCATGCGTCTCCATCTCGATGGGAGTTTTTTCCGGTGTTGAAAATGCCGTTGGCAAGAGAGACGTTGCAACTGTGGCGACTTGTGTCAGGGGCCCCGTGTGGACTGGAAGGAGTGTTCGAGGGATCTGGACTGGGGAGATGTGATTGCGGGCATACTCACTGTCAACGGCCGGATTCATGTGTAATGCAACGGCTACAAAATTAGACTAATTCGCAAGGGTTGTGGAGGAATACGATCTGTTAAATCAAATACGTTGTAAAGGTTGTCGACAGCTAGACATCCGAATTGGCCGTATGATTCTTCTACTTCGCTTTTTCGTGCATGTTTAGTCTTTCGACGATCTGCCCTCGGAATCAAAGAACTTCGCTCCAACCTAGACTTAGCATGCCCACAGGTGAACAAAAACAGATACATCAAGAAAAATCCTGCCGGACTCCCAAGGCAGAATAAATTTGTAGTATCAAAAGCAAAATGCACTTTGTCCCGTTTCTCAGAGTCCTGATTTTTAACGTATGTTGGCTGTCCACTCAACACATCCATGGCAATCACACTTCCCAACGAATGTCCAATAATATGACATCGTCCTTGCTCCTTCAAAAAGTATGGATTGCATCGACAAAAGACTTCCCATACACGATTTGCCTCGGCTACGACAGCCTCCAAGATCTTCTCTTTGTGGCTGGAGAGATAATATGGAATATCCAACATGACATCCTTAATCAAATCTCGGACAACCGGGATGCTTTTGGGTTGCAAATCCTTGATCGTAAAGATGTTGGCCTCCAAGAAGCCGGAAGCGGAGGTCGGCATTCGAGAAAGAGGGGGACGGGAGCTGGAGTTGGGCGGTCTGTCAAAGTCGAAGGAGAGCCTGGATCGCCAATTTACAGGGAGAATGCAGGGGCGAAACTGCTTTCGGATATCGATTTGAATGAATTCGTTTTCTCGTTCGTTGTTGAGATGGGTTCTGAAGCGGTTGATTGCATGTGTGAATGTAAATGATTCGACTAGACATGAGTACACGTGTCAGATGAACGGAGCTTGGATGGGAGGACCTCGCTCGCTCAACTTCTGGCCAATTCCATGGATGACGAAGATGAGATCCGTGTAACGAATTGGTTCGATGTCTTTCTCTTCCGGTTTGAATGGGACATTATCATATCCTCGCACGACTTTAATGCCTCCCTTTCCCTTCTCCATGATTCCCTTGAGGACATGCTTATTTCCAAACAATCCTTGAACAACCCAAACAGGAGGAACAATCCATGCTTCCGTTGCATTAATGAAGAATATCTCACGACCTTGAGAGTCTTCACGGACTTTCCACCTCAATTTGTCTACAGCTTCCTCACCAAGGCATAATGCGGAGGAAAGTTCGTCGGCGTATGTCGTTGACCATGCTCGTACCGATCTATAGCCTTCTTCTAAGGACCTTGCGACCAATTCTTCTACGGGAGAAAACGTTTCGACGTTGAACCAGATTGAACGGCGGACAGATGCAGAATCGAGGAATGAGTTTAATGATTGCCAATAGATTGGTCCCAGCCTTCATCAGACGAGGTATATGGGAAGAGGGACGCTACGTTTGAGCTATGAGGTCGACGTGATGGAGTTGTTCCGCTCCAACGACGACTTTCAACTCGTCTTGACTCACATCTTCGACTTCTTCTTCCTTGATCGCTTTCTCCCGATCTCTCTGTACTGCCAACTCATCGACCACCCCACGCTCGTCCGGCACACGTTCTTCCCTTCTTTTGATGTGTTCAGGTAGCCTCTCCCAACCGCGCTCCAGCGCATCGCAATCCCTCTTTGAAAACGGCTTCCAGGTCCCCCCTTCAAGCGCAGCCTTGGGAAGCGGCGCGAGAGGATCGTCCAAAGATAACGGCGATGAATGGAACCACCAAGCCCTCTCCTCGGGCAGGTCATCACCTGTCGCAGGAACGACCGGCGGAGTACGCGATAATCGCACGGGCGACTCCATCGCCCAGACCGCGGAGTAGTTGATGGGTGTTTATGTCGTCGAATATTTATTTGGAGTCGGAAGGCCCGGCGATTGTTGCAGCATACGAGCGTTGGAATGTGACAAAAATTCGGCGTCCACGATCGGCGGTTGCATCATAAAAAGCGGTCCGAGCGTCGCGACATATCCGAGAAAACATAATCCTGGATCTTGTCGAGATTTTATTTTACAGGGGAGAATGGTTACTTGCAAAGGACTCGGTCCTGGAGGCAAGGCCGCAACTTGGGATAAATGATGATGACCAAAGAGAAAGTTTCCGCGGAACAAACCGCTTCGGCGTTGGAAGACTACCTTCGGACGACCCTCAGTGAATAATTTATTAGATTCAAAAACTACGAGATTAACCTACAAATATAGGATCATGAGCTATTTGCAGAAGTGTATCATAAGGGGCAGGACCACCTTCGAAACTTCGCTTCCAAACGTTGCATTCCTCTACAAGAGGCCGGACCCGTTTTATTGGAGAATCAAGATCGCAATTCTTCCCGTTGAAGGAAACGAGACCCGCCAATTCTGCGAGCCCCTATATTTCAAGGAAATCGATAGGCTACTCTGTTGGTGGGCTGTATAGGGGGTAAGATCTGTGTATTTGGAGATGTGACAAGGTTTCAAGAAGCTCATAGTCCGTACCGTTATCAGGGCGGCCCAGCGCCGCCAAATCTAGCCCAAACATTTAACGTACCGAGAAGCACCTAGAAGTTTCCCTTTCCTGTTCATCAACCAAACCCCAGCGGCGACAATTCAATACCCCTGGACAGTCTTCCAATAGTAGATCTCTCGCTCCACAATGACCCCTTGAAGCAACCCTTGCCGCTGTTGAAATTACTCCGTATTCTCTTCGACATCGGCTTCCAGCACGGGCATGTCCCCCATGTGGGTCTCCCCCCCCCAAAACACTACTGGCTTGGCACGTCAAATTCTGACGGACGCCCAGAAACCCATATCCGATCTCAAAGCTATGATACCCAAATCATTCGCCCTCTCGTCTTACACAAAGATGCCCTTGCCCTTGTATTTTCCTGGGGTATAATGGACTTGGCTCGGAAACGACGGCCCAGTAGACCAATTTACGAAACAAATCTGAAATATGGGAGGACCGAGTCGGTGCTCGGCCGAAGGTGTTCTCCCCGATTCCGAGAGGTAATGACACTATGCCATGACAAGGTAACGAAAATTGTCCTAGCGATTCCTACCATTACGGAGGCATTGGGAGTAAAGCAGACGGCATCTGATCCACCATTCACGGGGAATCCACAAGATCAGTCAACGTAGTGCTGTACCCTCCAAAGCAAATCAGGGTGTGGCTCTTGACCACGACTGGTGGTGGACCATTCCCCTCCAAGCGGATGATCAGGAGGGCCTGCAAGTACTGAATCACCCGGAAGAATGGATCTCGATGCTCCCGATTAACGGCATGTTTGCAGTGAATTTAGTTCAGGCATTTGAGATAGCGAAAGAGGGAAAATGTCCTGCAATGATTCACCGGGGTTATTTCTCTAATGAATGGCAAGGAGAGGCATTCTGAGCCATTCATTCAGGGAATTGATTTGGTTGTTCGTGTGGAGGATGAGGGTTCGAGAAAGCTCGTTCGAGGGGGCGGAATGGGATGAGAATGTGCATCTTGAGAGTAGGGCGAAGCTCCGTTTACAACAGGGGAATATAAATGTGGCGAGAGCCAGATCGGAACGAAAATAAGGCACCAGTGTTCTCCGTCCCAACAGATGACATTACCGATAGAAGTGATAAAGACGTAGGACAACAGTTTGTCCCGGAATTGTTTGAACACTACGTCGTTCAGAGACGATTGAAGCGTACTATCTGCTGGGCAGATATTTGGGGAAACAATAGTGCATCTATTTGAAGCGTGTAATGGAACCCGAGTTTATAATGCCCCGAGTTCTTTTAGTTTGCCAATCATCTCATCTACACTCTCCACTTTGACTCCTGCCAGTCTGGCAGGTGGTTCAGTTACCTTGAGCGTTTCCAATCTTGGTTTGACGTCGACGCCTAAATCTTGTGGCGTGATCTTCTCCAATGGCTTTTTCTTTGCTTTCATGATATTTGGCAGCGAAGCATAGCGAGGTTCATTCAATCTTCCGTTAACAAGAACCGGCAGCGTGTCGGTACCTTAGATCGGTGGTAACGATGACGGGAAGTTTGGCGGAAACAGTCTGTACACCACCATCAACCTCCTCCGTGACAGTAACCGTCTCATCCTCCTTAATCTCCATTTTAGCCGCACAGGTAGCCTACCCGTTAACCCCGCCCAAACTTCGCAAACGTGGCTGTCTATACCTGAGCCCACCCAAGCAATCCTCCGAGCATCTGGCCCGTCTGCCCGAAATCCCGATCAATACTCTGTTTCCCCAACATAATCAAATTGCTCTTTTCCCGCTCTGCAACAGCCTTGAGCACCTTGGCCACACTCAACGGTTCCGGATCGACCGACTCGTCCACTTGCACATGAATCGCCTTGTCCGCGCCCATTGCCAGCGCGGTACGAAGCGTATCCTGGGCTTTCGCTGGGCCAATGCTGATTGCTGTTATTTCTTCGACGGGTAGGGAGGGGACTTTTCCTTCGCGGAGGCGGAGGGATTGTTCGACGGCCAATTCGCAGAACGGGTTCATTGACATTTTCAGCCCAGCTAACGGCAAAAGTCAATTTCCAGTTTGGTTCTTTGGGAAGGGGGGATACTTAGGTCTATGCCGGATTGGTCCTTTTTGATGCGGGGTTTGATGGCATAGTCTAGCACTCGCTTTACAGGGACTAGAATTCGCAGTTTTGTGGCCATTGGGGCGGGATCGGGAAGGAAGCAGTAGGTGATCTGACCAAGGGGAAACTCGGAAGCAGTAGACACATCGGAATTGCAAGCCGGACTGCAACTCGTCCGACCATTTTCGGCCAGAAGGATTCATGAACAAAACTCTTCGAGGAGAGGGAAGAGGGAATGAAGTGAGTGCTTTGACGTTATGGAGACTGAGTATTGTCTCGTGGACATTCCTTCGACTCTGACTCCGAACTCATTTCGCTCATTGCAGCCCACTTCAGCGAGGGCACCTACGCAGCCTCGAAATCCTCCAGAACCCAAAAAGGAGGGTGCGAAATGGCCTCAGGCGGACGACCTTGAGAAAATACATGAGCTATATGGAAAGGCTGTGGAATCTGCATTGGATAGAGCACGCCAAAGTGGTGTTAAACAGTGGTGTAAGGAACGACTTGAACGAGAAGATGACAGCATCGATAATGACGCTGACTTTCGAAAATGGAATGAAACCTTTGAAATCATGAAAACGTTCGAGAATGATGAAAACCGAGGAACCGTGCACCATCTCTCCGAAAACAATGGTAACTATATATGTTGCAGCCTTTATTTTACTGATCCATCAGAGGAAAACCGCTTCGGCTTAGAGGAATTGTACGGCCACCGCTGCATTTCAAACGCTCGGGATGAAATGAAACAGATTACCATCTTTATGGAGCCTGTACAAATGTTTTACATCCCTGCTCGCTCATCCTTTATTCTCGACACGTTTCCATCTGCATCAGCTACATTGACGGCTTACACCTTGAATACGTCACCTTTCGATCTCATCATTCTCGACCCTCCATGGCATAACAAAGCTGTCACAAGGATGAAGAGAAAACGAGGTTTGACGTATAGCACTGGACGGAATATGGCATCACAGCTACCCGTCGTGGGGAAATGGCTTGGACCTCGTGGGATTGTTGGGATTTGGTCGACCAACAATCTGAAGATAATCAATCAAATTAAGACGGATGTATTCAAAAAATGGCGCGTTGAGTTGATCGCAGAATGGGTTTGGCTGAAAGTGAGTGCCATACACGATGCTGGTGCTAATAGCAGGTCACGACATCGGGAGAGCCTGTCGTTGATTTAAATTCGTCGTTCCGTAAACCTTATGAGATTTTGTTAATTGGACGAAAGTTATCCAATGAAAGAGAAATCGAAATACCTAAAAGCAAGATCATTATCGCTGCCCCTACATTTCATTCGCAAAAGCCGTGCCTGAAGGGTAAGTTTTTCATCGCTCGAGAAAAATTTGATTTCTTAGGGTTGTTCGATGAGATTCTGCCTACGGGATACCGAGCGTGTGAGCTTTACGCTCGCAACTTGGTTGAGGGGTGGATGAGCGTCGGAGATGAATGTTTGAGGTTCATGAAGACGGACAATTGGCTGGATACCAGGAATAGGGAGTAATATGAACAGCGTTTGGACGGAGCTTATTATTCACTAACAAATACTTGCTTATTTGGAAATAAGGGTGCCACCACAGAAGATTCCCTCCATCACTTTGAGTGCTTTCCAAGGATATACTCAACCTCGCCTTTGATTGACTCGATGAATTCCCTATTGCCCTTCTTAGGCGACCATCCCAACTTCCTCAATAACACGGCCCTGCTACGACTATTCCCACCCGTCATGCCAATCGGATTATCGCTATCTCCAGCAATTTTGGGTGCTACATCTTTCCAAACCAAACTCTTTGGCTTAGGGTCCTTGACTTTGCCCTGCTCGTAGAGTAAGCGCGTGACTTCCTCCGCAACCTCACGCTGTTCATACTCCTCGTTCTCGCAAAAGTAGTATCGATCGAGGGGGTTAGAGGGAATATTTCCGTCCAAGACAGCTTGCAGGATTGTCAAATATCCAACTGCTATATCTTTGACATGAATGAGACTCCAGGTATTCAATCCCTTTCCGAGGACAAGACCCTCTCCAACATCAATGCATCCTTGGATGTAATGCGGGACTTGAATGGAATGGATATTGAAAAAAC
>Ga0335081_10008436_pt1 | contig 16528 bp, 18 predicted proteins | sample Lox_Sample_35_FD_206713 | JGI IMG/M metagenome (GOLD analysis project Ga0335081, IMG submission 206713) | Soil microbial communities from Loxahatchee National Wildlife Refuge, Florida, United States - Lox_Sample_3.5 | ecosystem: Environmental > Terrestrial > Soil > Wetlands | place: USA... | reverse complement strand
GCGGTGAAGGAGCGCGCGCTCGGGGCCGACGTCATCGGCAAGCTCAACCCCGGCCAGCAGGTCGTCAAGATCGTTTCCGACGAGCTGACCGAGCTGATGGGAGGTGCTGCCCGCGACCTGTCGTTCTCGCCGCGGCCCCCAACGGTGATCATCATGGCCGGGCTCCAGGGTTCCGGTAAGACGACTGCCACCGCCAAGCTCGCCCGCTACCTGAAGGAGCAGCACGGCTCGTCGGTCGCGGTGGCGGCGTGCGACGTCTACCGGCCCGCGGCCGTCGACCAGCTGATCAAGGTCGGAACGCAGGCCGGGGCGACCGTGTACGAGCAGGGCACCGACCAGGACCCGGTGAAGATCGCCGCCTGGGCCCGCGACCGCGCGCAGGCCGAGGGCAAGGACGTGCTGATCATCGACACCAGCGGCCGCCTGCACGTCGACCAGGAGCTGATGGCCGAGCTCGCCAATATCAAGAAGGCCGTGAAGCCGCACGACGTGCTGCTCGTGGTCGATGCGATGACCGGCCAGGACGCCGTCAACGTAGCCGAGCAGTTCGCCGAGGTCGTCCAGTTCGACGGCGTGGTCATGACCAAGCTCGACGGCGACGCCCGCGGTGGTGCCGCGTTGTCGGTCAAGGCGATCACCGGTAAGCCGATCCTGTTCGCCTCGACCGGTGAGAAGCTCGATCAGTTCGAGCGCTTCCACCCCGACCGGATGGCGCAGCGGATCCTCGGGATGGGCGACGTCATGACGCTGATCGAGAAGGCCGAGACGGCGTATGACCAGGACCAGGCGGCCGAGCTCGAGCGCAAGCTCCGCAAGCAGGAGTTCGGTCTGGACGACTTCCTCGAGCAGATGCGTCAGGTCCGCCGGCTGGGTCCGCTCCAGTCGCTGATCGGGATGATTCCCGGGATGGGCAAGGAGCTCCGCGGCGTCAAGGTCGACGAGCGCGAGTTCGACCGGATCCAGGCGATCATCCTGTCGATGACCCCGCAGGAGCGCCGGCACCCCGAGCTCATCAAGGGCTCGCGCCGGCTTCGGATCGCCAAGGGATCGGGCACAAACGTGCAGGCCGTCAAGGCTCTGATCAAGCAGTTCGAGCAGATGCGCAAGGTCATGCGACAGGTCGCCCAGGGCCGCATGCCCGACCTCGGCGCGCTCATGCGCCAGGCCCGTTGAGCCGGTACCCGCTACCCTCATCGCTCGAATGTCTGTACGACTAAGGCTTACTCGCATCGGTGGACGCAAGAACCCCGTCTGGCGCGTGGTCGTCGCCGATCAGCGCGCGAAGCGTGACGGGCGCGTGATCGAGATCGTCGGGCACTACAACGCCCAGACGAACCCGTCCACGATCACGTTGAACGAGGAGCGGGTCCGGGACTGGCTGGCCCGCGGCGCCCAGCCTTCGGACACGGTCCGCAAGCTGCTCCGCACCCAGGGCATCCAGTAGCGGCGCTCGCGGCGATGAAGGAGCTGCTCGAGTACCTGGCGCGCAGTCTGGTCGAGCATCCGGACGCGGTGCGGGTGAACGAGGTCCAAGAGGACGACGGGGCGATCGTGCTCGAGCTGTCGGTCGCCGACGACGACTACGGCAACGTGATCGGGCGGGGCGGCCGGACTGCCGCCGCGCTGCGGACGGTGGTCAAGACGGCCGCGGTCAGGAGCAAGCGCCGCGTGTTCGTCGACATCGTCGACGCGTGACGCCGCGCGCAGGTGAGCGTTCCCCCTGAGTGGCTCCTCGCCGGCCGGGTCGGGCGACCGCACGGACTCGACGGCAGCTTTCACGTTACGCGTCCCAACACGCAGCTGCTCGAGTCGGCTTCGAGCGTCGTCATCGACGAGCACGAGCTCGACATCACCCGTCTGGCGGGGACCGCGCGTAGTCCGATCCTGCGGGTGGCGGGGTACGACGATCGCGAGGCCGCCGAATTGCTGCGCGGCAAGGACCTGCTGATTCCGCGCGCCGTGGCGCCCGAGCTCGGCCCCGACGAGTGGTGGGCCGAGGACCTCGCGGGCTGCGTGGTCCACGACGGTGACCGGGACGTCGGGACGGTCAAGGGGCTGATGGAGTTGCCCTCGTGCGAGGCGCTCGAAGTTGAACGGGCAGGGGGCGGCGAATTGCTCGTGCCGCTGGTCACCGACGCGGTCCGCGGCGTCGACCTCGAGCGGCGCACGATCGACATCGACCTCGGGTTCCTGGGCGAAGCGTAATCCTCCAGGGTCCATGGAGATCGAGGTGTTCACGCTGTTCCCGGAGGCGTTCGGCTGGTTCGAGCGCCAGCGGCACGTCGCCAACGCGCTCGCCGGCGGCCACCGGCTCGAGTACGTCAACTATCGGGACCACACGCCGCTGAGCGCCGGGCAGGTCGACGACACGCCGTTTGGCGGCGGCGCCGGCATGGTTCTGCGAGTCGACGTCGTCGAGGCGGCGCTGCGGGCACGCTATGGCCGCGACCCGGTTGAGCTGCGCCGCGATCGGCGCGTGATCGTGCTGGCGGCGGGCGGGAGGGTGCTCGACGACGGTCTGGTCTCCGAGCTCGCGCGCGAGGAGGCGCTGACATTGCTGTCGGGTCGCTACGAGGGCTTCGACCAACGCATCGTCGATCACTTTGCCACCGACGAGGTGTCGATCGGGCGGTACGTACTCGCGGGTGGCGAGCTCGCGGCGATGGTCGTGTGCGACACGATCCTGCGCAAGCTCCCGGGCTCGCTCGGTCATCCCGACTCGGCGCTGGAGGAGTCATTCAGCGATGCACTCGCCGGCGCGCGCGAGTACCCGCACTACACGCGCCCGGCGGAGTACCGCGGCTGGCGTGTGCCCGATGTGCTCCTGTCCGGTCATCACGCCCGGATCAAGGAGTGGCGTCTGGGCCAGAGCGCTGCGCGGGGAACCGGCACAGGAGGTCCGCTACCATAGGCGGCCCTGCGCAGGCGCATCGTGCGCTGTGAATTAGGCCCCTCAAGGAACGCCACCGGGTGTGGCAGGGATCTACAACGTCATGAGCACCGTGATCGACAGCCTGGAGCGCGCACAGCTCCGCCGTGTACCCAGCTTCGACGCCGGGGACCGACTGCGTGTCCACTTCCAGGTGATCGAGGGCACGCGGCGCCGGACCCAGGTGTTCGAGGGGGTTGTCCTAAAGCGCCAGGGGCACGGTGCACGCGAGACTTTCACGGTCCGCAAGCAGTCGTTCGGCGTCGGGGTCGAGCGAACCTTTCCGCTGCACTCGCCGAAGATCGAACGCATCGAGGTGGCCGCACGCGGCGACGTCCGCCGCGCCAAGCTGTACTACCTGCGTGGTCGCGTCGGCAAGCGCGCTCGCGTGCGCGAGCGTCGCAGCGCGGCGCCCGAGGTGGCGGTGGAGCGCGAGCTGCTGCACGGGACGGCCCCCGCGGAGGAGCCGCAGGACGGGCACCTGGACACCGAGGCCGCCGACGTGGACGCGGCCGTGGCCGAGGCCCCCGAGGCCCAGGCCGAGCCGTCTGTTGACGCACAGGCCGAGCCGGGGACCGAAGCAGAGGCCGAGTCGGGCGTGGAGATTGCGAGCGCTGAGGAGTCCGAGGATTCCGATCCCCCGACGGCGCCGCAGGACGCCAGCCCGGCGGCACCGGAGGCATCCGCCGGCGAACAGCAGGAGTGACGAGGGCGAAAAAGTCGCCGGCGAGCACGCTGTTAGAGCTTGCGGTGATTGTCGTGACCGCGCTCGTGCTCGCGCTCGGCATCCAGGCATTCCTGGTCAAGCCCTATCGCATCCCAAGCGGGTCGATGCTCCCCACGGTCCGGGTCAACCAGCGTGTCCTCGTTGACCGGATCGGGATGGATTTCTCCTCTCCCCACGTCGGCGACATCGTCGTGTTCCACCCGCCCAAGAACTACGACGCGGGCTGCGCCGATCCGAACCAGGGCCAGAACGGCGGTGGGCAGGACGCCCCGGCCGCGTGCGCAGTCCCGTGGAAGCAGCCGTCTACGCAGACGTTCATCAAGCGCGTCGTCGGGCTCCCCGGCGACCATCTCTCGATCGTTAACGGCCATGTCTACCGCAACGGGAAGCGGGAGTCCGACAGCTACATCGTGCCGTGCGACGGCGACGCGTCGTGCGACTTCCCCCAGACGATCACCGTCCCGCCGGGCGACTACTACATGATGGGCGACAACCGTCCGGATTCCGAGGACAGCCGGTTCTGGGGCCCCGTCCCGCGAGCGTGGGTCATCGGCAAGGCGTTTCTGACCTACTGGCCGCCCGACCGGATCGGGTTCTTTTAGTGGCCGCGTCGCGGCTGCTCGGGACCGGAGCGCGTCGATGAGGGGCCTGATCGAGTTGCTGCTCACGGTTGCGATCGCAGTGGCGCTCGCGCTGCTGATCCAGGCCTTCATCGTCAAGCCGTACCGCATCCCCAGTCCATCGATGGTGCCGACGCTCGACGTCGGCCAGCGGGTTCTCACCAACCGCCTAGCCGGCGACCCGAGCGTCGGCGACGTGGTCGTGTTCCACCCGCCCCACGGCGCCGACTTCACCAATCCGGTGTGCGGCAACCCGGACCAGGGCGGACAGAACGGCGGGCTGAACGCGCAGGCCTGCGACGAGCCCACGCCGCAGGAGTCCAGCCAGACCTTCATCAAGCGCGTCGTCGGCCTTCCCGGCGACACCATCCAGATCATCAACGGACATGTGATCCGCAACGGGGTCCGCGAGAAAGACTCCTACACCATGCCCTGCGGCGGAATTTCTACATGCACTTTCGGGAAACCGATCAAGATTCCGCCCGGCGATTACTTCATGATGGGGGACAACCGCCCGGATTCGGAGGACAGTCGTTATTGGGGCCCAATCCCGAGCAAATGGATCATCGGCACCGCGTTCTTCACGTACTGGCCGCCTGACCGCATCGGATTCCTCTAGCCGTTCCAACGGGACGGCGGCAGCGAACGGCAACGGAGCAGCCGCCGCGCCGTCCCGGCGCAAGCGTTCGGCCCGCGCCGCCCGCCGGCTGTTCCGATTCGACCGTTCCCTCGGCGCTCGTTTCGTCGCCGGGGCCGACGAAGCCGGCCGCGGCTGCCTGGCCGGCCCGCTCGTGGCCGCTGCCGTGCTGTTCGATCTCGAGGCGATCGGCCCTGGCGACGTGCGGGCCCTCGGAGAGCTCAACGACTCCAAGCAGCAGACGCCCGAAGTGCGCGCCGAGCTGTTCCCGGTGATCCTGCGGCTCGCCACGAAGGTCGCGATCGTGTCGCGGTGCGCGCCCGGGATCGACGCCCGCGGCCTTCACAAGACGAACCTGGCGGCGCTCCGCGACGCATTGTCGAAGGTCGCGCGCGAGGGCTGCATCTGCCTGAGCGACGGGTTCCCGGTGGCGGCGCTCGGCTACGAGCAGCGCGCTGTGATCGACGGCGACGCCAAGAGCGCCGCGATCGCCGCCGCGTCGGTGATCGCCAAGGAGACGCGGGACCGGTATATGCGCCGCGCCGACGCCACGCATCCGGGATGGGAGTTCGCCCAGCACGTGGGCTACTCGACCCCGGAGCACCGCGACGCGATCGAGCGACTCGGCGTGTCGCCGCTCCATCGGCTCTCGTTCCAGTCGATGGCGTATCAGCAGCTGACGATGTAGCGGTTAGAACGCTCCCTCCAGATGCTCGAGGCTGAGTAGCCGTCCAGCGTTATCGAGCGTCACGCCGATCGCGTCGAACCGCACGCTGTCCGCATACGGCCGGTCGGTCCTCTCGATCAGCCAGCGCCCGGCCATCTTGCGCACCTGGGAGCGCTTGAGCGCGCGCACGGAGTCGAGCGGGCTCCCGCCGAGCGTGCTTGCCCGGCGCGTCTTGACCTCGCAGAATGCGAGAGTGCGACCGTCGAATGCGACGATGTCGAGCTCGCCCCACCGGGTGCGGTAATTGCGCTCGACGATCTGAAAGCCGCGCCTGAGGAGATGCTCGGCGGCGAGCTGCTCGCCGAGGCGGCCGAGCCGGGGACGGGGGTCGCTCATGACGCGCCGCACGCTACGCCGGGACGCGTGACAGGTGGCACACGCGGTGTTCCAATTCTTCGCAGGTGGCGCGCCCCGGCGTGCGCAGAATTGGAACGCGGCGTTGACCATCGCTGACGCGCCGGCGCGTACGTTTGCCGGTGATGCTCGCGCGCATCAACACGTTCGCGATCGATGGGATCGATCCCCGCCAGGTGTGGGTCGAGGTCGACATCCGCAGCGGCCTTCCGGCGTTCACGATCGTGGGACTCGGGGACGTGGCGGTGCGCGAGTCGCGCGACCGGATCCGCTCGGCGATCGCCAACTCGGGCTTCGACTTTCCGCAGACCCGGATCACCGCGAATCTCGCGCCGGCGTTCCTGCGAAAGGTCGGTCCCGGCTTCGACGCGGCGCTCGCGCTCGGGGTCTTGGCGGCGAGCGAGCAGGTTCCGGCGGAGGCGCTGTCGGCCTACGCAGTGTTCGGCGAGCTCTCGCTCAGTGGGGAGCTGCGCGACTCGCCGGGGGCGCTTGCGGTCGCCGAGGGGGCGCGGCGGGCGGGCCTGCGGCGGCTGATCGTCCCCCGCGAGCGGGCGCGCGAGGCGGCGCTGGTCCAGGGTCTCGAGATCGCCGGCGTGTCGAGCCTGCGCGAGGCTGCGGAGGTCCTGGGCGGGGCCGCGGTGCCGCCGCTGCCGGCGATGACCGCCGGCGCCGCCGGCGCGGACGCCGCAGGCGTGGGCGGCGCGGCCGGCACGGGCGGCCCGAGGACCGAACCCGACCTGGCTGACATCAGAGGACACGCTGCGCCGCTGCTCGCGCTCGAGATCGCCGCCGCCGGCGGCCACAACCTGTTGTTCGAGGGCGCGCCGGGAACCGGCAAGACGATGCTCGCCCGCCGGATCCCGTCGATCCTGCCCGCGATGAGCCGGGCAGAGGCGATCGAGGTGACGAGGATCCACAGCATCGCCGGGCTGCACGCCGCCGGCCTGATCGGAGCGCGGCCGTTCCGCGCTCCGCACCACACGATCTCCCCATCCGGGCTGGTCGGCGGGGGATCGCCGCCCCGTCCCGGCGAGGCGACGCTGGCGCACCATGGAGTCCTGTTCCTCGACGAGCTCGCCGAGTTCCAGCGGTCGACCCTGGACGCGCTCAGGCAGCCACTCGAGGACGGGTGCGTGACGATCGTCCGCGGGCAGCACGCGCTCGCGTTCCCGACGCGATTCATGCTCGTCGCGGCCACGAACCCGTGCCCGTGCGGTTTCGCGGGCGTCGGCGACCGGTGCCGGTGCGGCGAGGCCGATCTACGGCGCCACAGCCGTCGGCTGAGCGGGCCACTGCTCGACCGCATGGATCTCCTGATCAACGTCGAGCGGCCGACCGAGCAAGAGCTCCGCGCCCCGGCGCAAACCTCCTCGGCGCGGGCACGCGACCGCGTGGCCCACGCCCGCGAGCGCCAGCGCTTCCGGCTCGCGGGGTCCGGATCGCGCTGCAACGGCGAGATGGACGCGCGGCTCGTCCGGCGCCACGTTCGGCTGGACGAGGATGCCCAGGGCGCTCTCGCGCAGGCATATGCCGTCGGGGCGCTCAGCGCGCGCGGGCGCCACCGGGTCGTCAGGGTTGCCCAGACGATCGCCGACCTCGAGGGCCACGATCGCGTCACTCACGCCGACCTACTGACCGCGCTCAGTCTGCGACAGCGGGGCGAGGCCGAGCGGACGCTGGCCGCATGAGCGGACACGCCTGCGACACCTGCCTGGCGCGGTCGTGGCTTGTCGCCAGGCTGGCGGGACACCTCGACAGGGCTCGCTCCCGGTTCGAGCAGGTCCTCGCGCTCCGCGACGACGACCTCATCGAGGCGATTGGCGGCCGGGAAACGGCGCGCCTGGAGCGAGAGTTCGAGGCGGTCGACATCGACGAGGTGCGGGGGCGGGCGCGGGCCGCGGGGCTGGAGACGGTGTGCGGATGCGACCCGGCGTACCCGCCCGGACTCCGGGGACTCGCCGCCCCGCCGGCGGTGCTCTACGTCGCGGGCGGCCTGGAACGCGTGGTCGACCTCCTGTTCGGAGAGCAGCCGGTCGCGGTTGTCGGCTCTCGGAGGGGCACGCCGTACGGCCTCGACGTCGCCCGCTCGCTCGGGCGGGGGCTCGCGGTCGCGGGAGTGACGGTCGTGAGCGGAATGGCGCACGGGATCGACTCGGCCGCCCACGCCGGCGCGCTCGACGCCGGGATGCCGACCGTGGCCGTGCTCCCCGGCCCGGCCGACCGGCCGTATCCCGCCGACAAGCGCGCGCTCCATCGGCGGATTGTGGCTCACGGGGTCGCGGTGTCCGAGATCGCGCCGGGGACGGGCATCTGGCGGTGGATGTTCCCGGCCCGGAACCGCATCATCGCGGCGCTGGCGGCGATGACGGTCGTGGTCGAGGCCGGCGAGCGGTCGGGATCGCTGGTCACGGCGCGGCTGGCGCGGGGGATAGGCCGGCCGGTGGGAGCGGTGCCGGGGCGGGTAACAACGCCGCAGGCCGCCGGATCTAACGCGTTGCTGGCGAGCGGCCGTGCGCAGGTCGTGCGCGACCCCCAGGATGTGCTCGATCAGCTCTTCGGCGCGGGCGTCCGGCAGGTGGCCGACCCGCGCCGCCAGCCGCCCGCGGAGTTCCGCCCGCTGCTGGCGGCGATCGCCGAGGGGCACGAGACCGCGGCGGCCGCGCTGGCGCGCGCGGGGCTCGAGCCCGACAAGGGGCTCGCGGCCCTCGCGGCGCTCGAGCTCGAGGGGTTCGTGCGCCGCGGCGCAGGGGGCCGTTTCCGGATCGCACCCTGACGCGACTGCCATTTGGCGCGTATATCGCGCCAAATCGCAGACGGTTCGCTCCGGGGTACGCTCGGAGTCGTGATCCCCCGCGTCCTCTCGATAGCCGGCAGCGATTCTGGCGGCGGCGCCGGCATCCAGGCCGACCTGAAGGCATTTGCAGCGTGCGGCGTCCATGGGATGACCGCGATCACCGCGATCACCGCTCAGAACACCGTGGGCGTGACCGCGGTCCACGCGATCCCGCCCGAGATGATCATCGCCCAGGTCAAGGCGGTGGCGGATGACATCGGCGTCGACGCGGTCAAGATCGGGATGCTCGGCGACCGCCCCACGATCGAGGCGGTGACCCAAGCCCTAGAAGCGCTCCCCAATGACACGCCGGTCGTGCTCGACCCGGTGATGGTGTCCGAGTCCGGGGCGATCCTGCTCGACCCGGACGCCCACCAGGCCCTGATCGACATGCTGTTCCCGAGGGCGACCGTGATCACCCCGAACCTCCCGGAAGCGCGTGCACTGGTCCGGGACGAAAGCGACGGGCTCGATGTCCACGATCTCGCCCGCCACCTCCGCGCCCTCGGCCCGCAAACAGTCGTGATCACCGGCGGCCACCGAGCCGAGGGAACGGACGTGTTCTTCGACGGCGACCAACTCGTCGAGCTCGACGGCGAGCGCCACGAGGACGGCGCGGCCCACGGCTCGGGCTGCACCCATTCGTCGGTGCTCGCCGCCCGCCTCGCCCACGGCGACACGCCCCTCGAGGCCGCGCGCACGGCGCGGGCACGAGCCGCTACAGCGGTAGCGCAGGGACTGCGCGAGATCGGCGCGGGACCGGGCCCCGTCGACATCCTGGGGATTACCTGCAAACCGGATGTTTGGGCAGTTTTGGGTAGTCCAGGGAGTCCGAAAGCGGGCACGCATTTGGCATAATCCCTCCGTGCGTTTCCTGCGGATGAAGCCGGGCCATGGAGAGGTTCTCATCGCCGAAGGGGACGTCGAGCGCGCTGAGGACGAGCAGCGCCTGATCGAAGAGTTCCGCCGTCAGCTGGACGCCGGACTATGGGCCGCAGTGCCGGTCGTGGACAAAGCGGGGCGGCGGGAGTCGATCATGGTTCGCACGTTCGAGGAGATCCCCTGGGACGCCGACCGCGTGATCTTCTTCCCGCGGGCCGCAGGCGGCAGGTAAGCGGAAACTCCATGCTGCTGGCGCTCGCAGCGACCGCACTTGTCGCGATTGCGCTGCTGTCAGATCTCATCGTCCCGCGGATCGACGAGCTGTGGAGCCGCTACAAGGCGCGTCGACAGCGGGCGCCCACGTGGTCATACGACCCGGGGCGCGAGCGCCGTGCCGAATCACGCGCCCGGGCGCTCCTGCGCTCGTGCGTCAACGAGGAGGAGTGGGCGATGTACCGCGACCTTGGCTTCCTCCGGGTGTGGGGGACGCTCGCGGACGGACCCGACGACGTCGGCGGCACCGGCGGCGCGCCGTACGCCTACCTGATCTACCCCCACCGGCCGATTCTCGCCTACCTAGCCCAGACGCACCGTCTGCTCAACGAGTACTGCGTCACGTTCCCCGACGAGACCCGTCCGTACGGCAGCGCGCGCCTACCCGACTCCGACGATGTGCTCGCCAAGTGGATGGCGCTGACCGGCGACGAGCGGCGGCTGATCTCGACCGCCAACATGCACCTCCCGGGTCGCCAGCTCGACCCGGCGCAGGTGCGGCGCGACCTGTGGCGCCTGTCGCAGTGGGAGCGGGCACGCATGCGGCAGATTGCCGACGGCGACGGCCCCGACCGGCCGGCCGACCGCCAGAGCGCGGCGTAGACACGGCCGCCGGACCACGCCGCCGGGTACAGTTCCGCGCCCCATGGATCTCAAGCACAAAAGCCGTGCGCTCACCGAGGGACCCGAGCGCGCCGCCGCCCGCGCCCAGCTGAAGGGCATCGGCTACGACGACGAAGCGCTGAGCAAGCCCCTGATCGGCGTCGCCAACACCTGGATCGAGACGATGCCGTGCAACTTCCACCTGCGGGCGCTGAGCGCCAAGATCAAGGAGGGGATCCGCGAGGCCGGCGGCACGCCGATGGAGTTCAACACGATCGCGATCTCGGACGGGATCACGATGGGCACCGTAGGGATGAAGGCTTCACTTGCCAGTCGCGAAGTGATTGCCGACTCGATCGAGCTGGTCGCCTTCGCCCAGGCGTTCGACGCGGTGATCGCGATCAGCGCCTGCGACAAGACGATCCCCGCCACCGTGATGGCGCTGTGCCGGCTGAACCTGCCGAGCCTGATGCTCTACGGCGGCTCGATCTACCCAGGCCACTACAACGGTCAGAGCATCACCATCCAGGAGGTGTTCGAGGCGATCGGCGCGCACGCCGCCGGCCGGATCACCGACGAGGAGTTGACCGCGATCGAGGAGGCTGCGTCGCCCGGCTCCGGCGCGTGCGGCGGCCAGTTCACCGCGAACACGATGGCGATGGCCTTCCAGGTCCTCGGGATCTCGCCGTTTTCCTCGGGCGTTCCGGCCGAAGACCCGCATAAGGTCGACGTGGCCAAGGAGGCCGGACAACTGATCATGGACGTCCTGAAACGCGGTCAAACGCCAAAAGACATCATCACGCGCGAGGCCCTCGAGAACGCGATCGCTGCGGTCGCAACCAGCGGCGGTTCGACCAACGGCGTCCTCCACCTTCTGGCGGTGGCTAACGAGATGAATGTCGAGCTGAACATCGACGACTTCGACCGGATCAGCGAGCGCACGCCGCTGCTGTGCGACCTGAAGCCGAGTGGCCGGTTCGTCGCTCCAGACCTCTACGCCGCCGGGGGAGTCCCGCTCGTCCTCAAGCGCCTAAAACAAGCCGGCATCCTCAACGAAAGCGCCCAGACGGTGACCGGCAAGACGATCGGACAGCATGCGGATGAAGCAGAGGAAACGGCAGGGCAGGAGGTCGTGCGGCCGCTCACGGAGCCGCTGAAAGACACCGGCGGGCTCGTGATCCTCAAGGGCAACCTCGCGCCCGAAGGGTGCGTGGTCAAGGTCGCCGGCTACGAGCGGCGCAAGCAGACCGGTCCGGCGCGCGTGTTCGAGTCCGAGGAGGACGCGATGGCAGCGGTGCGCACCCAGGGCATCAAGGCCGGGGACGTCGTCGTGATCCGCAACGAGGGCCCCGCCGGCGGCCCCGGGATGCGGGAGATGCTCGCCGTTACCGCCGCGCTCGTCGGCGAGGGCCTGGGGGAGGATGTCGCACTTCTGACCGACGGCCGCTTCTCGGGCGCGACCCGGGGGCTGATGGCCGGCCACGTTGCCCCGGAATCCGTCAGAGGAGGCCCGATCGGCATCGTCCGCGACGGCGACGAGATCACGCTCGACGTCGACGCCCGCCGCCTCGACGTCAACCTTTCCGACGAGGAGATCGCGGCCCGCACCAAGAGCTACAGGCCCCCTGACCGCGCCGCGCCGGCCGCCGCGCTCGCAAAATACGCGAAGCTCGTCTCGAGCGCGTCGCTGGGCGCAGTCACCCGCTAGGCCTTCGTGCCCGCACCCTCGCGGGCACTCAGGGGATGAAAATCCTCTTGCAGAAGCATGAACAAAAGTTGTTCCGGCAGGGACCCGACGGGCCTATCGGTACCATTTCGCTATGGGGTGGTCTTAGCTGGCACGAGCGCGAGCAACATACTTACGCCCTGAACGCAGCCCGGCGAGACCGTCCAGAACGTCCCGCCGGGCGTACTCAGAGGGCCGGACTTCACGTAGGCGTGGGCCATACGTCGCTCTTGGTGTGCTCGTCATCCTGGTCGGCGCGGCGGCCGCTGTCGCGATCGCGCTGTCGAGCTCGAAGGCAACCCTCACCACCGATCCGACCGCGCTCGCGAAGGTGACGCTGCCGCTCGGCGGCGGAACGATCGAGAGCGTCAGGGTCTACGGCGGCAAGACCGACTCGGCCATACCGGTGCACCTGACCGGCAAGCAGATCTGGCCGGACGGAAAGATCCCCGCCCACACCACGCTCTCGGTCCAGGTCGTGGTCGAGCGGCCGAGCTCCGTCGCCTGGCTCACCGGCAAGAGAGAGCACCTCAACCTGACGCTGATCACGCCGAGCGCGCACCTGAAGGCTCATTTCCTGACGGTCGGCGCGGGGCAGCCGCTGCGCCTGCAGTTCGCCGAGAACGTGTCGACGGTCTCCTCGGGCTCCTCGCCGACGAGCCTCCATCCTCAGACGCTGGCGACGCCGGCGTCGTACGTGACGCTCGCCCGCACCGCGGAGGCAGGGACGATCTACGTCGCCGCTGCGCCGCGCACGTGGGAGAGCTCGACCGCGGCGCTCATCAGCTGGTTCCCCGCCGGCTCGTCGACGACCGCGATCGCGAACCCGCAGCCCGGCGCCAGGATCGGCGCAACCACGCCGATCACGCTCACGTTCAACAAGACCGTCTCGAAAGCGCTCGGCGGGTCGATGCCGCCGGTCCTGCCGCGGAGCTCGGGCACGTGGCGCCAGCTCACCAGCCATTCGATCCAGTTCCAGCCCACCGGCTTCGGCTACGGGCTCGGCGCGCACGTCACGCTCGGGTTGCCGAACGGCGTCCGCCTGGTCGGCGCTCAGCAGAGCGGCGACGCGTGGGGGAGCTGGACCGTGCCGGCCGGGAACCCGCTGCGCCTCCAGCAGCTCCTGGCGGTTCTCGGGTATCTCCCGCTCCGCTTCCGCTACGACGGGACTGGGCCCGGGCCCAGCACGGCCAACCAGCTGGCGGCGGCGATCAAGCCCCCTGCCGGCCACTTCACCTGGCGTTACCCGAATACCCCGAGTGCACTCGTGAACATGTGGGCGCCGGGCACGTTCGGCGAGATGACCAAGGGCGCGATCATGGCTTTCGAGAACAGCAACGGCATGACCGCCGACGGCGTTCCCGGCCCGCAGGTCTGGAACGCGCTGATCACGGACGCGGTTCAGGGCAAGACCAACACGTTCGGCTACACGTTCGTGCAGGTCAGTGAGGGCAGCCCCGAGAGCCAGTCGACGTGGCACAACGGCAAGACCGTCGTCTCCGGCCCGGTCAACACCGGGATCCCGGCGGCGCCGACCGCCCAGGGCGTGTTCGCGGTGTTCGAGCACGCGCCGTCGGTAACGATGAGCGGCACGAACCCGGACGGAAGCCACTACAGCGACCCCGGCGTGCCGTGGGTCAGTTACTTCAACGGTGGGGATGCCCTGCACGGGTTCCTGCGCGCCTCGTACGGCTCGGCCCAGAGCCTTGGCTGCGTTGAGATGCCTTACTCCGAGGCCCACGACGTGTACCAGTACACGCCGATCGGCACGCTGGTCGACGTCACCTGACACGCCAGGAAGGGCTCGGCGCCGCGTGCGGCGAATATCAGGCGTCGATGCCGGCGACCGCTGACACGTCCGTTTGGGACGCCGCGCTGGCCGCGTTCGACCAGGACCTGGCCCGCCGCGCCGTGGCCGAGAAGACCCGGACCGCCTACGCGAGTGACGTACGCGACTTCGCTGCCTGGGCACAAGACCGCGGCGCCGGCCCTCCTGAGGTCGACGTCCGGACGCTCCGCCGTTACGCGGCCGGGCTGTCCGAGCGCGGGGTCGCGCCGGCGACGATCGCGCGCCGGCTGGCCGCGCTCAGAGGCCTGTTCCGCGTCCAGATGGAGCTCGGCGCGCGCGAGGACAACCCCGCCGAGCTGCTGAGCTCGCCCAAGAAGGCGCAGCGCTTGCCGCGGGTGCTCAAGGCCTCAGAGGTGGCCGCGCTGCTCGACTCGATCCCCGCCGCCACGCCGCTTGACCTCCGCGACCGGGCCCTGTTCGAGCTCGCCTACGCCTGCGGCTTGCGCGCCGAGGAGCTCGTGAACCTCGACCTCGACTCGGTCGACTTCGACTCCGAGTCGGTCCGGGTGGAGGGCAAGGGCGGCAAGACTCGGCTTGTGCCCGTCGGTGAGCACGCCCGCACCGCGCTCGAGCGCTACCTCGCGCGCAGCCGCCCGGAGCTGGCCGGTGAGCGGCCAACCGATCCCGCGCTATTCCTGTCGAAGTCTGGCCGCCGCCTCTCCACCTCGGACATCCGGCGACGTCTGACCGGCTGGGCGAGACGCGCGATGGCCCGCTCGCCGGCGCTCGCGCGGGCGCATCCTCACGCTCTGCGGCACTCCTTCGCGACGCATCTGCTCGACGGCGGCGCCGATCTGCGGGCGATTCAGGAACTACTTGGTCATGCAACCATTTCGACCACTCAGGTCTACACTCGCGTCGAGTCGGCCCGCCTAAGGTCTACGTATTCGCGCGCTCATCCCCGCGCGTGAGGGCGGGCCGGGTAACGTCAGGGGCACATTTGGAAACCAACGTCAAGGCGATCGAGCTACAGGATCTCTGGAGGCGCTTCAAGGCCACCGGCGACGAGCGCGCGCGCGAGCGGCTTGTGGTCGCCTACTCGCCGCTGGTGAAGTACGTCGCCGGGCGAATGAGCTCGGGACTGCCGGCACACGTCGAGGAGTCCGACCTGATCTCCTACGGGCTCGGAGGCCTGATCTCGGCGATCCAGCGCTTCGACCTCTCCCGCGAGATCAAGTTCGAGACGTACGCGATCACCCGCATCCGCGGCGCGATCATCGACGAGCTGCGGACGCTCGACTGGGTGCCGCGCTCGGTGCGCGCCCGCGCCCGGGAGATCGAGCGGGCCAACATGAAGCTCGAGGCCCGCTTCCAGCGCGCCCCCACCGACGAGGAGATGGCGGGCGAGCTCGCGCTGAGCATCGAGGACTTCCAGGAGGCGCTGCTCCAGATCTCGAACTCCACGATCGTCGCCCTCGATGAGCTGTGGAGCGTGTCGGACTCGACCGGCGACGCGATATCGCTGCTCGACACCCTGCCCGATCGCGGCGCGCCCGACCCCGAGCAGCTCATGGATCAGTCGGAGCTCCGCGACCGGATCGCCGACGCGATCGCCGCGCTGCCCGAGCGCGAGAAGCTGGTCGTGGCCCTCTACTACTACGAGAACCTGACGCTCCGCGAGATCGGCGAGGTCCTCGGTGTGACCGAGTCGCGCGTGTCGCAGCTGCATACCAAGGCGGTGCTGCGGCTCCGCTCGAAGCTGGCCGGCGAGCTCGATTGACTGGGGCCGCCTGCGGCGGCGTCCGTGGGGCCGTTCCGGCGGGCGTCCGTGCCCGCCGGGCGGTATCGTCGCCCCCATAGGCTTCACAGGTCACCTAGGGAGAGGAGCACGGCATGCACAAGCCCGCGGACCGCATCCGCAACGTGGCGCTCGTCGGCCACCGCGGTAGTGGCAAGACCTCGCTGCACGAGGCGCTCTTGTTCGAGGCCGGCGCGATCAACCGCATGGGCACGGTCGTCGACGGCACCACGGTCTCGGACGCCGACCCTGACGAGAAGGCGCGGCAGATGTCGATCACGGCGGCGATGGCCACGTTCGAGTGGCAGGAGCGCAAGGTCAACCTGATCGACACCCCGGGCGACTCGAGCTTCGTCGCCGACGCTCTCGGAGCCCTGCGGGTATGCGAGTCCGCGGTGTTCGTGATCAACGCGGTCATGGGAGTCGAGGTCCACGCCAGCCGGCTGTGGCAGCGCGCCGCCGAACTCGACCTGGCTCGACTGATCTTCGTCAACATGCTCGACCGCGAGCGCGCCGACTTCTTCCGCACGCTCGAGTCGCTCAAGTCCGCGTTCGGGCCGCACGTGGTCGCGACCGAGATCCCGATCGGCTCCGAGCACGAGGTCCGGGGCGTGATCGACCTCGTCGACA
>Ga0335081_10008435_pt1 | contig 16528 bp, 18 predicted proteins | sample Lox_Sample_35_FD_206713 | JGI IMG/M metagenome (GOLD analysis project Ga0335081, IMG submission 206713) | Soil microbial communities from Loxahatchee National Wildlife Refuge, Florida, United States - Lox_Sample_3.5 | ecosystem: Environmental > Terrestrial > Soil > Wetlands | place: USA... | reverse complement strand
CACGGCGAATGCGGCTGGGAGCATCGTGAAGGCGCGCAACGCCGAACCGGCTTCCACGAGCGGCCAACACGCCGTGCCGCTGCGGCTGGACGTCGGCGACCACATCGTCTACGGGTTTCACGGCGTCGGCCTCATCGCGGTCGGCGACAACGGCGGGGAGTCGACGATCGTGATCGAGTTCAGTTCCGGACTGCGAGTGACCTTGCCCCTTGCACGAGCACGGGAGACGCTGCGCGCTCTCTCCAGCGAGTCAGACCTGGCGCGCGTCGAGCAGATCCTCGCCGCGGCCGAGGCCCCGGGCGAGTCGCAGTGGTCGAAGCGCTTTCGAGCGACACGGGAGAAGCTCACCGACGGGCACGTCAACGGCTTGGCGGAGGTCGTCCGCGACGGGGCGCATCGGGAACGGCGGCAGACAATCCGCTCGGGCTCGACAACCTCCCCGGCGGAGCGCGAGTTGTACATTCGAGCCCGCCGGCTCCTCGCCGAGGAGGTCGGGGCCGCGCGCGGCATAGACCTGCTCGAAGCCGACGACTGGATCACCGCGCAGATCAGGCCGGAGCTCCAGGTTGCTTCGGACGGAGCAAGTGGATGAGCAAGGACGTCGCCTGGTCGATCGAGAGATCGGGGGCCATTCCTCCTCCGGCCGGCAGCAGCCACGATGCGGCGTACCTCGTCCGCGTGGCGCGCGGCATGTCGAAGCGACAAGTGATCGTCGAGTTCGCCGACTCGTCCGCCGTCGTCTCGAACGGATACGCCGAAGAGGTCACCCGACGCTATCTCCGCGACGACGAGCCGCCGCAGCATCTGGTCGTCGACGCGACCGGGGCCGTACGCGTCGAGACCGGCGTGCGCGAAGACGTCAGTGACGAGGAACCCGATACCCAGGTCGTGGCCGACTGAGTCAGGCTGCTACGGTGCTCTGACTACCGAGCGAGTACCGGATGCGCGCGACGCGCCTCCCCTGCCCGTTCCCGAGCAGTGGAGGAGGTGTTTCATCTATGGCAACCGGAACCGTGAAGTGGTTCAACGCCGACAAGGGTTACGGGTTCATCGCCCCCGACGACGGCGGTAAGGACGTGTTCGTGCATCACAGCGCGATCGCCGGCGAGGGCTTCAAGTCGCTCGCCGAGAACGCGAAGGTGCAGTTCGAGCCCGCCGAGGGCGAGAAGGGCCCCGAGGCGAAGAGCGTCACGCTGGCATCTGCTTGAGCGTGAGACGGCAGCTGCTGCGCTTTTCGCGGCAGCTGCCGATCCGTCCGTCCATCCAGGCGAGGAGCAAATGGCAGCCAGAAACCCAGCGCTCGACGATCCGCGCAATCGATTCGGCGAAGCGCACGCGGGGCGGCTGTAGTCATCGACGTGGGCGACGAGCGCAGCAACGACATCGAGCCGGCTGCGGCGACGCCGCAATGCTCTCGCTGCAGACGCTCACCGCGCAGCGCCGAAGATCAACTCGCATGGGCGATGGTCGACGACACCGACGTCTGCCCTGGGTGCTTGACGTTGGCCGACAGCGAGCGGCTCCGGAACGACAGCTGCTGACTCGCGTGCGTACCGCCATCGTCTCCACGTACCCGCCGCGTGCTTGCGGGATCGGCACCTTCGCCGCCGACCTCCGAGCGACGCTGCTCGGCGTCTCCGGCATGGAACGCGCAGATCTCGTCGCGGTCACGAACGAGCCGTCGAGCCCACAGCGGCGCGGCCTGCTCGGGACGATTGCGCAGGCCGTGCGCGGTGACTACGTCCGAACGGCGCGAATGCTGGGGCGGCTCGACGTCGACGTCGTGCTGCTGCAGCACGAGTTCGGGATCTTCGGGGGGCGCGACGGCGAGTACGTGCTCTCTTTTGCCCGCGACCTGTCCCAGCCGCTCGTGGTCACGCTGCACACGGTGCTTGCGAGTCCGACGCCGCATCAGTCGGAGGTTCTGACCGAGCTCTGTCGCGAGGCAGCACTCGTGATCGTGATGACCGACACGGCGCTGGGGCTGCTCGTCACCTCGGACACCTGTCCGGCAGAGAAGGTGCGCGTCGTCCCGCACGGAGCGCCGAGCCGTCTCACCTCACGTGCGGCGAAACGCGACGAACGGGGGGTGCACGCCGACGAGAGCTTCCGACTCTCCACCTTCGGGCTGATCTCACCCGGCAAAGGGCTCGAGACCGTGATCGACGCCTTGCCCGCGATCATCGACCGTCATCCCGAGGTCACATACGTCGTCGCCGGCCGTACGCACCCCGACGTCGCCCGCCGGGAGGGAGAGCGGTACCGACTGATGTTGGAGCGTCGCGTCCTCGAGCTCGGGCTCGGCGACAATGTCGAGTTCGACGACCGCTTCCTCACGATCGAGGAGCTCTCGGATCTGCTCGCGGCGACGGACGTGTTCGTGACGCCCTACCACGGCCACGAGCAGATCGCGTCCGGCGCGCTCACCTACGCGATCGCAGCGGGCTGCGGCATCATCTCGACTCCTTACTGGTACGCGCAGGACATGCTCGCCACCGGCGCGGGCCGGCTGGTGCCGTTCGACGACCCGACTGCCATCGCCGGCGCCGTCTGCGAGTACATCGAGGAGCCGGAGACGCTCGCGACGGCGCGGGCCGAGGCTCGGCGGATCGGATCTGCGCTCGCGTGGCCGGCGGTTGCAGAAGCGACCGCCCTGGTGCTACGCGAGGCGCACCGGGTCGCTCCGCGACGGCGGCCTGCCGGCGTTGCCGATCTGCATCTGACGAGCCTTCGAAGCGACCATCTGCTGACACTCATCGACGACGTCGGGATCGTGCAGCACGCGGACGGGATCATTCCAAACCGTGAGAGCGGCTACTGCGTCGACGACGTCGCCCGGCTTGCCTTGGTCTCGCTCGCGCTCGCCGACCGCGGCGACGAGAAGCTCTGGAGGCCGATCCTCTACCGCTCGCTCGCGTTCGTCTCCGCGGCAACCGGAGATGACGGAATGCACAACTTCATGGGCTACGACCGTCGCTGGCTCGACGAACCGCACGTCGGCGATCACGTCGGACGCTCAATCTGGGCGCTCGGCGAGATCCTCGCCACGGCGTGGATCCCCGCGATCGTCGTCCCGGCCGGCGACCTGCTCGCGCGGCTCGTTGGCACACTCACCGGAGAGGTCTCGCTGCGGACGGCCGCCTACACGGTGCTCGGCCTGTCGCGCCTCGACGCCGACCGCCTCGACCTCCGCGCCCGACGGCTGCTCGAGCGGCTCGTCGAACAACTCGCAGCCGCGTTCCGCAACACCGAGTCGGAGAACTGGCGTTGGTTCGAGGATGACATCAGCTACGACAACGCGCGCCTTTCGCAGGCGCTGATCGGCGGCGGAATCGCCCTCAGACGCGACGACCTGATCGAGCTCGGGCTCGAGTCGCTCCGCTGGCTCGGTGACGAATCCGGGCTTCCCGACGACGCGCTCCGTTTTGCCGGCCACCGCGGCCGACACAGAGACGAGGCCGTCGAGGGCACGGGCGACGAACAACCTCTCGACGCCGCCGCACTGGTCGAGGCCGAGCTCGCGGCCTTCGCCGTGAACGGGAGAGCCGAGCACGGAATCAGGGCGACGCTCGCCTTCGAGTGGTTCCTCGGCCGCAACCGCCTGCAGAAGCCGCTCTACGATTTCGCGACCGGCGGCTGCAGTGACGGGCTCGGCAGCGAGGCGCTCAACCAGAACGAGGGCGCCGAGTCGACGCTCGCCTTTCATCGAGCAGCGCTCCTCCTCGACGCCGCCGGCGTGCGGGCCGAGGTACGCGAGACCGCCACGCTGCAGTCGGTCTCCGTGTGATCGAGGCGGAGCTCTTCCACCGGCACGGGGGGAACCCGATCCTCAGCGCCGAGGATTGGCCCTATCCGGTCAACGCCGTCTTCAACCCGGCGGCGGCAGCCGTCGACGACCAGACCGTTCTGCTCGCGCGGGTCGAGGATCGCAGAGGGATCTCCCATCTCGCGGTTGCGAGGTCGGCGAACGGCGTCGACAGCTGGACGATCGACCCCCAACCGCTTCTCGCACCAGACGATGCGGTCGCGAGTGAGCTGTGGGGCTTCGAGGACCCACGGATCGTCTGGATCGACGAGCTCGGCCGGTTCGTGATCACGTGCACCGCCTACGGCCCAGCCGGTCCTGCGGTCTTCCTCGCGACGACCGAGGATTTCAGGTCGGTCGACCGCCATGGGATCGTCAGGCAACCCGAGGACAAGAACGCGGCGCTCCTGCCCTACCGCATCGACGGCCGCTGGATTCTCTTCCACCGCCCGAAGACCCAGTTCGGAGGTGGCCACGGCGAGATCCTTCTCTCCCGCTCCAACGACCTCGTCGACTGGAGCGCACCGGAGCAGGTGCTTCAGCCGCGTGCAGGTGCGTGGTGGGACTCGTTACGCATCGGTCTCGGGCCGCCGCCGGTTCGCACCGAGCACGGCTGGCTGCTCGTCTACCACGGCGTCAAGGAGACCGTCGCCGGGCAGATCTACCGCGTCGGCCTCGCCCTGGTCGACCTCGACGAGCCGACACGCGTCCTGCACCGCCTCCCTTCCTGGGTCCTCGCACCACTCGCAGCGTACGAGCGAAACGGTGACGTTCCGAACGTCGTCTTCCCCTGCGGCCTGCTCCAGGCGCCCGACGGAATCGTCCGTCTGTACTACGGCGCGGCCGACAGCGCCATCTGCCTGGCTACCGCACGACTCGACGACCTGCTCGAGGCCGTGCTCGCCGCACCGGCCGGCTGAGCCAACTCAGAGACTGCCTCCCGAGGTGCGCAGGGCGGGTGCACGGCCCGGCCGCCCGTCGAGGTCGACGAGGCTTCGATACAGGCGGAGGTAGTCATCGACCATTCGGCCGACGTCGAAGCGCCGCTCGACAGATGCGCGCACCACGGAGCGGTCGAGCATCGCGGAAGCGTCGACAGCGTCCACCGCCTGCGCCGACGAGCGAACGAGGAAGCCGTTTTCGCCGTGCCGGACGATCTCGGGCAACGACCCACGTGCGTGCGCGATCACCGGCGTGCCACATGCCATCGCCTCGACGACGCTGAAGCCGAACGGCTCGTCGAAGCCGACCAGGTGGAGGAGCGCGACCGCGCTCCCGAGCAGCTCGCCGCGGCGGTCGGGGCCGACGGCACCGATGTAGTCGACCCGTCGGCCGTCGACCCGGGGCGCGACGAGCCGATCGAAATACTCCTCGTCCTGGACGATCCCGGCGATCACCAGCGGCAGGCCGGCCCCGGCAGCGACCTCGATCGCCTCCGCCGTTCCCTTGTCGGGATGGATCCTCCCGAAGAAGAGCAGATAGCCCCCGTCCCCCCTGCCCAGCTCGAAGGTGTCCATCTCGATCCCGTGGTGGATCGTCGCGGCATAGTCGAGCCGCGGGTGCCGGTCGGCGTCGCTGATCGCGGCGTAGTGCCCGATGTCGTTGTACCGTTCGTACACCGGCACGATCCGTTCCGACGAGAAGCCGTGAATGGTCGTCACGACCGGCGTGCCCACCATGCGGCTGTAGCTGAGCGGCAGGAAGTCGAAGCCGTTGTGGATCAGGTCGAAGTCGTCGGCGCGCTCGAACGCAGCCGCGATGTGCAGTGCTTCCCAGACCTTCGCGTCCTGTGCCGGATCCTCGGCGTACCCGGTCGGTGAAGTCCCGACGAGGTTCGCTCGTGTGATCGAGTCGGCCGTCGCGAACAGGGTGACGTCGATTCCCCGATCGACCAACCCTTCCGTCAGGAGCGAGGCGAACTGCTCCCACGGGCCGTAGTGGCGGGGGGGAACGCGCCAGGCGATCGGCGCCAGCACCCCCACGCGGAGCGCTCGGGACCGCGACCCGTCTACTTCCCGCGTGAGGTCTTCTTCTTCGGCTTCGGCTTCGGCGGGAGGTCCTTGCCGGCCGCCGCCGCCCGCGCCTTCTGCTTCCTCGTCGCCATTCATGCAGCCTAGTCGTCTCCGTGCCGGCACGGGGACAGCCAAGCGAAGAATTAGTTCTCTTCTGTCACCCGAACGAGCTCACCTGGATCGAGCGTGGCCGTCCAGCTCGCGAGAAGGTTCAGCGCCTCCTCGGTCCTCGATCCGGTCTCGGCGGTGAACGCAAACATGACGAGGTCCGGCTCGGCGGCGAGCGTCATCCCTTCGTATACGAGCTCAAGGTGGCCGACGAGCGGATGGTGGAGCCGTTTCAGGCCGGTGTCATGGGCGCCGACGTCGTGCCGCGCCCAGCGGACGCGAAAGTCGTCGCTCTGGGTCGACAGCTCGCCGATCAGGTTCGTCAGGTCCCGGTCGTGCGGAGTGCGGCCCGCTTCGGCGCGCAGGATGGCGACCGAGGCGTCGGCCGTCTGCTCCCAGTCGACATAGAACGTGGTCGCACGTGGGTCGAGGAAGCAGAACCGCGCCGAGTTGGCCGGCCGGCGCGGGTTGACGAGCATCTCGGAGAAGAGCGCCTCGTAGAGCGTGTTCATCGCGAGGACGTCCATTCGCCCATTGCGGACGTACGCCGGCGCGTCGATGCGGTCGAGAAGACGCTGCACGCCGGGGCGGATCGTCTGCGTGGCGCTGCGTCGTCGGCGCGTTCGCGAGACGGGTTGCTGCGCACGCACGAGGTCGAACAAGTGGCCCCGCTCGGCGTCGTCGAGCTGCAGTGCGCGTGAGAGCGCCTCGAGCACGGTGTCGGAGGCCCCGGAGGCGTCGCCGCGTTCGAGCTTCGTGTAGTAGGCGATGCTGACGCCGGCCAGCGAGGCGACCTCCTCGCGCCGCAAGCCGGGAACGCGCCGCGGCCCCCTGCCGAACGTGCGAATGCCCGCCTGCTCCGGCGTGATCCTTCCTCGCCGGGAAGTGAGGAACTCCTGGATCTCCCGCTTCGTGTCCAACAAAAGAGACGGTAGCTCCCCCTGCCCGCGTGCAAGGGCTACTGCCAGTAGCCCCATCAGCCGGGTACGTCAGATCCTCGTTCCACGTGCGATCGTGGAGACACATGGATGTGGCTGCCGTCACCGAGCCGGCGCCGAGCCCGACCCAGTTCGCTCTTCCGATCGGAGGCATCAGCGTATGCGTGCAACAGTGATGTACGAAGCCGGCGATGTCCGTGTCGAGGACGTGCCGGATGCTCGGCTGATCGATCCGACGGACGCGCTCGTTCGCGTCGCCCGCGCGGCAATCTGCGGCAGCGACCTGTGGCCGTACAAGTCGATGCCGCACGACGACACCGGCCGCCGGATGGGTCACGAGTTCATCGGCGTCGTCGACGCCATCGGCTCGGAGGTCGAAACCGTGAAGACCGGTGACCTCGTTCTGTCCCCCTTTCTCTGGTCGGACGGGAGCTGCGTCTTCTGCCGCGAAGGGCTGCAGAGCGAGTGTCTGCACGGCGGCAGGTACGGCTCCGCAGACGTCGACGGCGGCCAGGGAGAAGCCGTGCGCGTACCCCAGGCCGACGGCACGCTCGTCGTGCTGCCGGTCGCCGAAGACGACGCGCTGATGCCGTCGCTCCTGACGCTCACCGATGTCATGTGCACGGGCTATCACGCCGCCCTCACGGCAAGAGTCGGTGCAGGCAAGACGGTTGCGGTTGTCGGCGACGGCGCCGTCGGGCTCTGCGGCGTGATCGCTTCGAAGCTGCTCGGTGCCGAGAGGGTCATCCTGCTCGGCAGCAATCCGGAGCGCGTCGCGCTCGGTCAGCAGTTCGGCGCCACCGACGTCGTACGCGAGCGCGGCGAAGAAGCCATCGAGCGCGTCCGCGAGCTGACCGAGCACGGTGCTCATTCCGTGCTCGAATGCGTCGGGCTCGAGCAGGCCGTCGAGACCGCCCTCGCCATCGCGCGTCCAGGCGGTGCGATCGGGCGTGTAGGTGTGCCGGAGCAGGACACGACCGCCACGGGCGTCGCGTTCTGGAAGAACGCATCGATTGCCGGCGGTCCCGCCCCCGTGCGCGCGTACATCGAGGAGCTGCTGCCGGACGTGCTCGAAGGAAGGATCGAGCCCGGCCGGGTCTTCGACCGCACCGGCTCGATCGAGGACGTGCCGGACGGCTACCGCGCGATGAACGACCGCGAAGTCCTCAAGTTCGAGATCAAGCCGTAGAAGACTCGACCGATGCCGACAACTAGGAGGCACGACGCATGAACGCACGCACACTCGGAAGCAGCCTGAAAGTCTCGGAGATCGGGCTCGGGTGCATGGGCATGAGCCAGAGCTACCCCCCGATCCCAGACCGCAACGACTCGATCGACCTCATCCGCGCAGCAGTCGACCGAGGCGTGACGCTCTTCGACACGGCGCAGGTATACGGCCCGTTCGACAACGAAGAGATCGTCGGCGAGGCGCTCGAGCCGGTCCGCGACCAGGTGGTGATCGCGACGAAGTTCGGCTTCGAGCTCTCCACGGGCGTCGCGACCGGAGTCGACAGCCGGCCGGAGACGATCACGAGCAGCGTCGAAGACTCGCTTCGACGCCTCCGCACGGACTACATCGACCTGCTCTACCAGCACCGCGTCGATCCGAATGTCCCGATCGAGGAAGTCGCGGGGACGGTCAAGCGGCTGATCGACGAGGGAAAGGTGCGTCACTTCGGGATGTCCGAGGCGGGGGTTCAGAACATCCGCCGCGCTCACGCCGTCCAGCCGGTCGCCGCGCTGCAGAGCGAGTACTCGCTCTGGTGGCGCGAGCCGGAGGACGCCATCCTCCCGACGCTCGAGGAGCTCGGGATCGGGTTCGTCCCCTTCAGCCCGCTCGGCAAGGGCTTCCTCACCGGCGTCATCGACACGACCACCGAGTTCGCCGAGGGCGACTTCCGCAACACCGTCCCTCGTTTCACCGACCGGGAGGCACGCGAGGCCAACCTCGCCTTCGTCGAGCTCGTGCGCACGATCGCCGAGCGTAAAGGCGTCACGCCCGCACAGGTCGCGCTTGCTTGGGTGTTGGCGCAGAAGTCGTGGGTGGTTCCGATCCCCGGCACGACGAAGCTGCACCGGCTGGAGGAGAACATCGCCGCCGCCGAGCTCGAGCTGACCGAGGACGACCTGCGCGAGATCGAGGACGCGCTCCCCGAGGAGCAGGGCGCCCGCTACTCGGAGGCGAACCAGCGGATGATCGACCGGTGATGAGTCACGCTCGACAACGAGCCCCGCAGGGCGGGGCCGTTGTCCGACGGTCGTACTGGAGAGCTTCGAGGAGCCGCTAGTCCTGCGCGTTCCTGAGTGCCGCGTCGTACGCGTACCAGGGGCTCGTCGGGAACCTGCCGTTCACGTGCTGCTGCCGCTGCTTCGCGCTCCTGAGTGCCGCGTCGTACGCGTACCAGGGGCTCGTCGGGATCCTGCTGGTCGCGTGCTGCTTCGCATTCCTGAGTGCCGCGTCATACGCGTACCAGGGGCTCTTCGGCTGCATGACGCGGCCTGTGGCGCCTGCGGCCGGCACGAGCGCGGCTGCGAGGACAACGACGACCGCGAGTGCCAAACCGATTCGGTTGCGGGAACGGAACATTGCTGCCTCCCTTGAAGTGGTTTGACGGTAAGAGCCGTACGGCCCGGCCGAAATACCCGCGTGTCGTCCGAGGTGGTCGTCGTCGCTGGGATGCGGCTCGACTTGCGGAGCGCCCTAGCTGACGACGCGGCGGTAGAAGGTCCGGAGCGCCAACACGCCGAGGCCGATACTCCCGCCGACCAGCGCCAGACTGAACGCCCACACCGGCATGTGGGGAAGCTGCGGGGTCAAGCTCGCGCGCAGCGCCTCGGTCATGTAGACGAGTGGGTTCAGCAGCACGAGGTACTTGAGCCAGGGAATCGGCGACAACGTCGCCCACGGGTAGTAGACGCAGCCCAGGAACGTGATCGGCAGCACGATCACGCTGAACAGCAGCGTGATCTTCCTCGGCTCGATCAGCGTCCCGATCAACAGGCCGCCGGACGCGGCGAGGAAGGACGAGAAGACGAGTGCGAACACGAAGAGCGGCCAGCTGTGAACATGGATGATGGGTGCCGCGCCCCTCGCATGCACGAGGTCGACGATCGGGAAGACGACCAGGGCGGCGATGATCGCCTGGATCGCACCGGCGACGATCTTCTCGAGCGCAACTGCCCACACGGGCACAGGTGCGAGCACGCGATCCTCGATCTCCTTGCTGACGCTGAACTCCTGCACGAGCGGGATCGCGACCGACTGGATGCCCTGGAAGTTGATCGAGACGGCGATCAACCCGGGGACGAGGATCGTCGTGAACGTCGCCCCGTGGCCGCTCGAGAAGCCCTGGCCGATCTTCGGGAAGACGTACGCGAAGACGAACACGAACAGGAGCGGCTGCATGATCGTCCGCAGCAGGAACTGGCCGAACTGGCGGCGGAGCACACGCAGATCGCGGGCCAGCATCGCCGTGAAGGTCCCGAGCTGGCGCAGCCGCGGACGCGGCTCCGCGGTCGGCAGAGCGACCTGGGTCATTCGCGGTACTCGCGGCCGGTGAGGGACAGGAACACCGTCTCGAGGCTCGGCGGCTGGCTGCTCGCATCGCGGACCTCGAGGCCGACGGCGTGCGCTCGCTCGATCAGCGCGACGAGAACCCCCTCCGGTGGGTTCGCGAACACACGGACGGCGGAGCCGTCTGCCTCGGCGCGCAGAACGTTGTCGAGCCGCTCTGCTTCCTCAAGGAGCCGCGAACCCTCTCCGTCGACGGTGACGACGATCACCGTCTCGGCACCGTAATCCGCCTTCAGCTCCGCCGGGCTGCCGAGCGCGAGCATGCGACCCTGGTCGAGGATCGCGATGCGTTCGCAGAGCGAGTCTGCCTCCTCCATGTAGTGCGTCGTCAGCAGAATCGTCTGACCCGAGGCGTGCAGGTCGCGCAGGATCCCCCACAAGTTGATCCGTGTCTGGGGATCGATCCCGGACGTCGGCTCATCGAGGAAGAGGATCTCCGGCCGGTGCACGAGCGCACGCGCAATCATCAGCCGCTGCGCCAGCCCACCCGAGAGCTCGAAGACCATCGAATCGGCCCGCTCGGACAGCGAGAACCGTTTGAGCAGATCGTCGCTTCGCCGCTCCGCTTCGCTGCGCGACACCCCGAAGAACCGGCCGTGGTAGTAGAGGTTCTCGCGAACCGTGAGCTGCCGGTCGAGCGTGTTCGTCTGTGAGACGAAGCCGAGGCGGCGCTTGGCGGCGGCGGGATGACGCTCCACGTCGATCCCCTCGATGTACGCGTGGCCCGCGGTCGGCACCACCATCGTCGTCAGCATCCCGATCGTCGTCGACTTGCCTGCGCCGTTCGGGCCGAGCAGGCCGAAGAACTCGCCGCGCGCAATCTCGAGGTCGAGGGCATCGACCGCCTTGATCGCCCCGCTCCGGCCCCGGTAGACCTTCGAGAGACCAACCGTCCGGATCGGGGCACCGGCTTCGAGCTCCGAGATCTCCGCAACCTGTGCCATCACACCTCGCTCCGACCCTACCGGCGCCTCGCCCGGAGCGGGCGCGGGGTCAGCCGAGTAGCGTGCGCACGGCTGGCCCAGAGACGTCGCGGCTTTGCCTTCGGATTGACACAAACGGGCTCTTGTCGACGCGCGCGGTTACAGGAAACCTGTGTCACCGCCGGCGGTGCCGGCGCCAGGGCCGTAGATGCCGGCAGGAGGCTGTGTTCGTATGAGGTTGAGGAATCGCTTCAAAGCGCGGCGGGGCGAATCGCCCGAGGATGCGTTCGTACGGCTCTACGAGGAGCGATACGGAGACGTCGTGTCGGAGGAAAACGCCGACGAGCTCGTGATCGAGCTGCTCGATGAACCGTCCGCACGGTGGATCCTGCTCGCTCTCTACCCGGAGCTGGCGGACGACGACCACGACACCCCCGATCACCGCTGAGCCCCGACCGGCTGTCGGCATGGATGTTCAGGAGGCTCTGCGACTGCTCGAGCGCATGAGGCGAGAACGCCAGGCTCTCGAAGACTCGTATACCGACATCATCGACGACCTCGAGAACACCCCCGTTCCCGACAATCCGCTCCAGCTGTTCGAGTGGCTGTGCGGCATCACGACGAAGCTCGCCGACTACGAACAGATGGAGCGCGAACAGAACACGATGCTGATGCAGCTCCTCGGCCAGACGATCGCGAGGCTCGTGCAGGCAACGTCGACTTCGACCGGCTGACCCCGGGTGCGCTGGGCGGCTGATAGGCTCGCGCCCCCCAGGAGTCGTCGATCGGAAGGAGCGACCGATCCGCAGCCTCGTCGTTGTCGCGACTGTCGCCGCTGTCGTCCTTGTCATTGGCGCCGGATCCGCCTCAGCCGGCGCCAAGAGCCCGTGCAAGCTCGTGACCGCGAGCGACGCGAAGAGCGCGCTCGGCGTCACCTTCGCCGCCGGCAAGCTGCAGGCGGTCGGCCTCTACCAGTCGTGCCGGTATTCGAACGGCACCCGGTCGCTGACCGTCCTCGAGCGCCAGCTGAGCCGTTCGGACTTCGACAAGAGCGCGAAGAAGAATCCGGGCCCGGTCGTTCACATCACGGGCATCGGCAGCGATGCGTATTCGGTCGGCGGCGCCTCGACCCTGCTGCTCTGGAAGCACGGCACCGAGTTGACCTTGCTCGCCACCGGCGTCGGCAACCCGCTCAAGGCAGAGAAGACGCTCGGAAAGGCCGCCGCCGGCCGCTTGTAGGCGTCTCGGGTCGAGGTCTCCGCCCAGAACAGCTCGTAGAGGCCCCACACGGCGAGGCCCGAGGCGACGACCGCGAGGGCGATCGCGCCCGTGCCGCGACGGAAGCGCGGGAACAGCGCAAACACGATGATCTGCGACACATAGAGCGCGGCGAGCGACGGTTTCAGCAGGTCGTCGTAGAAGCGGTCGGGATCGAGGAGCGAGACCGCGTCGGCGGCACCGGCCGTCGCCGCACATACCGACCGCGCAATCGAGCCACGCCCCGACTCCGCTACCCTCGCGTCCAGATCCCTCTGGCGGCCGCCCCCACCCACCCAGCTGACTCGACCGCCGTTTTGGCGTCGCACGACGAGAGATCGTTGCTCGAGGCCCTTGCGCCCTATGCGGTATCGCGGCCCGGCAAGGGTGTCGCGAACATCCTCACATCCGTCGTGCCGTACCTCGCGCTCATAGCGGCCGCAGCTCTTGCCCTGCGTACCTCCGTCGCGCTCGCGTTGACGCTGTCAGTGCTCGCGTCGGGCTTCCTCCTCCGAACCTTCATCGTGTTCCACGACTGCGCGCACGGTTCGTTCTTCCCGTCGAAGCGCACCAACGCCGTCCTCGGCGGGATCCTGGGCGTGCTCGTCTACACGCCGTTCGCCGTGTGGCGACGCGAGCACGCCGTCCATCACGCGACTGCAGGCGATCTCGACCGTCGGGGCGTCGGCGACGTCCAGACCCTTACGATCGACGAGTATCTGGCTCGGCCGTGGTGGAGCCGACTCGGCTACAGGTTGTTTCGCAACCCGCTCGTGATGTTCGGGCTCGGGCCGATGTGGGTGGTCGTGCTCGAACCGCGGGTCGTCTCGTGGTCGGCGCCGCGCCGCCTGCGGCGAAGCACACTCGGGACCGACCTCGCCCTCGCAGCCGTGATCGTCGGGCTCTGCTGGCTGCTCGGCTGGCAGGGATTCCTGATCGTCCAGCTACCCGCCCTGATGGTGACCGGGAGCGTCGGGATCTGGCTCTTCTACGTGCAGCACCAGTTCGAGGACACGTACTGGCAGTCGAGCGGCTCGTGGCGCTACGAAGACGCAGCCTTGAAGGGAAGCTCCTATCTGAAGCTGCCGCGGATCCTCCGGTTCCTGACCGGCAACATCGGCCTGCACCACGTCCACCACCTGAGCGCGCGGATCCCGAACTACAACCTGCAGGCTGCGCACGACGACAATCCCGCGCTCCACGACGTCCCGACGATGTCGCTCCGCGATGGGCTCCGGGCGACTCGATTGAAATTGTGGGACGAGAAACAGGGCAAGCTCGTCGGCTTCGCGGCGGCACGGGCGCGTCGGAGCGGAGCTGCTTCAGCGGCACCAGCCCGCTTGCCTGCGCGCTGACCTCCCTTACGATTCACGTCGAGGCAGGCGCAGAGAGGTTCTCGTACTGCGCACCGGACGCCGACGAAGGGAGAGCCATGAGCATCGACATCGATGCGTCCACCGACATCCGCCGCTTCCAGATCGACAACTACGACGAGAGGGTCGACGATCTTCGCCGGCGGATCGGTGCGACGCGTTGGCCGAGCAGGGAGCTCGTCGCCGACCGGTCGCAGGGCGTCCAGTTGGCGGCCCTGCAGGCGCTCGCCCGTTACTGGTCGACGGATTACGACTTCGGGCGGGTCGCGGCGCGGCTGAACGCGCTGCCGCAGTTCGTGACCGAGATCGACGGCGTCGACGTCCACTTCATCCACGTCGAGTCGTCGCATGCTGACGCGCTGCCGCTGATCATGACGCACGGCTGGCCGGGCTCGGTGATCGAGCTGCTGGACACGGTCGGCCCGCTCACCGATCCGGCTGCACACGGTGGCAGCGATGCGGACGCGTTCCATCTCGTTCTGCCCTCGCTGCCGGGGTACGGCTTCTCCGGCGAGCCGGCGGAGACCGGCTGGGATCTCGGCCGCACCGCGAGGGCGTGGGCCGAGCTGATGCGCCGTCTCGGCTACACGCACTACGTCGCCCAGGGCGGCGACGTGGGCGCCGGCGTCACCGACGCCATGGGGCGCCAGGCACCCGAGGGACTGATCGCCATCCACACCAACCTGCTCGTGCCGGCGTTGAACGGGCCGATGCCGGCGAGCACCGAGGAGGAACGCGCCGCGGCCGCACAGATCGCCACCTTCGGACGGACCGGAAACGGCTACTTCGTCGAGATGGCAACCCGGCCGCAGACGATCGGCTACGCCCTGCTCGACTCGCCCGTCGCACTGGCGGCCTGGATGATCGACCACGACACGGATGCGTACTACAAGATCGCGAGCGCGTTCGTCGACGAGCGACCCTCCGGCAACCTCACGCGCGACCACATCCTCGACAACATCACGCTGTACTGGCTGACCGGCACCGGCGCCTCGACCGCGCGGTCGTACTGGGAGGCCTACGGCGCCGACGCCCCGGCGGCGGGAGCGAAGCCTCTGCCTCCGCCGACGATCCCGTTCGCCTTCACGACGTTCCCGGGTGAGATCTGGCGGACGCCGCGTAGCTGGGTCGAGGCGAGCTACCCGAACGTCAGCTACTTCAACGAGGTCGACCGGGGCGGCCACTTCGCCGCCTGGGAGGAGCCCGAGCTCTTCTCGACCGAGCTGCGAGCGGCGTTCAACCCGGTCCGCTGAGAGGCCAATGCGAGCGGCGCGCATCGAACCGGTGCGCGCCGCTCAGCTGTCGTGGCGGGATGAAGCCGCACGGCCTCGTCACCCTGGGCGGGATCGTCTACGTAGCCGTTCGCCTCGCCATTCAGCACCAGCATCAGCAGAAGCCGCCGGTCGAGAAGTAGCCACGGTCGGGGCGCGACGCTTCGCCCGTGAGCACTGGCTGAAATCTTTGCGCGGGTTCGATTCCCGCCGCCTCCATAACCCGCTCTTTGAGCCGAATGTAGGGGAACACCGATCATGCGTTCGTGTCACCTTCGTCGGGCCGCATCGACTGCAACACCGAGCGCAAGTCCTCGGTGTCGGAGCTCGCGTACGCGTCGCGCGTCGTCGAGATGTCGGCGTGCCCGAGTAGCTCTTGCGCAGCCGCCAGGTTGCCCGTCTTGCGGAGAATGTCCGACGCGACCGTGCGCCGACCGCGGTGCATCCCGAAACCCTTGTGCTCGAACTCGTCCACGACGCCCGCCGCTTCGAGCCGCTCGTACCATCAGCGGTGAACCGAGCGCGATGCTAGAGAGCGTCGCGCTGCTCTACATCCCGGTAACGCTCCACCATGCGTTCCTCGAGGCCAGCGCGTTTCGCAGCTGGCGTACCGCGGTGCGCAGCAGCTGCAACGCAAGCTCGTCTGGTTCTACTCAGGCTGGCTCGAGGACGACCTCGACCTTTTCGACCCACCGATGGACTAGCAGTCCTCGGTGTGCCTAGGCGCGTTCGAGCTTCGCGGCCGGGTTATCTGCGCTGCGATACACGCGGAGTCTTCGAGCCCTTCTCGACCATCGCGTAGAGCCGCCCGAGGCCGGTGAGGTACATCTGTCGCGTGTCGGAGACGACCGGCGAGTACTTGCCGTCCGGCCACGTCCACCTGAGGCGGCCGGTCGCGGCGTCGAGAGCGTACGTCCGCTCGTTGAAGGTCGAGAAGTACACGACGCCGTTGAGGACCGTCGCCGAGCCGGAGATCGGCCCGTTGGCGTGGAACCTCCAGAGAACGGCTCCCGTCGCGGCGTCGAAGGCGTAGAACCAGTGATCGTACGAGCCGATCAGGACGAGTGAGCGCCAGATCGCAGGCGAGGCATAGACGTAACCGCCAGTGTGGTGAGACCAGCGGAGAGTGCCGCTTTGCGCTCCGAAGGAGTAGACCTTGCCGTCGGTGGAGCCAATGTAGACGCGCCCGTAGGCGACGGCAGGTGTCGAGTAGAAGGTGCCTGCGCTGCCAAGCCGCGGTTGCCCGGAGGCGACCCACAAGCGCCTT
>Ga0335081_10008434_pt1 | contig 16530 bp, 10 predicted proteins | sample Lox_Sample_35_FD_206713 | JGI IMG/M metagenome (GOLD analysis project Ga0335081, IMG submission 206713) | Soil microbial communities from Loxahatchee National Wildlife Refuge, Florida, United States - Lox_Sample_3.5 | ecosystem: Environmental > Terrestrial > Soil > Wetlands | place: USA... | reverse complement strand
GGGATTTCCGACCTCGGTGACCGGGCTCGTGATGTCCTGCTACTACCTGGGCTATCTCCTCGGCACGATCGCCGCGCCGCGCCTGGTGCGACAGGTGGGGCACATCCGCGTGTTCGCCGCGCTCGCTGCGGTGGCCGGCGCCGCGATTCTGGTGCAGGCGGTGTGGATCCACCCGCTCCCATGGGGAGCGATGCGGCTGGTGTCGGGACTTTGTTTCGCCGGCATCTACGTCGTAGCCGAGAGCTGGCTGAACGATCGGGCGAGCAGCGCCAACCGCGGGCGGCTGCTCGCCCTCTACATGGTCGTGCTGTATGTGGGTCTTGGCTCCGCGCAATTCCTGCTGGTCGCGGCCAATCCGAGCACGCCGATCCCGTTCATGATCGTCTCCACGCTCATCTCCCTCGCGATGGTGCCGATTGCGCTCTCGGCCGAGCACACCCCTCAGTTCAGCGTCCGCAGCAAGGTCCGCTACCGCGACCTGTACCGCGACTCGCCGATCGGCGTGGTCGCCGTATCGATATCGGGGATGATTTCGGCCATCGTCTTCTCGATGGGTCCGGTGTACGCACGCCTGAGCGGGCTTTCGACCTCGGGGATCGCGACCTTCATGGCGGTCAGCATCCTCGCGGGCGTGCTGTTGCAGTATCCGGTCGGGCGGCTGTCGGATCGGATGGACCGCCGCACCGTGATCGCGGCGGTGTGCGGGCTCGCGACCCTCGCCGCGCTTGGCGCGGCACTCCTCGGCGCCACCTCGCACCTGCTGCTGCTCGCGCTCGCGGCGGCCTTCAGCGGCTTCGCGCTGACGCTGTACTCGCTCGCGGTCTCGCACGTCAACGACAAGCTCGAGCCGGCGCAGATGGTGGCCGCGAGTGGCGCGCTGCTGCTCATGAACGGCGCCGCGGCGGCCATCGGGCCGACGCTCGCCGGCAGTCTGATCGCAGGGTTCGGGGCGCAGGCTTACTTCGCGACCCTCGCATCACTCACGGGTGCGCTGACGCTGTACGACCTGTGGCGCAAGTACCGCAAGCAACCGGTGCCGCTCGCCCAGAAGGGGCCGTTCATCGGCACGCAGCCCGAGTGTGCGAACGTCGAGATCGTCGCGGGCGCGCCCCGCGAGGCCGTGCGCTAGCGCAGCTGGCTCAGCCAGATGTCGGCGTCCGGCCAGAGCGTCACCGAGCGTGCGCAGCGGAAGCCGGTGTCATCGTAGGCGAGCTCGGGGATCGGGCTGTACGTGCGCACGGCGGCTCGCTGGTTGGCGGGGTTGGGCTCGAGCCACGAGGCGCCCTTCAGCACCCGGTGATCGCTCACCTTGGTGTCCACCCACTGCCACACCTCGCCGGCGAGACCCTTGTAGCGGCCGCCGATTCCCTGTGCGGGCCCGTCGCTCACGTGCGGCGCGACGCTCAAGGAGCGCGCCGCGGCGACCACCTGGTTGCCCCACGGAAACACGTTGTGCTCGGGTCCGCGCGCGACGTACTCCCACTCGTTCTCGGTCGGCAGCCGCGAGCTCTTGTACCTGCAGTAAGCCACTGCGTCCGGATAGCTCATGCCGACGACCGGTGCATCGTCCTCGACCGGACGCTGCTTCACGGCGTTGCGCCAGTTGCCGCCGGACACCTCCTTGGGCCGGCCGTCCACCATGATGTACGCGTGGCCTTGTCTCTCGGCCACCGTCTCATAGTGGGTGCGCAGCGTGAACTCGCGGAACTCGCGCACGCTCACGGGATGTGTATCGAGCTCGAAGGGCCGCAGGGTCACGCGCCGCACGGTCTCGTCATCGAAGGAGCAGTTCGCCCCGTACTGCCGACACAGACTGTAGGCCGAATGCAGCTGCTCGGCGGTGCTGCCGAGCATCACGTGCCGTGGCGTTTCCTCGATGAGCTGGCGCACCGTGGACTCGCGGTAGTCGTGGCTCGAATCGATCCCGTCGGTCGAGATGCCAAGCGAGCTGAGCAGCGGCACGACGCGCGCGCCGGCGATCAGCGGCCCCGCCGGCGCGAGCGCGGCACTGCCGGAGGTGGGGGGCTTCGAGTTGGGCGCCGGCCCGTTCATCGCGAGCTTCACCCCGTCGCTCGAGGCGCTGGTGCCCGGCGGCCGGGCAGCCATGGCGCTGGGGGGTGGCGAGGGGTTCGACTCGAACCAGCTCGAGACCCAGCTCATCAAGCCGCCGGATGGGGCGTCGGCGGGCCTGGGGGCTGGCGCGGAAGGCGCGGCCGCGGGTGCCGTGACAGGGGAGGCCGCCGTGCTCGCGACCGTGGACGCCGTGGTGTGCGGGGCAAAGAAGAAATCCCCCGTAAGGGAGGACACCTCCCAGGGAACCTGCTTGCCCTCGGTCGCGGCCATGACGCTCACGCGAACGTGCTTGAAGACTTCCTCCACCGGCTCGGGCGCGCTCATCGCCCGCTTGAGCGCCTCGGTGTACGGACTGTTGCGCCCACCGCCGTCCTGAGCCACCTCCCCGGGAGCGGTCGAGTAGGCGATCAGGATGCCGGCCGGGGCATCCATGCTGGCGAGCCCGTGCACTACGCCGCGCATGCTGCGGGTGAACGGATTGTTGCGGCAGGCATCGAGGATCACGATGTTGAGGCGGTTGCGCGCGTAGCGCATCTGCTCGAGCACCCAGTCGGCGCTCACAGCCTCGATCTCGACGTCGCCCTCGCGCTCGATATTGGCCGTGGTCGGAATCAGATAGTTGCGGCCGTTGAGCTGTACGCCGTGACCGGCGTAGTAGAAGAGTCCGACCGAGTCCGGGCCGGCTTTCTCGAGGCGCTCGCCGAACTCCTGGATGGCGCGCTTCATGGCGATCTGATCGGCGTTGTGCCTTGCGATCACCTCGAACCCGACGCCCTTGAGCCCCTCGGCGATCAGCTTGGCGTCGTTGACCGGATTCGGGAGCGCACCGCTCGAGTAGCTGCTGTTGCCGATGACGAGCGCGATGCGCGTCTCCGCGGCCGATGCGAGCACCGGGAGCAGTGCCGCCAGTGCGAGGGCGGCGCGACCAATCGATCTCATCTTCATCTGTGACACTGCGGCAGCCTCTAGCCTGAACTGGCGAACCGGCTGCTCTTTACGGCATTATCGCCTCTCGCAGCCGTTTTGGAAGGGTCCCCGCACCGCAAGGCGGCACGGAGAAGAATTATGAAAGACTGCAATCGGATGCAGCACCTGATGCGTCTGGCCGCCGTAACCTCTTTGGGGCTGTGCGCCGCCCTCACTCTCGTGCCCGGCGACACTCAGGCCGGGATCTTCCGTGACGTGATGGTCTCGACCGGACTGTCGAAGCCGCCGGCGCCCACCGCCGCCGAGAAGGCCAAGGGCTTCCCGCGCCACGGGTTTGCCTGCTGCAACCTGCACTTCAGCAAGGACTGGATCAACGACGGCAACTACGCGGAATTGCCGATGATCTCGGCGGGCACACCGATCGAGGTGGTGACCTACGGCAAGGATCGCGCTTACGTCAATGTCGAGGGCAAGCCCATGCGCCTGGGGCACGAGTACGGCAGGGACCAGGAATCACTCGATCAGTGGGTGAGCAAGATCGTCGTGGCCGATGATCCGCGCCCGCGCATCCAGGGCTATCCGAAGGACGTGCAGGCCGCGATCTACGAAGGCAAGGTCATGGTCGGCATGACCCGCGAGCAGGTCATCATCTCGATCGGCTATCCGCTCACGAGCGAGAACGTCGGGCTCGACCAGCCGACCTGGCGCATGTGGCGCTCCACGCATGGCGAGTACGATCTGAACTTCCGGCAGGACGGGCGCCTGGGATCGGTGACCGGCGATGACGAGGTCACGAGCGTGATGGTCTACCGTCCGGCGCACTGAGCTGCCGATCGCGCGCCCTAGCGCGCGTGCGCGATCAGGAGCACGTTGGCGAACGGCGTTCCCTGGCTCATCCACGCCGGTGTGCTGTCGAAGCCGCTCGCCGTGAGCAGCTCGCGCCACTCCCCGAGCGTGCGGCAGTGCGTGGTGAGCATGCCGTGACCCCGTCCCAGCAGGATCAGCTTGTCCGTCCATTGCGTGACACGGAAGCGCAAGCCCGCGGCCGCATCGCCCACGCGCAGCAGCAGTCGGCCACCCGGTGGCAGCGCGGCACGGATGCGGTGCAGCATCTGCGGTTGCGCCGCCGCTGGCAGGTAGTGCAGCACGTCCAGAACGACCACCGTATCGGCGCTGCCGAGCGCGGCGGTGCGGATGTCGCCCTGCGTGACCCCGCAGAGCGCGCCCAGCGCGCGTTGCGCGCGCATCACCTCGGGCGGGCGCAGCTCGATGCCCCGTATCGACTGCGGCCGGATCGGCGCCGGCCACGCCTGCGGCCACGAGCCGCGGTCGTGACAGCGTGCGGCCGCCTGCAGCCAGGCGGTGAGCAGCCCCTCGCCGCATCCGAGGTCGAGGATGTGCTGGGATCCTGCGAGCAGACCCTGCTCGAGGATGGCGCGAAACACCGGATCGCGGCCGAGCTTGCCGCGTGCGAAGTGATAGGCGAACCGGCCCGCCTTGCGGTAGGGGCGGGTAGCCTCATCGAGCAGCTCGGTCCACGGCTCGCTCACTCTCAGGGCTGGCCCGCGGGTCCGGCAGCCCCCATGTCGCGGATCTCCACGCGGCGGTTGCGCGAATCGTAAGGCCGATCGGGCGCGAGCAGGCGCTCGGAGCCGAAGCCGACCGTATCGATCCGGCCGGCATCTATGCCGTGCTCGACGAGGAAGCGCTTGACCGTCTCCGCGCGGCGCAGCGAGAGCTGCTTGTTGTAGCGCGCGCTGCCTTGCGCGTCGGTGTGACCGGCAACGAGAAAGCGGTCACCGCGCAGCGCGGGGGAGGCAAGCGCGAGCTCGAGCTGATGCAGCTGCTCCGAGGCAGTCGGCTGCAGCGTGCTCGAGTTGTGCTCGAACGGGACGTTGAGACTCACCGACTCGGTGACCTGATCGCGCCGCGCGAGGCCGCGCGGCTTGAACGCGCGAGTCGCCGCAGGATGCAGCGACTCGATGATCTCATGCTGCGAGACGACCGGGGCTGACTCGGTCTGCGGTGCATCGACGGCTGCCGCCGCGAGGGGCAGGCAGCACAGCGCCAGTATCGCACTGCGAGGGGATGGGCTCACTTGATCGGCTCCAGTCCGGCGGCGCGTCGCGCCGTATCGTAGTCGCTCCTCGCCTGCGCCAGGCGCCGCTGCGCCTCCTCGCTCACGGGGGCTCCGGAGGTCTGCGCCTCGATCAGCGCATCGAAGTAGCGCGCGCGGGCGTGCTCGAGCGTGTCGCCGGGTGCGGCAGGCGAGTCGGTAATCACATCCCCCGACTTCAATCCACGGGAGACCAGGCCCGTCGCGGCACTGCCGGCCGCCGAGGCCACCGCATCGCTTTCCCGCCCAACCAGGTCGGCCAACAGCAACTGAGCCTTCTTCTCCGACTCCGTCTCGGTCACGGCCACCTCGATGGTGACCGGCATGAACTGCAGCGGCGCGCGCGGCAGGTCCTGATATTCTGCGGTGCGCGCGTCCAGCTCGGCGGACTGGGTCTGGTATTGGACCGCGAGCCGCGTGCGCTCCTGCTTGAGTCCGTCGGCCACCTCACCGCTCGCCTCGGCGATGCGCGCATCGAGCCCGGCTTGCATGCGCCGGTTGCGGGTCATCGCGCGCCTCAGCGCCTCGATCTCTCCCGTCACTTCCTGATGCGTCTTGGTCTTCTCCTCGTATACGCGTCGCGCCTCGCGCGACAGGGGTGGCACCCGCAGCCACGGCGCCGCCTCGCCCCCGGAGCCGCTCGAGTGGGCGCCTGCGCTCACCGTGCCGAGCTCGACCCAGGCGCTCGAGAGCACCTCCGCCTCATCGGTCGCGCCGGGTGTCGAGATCTTCAAGGTGTAGAGTGCGGTGCGCGTCGCGCCTTTGTCGCGCGTCGTCAGCAGCGACTCGATGCGGTAACCGGCATCCTTCAGGCGGTACGCCGTGCCGTCGTCGGAGAATTCGAAGCGCGCCTCGTAGACCGCCCGGGCCTTGCCGTGCACGCAGATGTCGGCGCGCCGCAGCTGGTTCTCGACCGAGTCGTCGGTGCGCGTGGTGCGCCACTCGCTTTGCGGCCGCTGCGCAAGCTCGGGCGCCAGCGTCTTGGGAACGTAGTCGGCCGCGCAGTGGGTGCTCGCGGGCTCGAGCGTTGCGGCCACGATCGTCAGGCAACCGATCTGGCCGTTGATCCGCACGCTCGGTGAGGGGGTCAGGTCGGCGCGGTACAGATTCATCTCCCGCGCGAGCGCATAGCGGGTGTCCCTGCGCTCGGCATGGGCCTTGAGGTGGCTCGCCGCGGCATCGATGCCGTGCTTCACGAGCAGCTCGCCGAGCTGGCCGACCACGAGGCCGATGAGCGGCAGGATCTTGGCGCCGGCCTCGTGTTGGTCAGCCGCCTGTGGCACGAAGTACGGCTCGTCGGCGATGACGCAGGCGTCATTCACGTACGCGTGCATCTCGAAGTCGTCATGGGCGGCGTGCGCGAGCGGTGCGACGAGGCAGCAGGCGCCGAGCAGCGCGCAGCGCCACCGCCAGGAGGTACCTTTCGGGCCTTGATTGCTCATCGGGTTTGCGCTCCATCGGGTGCCTCGATGGCCGCACGCAGGCCATCGAGGCGATGCAGAACCAGGGACAGCTGCTGCTTCTGCGACGGATCGGTGAGGGTTGCGAGGTCTGCCACGACGCGCTGGCGTGCGAGATCGCCGAAGCGCTTGAGCAGCACGCCGGCCTCGAGGAGCTCGTCCCCCTTGCAGTCACTTGCGTTGAACGCCCACACCGTGAACGGGCCGCCGAGCTTGCGGTCGCTCATGCCGCACCGTCGCGGTGGCGGATCCCCGCGCCACAGCAGGCGAAAGATATCGAAGATCGCGCCCGAATTCGCCGCGAAGTAGCTGTGACCGAGCATGTCCGCGGGGACAGCCGACATGTCGATGGTATCGAGGCCTGCGAGGCGCACGATCACGTTCCCCGCTGTGCCGGCGCGCGGTGCGCCGTGGATGAACTGGGAGCTGCGCAGTGCGTAGTCCTCGCTGGAGGCGTAGAGGGTCACGCGCTCGGCGAGCGGGCGCAGCGAGCCCAGCACATCGACGAAGTAGTCGCGATCGACGTCGGGCGCCGTGAAGATGATCTGGCCGAAGGCGCGGGGGCTCGCGCGGGCGTCGCGCTTGGCAAGATAGGTCTGCAGTGCCTCGATGAGGGCACGGTTGCCCATGCTGTGTGCCAGTACGTGCACGCGCCGCGCGCCGGAGTCGGCGATCACCGTCTCGAGGAACTCGGCCATCCGGCGCCCGCTGATGCCGACCGCCGCCTCATCGACGGCGTAGGCGGTTGGGCTGCCCTGAGAGGGCCAGCTGTAGAGCATCGGCGTGCCGTCGAAATCCAGGTCGTAGGCCAGCTGTGCGGCCCGGCGTGCGGCGTCCTCGAATGTGACGTTGAAGCCGTGCACGAAGATGAACACGTCCTGCGACGGAGCGGTCGCGACCGCCTGCCTGAGCGAGCGCACGAACTCGTCCCGGGCGAGCGGAATCACCCGATCGAGGAGCACGTAGCGGTCGCGCGCCGCGGCCGCATCGAACACGTATTCGCTCCAACGGGGTTGTGTCTCGAGCTCCGCCTCGCGGTGGCTCTGGGGAATCGTTACCTCGAGATAGCCGTACTGCAGATCGCCGCGGGCGCCGCCGTAGTACAGCGCGGGCTTCACCTCGCCCGAGGGCGCGCGGTTGGTGCCGTAGAACACGCGCACCGTCGCAAAGCCGTTCGACTGCTTGTAGCGGCGCGACGCCCCGGAGAGCTTGTCGGGACCCGGAAAGCCTCGCTCGGCGGTGAGCGGGGCGAGACGGGCCTCGATGCGCGCCGCAGCCGCGGCATCTCCGGCGGTACGGTAGAGATCGCGCAGCTTGGTGAGCGTGGCGAGCGTGTTCGCATGGCGCTCGCCGTAGCTGCGCTGCTCGATGCCGAGGATGCGCTCGATGAGCGCCGCGGCCTCCGTGTAGTGCTTGCGCTTGATCTCGAGGTCAGCCGCCGCCGTCAGGAGCGGGATCAGATCGGGGTGCTCGACACCGAGGTCGGCTTCCTCGAGCGACAGGGCGCGCGCGTAGTAGCCGCTCGCGCGCGCGTCCTCGCCGGCTTGCGCAGCGAGCCCGGCGAGGCTGCGCAGCAGTGCTGCGAGGCTTGCGCGGTCGCTGCCCGCGGCGCTCGCCAGCCGCAGGGCGTCCTCGCCGTGGCCGAGCGCTTCCGTCAGCCGGCCGGCGGCCTGGGCGATCTCGAGGCTCTGATACGCCCGCACCAGCTCCTCGGATTGGGCGAGAACGAGCGCGGGCGCGCAGACCAGCAGGACGCAGCCCAGAGATTGCACCAGCCGGCGCGCGGCGGAACCGCTGCAGAGATTCCGGAACACTTGGCTGGTCACCAGGCTCGAGCTTCGAGCTTCTTTTACGCCCCAGGTTTGCGGTACTTTACCGGAACCAGGGGGGCAATTGCGACCGCTAGAAGGCAGTGCAGCGCGCACCGGGAGCGCTCGTGGCGGGCGCCTGCTGTGGGTGATCGCGCTCGTCGCGCAGGCGATGCTGGGTGGCGTTGCCGCCGCGCGCAACCTCGCGCTGCTGATCGCGGTCGGGCAGTTCGGCGACCCGCTGCTCAATTCGGAGCAGCTCCTCGGGACCGCCCCCGACATCGAGTCGGTGCAGCGCACGCTGACAGAGCACTGGAGATTTGCGGCGGGCGATGTGCGCACGCTGCGCGACCGCGAGGCGACCCACGCCCGCATTCTCGAGGAGATCACCGCGCTCGAGGGGCGCAGTGCGCGCGGCGATACGGTGCTCGTGTACTTCAGCGGCCATGGCACGAGCGCGAATGCCGACAACAACGGCTTCGACCTGCCGTATGCCACCGGGGCGTGGGTGCCGTACGACGTCGATGTGACCTCGGTGGCCACCGCACAGCGCACGCTGATCATTGGACGCCGCGACCTGGTGCCGCGCCTGAAGCGACTCGACGAGGGCGGGCGCCTGGTGCTGGTGATCTCCGACAGCTGCTACTCGGGCCAGGTCGTGCGCGCGTTCGGCCAGACGCACGCGCTGTCGCGCTACCTGCATCTCGTCACCCGCGATGGCTCGCGGGACCTCGGCGTGGCACGCGTCGGTGCCGCCGCCGCGGCCCCGCGTCCGCCGCCGCCGCCCTATCCGTATCAGCACGTGCTGCTGCTGTCGGCCGCGAGTGACAGCGAGTCCGGTGCCGATATCTCCTCGCCGCTCGCCCTGCAGCAGGCGCCTACGCTCGATGGGCGCTATCACGGCGCCTTCACCGATGCGCTGCTGCGGCTCCTCGCCGGTCAGCTGCTGCCCGGTACGTTCAACTATGCTCAGGCGCAGCAGGCGTTGAGCGCCTTTCTCGAGCACCGCCATTTCGCGCAGCATCCGCAGCTGCTGCCCGCGATTGCCGAGGACCCGTTGAACATCGGGGCGACCGCGTTCCTCGGCATGCAGCCGGCCGCGCCAGCGGGCGCCGCCGCCGCTGCCGCGGTGCCGGCGACACCCATCGCCTCTGCCCGCGACGCTCGCGTGCACGTGCGGCTCGAGACCGTCTCCGCGGAGCTGCGGGCGCGGATCGCCGCGCTCGACGGAATCGCACTCGTGGACGAGGGCGCCGATCTCACCGTGCGGCAGCGGGCCGCGGAGGTCACGCTCACCGGACCCGCTGGCGATCCGATCGCCACGACCACGGCCGGCGATCCGAGTCTGCTGAAGCGCCTGGCGGCACAGGTGTGGCTGAAGCGCGCGCTACCGGTCACGAGCGATACGCTCGGCCTGCGTGCCGAGACCGATCCGGGCAGCCGGGGCAACACATACGTGCAGTGCGAGTCGTTCGTCTTCGAGGTGCGCCTGCAGCAGCCCGCCTACGTGATGCTGCTCGATCTCGACAGCCAGGGCGCGCTCACCGTGCTCTATCCGACGCGAGCCTCGGAGCGGGCGATCGTGCCGGCGGCCGAGGCTCGCGCGATCCCCAGTGCCGACCCGAGAGATCGCATCGTGGTCACGCCGCCCTTCGGCACCGATGAGGTGACCGTACTCGCGTTCGAGCGGCTGCCCGCATTCTTCGCTGAGCTCACGGGGGCGCAGCGCTTCGACATATCTGACGCCCGCGCCGCGCAACTCTCGCGCGGACTCGCCGCGAGCGCCGGGGCGGTGAGTGCCCGCGAGCTCTCCGTGCACACCTACGCTGCGAGCTCGGGGTTGAGCTGTATCCATTCCGGAGGTGAGGTGCGATGAGGCGCGCGACCGAGTCTCTCCTTGTGACAGTGGCGCTCGCCGGGGCAGGCATCGCCTGCAGCGGGGCGCAGGCGGCAGGTTCCTCTGCGGCGGCCCAGTCCGGATATCAGGCACCCCTGTCCGCGGCGAATCACGCGCTCATCATCACGGTATCCGGCTACCGCAAGAGTCCCCTTCCCGGCGTGGCGCTCGATCGGGAGACCGCGCTCGAGCTGGCGCGACGCCTGGGCGTACCGCACGAGAACGTCGTCGAGCTCGCCGAGCAGCAGGTCACGCGCGAGGGGCTCAAGCAGGCGATTGCGGACATGAACGAGGCGATCCTCCCCGGGGACAAGCTGTTCGTGTATTTCTCGGGCCACGGCGCGCGCTTCCTGAGCAAGGAGACCAACGAGTGCACCGAGAGCATCGTGATGCAGGACATGCATGTGGTGACCAACCGCGAGTTCGCTCGTCTGCTGCGCCCCTTGAGCGCACGGGCGGACAAGACGATCGTGATGCTCGATTCGTGTCATTCCGGGGGGGTTGCCCGGGCGGCAGCCTCGCGTGGGGTGTCGGCGCAGCGGCCCAAGTACAGTCCCGAGGCCTCGAGCCCGGAGTGCTCCCAGGCTACGAACGCGCGCGCCTTCCAGCCCCGCGGCGCCGATCTCGGCACGACGGACAACAACTTGGTGGTGCTCGCGGCCGCGCGCCAGGATGAGGTCGCGTGGGACACGCTCGATGGCGGCGCGCTCACCTACAACGTGCAGCGCTGCCTCGCAGGAAGCGCCGAGGACCGGGACCGCAGCGGCGCGCTGTCGATGCAGGAGCTCACCGCCTGCGTGCAGGGGCATCTCGACAAGACACAGAAGGATGCGGACCGGCAGCACGCAACCCTTGCCGGCAATGGGGAGCTGATCGCCGGGTTCGCCCCCACGCAGGCACCGCACACCTCGGCCGTAGCGGCCGTGTCCGCCGATGCGACCGCCATGCTGCACGGCATCTTTCAGCAGCGTGACGATCGTTGGCAGGTGGATGCGAGCGTCGAGCAGCCGCGCCTGAAGATCGGCACCAATCTCACGATGACGATCCGCTCGCAGCGCGAGGGCTTCGTGTACGTGTTCTATCAGGGTAGCCGACCCGAGAGCTTCTACCTGCTGTTTCCCAACCAGCTCGATGCCGCGAATTCGATCGGCGCAAACGACACGCTGCACCTGCCGCGCGCGGACTGGAGCGTGACGGCGCTCGGCCCGCGCGGCACCGATCACCTGCTGGTGATGGTGAGCGCGACGCCGCGGGACTTCACGAAGCTTTCCTTGCCGGCCGAATACGTGAGCGCCTCGGGTCCGTTCGAGAAGTTCCAGCCGAGCCCGCAGGCGGCCGCGCTCATCACCCAGGTGGCGTTGCTGTCGGCCGCGGCCGGTACTGCCTCTTGCGGTGCGGCCGGCGCCAAGCGCGATCTCGGTGTCGCGCAGCAGCGCTGCTCGGCCGCTTTCGGAGCAAGCTCGGTGAGCGTCGAGGAGATCGAGTAGGAGGCATCGCATGGCACATCTCGAGAGCTCGGTTCACCGCCGCGCATTCCTCAGGCTCCTCGCGGTGGCGGCCGCGGTGCCGTGGGAGGAGGCGCTCGGCGCGCTCGCACCGTATCCACGGGAAGTGGCCGGCGTGACCCTGCCGCGCACGCCACTCGCCGCCAAGGCCTACGAGCTGTGTCGTTCCTCGGCACCTCCGTTCCTGCTCAATCACTCGCTGCGCACCTACGTCTTCGGCGCAATCCAGGCCGAGCACGATCGGCGCGCGTTCGAAGCCGAGAGCGCCTTCGTCGCAGCGGCACTGCACGATCTCGGGCTGCTGCCGGCGTTCGCCTCGAAGTCCGGCGCGTTCGAGATCGATAGCGCGGACCGCGCGGAGCATCTGGTGCGCGAGCAGGGCGGCTCGGCGCGCGAGGCCCGGCGCGTTTGGAATGCGATCGTCATGCACGACATGCGCTTTGCCGTCGCCTCCCATCAGTCGCCGGAGGCGATGCTGGTGGCCTCGGGGGCAGGCGCGGACGTGATCGGACCGGATGAGGAGGCCGTAAGTCCCGCGCGGGTGCGCGAGGTGCTGGCCGCCTTCCCGCGCCTCGAGTTCAAGAGCCGCTTCACTGCGCTGCTCGTCGAGCACTGCGAGCGCAAGCCCGATGCGCAGCGCGCGACCTGGCTGGAAGGCTTCTGCCGCGAGCACAACCCCAATCCAGGCCCCTCGAACCTCGAGGAGGCGATCCGCAAAGCACCTTTCCCCGAGTGACCGCGGGCGCAGCTCACTCGAGGGCGCTGCGGTGTCGCCGGCGGATCGCGAGCGCAAGCAGTGCGCCGCCCAGTGCCGCGAGCGCCCACGAAGGCAGGGGTGCATCCCCGCTGTCGTTGTCCGAGCCGCCGCCAGGAATGACGAGGGTGACCATGGCGGTGTCATTGGCCGCGTTGAGATCACCGTTGGTGTCGGTGACGGTGAAGCTGAGGCTGAAGGCGCCGCTCGTGCCGTTGGGTTGCACGAGAAGCGTCACCGCCGTCAGGGCTCCCGAGGACAGCGAGCTCAGGGTGCACGTCACAGTCTGTCGGACCTGGCTGCAGAGCGGGCTGCTGCCGCTCGCCAGTGTCACGCCCGTCGGCAGCACGGTGCTCACGGCGACGCCGGCCGCCGTCTGCGGGCCCGCGTTCGCGACCGTCAGGGTGTACGAGAGCTGCCCGGAGCCGTTCAGGATGCCGCTCGCGGTCACGGACACGTCCGCAGAACCGAAGAACTTCACCAGATTGAACGCATTGATGGTGCCCAGGCCCGTCGCGAAGTCCCAGCCGGTGGTCGCGCCGTAGGCCGGCACGAAGCTCGGGCTCGTGGCGCTCGCGAGCGCCCCGTATGCGGTGCCCGCAGGACGTTCACAGTTGTAGTTGTGCGTCCCGGCACAGTCGACGTCGATGTCACCCTGCACCACGTCGTAGAAGACACAGCCGCTCGCCGGAGCACTGGCGCCCGTCGAGCTGCAATTGATGCCGCTCGCGAACTGGCTCGCCGCAAGGGTGTAGAAGACATAGTTTGGATTGCCCTGGCGCGAGCCCAGATGGGTGTTCACCAGTGCCTGAAAGCCGGCGACGATCGGCGCGGCGAACGAAGTGCCACCCGCGCCCGACCAGTTGATCGGGGCTCCCGTGCATGCAGCGGCATCGGACTGGCACACGACGTAGTAGTGCCCCCACCAGCCGTTGCTCGCGAACAGCGACACGTCGGGCAGGCCGCGCACGCCATCACTCGGGATGCCCGGAACGCCGCTTTGCCAGGAGGGCTTGGGCACTCCCTTGCAAGTCCCGCCGACGACGCCGCTGCGCGTGGGTGCGCCAGTGGCACAGCCGCTGGGACCGCCGGAGGCCGCAATGACCTCAAGGGAGCTCGCACCCCCGGAACTGTTGCAGTACCCGTTGCTGCCATAGGAGCTCGCATAGCCGTTGGCCGCGGCCAGTAATGTGCCGGCGCACGAATCGTTCCAGGGAATTTCCGGTATATACGACAGTGCCGAGCCGTACGTGGTGGTATTGGTCGAACTCCAGTACTGACTGGTCGTGCCTGCAAGCGTATCGTCGAAATCCGTGCCGCCTACGGCGACGTTATCCGGCGTCGAGGCAAAGCCGCTCACGCCGATGCCGTGCGTCGCGGCGGTCGCTGGCATCGAGGGCGTGCCTGTGTCGCAGGTGGCCGCCCCCTGATCACCCGCAGAGACGAAGACCGAGACGCCTTCCGCCGCCGCCTGCTGGTACGCGGCGGCATAGGTCGCATTCGCGGTCGCACCGTTCAACACCTCGCATTCGCCGTAGCTGATGCTGACGATCGGCGGCGGTGAGCCCGCGTTGAGAATGTTCTGCAGCGCGATGAGCCCACCGAACGTGGTGCCGGAGGAGGCGCACGAGGCCACCTCGATCGTCGCGCCCGGGGCCGCGGCGCTCGCCCACTCTGCATCGAGGATGGCCTCATCCTCGTCGCCGTTTGCGTTGGCGGCAACCGGATCAGCGCAGTTGCCCGGGTTGGCAGTGACCAGCGCACCCGTCGTGTAGCCCGACAGGCCGAAGACGCTGCGGAACGTGGTCCAGTCATTCGCGTTCACGTCCGCGTCCTCGATCACCACGATCGTCTGATTCTGGCCGGTGTTGCCGGCTGCGAGCACCGGGTTCAAGTCGTAGATTGTGGCCAGGTCTGCCGGCGTGACGATGTAGGGGAAGCTCCCATTGCCGGTCGTATAGGCGGCGCGCGGGGTGCGCGTTTGATGCATGGCATGGGGCCGAAAGTCATGCAGCGAGACGACGCCTGCGATCACCGCCGCGAGTGCCGCCGGGATCTCCGGGTCCGTCATGTTGGCGATGTGACGGACGCCGCCAACCTCGAGCGCGTGGATCTCGCAATGGAAGGCCGCCGCGACCTGCCCGGCAGTGCCGGAGAAGTCGATCACCAGAGTGGCGGGATAGACACCGTTCACGGCGAAGCCGTGCCGCGCGAGCCACGCAGCCACCGCGGCGATGTCCTGTGGCGCGGGACCATAGTCCTGGGCGAGCTGTGCCGGGTTCAACCAGCGATGGAAGCTCACCGAGGTGCGGTCGTGCACCGCATCGAGGTAGCGACGCAGGGCCTGCTCGCGCTCGGGCGAGCGCTTGAGCAGCAGCTGCAGATGCTCGAGCGGCACCGAATCGGCGATGCGCCCGCGATCATTGGCCGGCCGGGCCTCGGCGCGCACATTTCCCGGCAGTCGCACCCGGGTGCGATCATCGATCGTGGCGGTGATGAGTGGCCGGGCCGCCGGTGCCTGCGCTTGCACGGGCCTCGGCACCGACAGCCAGCCGGCCAGCGCGGACAGTGTGAGCACCCAGGGCAGGGCGCGACCGTGTGCACGGACTTGCCTCTCGGACTCGTGTGCATCCCCCAACTGCCGTACTCCTGCAAGGAATCTGAAAGGCGGTTCCTCAGAGCAACCGACTGGGCAGCCTGCCACGCACAGATGACAGGGTGATGGTAGACCCCACAGCGGCCCGGCCGCGAAAGGCGCGTTCTGTGCATCCGGTCACTGTCGTGCGCGATGCTTTGTCTAACAGTAACCGGCGGGCGATGCCCGGCAAACCGTCGCCAGACGTCAACAGGTTGAGCCGTCGAGCGTTTTGCGTACTCTGACGCCCAACGCCGACGCTTCGTGGAGGCCCTATGCATGTACCGTTCACCCTGCGGCCGCAGCATCTGGTGAGGTGGGCGCTGCTCGCCGCACTGACCGGTCTCGGCAGCTGCGGGGGCTACGACCACTGCGGTGACTGCTTTCCGAGCGTGCCCCCTTCAGAGGTCACGCTGGGTCTCGTCGCCGGAAATTTCGCCAACAACGCACTACCCTCGATCGTCGCGACCGGGACGGTTCTGTATGCGCAGCCCGTCAACGCCGGCAACCTCAAGGTCTACCTGTCGACGGCAGCCGGCACGTACGCCGCGCCGACGATCGCCGCCGCGGGCAACGATCCTCTCTTCCTGGCGAGCGCGGACTTGAACGGCGACCACCTTCCGGATGTGGTCGCGGCGAGCTATGCCGATCAGGCGCTGTACGTCTTCTTCAACAGCACGCAGAGCCCCGGAACCTTCAGCACGCCGCTCATGCTGTTCTCTCCTGGCGCCTCGCAGGTTGCCGTCGGCGACCTGAACGGCGACGGCATGCTCGATCTCGTATCGGCCGATTTTGGAGTGTCGCTGTTCGTGCAGACCTCGCCCGGCGCCTTCGCGACCCCGATCACTCTGTATCCGGGCGGGGCCAACTGGGTCGCGGTCGGCGATCTCAACGGCGACGGCTCGCCGGACGTGGCGCTCACGGATGCGGTCGGCGTGAAGGTGCTGATGCACAGCGGCGCCGCCTCGGCGACGACCTTCGCCGCCCCCGTCAGCGTGTTCACACAGACGGCGAATGCTCATGTCCAGGGGGCGAACATCATCGCGATCGCGGATGTGAACGGCGATGGCTTCAACGATCTCGTGATCACCGATCCCGGTCCGACCGGCGGTGCGGCGCCGACGGTCAACGTCCTGCTGCAGGATGCGACGCATCCCGGGCAGTTCCTGGCGCCCGTCAGCTATCCCGTCGCGCAGGACAGTCTGGCGCAGTCGATCATCGTGGCGGACGTGAACGGCGACGGATTTCCGGACATCATCATCGGCGGGACGGGCGCGGTGACGGTGCTGCTCAACGCGGGCAGCGGCGGTGCATTCATGGCTGCGACCAACTACGCCGTGCCCAATGCCAACGAG
>Ga0335081_10008432_pt1 | contig 16532 bp, 12 predicted proteins | sample Lox_Sample_35_FD_206713 | JGI IMG/M metagenome (GOLD analysis project Ga0335081, IMG submission 206713) | Soil microbial communities from Loxahatchee National Wildlife Refuge, Florida, United States - Lox_Sample_3.5 | ecosystem: Environmental > Terrestrial > Soil > Wetlands | place: USA... | reverse complement strand
CCTTCGTAACCTCAGCCCATCCGCGCTCCAGATCACCCGCGTCAGGGCGCGACCAGAGCTGTTGCCACAGGCTCATCGCCACGCCCCAGTGCGCCATCGCACACTTGATGTCCTGTTGGCCGACTTGTTCAAACTGCTTCGTAGCCTCCTCATACCAGAAGGAGTGCAGCAGAGCCACACCCCGCTCGAAGGACTTCTGAACTGCCGGCGCGCAGGATGTGGGGAAGGAAACCGTCCCTAATTGCTCGCCGGCATTGTGATGGTGATGCCCGGCTTCTTCGTCGGCAAAAGCGGCAATTGAGAACAGAAGGCAGAGAACGAGCATGCAGACGACGATTTTCATTGCGACCCCCAAGATCCTGGTATGGCAGGAGAGAAACTGTGTGCAGGCAGAGATTGTTTCACGGAGCCAGCCGAGCCGCAACAGTGCTACGTTGTGCGCTCGATGGCCTCGCGGACGCGCTGGCTGACGTGCAGTTCGACGCGATTGCGCCCATTTTCCTTGGCGCGATAGAGGGCCTTATCGGCCGCCTTGATTACTTCTTCGGCGGGCATCCCGGCCCGGGAAGGCTCCGCCACCCCGATGCTGACGGTTACTCTCGTGTCCACGCTCTCCTTGCGTAGTTTGCGCGGGCGGTGAGCGCGCCGGCGTTCCGTCCGCTGGCGACGGCTGCGGTCGAGCCCGCGCACCACAAATTGCGTGTCCGCGATGGCGTTGCGCAAGAACTCGGCGTGCTCCAGCGCCTCCTCGGCCCCGATTCGCCGGAAGATGATCGCGAACTCCTCGCCGCCGTAGCGAAACGGTTTGCCATCGCCGCCCACGTTCATCATCCTGGAAGCAACCAGGCGCAACACCTGGTCGCCGGCATCGTGGCCGAAGGTGTCGTTGAAGCGTTTGAAGTGGTCAACGTCGAGCATGGCGATGGCATACTCGCCATCGAGCGCCGCGATCGCCTGGTTAAAGGCGCGCCGCCCCGGAAGGCTGGTAAGTTCATCGTGGTAACCCACCAGATAGGCAGTCTCGATCACGCTTGCGCCCGCTATCAGCGCCGCCGCCGCGAAGTAACCCGCGGCCAGCCGTGGAGTCGCCGCGTGCACCGCGAGAAAACAGCCAGCCAGCGCCCAGAACATGCCGCTGTCCCGCGGTTTGCGCTGGATCAGGAACGCCGCAAGCAGGCCTATCCCGCACAAGACAAAGAAGACGATGGCAAGCTGCGGAACCCGGCTTCGGGCCATCAAGTGCGGGAGCAAAGGCCGTCCCAGACGACGCAAGACAGAGAGTTCTCCGGTTCCCAGGATCAGAATCACGCCCGCAGCCTGCACGGCAATCAGCCCGCCCCACCAGGCAAATGCTTCCCAATCGACGAATGAATCGTCTACCAATAGGAGGGCGGCGACGTTGAGGGGCAGCAGCACGGCCAGGGTGTTGCGCAGGACGGGATCGCTCCAGGCCCAGGTCAGCATCCATGCCCGTTCGCTGACGAGCAGCAGAACCAGCGTCAGCATGAGGCGGGGCGAGCGCAGCCGCAAGGCCAGCAGAACACCGGCCGCGGAAATGGCCAGCCCGATGAACCTTCCCCCGGGCGGCGCGAAAAACGCTCCCAGCTTCCACGGCAGGAGAAGCACAGCGGCGGCAAGCAGCAATCCGTTAGGGATGATTAACTGCCGCAAGACTGAACCGATGCCGGATTTCATGCGATCGCCGCTGCGATTCGACGATACGTCGCGAACGCCGCCGGCAGGAATAACTCCCGAGGTTCGAAGGCGCTCATGTGGACGCGGGCAGGCAGTTGGTCTACCATCACAGTCCGGTGGTTTGGACTTGGGCGCAGCCCCGCGCCCGCAGGCGAACATCAAGAGAGAACTGAATGAGGGACCTTACACAAGGGTCAGTCACGCGGCACGTGCTGCACCTGGCCGTGTTCATGGCCATCAGCATGGTCTTCCAGACGCTCTACTACCTGGTGGATCTCTATTTCGTTTCGCGGCTGGGGAAAGAGGCGATCGCGGGCGTCGGCCTCGCCGGCAACTGGATGCTGATCGTGCTGGCGCTCACGCAGATGCTGGGCGTCGGCACAACCGTCCTCATCTCGCACGCGGCCGGACGTAAAGACCAGCCCCGAGCGCAGATGGTGTTCAACCAGTCGTTCGTGCTGGCGCTGCTGGTTGGCGCATGCGTGGTGTTGCTCGGTTTTGTTTTCCGGATGCCTTATTGCCGCTGGCTCGGCGCCGACGCAAAAACCGTATCCCAAGGCGCCGCTTATCTGCTCTGGTTCATTCCGGGGCTGGGACTGCAATTCGCGCTGGTTTCCATGGCCTCGGCCTTGCGGGGAACGGGCATCGTTAAACCCACGATGATCGTGCAGGTGCTCACGGTGGTCATCAATATCATCCTGGCGCCGGTGTTGATCGTCGGCTGGGGCACGCAACACCCCCTGGGAGTGAGCGGGGCGGGACTAGCCACTCTGATCGCCATCGCCATCGGCGTTCTGGCCATCAGCGCCTATTTCCTGAACTTGGAGAAGTACGTGTCATTCGACCGATCCATGTGGGCGCCGCAGGTGAAAATCTGGAAGCAGATGCTGAACGTCGGGCTGCCCGCGGGCGGCGAGTTCGCGCTGATGGGCGTTTACATCGGGCTGGTGTACTGGATCATCCGCAGCTTCGGCGTGGCGGCTCAGGCCGGCTTCGGGATTGGCGGACGCCTGATGCAGTCCATGCTTCTCCCGGTGATGGCGCTCAGCTTCGCCGCTTCGCCCGTGGCAGGGCAGAACTTCGGCGCCCGCCAGCCGGATCGCGTGCGGCAGACGTTTTTCTCGGCAGCCGGCATGAGCGTCGTCGCTATGCTGGCGCTCACCCTGGTGTGCCAGATGGTTCCCGACAGGCTGATTGGCTTCTTCTCGGGCGAGCCGCAGGTGATTGCCTTCGGTATGGAGTACCTCCGCATTATTTCCTGGAATTTCATGGCTATGGCGCTGATCTTCACCAGTTCCAGCCTCTTCCAGGCATTGGGCAACACCTGGCCGTCCCTGGCGAGTTCGACGCTTCGCCTGTTCATCTTCGCGGCCCCGGCCGCCGCGCTTTCGCAGCGCCCCGGCTTCACTATTCGTGAAGTCTGGTATCTCTCGGTGGCGACGGTCGCCATCCAGGCGGTCAGCAATTTGCTTCTCTTGCGACGCGAGTTCCGCCGGAAGCTGGCGGCTGTATCCCAGCCGGCGATGGCCCAGGTGAGCGCGGCCGGGGAGTTGGGATGATCGTGATTTTGTGTTGGAGCAAGGTATTCATAGCTAAAGAGGAAAAGAGGAGAAGAGGTCATGAAAAACACACTGATTATCACTCTGGCGGTGTTGCTGGCATTCGTGCTCCCGACGCTGGCGCTAGCCCAGGCCAAGGCCGCCCCGGCATCAGCTCCGGCCGCGGGCTCAGCTCCGCAGGCTGCGAATGTGACTCCGCCGGCTCGCCCCTTCCACGACGGCCCGGTCTGGATCCTTACCTTCGTGCACACCAAGCCGGGGTTGGGTCTTAAGTACATGGAGTACCTGGCAACCGAGTGGCGAAGAGAGCAGGAGGCTCTCAAGAAAGCCGGCTTGATACTCGACTATAAAGTCATCGGCACCGAGTCCCACAGCCCCGAGGATTGGGATCTTATGTTGATGACGGAGTACAAAGACCTGGCCACGCTCGAGGCCAACGAAGACAAGATGGAGGCCGTTGCCATGCAGGCGATGGAGATGAACGACCAGAAAATGATGGAAGGCTACAAAGAGCGCGCCACCTGGCGCGAGATCCTCGGCGACCGCCTGGCGCGCGAGATCATCCTCGAGCCCAAGTCGAAATAGACCATGACGCCCGTCCGAATAGGAATTCCTAATCGCGGGGATAAGAATTTTCTATTTCCCCGCTTCCCCTCTAAACGGTAAGAGTTAAGGTTCGGCACTTCATCTTTCCTGCGATGGTGGCGCACGGGCATAGCCGCCTATGAGCAAGAGCACGACCCTATACCGGAGCAGCATATTCGTCATGGCGGTGTTGGCAATTTTGCTGGCGGCCGCGCTGACTCCTGCGGCGGCGCAGGCGACCGCCTCCGCTTCTGACCGGCTCGCCAAACTCGAAAAGGATGTGGCGCAAGCCCAAAGTTCCGGCGACAACGCCTGGATGCTCACCAGCTCAGCCCTTGTCCTGATGATGACCGGTCCCGGCCTGGCGCTTTTCTACGGCGGACTGGTCCGCAAGAAGAACGTTCTCAACACCATGATGCAGAGCTTCGCCCTGATGGCGATCGTCACTGTGCTGTGGGCCATCGTCGGCTACAGCCTCTGCTTCGCATCGGGGAACAGCTTTATCGGCGGCCTGGGACACGTCTTTCTGCGCGGAGTGGGCGCCGCGCCCGATCCCGACTACGCGGTCACCATTCCCCAACAGAGCTACATGGTTTTCCAGTTGATGTTCGCCATCATCACGCCGGCGCTGATCACCGGAGCGTTCGCTGAGCGCATGAAGTTCAGCGCCATGGCAGTGTTCATGGTCCTGTGGTCGCTGATCGTGTACGACCCTATGGCGCACATGGTGTGGGGCAAGGGCGGATTGCTGAACGCCAGCCTTAACGGGCGTTTCCCGACGCTCGATTTCGCCGGCGGGACGGTGGTGCACATTACCTCAGGCGTGTCGGCGCTGGTGTGCGCCTTGTACCTGGGCAAGCGGCTCGGCTATCCCAAGGAGCCGATTCTGCCCCACAGCGTAGTGCTGAGTTTCATCGGCGCGTGCCTGCTCTGGGTGGGATGGTTCGGCTTCAATGCCGGAAGCGCGCTGGCATCCGGCGGCCTGGCCACTAGCGCATTCGTCGCGACACACTTTGCCGCTGCCGCCGCCGTGGTGGGATGGGGACTCGCCGAGTGGTTGCGCAACGGAAAGCCCAGCGCGCTGGGCGCAATCTCTGGCGCGGTCGCCGGACTCGTGGCTATCACTCCGGCTTCTGGATTCGTAGGCCCCATGTCCGCGCTGGTCATTGGCTTTACCGCCGGCGGGTTCTGCTATCTGATGGTTGCGAAGGTGAAAGCCGCCTTTGGTTATGACGACAGCCTGGACGCGTTTGGCGTCCACGGCGCCGGCGGCACAATCGGAGCGCTGCTGACCGGAGTTTTTGCCACCAGCGTGATAAATCCTGTATTCAAAGACAATGCGGGTAATACCCAAGCCGTGGGTCTGATTGAAGGCAACGCTCACCAGCTGCTGAATCAGTTGGTGGGCGTCGCAGTTGCCTGGGGCCTGGCGATCATCGGGACGCTGGTAATCCTCAAACTCGTTGATCTCGTCATAGGACTACGCGTACCCCCAGAGCATGAGGTTCAGGGGCTGGATCTTTCGCAACACGGCGAGGAAGGCTACAACCTGGAGTTTTAGCGCGACGGAGTACTACGAATGACCAAGATTGAAGCCATCATTCAGCCTTCCAAGTTTGAAGCCGTCAAGGACGGACTGCAGGAGATCGGGGTTGACGGAATGACGGTGACCGATGTGCGCGGTCACGGCCGCCAGAAGGGCCACACCGAGGTGTATCGCGGCCGTGAATACACGGTGGATCTGGTTCCCAAGATCAAGATCGAAATGGTGGTGCCTGATGATCTGGTGGAGAAAGCCATTCAGGCGATCGTGGGTTCGGCCAAGACCGGCAAGATCGGCGACGGCAAGATATTCGTCTCCCGCATCGATGACGCTGTTCGCATCCGCAATGACGAGCGCGGCCAGGGAGCCCTCTGAGTACCGAGTTGCGAGTACCGAGTACCGAGTAGGTGCGTCCATCGCATCCGCTGCTCGGTACTCGGTACTTGGTACCCGGAACTCTCATGTCGGCTGCTGCCCTACCCAAGCTACGCGACCTTTACACGTCCGAATCGGGTCAGATTCGTGCCCGTTTCCAGGAAGACGGAGACGGACTGGCCGCGGTACGCGCGCGCGCGGCCCTGGTGGATTCCATCGCACAGCAGCTCTACGCCACTTACATCAGCGCCGAGCCGGATAGCGCCGGGCGCTTCTGCCTGGCGGCGCTTGGGGGATTCGGACGCAAGGTGCTGTTCCCGGGATCAGATGTGGACCTTTTGTTTTTATCGGCGGACGGGCGCGCGGAAGAGCGCTTCAAACCCGGAATCGCCAGCCTGTGCCGCGAGATGTGGGACATGCGCATGCGCGTCAGCCCGACCACGCGCAGCCTGGCGGAATGCGGCCGCCTCTACCGCGACAACCTCGAGTTCAATATGTCGCTGCTCGACTGCCGCTATCTCGCCGGCGATCCCCAGTTATTTGCCCGCCTGCATGATGAGGTCGTGCCGCAGCTGGTGGTTCGGGAGCGGCAGGCGCTGGTACAGAACCTGGCGGAACTCACGCGCGCCCGCCACGCCAAGTACGGCCAGACCATCTTTCACCTTGAACCCAACGTGAAGGAAGGGCCGGGCGGGCTGCGTGATTATAACGTCGCCTGCTGGCTGGCTTTCGTCGCCGCCGTAGAGAAGCGCAGCCCGCGGCCGCCCGCCGGAATGCTGGCGCGGCAGTTGCGCGAAGAGTGCTTGCGCGCCTTCAGCTTCCTGTGCGCGGTTCGCTGCTTCCTGCATTACCGGCAAGGGCGCGACGACAATGGACTCAGCTACGAGCTGCAGGCTGAGGCCGCGGCTGCCAGTGTCGGCGACAAAGCGGGAAGCGGCATGGGGCCGGCGGAGTGGATGCGGCTTTACTTCCGCCAGACCCGCTCCATCGACCGCACGGTTACCCAACTGCTTGACGACGTCGCCAGCGCGCGATCTTCGCTCTACCACGCCTTCGATGACTGGCGTTCGCGGCTTTCGAACGCCGACTTTCGCGTGAGCCATGGCCGCATTTTGCTGCGCCAGTCCAGCGCGATGGAGGATGCTTCCACCGCTCTTTCGCTGTTCGAGTTCGTCGCCCGCCACGGATTGAAGATCAGCGGCGATGCCGAGCAGCGCATCGAGAAAGCCCTGCCCTTGCTGCGCGAACGTCTGCTTGCCCTGGCCGGATTGTGGGACCGCCTGCGCGCCATCCTGATGCTGCGCTACGCCGCAGATGCGTTGCGAGGCTTGCACCGCACCGGGCTACTGACCGTCCTGTTGCCGGAATTTCACGCCATCGATGCGCTTGTCATCCGCGACTACTACCATCGTTACACCGTAGACGAGCACTCCTTTATCGCCATTGAGAACCTTCATCGTCTGCGTGAGGCTGAGGAAGCCCTGGAGAAGCGGTTCGCCGAGATTCTGGCGGAAACCGAGTGCCCGGAGCTATTGTTCCTGACGCTGCTGGTCCACGATATCGGCAAGGGCCTGAGTGCGGAGAACCACGTCGCCGGCAGTCTCCAGGTGCTCGACCCGATTGTGGCGCGGCTGGGACTGGAAGCCGGCGCCGCCGATACCGTCCGCTTTTTGGTCGCCAATCATCTGGAGATGTCTGTGGCGCTGTCTCGCCGCGACATCTTCGATCCCGAGACGGTGCGCGCACTCGCCATCAAGATTGGCACCCCCGAGCGGCTCAAGATGCTGTGCCTGCTCACCTATACCGACATCAAGTCCGTGAACCCGGAAGCGCTCACGCCATGGAAGGCGGAGATGCTGTGGCAGCTCTACGCCGAGACCATCAACTACATGAATCGCAGCCTCGACGAGGAACGCTTGCTTCCGGGACAGCTGCCGGTCAACGACGCGCGAGGCCACGCCGAACCCGCTGACAAAAGGCTCTATGAGTTTCTCGAGGGATTCCCTAAGCGCTACCTCCTCACTCATTCCGCCGCCGAAATCGAGGTGCATCTGCGGATGGCCACGGCGCTGGCCGAATCTCCGATTCAGCTCTCGCTGCAGAAACACTCGCATCTCTATGCGCTTACTGTAGTCACCCTCGACCGGCCCATGCTGTTCGCCACTATCGCGGGCACGCTGGCGGCGTGGGGCATGAACATCGTCAAGGCTGAGGCTTACTGCAACCGCGCCGCCGTAGTGCTCGACACATTTCACTTCACCGACCTGTTCCGCACTTTTGAACTGAATCCTTCCGAGGTGGAGCGCTTCCGGAATAACCTGCTGGCGGTGCTCGGCGGCGAGCTCAGCCTGGCGGCCTTGATGGCGGGCCGGGCCAAACCCGGCGGCATGCGCCCCGCCAAGATCACGATTCAGCCCCGGGTCACCTTCGACGATCACAGCTCTTCGCACAGCACGTTGCTCGAGCTGGTGGCCCAGGACCGGCCCGGCTTGCTCTATCACGTCAGCTCCAAGCTGGCCAGGCAGGGGTGCAACATTGAGGTGGCCCTGATCGACACGGAAGGCCAGAAGGCCATCGATGTTTTCTATCTCACGCTGGGCGGCGCAAAGCTTGATGCCGGGCGCCAGAAGGCGCTCTTGGATGCCCTGCTTCAGGATATTTGATCGCTATGGATTTCGACGTTCTCACCACGTTTCTCGAAGTCGCCAAGCAGGGGAATTTCTCCCGCGCGGGGCAGAAAGTCTTCCGCTCGCAGTCGGCGGTGAGCGCCCAGATCCACCAGTTGGAAGAGGAGTACGGAGAGAAGCTGCTCGACCGCGCCGGCAAGAGCGTGCATTTGACGCCCGCCGGAAAAGTGCTGCTCGATTACGCGCGTCAGATGCTCCGCATGCGCGATGAGTCGCTGCGCGCCGTCGCCGACCAGAATGTCACGCCGCGCGGCGTCCTCGCCATCGGTGTCAACGAAGCTACATGCCTCTACGTGCTTCCGGATGTCTTCGCCGAATACTCGCGCCTGTTTCCCTCGGTGCAGATCAACATCTACCGCAATTTCAGCCGCAAGATCGTGGAGCGGGTTGAATCGGGCGCGCTTGAGGTCGGCATCGTCACGCTGCCGGTTCGTTCACCCAGCCTGAAGGTGCATTCCATTTTCCGCGACCGCCTCATGGTCATGGTGGGCCCGCGCCATCCGCTTGCGAAGCGGACTGAGGTGTCGGTGGAAGAAATCGCGCAATTCTCGCTGATCTTTCCCAAGACCGGCTTCACCCGCCAGTTACTGGACAAGCTCTTCCGTCCTTACCGGGAACACCTGCGGGTGACCATGGAACTGCCCAGCGTAGGCATGATCAAGAACTTCGTGGCCGCCGGCCTGGGCGCCACGCTGATCAGCGCCAGCTTCGCGCAGTCGGAAGCCGGTTCCGGACAGGCGGCATTGATTCCCCTCAAGGGATCCCCGCTGTGGAGGGAATTGGGATTGATCTACCGCAGGGACCGCAGCCTGCCGCGGGCCGCGCAGGCCTTCATCGCCCTGGTGCGGCAACGCGCATCAACCGCTAAGACCGGTTAGCGGCCGTACTTTCCCTTAACAAAGTCGGCTATGGCTCCATACGCCTTCTGCAGCGTGGCCTCCTGAGGCAGGAATACGATGCGGATGTGCCGTGTGCCGGCCTGCTGGCCGAATCCCCCGCCGTGGACCACCAGCACCTGCTTCTCGAGCAGCAGCGCCTTCACGAACTCGAGGTCATCTTCCGGAATATCGAGGCGCGGGAAAGCGTAGAAGCCGCCCTTGGGGGCGACGCAGCGGACGCGCGGGGTCGAATCGCACCATTGCAAGGTGAGGTCGCGGCGCGCCTTGAGCTTGGCGATCATGCCGGGCAGGTGCTGTTGCATGCCCTCGAGCGCCGGCCGCACCGCGTACTGCACCGGATGATTGGCGGACAAGCGCGAGCGCAGCAGCTTGTGCATACCTTCTATATAGGATTGCACGCTGCCGGCCGGGCCACTGACTACGCACCAGCCCACGCGCCAGCCGGTGGCGAGAAATCCCTTCGACAAGCCGCCGAAAGTAACTACCGGCACATCCGGCGCGAGCGTTGCCAGGGGCACGTGCTGCACGCCATCGAAGGTAACGCGATCGTAGATCTCATCGGCGAAGATGATCAGATTGTGCTGCCGCGCGAGGTCAACGATGGCCTCCAGAGTGCGCCGCGAGTGGACCGCGCCGGTCGGGTTGTTGGGATTGATCAGCACGATGCCGCGCGTCGAGGAAGTTACCCGCGCTGCCAGGCCGTCAACATCCGGCTCCCAATCCAATTCCTCCGCCAGGTCGTAGGGATTGCGCGCCGCGCCGATCTTGGCCAGCATCGCTGTGTACAGGGGGTACCCGGGGCGGGGAACCAGCAGATCGTCGCCGGGATTGAGCAGCGCCGTGAGGCAGACGTCCACGGCTTCGCTGACGCCGTCAGTGATGAACACGTCCTGTATATTGCGGATGCCTTTGCGCTCCGCATCGCCGCGAATCGCCTGCAGGGCCTCGGCGACACCCAGCGCGGGCGCATATCCGTTCTTGCCCTCGCGCAGCGCCTTCACCACGGCTTCCACCAGCTCCGGAGGAGTGGCGAAGTCAGCATCCAGCGGATCGCCGATGTTCAGCATGAGGACCGTCTTGCCCTGCCGCCGCAGATCATCGGCGACCGCGGCCAGGTCGCGAATGGGCGAGCGGACCTGTTGCAGGTTCTTGGCGACTACAACTTCCGGCGCTTTCGTGGTCAGCATTTTTCCCGGACCTTTGAGAACCTTATTAAGGCGTACTCTTGAATCCTATACCGGCACCTGACGCCGCCGCCGGCATCAGGCAGTCTCGCAAGTTCGTTGTACTGTGGTAAGCGCGCAGAGTGCGCATTGTGAACGGGATCCCCAGCGGCCGGTAAACGTTGCCCAGCAACTCTTGCACGGCTGTGACATTGTTTTCTGCGAGGGCCAGAATCGATGGTCCCGCTCCCGCCAGACATACGCCCAGCAAATCGGGATGGTCGAGCTCAAGGCTCTCTTCCAGCCCCGGGACCAGCATCAGGCGAAATGGTTGATGGCAGCGGTCGCGCAAAGCCTCACGCAGCAGCGAGTACTCGCCGCTCTGCAACGCTTGCAACAGCAGCGCCACCCTCTGCAGATTGAAGACCGCGTCTTCGCGCCGAACCTGCTTGGGCAGCGCCCGCCGCGAAGCGACCGTGTCCAGACCCAGGCTGGGAGTCAGCACAATGAAGCGGATCGCCTCCGGCCACGGCGTTGAGAGTGCGGTCACCGACCCGTCTTCCAGCGCGCAGCTTGTAGTCAAACCACCGAGCAGCGCTGCCGCGGCATTATCGGGATGTCCTTCCAGTTCGCAGGCCACGTTCAGCAGTTTTTGTACGGGAATGGGACCGAAGAAGGCGTCGTACAAGCGCAATCCCGCCACCGTAGCCGCGGCGCTGCTGCCCATGCCCGAGCGGCTGGGAATCTCGCTGCGCACCTCCACGCTGAGCGAAGGGAACTCGAGGTTGTCCCGCGCCGCCATAAAACGGAATGCGCGTTCGATAAAGTTTTCGCCGTCCAGCTCAAATCCGACGAAGTCGAATCGCAACTCGTTCTTCCCCTGGCCCGGCAAGGCTTGCGCGCGCACGTGCAAGTAGAGCTGCAACGCCACGGCCAGCGTATCGAGGCCGGGACCGAGGTTCGCGACTGACGCCGGCACAACGATATCTGCCGGCTCCAGCCGCGTTCGCATCGCCATGGGTTTGGTTCCCATCTTCCTTAATCTTCCCTGTAGAGACGCAGCTTGCTGCGTCTCCCCGATCCTGCCGAGACGTAGCAAGAAAGACGTAGCAAGCTACGTCTCTACACCAACTCCTGAAGCAAATGCAGCCCGTGTGTACGGCGACTTGGTGATGTAATCGGTGTCCTTGAGCACATGACCGGTCAGAATGGCGACCACGCTGGCATCGCGGCTGATGGTTCCGTCGCGCACCAGCTTGCGGGCGCCGGCCAGCGTGGTCGCCGAAGCCGGCTCGCAGCCGATGCCGTCGCGGCCGATCACGGATTTCGCCTCTGCGATCTCGTCATCGGTTACATCAATCGCCAAACCGTTGGTGAAGTGCAGCACCCGGAGTGCTTTTTTCCACGAGACCGGCGCGCCGATGCGAATCGCCGTGGCCGCGGTGCGGGGCTCTTTGATCACCTGCAGCTGGTTCGAACCTGAGCGCCAGGTGCGGACCAGCGGATTCGCGCCTTCGGCCTGCACCACAATCATGCGCGGCACCTTCTCGATCAGGCCAGCGGTTTTCAGCTCGTAGAGCGCCTTGCCGAATGCGGAGGTGTTGCCCAGGTTGCCGCCGGGAACGATGATGAAATCGGGCGGATTCCATCCCAACTCTTCCAGCAGCTCGAACATTACCGTCTTCTGGCCCTCGAGCCGGAAGGGATTGATCGAATTCAGGAAGTAAATGTCCGGGCCGGCCTCGCGCAGGGCCGCTGCGAGCGCCTGGTCGAAGCTGCCCTCGACTTCCACGATCTCCGCGCCGTAATCGAGCGCCTGCGCCACCTTGTTCGGTGAGACCGCGCCGGCGGGCAGATAAACTCGCGCCGTCATTCCGGCGCGCGCCGCATAAGCCGCCATCGAGCCAGACGTGTTGCCGGTCGAGGCACAGGCCACCACGCGCGCGCCCTGGAACCTGGCTTCGGTTACGCCAACCGTCATCCCCAGGTCCTTGAAGCAGGCGGTGGGGTTCCAGCCAAGGTGCTTGAAGCGAATGTCTGTGAGCCCGGCCCAGTCGGCGCTCCTGATGCCCGCGACCAGCGGCACATTGCCCTCGCCCAGGGTAACGACCTGTTGTGGTGCGTAGTCGGGTAGAAACTCGCGGAAGCGCCACACTCCGCTCCGATCGCGGGCGTCACGCGAGCAGCGCCGGTTCCACCAGATATCCTTGAGCGCTTGCGCGCTGAACATCAGCGGGCCGGCCGCCACCTCCAGCAACTCACCGCACCGCGGACACTTGAGCGCACGCTCGTGCAGCTCGAGCTTGTTGCCACAGCTTTCGTCAATGCATCGCAGATACATTCGGTTCACTCAGCGCAACAGCGGCAGGCTCAAAATCGGTTCCACCATGAAATCCAAATCGCGCAACTCCACCAGCGCTTGTTCGACCAGGGAATTAGGACACTCCTCGAGCGTCATGACGAAGGGCAGGCGCGAGCGTGTGTATCCCGGCTTCTGCAGCACCGCTTCAATGCTGATGCCGTGCCTGGCCAGAATTCCAGAAACCGAGGAAATGATCCCCGGACGATCGCTTACCGTAAAACGAATGTGATGCGGCGCACTGAAGTCCGAAGTCACCGCCACTCTCTGCGCCGCCGGAGAATGCCAGCCGTTCATGCGCCCTTCGGCGATGGCGATGAGGTCGGAGACTACGGCCACCGCCGTAGGATGGCCGCCCGCGCCGTGGCCGGAAAAGACCGTTTCGCCGCCGAATTCGCCGGTCGCCATCACCAGGTTCTGGCGGCCCTGCACCCGCGCCAGCGGCGAATCGAGGGGGACCAGCGCCGGCTGCACCGATGCAAACATCTGCCCCTCTTTCAACTCCGCGCAGGAGATCTGCCGAATGGTGCAGCCCAGGTCGCGCGCATAGTGGAAGTCGACCGCCTCCAGGCTTGCAATCGAACGGCAGGCGATTTCGCCCGGAGCCACTTCGCAGTTCAGCCCGACGCGGATCAGGATGGCCAGCTTGGCCCTCGCGTCGTAGCCTTCAACGTCGTCGGTGGGATCGCTCTCGGCATAGCCCAGCTGCTGCGCCTCGCGCAGCGCGTCGGCGAAGCTGCCGCCACCTTCTTCGATCTTGCTGAGGATGTAGTTGCAGGTGCCGTTCAGGATGCCGCACACGCGAAAGAGACGGTCGCCCGCCAGCCCTTCCTGCAATCCGGAGACAACCGGCACACCGCCGGCAACCGAGGCGCCGAAGGCAAGCTGGCGCTTCTGGCGCCGCGCGAGTTCGAGCAGCTCCGGTCCGTGATGCGCGATCAGCTGCTTGTTAGCCGTGACCACGGATTTGCCCGCACTAAGCGCACGCCGCACCCACTCTCGCGCTGGCTCCAATCCGCCGACAAGCTCGACGACGATGTCCACGGAATCGCTGAGCGCATCTTCAAAATCCTCGCTCCAGCAGATATTGCCGGGTAGCCAGTCAACACGCTTGCGTTCCACGCGGCGATTAACGACGTGCGTGAGTCTGAGGTGCGACGGCCCGCCCGACAAGATGCGTGCCACCGAACTGCCCACGGTTCCGAAACCGACCAAAGCCACGTTCACCGGCCGCGGCTCAGGGGGGGGCACCGAGGCAGTGTGAACCACAGCGCGAGCGAGCCCCTCGGCTGAAGCGATACTCGCTCCTGCCTGCCCGGGGAAGCGCGGCTTGTCGCTGATCTCGCTCATCGCTCAAACTCCGTGACCGTAACCAACCTCGACCAAAGGAACATATTCCAGCCAATTGGCGGAGAGCGGATGCGTGCCGCGCGTTACCTGCTGATAGGCTTGCTGCAGCCGCCGCGTAACAGGACCAGTCTTGCCGCTGCCGATGCGGCGGAAATCGATCTCGCGCAAGCCGGCAACCTCGGCTGCCGTGCCACAGACGAACACTTCATCGGCGATATAGAGCTGATCGCGCGAGATGGGCTCCTCGATCACCTTGATGCCCAGCTCGCGGCACAGAACCAGAATCGTGTCGCGCGTGATGCCCTCCAGGATAGCAGCGCTAGGCGACGTGTAGACAATGCCGTGGCGCACGATGAACAGGTTTTCACCCGTGCACTCGGCGACGTAGCCCTGGGTGTCGAGCATGATGGCCTCGTCGAAGCCGAGGCGCAGCGACTCCGTCCGCGCCAGCACCGAGTTGGCATAGTTGCCGGCGATCTTGGCCTTGGTCATGCTGGCGTTGACGTGATGGCGGGTGAACGACGAAGTGTTGGCGCGGATGCCCGTCTCCAGCGCTTCGTCGCCCAGGAATTTTTCCCACTTCCACACCGCGATTCCCACGTGCGGCACGCCGTTATCGAGCACCAGGTTCCAGCCGCCCTCGGCGAGATAGATCAGCGGGCGGATGTAGCAATCAGGAAACGCATTGGCGGCAACCGTGGCCTTCACCGCATCGGTCAGCTCGCGGAGCGTGTAGGGCAGTTCGAGAAAGCCGAGTATGCGCGCCGAATCGACCAGCCGCTGCATGTGATCGTGCAGGCGGAAGATGGCGGAGCCATTCGTCGCAGCGTAGCAGCGAATACCCTCAAATGCGCCGATCCCGTAATGCAGGCCGGGAGTCATGAAGTGCACGGTGGCATCCTGGAAGCGCACCAGCTTGCCGTTCATCCACACGAAATCAGATTTTGGCCCCATGGGCGTTTACCTCCACAGTTGGCTTATCCGTAGAGACGTAGCTTGCTACGTCTCCATCAGTTGGCTCATGCGTAGAGACGTAGCTGGCCACGTCTCCATCTGCGAACAGATCCTGATGCAGGCGCCGCACCGCCGCCGGAACGTCTTCTTCTCGGATCACGAAAGTGATGTTGATCTCGGAAGCGCCTTGCGAAATCATGCGCACATTGACGCCGGCAGCGGCAACGCTGCTGAAGATGCTGGCCGCGATCCCCTGCCGTCCGCGCAGGTTCTCGCCGACCACGCTCACGATCGCCTGCCGCGGCTCGCAGCTCACCTGCGCAAAGCGTTCCAGATCGGCCAGCAAGTGCGGCCCGGCGGTGTCCGACTCCACGGCCAGCGTGATCCGCACCTGCGAGCTGGCAACGATATCCACCTGGCACTGATGGCGGTCGAAGACCGCCAGCACCTCGCGCAGGAATCCGCGGGGAATTTCGCCGCGCTCGCCCGCTACGTTGACAATCGTGGTGTGGCGCTTGGCGGCGATGGCGCGCACCGGATGATGGTTGCCGGGCACGTGCGCGCGGATGCAGGTGCCCGCGCCCGCCGCGTCGCGCGAGTTCAACACATAGACCGGGATGCTCTTCTCGATGGCCGGCAGCAGGGTGGCCGGATGCAGCACCTTGGCTCCGAACGAAGCCAGCTCCGCTGCTTCTTCAAAGCTGATCTCCTCGATCAGGCGCGCCTCCGGGCAGAGATTGGGATCGGTGGTCATCATGCCGGGCACGTCCGTCCAGATCTCGATGCGCTCGGCATTCATGGCTGCCCCGAAGATCGACGCCGAATAATCGGAGCCGCCGCGGCCGATGGTGGTGGGGACGCCATCGAGCGTTGCGCCGATGAAGCCTCCCATCACCGGGATCAAGCGCTGCGCGAGCAACGGACGTACGCGGGCTTCGAGGCGGGTTGCGGTTTCATCGAAAAGCGGCGTGGCTTTGGTATATGAAGTGTCGGTGACTAGGCACTCGCGCGAATCCACCCGCGCCGAAGCCAGGCCGCGCACCGCAAAGGCCGCGCTCACGATCTCGCTCGAGAGCAGCTCACCAAAGGAAAGCAGGCAATCTGTGCTGCGCGGCGAAAGCTCGTGGAGCGTGGCTACGCCAGTGAGCAGCTCCTGCAGCAGTTTGAAATTGGATTCCAGAGCGGGCTGAAGATTGAAGAAGTGCGTGCCGGGAAGAAGCTCGGAAGCGGCGCTCAGGTGCCGCTGTCGCAGAGCTGCAGCCAGCTCCAGAGCACGATCGCGGTCGCCATCAGCGGCCGCCTTGCCGGCCGCCAGCAACTGGTCGGTGACGCGGGCCATCGCGCTGACCACGACCACGGGGGC